>JACXTT010014523.1_pt1 | contig 10293 bp, 6 predicted proteins | sample 9270951 | NCBI WGS metagenome assembly JACXTT01 (sample SAMN15532306, study PRJNA645909) | rock metagenome | isolation source: weathered quartz diorite | place: Puerto Rico | collected 2017-06-21
CCAGACGGATCTTTCGTCGCGATGATTCCAGGCCAGATTTTCTCATCGGAAATCTAGTTAACAATAACACCGCCATCCCCCATGTTTCTCATAAGTCTATGATTCTAAAGAGTGTTAAAGTGTTTGTTTTGATAGACTTTTTGTAAGTATGCATTCTAAAGGAGTTACGGCAGGGGGTGTAGGGACGGCGAGAAAGGGGCACGCGAACTGGTTCACAGACTGTTGTATGAGAGACACAAAAGAAAGTAGCACTTAAATATAACATCAGTTAACTACTTTTTCGGTACTATTCGAATGGAAGACGGCGAGTGTTGGCGAGTGTTAGTGAATCGGGGGGAGTGAGGGGAAATCCCATGGATTGAGGTTGGGCCGCCTCCGCGCCAGGACGAACAGTTCAGGGGTAGTCGAGGTGGGGGCCCTGGCGATGGAGGCGGCCCAGTGTCCCAGAGTTGAAAATATCATTCTTCGGAATAACTGTGACTGCAATCCAGAGTTTGCCCTAATCTCGTGTCAGGTATTTCCTCTAGTTCCCGGCACCAGAAGCCTAAGTTGAGATGTAGCAATGAGTTTGGTAGCTGGGTGTACGCGGGCGGCAAATTCTATTCTTGTTTCTGATCTGGCTTTCGCGCTGCGAAAACCGCAGGACTTCATCACCGGCCGAGTAGCTTCCTCACTTGCTGGGGCTTCTCCCCACCTCACTGGGCGAACCGGAAAATGCAACCCCACATAATAACCACCTGCCGGACGCGACTGGCAGTAGACGACCCGCGCCAACTGTGCAAACTCCCCCGTGAGCGGAGTGAGCAACTGTTCGTCGCCACAATGCCGAGGCTGCATGGTCACAACGCGAGCGCCGTGAGGGCTGACGTCGCGCGTGAAGGTCCGTTCGGCACCTTGCGGTTCCTGTCCGTGCAAGGTACACGGGAACATTGGCGTGGTGGCGCTTCTCAACCCTTCCGTCGGAAAGCAACGGGCGATGACCAACAAATGGATCACTATCCATACTAGCCTTGGTTGTTTTATGCCGCAATGCCAGTTTGCAGTCAATGCAGCAGAATCCTGTATTTTGCATTCAGGGAAATACCTGAATTGCCGGGGCAATCCTAACCTGCGGCTTGCCTCTTTCCGCGCAGGGGTATACCCTTCCCGTCGCGGCCGGCTCGCGGCTGGTGGGCCTTGAGGGGTCTTGCTCGGCACCTACCGCGCTATTGGGCAAGCGCGCTGCAAAGAACGGCCCTGACATCTTGCTGAAAAGGACGAGGGCATCCTCAGGGGCTAAAGTCCTTTGCAAGCAGAGGACTAATGTCGGAGCTAAGCTCCGATTCCCCAATCGAGAGCGTCCTTTTCCGTAAAATATCAGGCGACGCAACAGCAATAGAGCGAAAATAGGAGGAAATCCAAATGGCGACAGCAGCGGCAGTGTTGGAATCGAACGTCAAGATTGGACCGACAAAACTACTGATCAACGGAAAATGGGTGGACAGCGCTTCGGGAAAAACTTTCCCGACCATCAATCCTTCGACAGGCGAAGTGATCACGCAAGTGGCGGAGGCCGACGCGCCGGACGTGGATAGGGCTGTGGCAGCGGCGCGCGCGGCGTTCGACAAAGGGCCGTGGCGCAAGATGAGCGCTTCACAGCGCGGCAATCTGATGAACAAACTGGCGGATTTGATCGAGAAACACGCGGATGAACTGGCGCAGCTCGAGGCGCTGGACAACGGCAAGCCGTACCACGTGGCGCGCGCGGCGGACTTGCCGCTGACGATTGCTTGTTACCGTTACTACGCGGGCTGGGCGGACAAGAACCATGGGAAGACGATTCCCGTGAGCGGCAACTACTTCACTTATACCAAGCACGAGCCCGTGGGGGTGGTCGGGCAGATTATTCCATGGAACTTCCCGCTGCTGATGCAGGCGTGGAAGCTGGGGCCGGCGCTGGCGACGGGTTGCACGGTAGTCATGAAGCCGGCGGAGCAAACGCCATTGACCGCGTTGCGCGTGGGCGAATTGATGCTGGAGGCAAACTTCCCGGAAGGCGTGGTGAACTTGCTGCCTGGATATGGACCTACAGCAGGCGCGGCGATCGCGCGGCACATGGATGTGGACAAGGTGGCATTCACGGGTTCTACGGAAGTCGGGCACTTGATCATGCGCGCGGCGGCGGATACCAACCTGAAGCGCGTGACGCTGGAACTCGGCGGGAAGAGCCCGAACATCGTTTTTGCGGATGCCGACATGGATGAGGCCATTGAAGGGGCGCACTTCGCCCTCTTCTTCAACCAGGGGCAGTGCTGTTGCGCGGGATCACGGCTGTATGTCGAGGAAAAATGCTACGACGAATTCGTGGAGAAAAGCGTGGCGCGCGCGAAGAAGCGCACGGTGGGCAATCCGTTCGACAAGAACACCGAGCAGGGGCCACAGGTGGACCAGGACCAGTTCAACAAAGTGATGAGCTACATCGACGCCGGGAAAAAAGAAAAGGCCAAGTTAATGGCGGGCGGGGGACGCGTTGGCGATAAGGGCTACTTCATCGAACCGACGGTTTTCGCCGACGTACAAGACAACATGAAGATCGCGCAGGAAGAGATCTTCGGGCCAGTCATGACCATTCTGAAGTTCAAGGATATGGACGAGGTCGTCGAGAGGGCGAACAAGACCATGTATGGGCTCGCGGCCGCGGTTTGGACCAAGGACATCTCCAAGGCCCATGCCATAGCGGATAGCGTGCGCGCGGGCACGGTGTGGGTGAACTGCTACGACGTGTTCGACGCAGGCGCGCCGTTCGGAGGTTACAAGCAGTCCGGGATCGGGCGCGAGCTCGGCGAGTACGGCTTGGCGAATTACACCGAGGTAAAGACCGTCACCGTCAAGCTATGAGCGATCCAGAAGGGCACGAGGCATCAGTAGGGGCACGAAATATCGTGCCCCTACGTTTTCTTGCGGCAGCTGCACTTATGTTCGCATCGCTCTCCTTTGCGGCGCAACTGAGCTTTTCACATTCTTCAATGGACGCCAACGTAGCCCAGCGACGCGCCGCGCATCTGCGCCACGGAATCAACCTGAGCGAATGGTTTGCACAGGTTTACGACCAGAAGGGCTACACCAAAGAGCACTTTGAAACGTGGAACACCGCGCAGGACATTGCGCTGATCAAGGCGATGGGATTTGATCATGTGCGGCTGAGCGTGAACCCGCAGCCGATGTTCCGGCACAAACAGGCCGATCGCATCCCGGCGGATTATCTAGGGTATCTCGATGCCGGCGTGAAAATGATTCTCGACCACGGCCTGGCGGTGATCATCGACATTCACCCCGATTCCGACTTTAAGGAGAAGCTCGCCGCGGATAATGATTTTGTCGAGCAGTACGAGGACTACTGGCGGCAACTGGCACGGCACTACTCTTCCACGAATCCGGAGCTTGTCTCTTTCGAGATCCTCAACGAGCCGGAATTTCGTGACCGCTATCGGTGGCAGGGCGTGCAGGCGAAGCTCGCGGTGGCGATTCGCGAGGGAGCGCCGCAGCACACCATCATCGTTGCGGGGGCGTACTGGTCTTCGGAGAGCGAGTTGCTGTTTTTTGATCCGCTGCACGATGCGAACATCATTTACAATTTTCACTTCTACGATCCGCACATCTTCACGCACCAGGGCGCGACTTGGAGCACGAACTACGTGCATTACCTGAAAGACCTGCCATATCCATCAACTCCAGAGAATGTTCAGCAGGCCGCCGAACTGATTCCCGACGCGGTGAATCGCTTGCAAGCGATTCATTACGGACTAGACCGGTGGAACGCGGCGCGGATCGATGAGGAAATCGGGCAGGTGGCCGCGTGGGCCAAACGGTGGAACGTGCCGGTGACCTGCAATGAATTTGGTGTTTATCGCGCAACCGCGAATCCGCAAGATCGCGCGGCATGGATCTCGGACGTGCGAACCACGCTCGAAAAATACGGCATTGGCTGGACGATGTGGGATTACAGCGGCGGGTTCGGCGTGGTTACAAAAAAAGACGGCCGAACCAGTCCTGATGAAGTCACGCTGAAAGCGCTGGGGCTAAGGATACCTGCCGCGAGCCATTAGAACCGCGGCGACTGTTCTGTTCTACAATCCCGGCATGGCGCTCAGCCTACGCTCCTATGAGCCGCACGACTTTGCCGCGTTGCACAAGCTGGACCAGTCGTGCTTCCCGCCGGGAATTTCCTATTCAAAAACGATGCTGCGCTACTTCCTGACGACACCGTCGGCGGATTGCGTCGTGGCGATGGAGGAAAATCACATCGCGGGGTTTATCCTGTCGGAAGAAAATCCGCCGCTGGCCCACATCATCACGCTGGACGTTGCGGCGGAGGAGAGGCGGCACGGGGTTGGCACCGCGCTTTTGCAGAAATTGGAATCCAACCTTGCGGCGCGCGGGGTGCGTTCGATTTTGCTGGAGACAGCAACCGATAATGAAGCCGCGGTTGCCTTCTGGCAGCGCCACGGCTATCGTAGCGAAGCGGTATTGAAGCGCTATTATCTGGGTCGCATCGATGCTTACGAGATGCGCAAAATCCTGCGGGCGGTGCGCGAAAGCGACAAGGGTCCAGGAGAAAAGAATTGAACGATTACGTTTTGTCCGTGCTGTTGGGAATCGTCGAAGGTTTGACGGAATTCCTGCCGGTCAGCTCGACGGCGCACTTGAGAATTTCGGAGGCGCTGTTCCACGTGAGCCTCACGAGCGGCTATTGGAAGATGTACACGATCGTGATCCAACTGGGCGCCATTCTTTGCTTGCCAATTTATTTTCGCAAACGGATCGCGCAGTTTCTCTCCACGTTTCCCCAAGGCAAGCGGGGCGACCGTAATCCGCTGACGCATCCGCTGGGGCTGGTCATGGTGGCGTTTGTGGTCACCGCGATCCCTGCGTTCCTGATGACCAAACTGATCGGCAAACATCTGGAGAGCCTGTATATCATGGGCACTTCTCTGCTGATTGGCGGAATCGTGATGTGGATTGTGGACGAACTGAATTCTACGTCGGAGACTGCCGGATTGGGCGCTACTGGAACGCGCATTCGCACCTGGCACATGGACGACATGAGTCTGGGGCAAGCGATCTGGATCGGTGCGTGCCAGATTTTTTCGGCAGTGTTTCCGGGAACGTCACGATCGATGTCCACCATCGCGGGGGGACAACTAGCGGCGATGTCCCGCGCGTCGGCGCTGGAGTTTTCGTTTTTTCTTTCCATCCCGACGATGGTGGCGGCGACCGGCTACGATTTGCTGAAGTCGTTAATGGGAAAGGCCGCGAATCCCATCGGAGTTTCGCAAATTGATGTTCACGGATGGGTGGTGCTGGCCATCGGGTTCGTCGTGTCGTTCGTTGTGGCCTATGGATCAGTGGCGTGGTTGATGAGCTGGGTGAGGCGGCGGGGGTTCGCGCCGTTTGCGGTGTACCGCATCGTCGTGGGAACTGCGGTTGTGTTTTGGGCGCTGAGAACAGTGGGTTAAGCAACCAGAGTTCTGGCGCTGGTTTGTTTGCGTTGATTCCAAACACACGCTTTGAAATTATTTGTAGCCGCGTAGCTTCCGTTTGGTATCATCGTTCCGTTCGGGAGTTCCTCCAAGCGGGATTGCGACAGCGCCAGCACCCGCCGCGACACTCAGCCTTCCCCAAAAAGCTGAGGTGAGATTTGTGCGCTTACTGACTCCAACGGAGAACAAGCGGCTCAACGAGCTGGTTGGATTTTTGTGCATCATCGTGGCTGTTTTGCTCGCGGCCGCGCTTATCTCGTATTCCCCGCGAGATGCGGCATTCAACGTAAGCCGGCAGTCCTCGGATGGCGCCGCGGTGCGCAATTGGATCGGCCCCATTGGCGCGTACAGCGCGGACTTGCTGTTTCAGGTGTTCGGCTTTGGGGCGTTTTTGTTGCCGATGGCCATGCTGGTGGTAGGCTGGCGTTGGTTTCGCAGCCACGCGATCGATTCGCAGGTGGCCACACTGGCCGGATATGGCCTCCTTCTTTTATCCCTTCCTTCCCTGTTAGCGCTTTGCCATTTTCCTGAGGTGCGCGGAACGATTCCTCCCGGGGGGTTCGCCGGTTCGCTGATTTCGAGCAGCTTGCTTGCCGGCTTCAATTTCTGGGGGGCGCTGCTCGTTGCTGTAGCGCTTTTCTTCACGTCGCTCTTCATGACAACAAGTTTTTCGTTTGCCGGCACTCACGCTTGGGCGACAAGCCCTAAAGGCCCCCTTGGGGCGGTGGAACGGCTGGGCATCTTGCAGAAGGCGCAGGCGCGGTGGCACTCCTGGCGCGAAGAGCGAGAGCAGAAACGCATGCGGCGCCGCGTGGAAGAGTCGCGGCTCTCCGGAAGGAAACCGGTGCCGCCGCAAACCGTCGGCAGAGCTGACCTGCTGAATGAACCTCAAAAGTCGATCCGCCTAGCTGATGAAAGCGACATTTTCCGGAACATGACCGGAGTCGAGGAAGAGGACGAAAAGGAAGCGACGAACACCTCGCAAAGAGCGCCGATTTTTGTGTTCAACCGCGAAACGGAAAAAGCTCCGGCGAAAAAGACTGGCGAGCCCAAAATTGCAAGGGGCAGCCCGAGTTACAAGTTGCCTTCCCCTTCCCTGCTTCGTGAGGGGGAGCGCAGCCACAAATTGGATGAGGTGGAGTTGAAGGAGCGCGCACGTGCGATCGAGGAGAAATGCCTGGAGTTCGACATTCAGGGTCGAGTGACGCAGATCAACCCCGGGCCGGTGGTCACCACGTTCGAATTCAAGCCGGAGGCCGGAATCAAGTACACGCGCATCACTGGGCTCACCGAGGATTTGTGTCTGGCGTTGCAGGCGGAATCGATCCTGATCGAGCGCATCCCGGGGAAATCGACGATTGGTATCGAGGTGCCAAACCTCAACCGGCAGACGATTGCCCTGCGGGAAATCCTGGAAGCGCCGGAATTCGTGAATTCGCCGAGCAAATTGACGCTGGCGATGGGGCGAGATTTGCATGGGCGCATTCGAATCACGGACCTGGCGGCCATGCCGCACTTGCTGATCGCGGGTTCGACGGGCACCGGCAAGAGCGTTTTCATCAACTCGCTGATGATGTCGATGCTTTACAAGGCGAGTCCGGACGAATTGAAGATGGTGCTGGTTGATCCGAAGAGGCTGGAATTGAATCTCTACGAGAATATCCCGCACCTGATTGCGCCGGTGGTAACCGACCCGAAGATCGCTTCCAACGTGCTGCGCAACGCCACGCGGGAAATGGAGAACCGGCTCAAGCTGCTGGCGCAGCGCGGGGTTCGAAACATTGACCAGTACAACCGCACCTTCAAGAAAGACCATTCGCTTTCGCTGTTTGACAATCTCGAAGAGAACGAGCACAAGCCGCTGCCCTACCTGGTGATCGTCATCGACGAGCTGGCGGACCTGATGATGGTGGACACCAACACCGTGGAAGAGTCCATCACGCGGCTGGCGCAGATGGCGCGGGCCGTGGGGATCCACTTGATTCTCGCGACGCAGCGGCCCTCAGTGGATGTCATCACAGGTTTGATCAAGGCAAACTTCCCTGCCCGCATTTCGTTCCGCGTGGCCAGCAAAGTGGACTCGCGCACCATTCTCGATTCGAACGGTTCGGAGTCGTTGCTTGGAAAAGGCGACATGCTGTATCTGCCCGCCGGTTCGGCGCGGCTCCATCGCATCCACGGGCCGCTGGTCACTGAAGATGAAATCACGTCGGTATGCGACTTCTGGCGCCAACAGGCGCAGGCAAAATATCAGGAAGAATTGCTCGAAGCGCCGAAGGATGATAACGGCAAGGCCGAAGGCGCGGACGACGGCGATCCCGAGGGCGGCGAAGACGTTGACGACGCGCTCTACCAGGACGCGATCCGCGTGGTTTGCGACGCAGGCCGTGCTTCCACTTCCACGCTGCAGCGCCGGCTGCGCATCGGCTACGGCCGCGCCGCGCGGCTCATCGATTTGATGGAGAAAGACGGCATCGTCGGCCCGCCGGACGGCACTAAACCGCGCGAAGTCCTCAAAAACCGCAATTGGATGCGTGAATTCGACGAATCCGTAGAGTAATTTGCGAATCGTTTCTCGCCGAATTGACACAAGTGGGCATGGACCATACAATTTCTGAATCACTTATGCCGGGGTAGCTCATTGGTAGAGCGCCGCCCTGAAAAGGCGGGCGTAGCCAGTTCGATTCTGGCCCCCGGCACCATCTTCGCCTGAGTCGCGACCTCGTACACATCCGCCCATCGTTCGATCTTGTTCAAGCTTGCTTGCGGCGGGATCGAACTGACACCGCATAAATGGCTGCGGCTCCGACGATTCCGGCAATCCCCATGACCTTCCAAGCCAAGTCGTAACTGTGCCGCGCGTCAAATATTATTCCCGCCATCCATGGTGCTCCCCATTGGCCAAGAGAGTAGCCCATGATGATGAGCGCCAAAAGTTTTCCAAGAGAAGCGGTGCCGAAGCACTCCGCGGTCACCAAGGGGATTAGCATATAGTCCGCGCCCATGGAGAAGCCAAAGACAATGGCGAAGGTCCAGAGCACCGCTGGCGAGTGCGGCCTGGCGAGCAGGAATACGGAAGTTCCGATCAGAAGATAGAAAAGAGCCATAACGGTGGATTTTCGGAAGCGATCGGCCATATAGCCGACCAGCACCCGGCCGCCCAGACTTGACGTGAGCAGGATCGTAAAGAAGCGCGAGGCGGCGGTTGGCGTGTAGCCGGCATCCTTGAGAAAAAGAATGAAGTGTTGAATCACTGCTCCGATGGCGCCGATAACGAGAGTGGATCCGGCGAGAATGAGCCAAAAACTGGCAGAGCGAACGGCTTCCGCGACGCCAGCAGAGGATGGGTCCGCAGTTTTTGATTTCCCGTTCGCAAGATCGGAGTCGACAATGCCATCCGGATGAAGACTCAACTCTTCCGGGCCCGAGCGCGTCACCGAGATTCCGACGGGAAGAAGCATGACAGCAACTAGCGCGCCCACGACCTCAAGCGCATGGCGCCATCCAATGCTCCGTGTCAGAAAGTTGATCAGAAGCGGGGAAACAACTCCACCGAGTCCCAGCCCCAGGTAGGCGTAGCCCATGGCCTGGCCGCGCCGCTCGCGAAACCAGCGGGCGACCAGAACTTGATTGGCGATGGGACCGGCGAGCACATAGCCCAGAACTTCGATGATGCAGAGAAGTTCGTATTGCCAAAACCGGGTCATCGATCCCATGAGGAGCAGCGATGAGGCAACAAGACCGACTCCGGAAAGGATCACGAATCGTGCACCGAGCCGATCAATGAGAGCGCCGGCTAGAAATCCAAGAGGCAATCCGACGAGCAGAAAACCAAGAAAAAATCCCTGCGTGACTTGAGCGCGGGTGAAACCGAGAGATTCAACGAATGACGGGTAGAAGAGCGGAAAGCCGTAAAAAATGATGCCGACAATGAAAAAAAGATTGAGGAAGGCGGCGACAACGATCCACCACCCATAAAAGATGCGCTTGGATGGATCGTCGGCCACGGAAATTGCCACCTCTCCTGAGAGACTGCAACTGTTTTCGTTGGCGAAACAGGATGCGAAGCTTACCCCGATTGGCAGAACAATTTCATCCGAATTCGGGACCAAGAATTGCGCAGAGGGTGCCAGGATTCCCGGGATAGCCGTTGGGACCGCGAACCATGCGAGTCAGCGTGCGCGCATAGCGAAAACCCGAGGTCCGCAAGAGTTCGAGGGCAACGGCATTTGCTGTCAAGCAGTCCACGATGAGCGTCTTGCGCGAGGAGCGCCCAAGGAATCCATGAAGCAGCGCGCGCGCTGCGGCTGTATACTCCGCCATCCAGGGACCGAGATGGTCGGCGAAGGAACCCTTGCGGCCAAACGCGTAGCCTTGGAGGCCATTGCTCCAAACGCATATCGCGTAATGAGGCGCCTCCTCATAGAGCGCGCGCAGCAACGAACTGCGATCAGCGCCGAATACTTCTCGATCCTTGCCAAGAATGGACTCCAGTTGGGCGGTGGAAAGCGGTACGCGATTCGGATCGGCAGTCCCGGTGCCTGCGCGAAGGGGCCGTTCGAGAACCCATCGTTCAATCCCATATTCGGCTACGAATCCCAACTTTTCGTAGAGCGGTTTGCCTTGCGGAGTAGCGTCCAGCTTCATCGTGGGCATTTTCTGTTGATCGAGGTACTCGATGGTCTTTTCGAGCAGCTTCGTACCAATACCCTGACTCCGGTATTCCGGGTCTACCAGGACCATTCCGATCCATGCAAATTTGTTTTCGAATGAG
>JACXTT010014524.1_pt1 | contig 10293 bp, 6 predicted proteins | sample 9270951 | NCBI WGS metagenome assembly JACXTT01 (sample SAMN15532306, study PRJNA645909) | rock metagenome | isolation source: weathered quartz diorite | place: Puerto Rico | collected 2017-06-21
TTCTTCGACACGGTCACTCGCGGCCCCTTCGCGGCCTGGGTCAACCAGACGCGCGGCCTGGGCACGCGCGGCGCCTATTTCACCGGCAAGAGAGGCCTGGAGAACGCGCTCGAATACGCGCGTGCGGGAGATACCGGCCAGGCTGTGAAGCAACTCGAGCTGGTGGCCACCCGCAAGGCGTTGCGCGGCCTGTCTCCGGAGGAAATCGCCAGCAGAAAGCAGAAAGCGCTCGATCAGCTGACGGAGTTCGGTGATGCGTCGGCGCGCTACCGTCAGGGGCTGCGCGCGGCCGGTGTGCCGAAGGACGCGGCGGATGCGTTCCCGGTGAGGCTGGCCTCGGAGGCCGAGATCAAGGCAGGCGCCAGCAACAAGCTCGCCGAGATGCCCGATGGCGCGCTGATCGATGCGATCGGAAAGACCGGCGTGCTGCGCTACGTGACGGGCAACAAGGCTGCGACGCCGGCCGAGCTTGCGCGCATGGTGGATGACTATCGTGCAGGCGACCCGCGGGCCAGGGCCGCGCTCGACAGGCTGCCGGATGCCAGGCGAGCCGAAGTGCTTTCGGCGCGCGACGCGGAGCTGGCGTATGCCAAGGTGAGAGAAATGGTGAACACGGACGGCAACCTCATCAACATGAAGGATGTCCAGGGGGCGCTGGGAAGCACCATGCACATGGGCTCGCGTGTCGGCGTGACGTTCAAGTACCTGGCCCTCGGATTCGCGGTGAACTCCGGTGGCAGCGGTGTCTACAACTTCGCGAAGCAGGCCTTCAGTTCGGGTGCTTGGGGGTTGGGCAAGGGTGGCCTGCGCACGGCAGGCCTTTCGGGCGAGGTCGTAGGCAACGTGCCCAACATCGGCATTCAGTGGAACTACCTGACCGCGCTGAAGACCCGCACGAAGTTCTCCGACGCGGGCCCCGACAGCCAGGTGCCGATCGCCGATGTCAAGGCCTATCTCGACAAGCGGCTCGGTCGCATGGAGTACCTGCACGACAAATGGTGGGGTGCGTTCGAGAAGAGCATGCCACCCGGTGTCAAGGCCAAGGCGCTGAAGTCCATCGAGGAAGATGCGAGGGCACTGGAGGAGGCCAACAGGAACGGCACCGCGCCGCCGCCGGAAAACCGCAACTTCTCGAAGCACGTGTTGCTGCGGAAGAACCAGGCGGCGGAGCGCGTGAAGGCACTGAAGGAGGCAATCGACGAAGCCGCGAGGACCGGCGACGAGGCGCCGCTGCGCGCCATGGCCAAGACCGAGAGCGAAAAGGCCGCGAAGTCGATGAACACCGCGGGCGACTTCATGGCATTGCCCAGCATGTACCGCTACTTCTTCATGGGCGTGCTGGCGGCTTCCACGGGCCACCCCGTGCTCGCGGGCATCACGATGTTCCACGGCATCGTGTCCAACGGAGGCTGGTTGCGAGCGCAGCAGGGCAAGGGAACCATCTACAGGATGAACATGGTTCCTTCGGGCCTCAATGAGGGCAATGGCCTGTTCGGTGTCGGCAAGCGCATCGCCCGGGGCTACAACAACCTGGTCGACAAGATGCCCGATGCCAAAGGCGAAAAGCTTGCTGAGCTGGCGAAGAGCACGCCGGGAGTGAAGCGCATCGTGAACACCGATAACGTGTTCGAGTCGCTGAAGCTAGGCACGACGGCCGAGGATGCGGCCAACCGCCGCCGCATCCGGCTGCTGCTGACGGGCGCAATCACGCCGACGGTGAGCCTGGTGGTGGCTCTCACGAGCGACGACAAAAAACCGCAGAAGCCGGTGCAGGATGTGCCGGTGACGCCGTCCGACACGCCCTCGCCTTCGGCATCCACATCGGCGCCGCCGACGTCCACTCCGACCCCCACCCCGACGACGTCGCCATCGCATTCGCCTTCGACGAAGCCGTCTCCACCGACGGCGACAACTCCTCCATTAACGACACCGCCATCGACGCCTACGACGCCTCCACCGGGCTCGACGCCACCCCCCACGTCCGGCAAGCCCACCCCCATCCTCGTCACGGTCGACGGCGGCGATCCCGCCACCGCCACGCTCTGGGGCATGTCCGAAGAGAACCAGAAGACGCTGCTCACGCCGATCCAGATCGGCGAGGCGCAGCGCGAAGGCGGGGAGATTCGGGTGATCGACGAGGCGCTGTCGCAGCTGTTCAACCTGAACCCGCGCTTCGACCGGCGGTTGATGGATGGCGTGCCGAGCAACGTCGCGGGCGATCCGGACACGCTTCTCGACGGCTGGCGCATCCAGGTCGGGCAGAGGTCGGCCTGAAGCCGGGGGCGCGGCGGGAGCCTGCCTTTCGACTCCCTTTCACCATTCGGCCGGGCAACCCCCGGTTCGCGCTCGCCCCGCGGATGGCACCATGCAAGGCATGAAGCTGCTGCTGGTTGAAGACGATTTCGATCTCTCGGGCGTCCTGGGCCGAAGCCTGTCGCACCGGGGCTTCGAGGTGCTGTGCTGCGCCGACGGCATCGAGGCGCTGGCGGCGGCGCGCAAGAAGCGCTTCGACGTGGTGGTTCTCGACCTCTCGCTGCCGGGCCTCGACGGGCTGGAGCTGCTGCAGCGCCTGCGCGGCGACGGCAACCGCACCCCGGTGCTGGTGCTGACGGCGCGCGGCGCGGTGGGCGAGCGCATCGCCGGACTCAATGCCGGCGCCGACGACTATCTCGCCAAGCCCTTCGATCTCGACGAGCTGATCGCCCGGCTCGGCGCGCTCACGCGCAGACTGGGCCGGGACGGCGAGCTGCGCTGCGGCCGGCTGCGCTACGAGGCCGCGTCGAACGCCTTCTACCGCGACGAAAGCCCGCTGGAGCTGTCGCCGCGCGAGGCCGACCTGCTCAAGAGCCTGATGTCGCGCGTCGACCATGTGGTGCCCAGGGAAGCCCTGCGGAACGCGGTGTTCGGCGCCGACGAGGCCAATGCCGAGGCCATCGAGGTGATCGTGCACCGGCTGCGCAAGAAGCTCGCCGGCGCCAGCGTCGAAATCATGACGCTGCGCGGCGTGGGCTACCTGCTGTGCGACGACGCCAGCAGCGCGGTGCAGCAGCAACAGCAGCAACAGCAGCAACAGCGGGCGGCGCGGTAGGTGAAGGCATGGCTGCAACGACGTTTTCGCGCGGCTTCGCTGCGGCAGTTCCTGCTGGCCTGGATGCTCGGCGGGCTCTGGTTGATCATGGGGCTCGCCACCTTGTGGCAAGCGGTCGCGGCCTTCGTCGAAGTGGCGCTTGCGCAGGACGAGCGCCTGGGCGTGGCGATATCGCAGGTGGTGCAGCAGGCCACGGTGCAGGGCGACGGCCTTGCATTCACGCACACCATCGAGCCGTTGTTCTACAGGGTGAGCAATATGCAGGGTGAGCGGCTCGGCGGCGACCGCATCCTTGCGGCCTACCCATGGCGCGTGTCGCTGCAGGCCTCGGGCCTGCCGAACTTCTACGTCACCCAGCGCGGCGGCGAGGCGATGCGTGCCGCCGCCGCGCTGCGCCATATGCCGGGCGCGGCGAGCGGCGAGGGGGTGATCGTGCAGGTGGCGGAGCCGCTGCGCGAGCGCATCGCGCTCGGGCATGCGTTGCCGCACCGCCTGCTGGCCTGGCTCTACGCCAGTGCGGCGTTGATGTCGCTTGTCGTGCTGAGCGGGGTGACCATTGCGGCGCGCTGGCTCGAGCGGGCGCGCCAGGCGCTCGACGCGCGCAATGCCGATGCGCCGGACTATGACGGCCCGGCGGAGCTGAGGCCCGCTGTCGAACGCATGCATGACCTGCATCGCCGGCAGCGCGAATGGGTCGGCCAGCAGCGCCGCTTCCTGGCCGATGCGTCGCACCAGTTGCGCACGCCGATGTCGGTGCTGCGTACGCAGCTGCAGTCGGCGATCGCGGGCGACGTGCCGCTGGCCGAGGTGCTTCCGCAGCTGCTTCACACGGTCGACAGGGCCACCGGCATGGCCAACCAGCTGCTGAGCCTGAGCAAGCTGGAGCAGCTCAAGCGGGCCGGCGAACTCAAGCCGATCGGCCTGAACGAGGTCGCGCGCGATGCTGTGATGGAACTGTCTCCCCTGATCGCGGCCAAGCGGCTCGACTTCGCGCTCGAAGGCGAGGAGCTGCAGGCGCCGGCCGATGCGTTGATGCTCGGCGAACTGCTGCGCAACCTGCTGGCCAATGCGATCCACCACACGCCGGTGGCCGGCCGGCTGGGCGTGCTGCTGCGCGGCTATGCCGACAGCACCGAACTGGTGGTGTGGGACGAAGGGCCTGGCCTCGACGACGAGGTGCAGCCCCGGCTCTTCCAGGCCTTCTCCGCTACCAAGGGCGGCGTGGGGCTGGGCCTGTCGATCTGCCGCCAGATCGCCGACGCGATGGGTGCCCGCATGGACCTGTACGACCGCGTCGACGACGGCCGCGTGATCGGTGTCGATGCGGTGGTCACCTGGGGCCAGGGCCCCTGAGCGCCGCGCCCCTCAGCGCCTTTCAGCGCCCTCCGGCGCCCTTTCCTTTCCCTGCCCATGTCGTCCGACGCCGTCGCGATCGGTGGACGACTGCGGCCTCCAAAAGCATGACGAACAACCAGGAGATGAAGAAGATGACGACGACAGGAAAATCAAGCCTTCGCAGGCTCGTGCCCGCAGTGGCGCTGGCCGGGGCCGCCTTGCTGGCGCAGGCCCAGGGATCGGGCCAGCTCAACGTGGTGTGCTCGGTGCAGGACGAATGGTGCTCGCTGATCAGCACCACCTTCGCGCGCAGCTCCGGCATCAAGGTCAACATGCTCAAGCGGGGGAGCGGCGAGGCGCTGGCGCAGCTGATCGCCGAGCGCACCAATCCGAAGAGCGACGTCTGGTTCGGCGGCACGGGCGATCCGCACCTGCAGGCCGCCGAACAGGACTTGACACTGGCCTACAAGTCGCCTTCGCTCGCACAGCTGCATCCCTGGGCGCAGGCGCAAGCCGAGCAGTCTGGCTGGCGCACGGTGGGCGTGTACTCGGGGCCGCTGGGCTTTGCCTTCAACACGGAGCTGCTGGCCAAGAAGAAGCTGCCTGCGCCCAAATGCTGGAAAGACCTGCTGTCGCCCGCGCTGCGCGGCGAAGTGCAGATGGCCAACCCCGCGAGCTCGGGCACGGCATACACCATGATCGCCACCATCGTCCAGCTGATGGGGGAGGACAAGGCCTACGAGTACCTCAAGGGCCTGCACAGGAACGTCAGCCAGTACACCCGCTCGGGCACCGGTCCGATCAAGGCGGTCGCGCGCGGCGAGACCACGGTGTCGATCAGCTTCGTGCATGACGCGCCAGGCGAGCAGATGCAGGGCTTTCCCATCGCGACAGAAACGCCTTGCGAGGGCACGGGGGCGGAGATCGGATCGATGTCGATCGTCAAGGGCGCGCGCAATCTCGACAACGCGAAGAAGTTCTACGAATGGGCGCTGACGCCGGCGGCGCAGCAACTGGGCGTGGCGGCCAAACAGTTCCAGCTGCCCTCGAACAAGGGCACGCCGCTGGACAGCCGCATCCCGGACTTCAGGAAGATCAAGTTCATCGGCTACGACTACGCTAGGTACGGCCGGTCGGCGGAGCGCAAGCGGCTGATCGAGCGCTGGGAGCGCGAAGTGAATGCGCTGCCGCGCTGAACCGACGGATCGACATGGAATTCCAAGATGACAACCGCGCCATCGGGCTGTGGTCCGGCCTGGGCCTCGCGGCTTTCGTGCTGCTTCCGTGGTACAGCCTGCCCGACGGCCTCTTCGGGTTGCAGGGGCTGAGCGAGCTGGCGGTCGGGCACGACACCTCGTCGGCGCTCGCGCAGGTGCTGCTGCACCATCGGCCGTGGCTGGTGCTGGGCGCGTGGCCCCTGCTGGCCGGGTTGATCGCGTCGGGCATGACGCCGGGCCGCGCGCAGGGCCGCCTGCTGGCATGGAGCGGGGCGCTGGGCCTGCTCGGCGTCCTCGCGCAGGGCTTCGCCATCGGGTTGCCGAACACGGGCGAGACTGGCGCATGGAGCGGCCTGCTCGGCATGGCCGGCGCGGGCCAGCCGGGATTCGGCTGGGGAGCGGTGGCTGTGCTCGCGTCACAGATGATGCTCACGGCCTTCGGCGTCGCGCGCTCGGGGGCCTTCAGGGGCGACCTGTTCGTGGCCGCGGCGGTGGTCGGCAGCGGCGGCCTGCTGATGGTGTTCGTGGCCTTCCCGGTGCTGCGTGCGTTGGCGGGTGCCTTCATCGACGAGACCGGGACGCCCAATCTCGCCGCCTGGCTGGCCCGGGTGGGCAACGAGCGCACATGGGGCCTGGGTTGCCTGAACTCGGCGCGCAACTGCGGCGTGGCCTGGAACACGCTCTTTCTCGCGGTGCTCACGGGTCTCAGCACCACGGCGCTGGGCACCTTGCTGGCGCTGATCGAAGACCGCAGCGATTCGCGCGTGCGCCGCGCCCTGCGCCTGCTGGCGCCGCTGCCGATCATCACGCCGCCTTTCGTCGTCGGCCTGGGGCTGGTGCTGCTGTTCGGTCGTGCGGGGCTGGTCAACCAGTTCCTCGAGTGGGCCTTTGGCATCGAGCCGGGGCGCTGGTTCTACGGCTGGTTCGGCATCTGGCTGGCGCAGCTCTTCGCCTTCACGCCCATCGCCTTCATGATCGTGCGCGGCGTGGTGCAAGGCATCGGGCCATCGCTCGAAGAGGCATCGCAGACGCTGCGCGCCGACTCAGCCCGCACCTTCCGCAACGTGACCTTCCCGCTGATGCTGCCGGGCATGGCCAATGCCTTCCTGGTGGGATTCATCGAGAGCATCGCCGACTTCGGCAATCCCGTCGTCGCGGGCGGCCAGTTTTCGGTGCTGTCGACCGAGATCTTCTTCGCCATCGTGGGTGCCCAGTTCGACCAGGGCAGGGCGGCCGCGCTCGCCTGGGTGCTCACGCTGTTCGCGCTGGGTGTATTCGCTCTGCAGCGCGGCGTGCTCGGTCGCAAGAGCTACACCACGGTATCGGGCAAGGGCGACGCCGGCATTCCGATGCGGCTGCCCAAGGGGCTGCGCCGGGTGGCGCTGGCCGTCGCGGTGCCGTGGCTGGTCTTCACGCTGGTGGTGTACTGCTTTGCCTTCACGGGCGGTTTCGTGCAGACCTGGGGGCGTAACTACACGCCGACGCTGGACCACTTCCGCACCGCCTTCGGCATTGCCTTCGATGGCGGCGCGATCCAGTGGACGGGCCTGGCGTGGAACTCCCTCTTCACCACCATCCAGCTGGCCGCGATCGCGGCGCCGCTGACGACCGGGCTGGGCCTGCTGATCGCCTGGCTGCTGGCGCGCATCCAGTTTCGCGGGCAGGGTGCCTTCGAGTTCTCGGCGCTGATGGCCTTTGCGATCCCGGGCACCGTGCTGGGCGTGAGCTATGTGGTGGCCTTCAACGTGCCGCCCTTCGAGATGACGGGCAGCGGCCTGATCATCGTGATGTGCTTCATCTTCCGCAACCTGCCGGTCGGCGTGCGTGCCGGGTCGGCGGCGTTCCGTCAGCTCGACAAGTCATTGGACGAAGCCTCGCTGATGCTGCGCGCGTCCACCGCGCGCACGCTGTGGTCGGTGGTGCTTCCGCTGCTGAAGCCGGCGCTCACGGCATCGCTGATCTACAGCTTCGTGCGTGCGATGACGACGGTGTCGGCGGTGATCTTCCTGGTGACGGCCGAGACCGAGCTGGCCACCACCTTCATCATCGGGCGCGTGGGGCAGGGCGACTACGGCGTGGCGCTGGCCTACAGCACGGCGCTGATCGTGTTCATGGCGCTCGCTACCGCGGCCATCCAGTGGCTGGTGGGCGACCGCAAGCTGGGCCGCCGCGCATCGGGCACGGCCCGCCCGGACGGCGAGCCGCGCCCCCGCGGGCCTGAACGCGCATCGCCGGTGGCTGCGCAGCCTTGAGTTTTCATTTCCGAAAGACAGATCCAGATGTACGGCTTCGAATTCCAGAATGTCTCCAAGCGCTACGGTGCCGCCTCCGACGCGCCGCTGGTCGTGAAGAACGTCAGCTTCGGCGTGCCCAAGGGCACGCTGACAACCATCCTCGGTCCCTCGGGCTGCGGCAAGACCACCACGCTGCGCATGCTCGCGGGGCTGGAAAGCCCGAGCTCGGGCCGCATCCTGATCGACGGCAAGGACGTGACGACGCTCGGCGCGGCGCAGCGCAACGTGAGCCTGGTGTTCCAGAGCTATGCGCTGTTCCCGCACATGAACGTGATCGAGAACGTCTCCTACGGGCTGCGCATGTCGGGCCTGCCCGTGCCCCAGGCGCGCGAGAAGGCCGCGCTGATGCTGGAGACGGTCGGACTGCGCGGGCTGAACGAACGCACGCCCAGTGAGCTCTCGGGCGGCCAGCAGCAGCGCGTGGCGCTGGCGCGCGCGCTGGCGCTGGAGCCGGCCGTGCTGCTGTTCGACGAGCCCCTGTCCAACCTCGACGCGCGCCTGCGGCGCTCGATGCGCGAAGAGATCCGCGCGCTGCAGCAGCGGCTGGCGCTGACCGTGGCCTACGTCACGCACGACCAGAACGAGGCGCTTGCCGTCAGCGACCACATCATCGTGATGGACCAAGGCGTGATCGCCCAGCAAGGTACGCCGCAAGAGCTCTACGAGGCACCGAACTCGGAGTTCGTCGCGGGCTTCATGGGGGAGGCGATGCTGTTCGACGGCGAGTGCGGCGAGGACGGGCGCGTGTTGCTCGACGCGCTGACCGTGGTGGCGCCGCCGAGCGTTCGCCCCGGCCCGGTGAAGATCGCGGTGCGGCCCGAGGCCTGGGTGATCGGGCCGGTCGCCCACACCGGCATGGCGGCGCGCGTGCTCAAGCAGACCTACGTGGGCAGCACCATGGAGTACACCTTCCGCAGCCCGCTGGGCGACATCTTCGTGGTGTCGCCCGAAGTCCGGCAGCCGCTGGCTCCGGGCGCACCGGTCAGCCTCTACCTGGCGGACCATGGCGTCTCTATCGTCGCGGCGCAAGGCGCATGACCGGGCACCTACCCCGCGATGCCGTTCCTGGCCGAGAGCGGCTGCAGCGCGTCGAGCGCTGCGAGCCTTCTGTAGTCGCCCGGCAGCACGGCGTAGGTGCTCATGAATGTCTTGTGCAGATGGCTCTGGTCGGTGAAGCCCGCCGCGTGCGCCGCATAGGTGACGTGGGCGCCGCCGGCGATGAGATCGCGGGCGTACTCGATGCGATGGCCGACCAGCATCTCGTGCGGCGTGAAGCCCCAGGCGGCGCTGAATCGACGCTGCACGTGCACGGGGTGCCAGCCGACCGCATCGGCCAGGCTGTCCAGCGTCATGCGCTGATGAAAGCCCGAGGCGATGAGGGCATAGAGCCGGTTCAGGCGTTCGTCGCCGCTGTCGGGGAACGGCCGCTCCGCGTCGAGGGGGGAGTCGTCTTCCGCCGGCGAAGGGGCGGGCAGCCATTGCGCGAGGCGCCTGCGCAGCAAGGCGCGGCCCGCCGCGATGTCGTCGGGATCGCCGGTGCTCGTTGGAACGAACAGCAGGCGGTGGCATTCGAGGAATTCGAGCGCCGCGGCGGCGTTGATGAATACCGAGACACCCGAGTCGTCCTCCAGCCGCGCGAACGGCAGGGCGTCGTCCGGCGGGCTGATGCAGCGCGCCACGGCGAGGCTGCAGAAGAGGGCGTCCTCGCGCCAGGACTGCGTGCGCGCCTGCACCGAGTGCCAGACATGCGGCGCAATGCGAAACAGTGCGCCCGGCGGCACGACGGTGACGCGGGTGCCGCTGCGCACCTGGAGTTCGGTGTCGGCCACCGCGAGCGTGAAGCCCACGTGCCGGTGCGGCCGGACTTCGCGATGGCGAAACCGGTTGATCGTGAATTGAAGACCTGCGAGATCCGCGTCTCGCCAGTACTGGGAGGCAGGTTGTGCCATGGAGGACCGGGTGTGTGCGGAGGTCGGGCTTTTGCCTCGCGCGGTGTGCAGCATGCCAGCGCAGTCGGCATCTGTGAAGCCTCGGCCGCGAACGGACCCGCGCATGCAGCCGATTGTTCAGGCGAAGGTACTCAATTGGATGCGCGGACTGCGGGTCACTGCCGCTCGCCACCCGCCTAGGAGGGGGCAAATGCGTCGGAAGCTAAAAATTTACAAGGCAGTGAGCACACCCTTGCGGTACTTTGACCCCAAGTCCGTCGCCCTCCCCGGTATGGTGGCACATCCTTCAGGCCTCCCATGATTCTGTCTACCTTGTTTCATCGTGTCTCGCCGGCGTTGGCGTCGGCGTCGGCGGCGGAGGCGCAGGATTTCGATCCGGTGCAGCGGTCGAACGTAGAGTCGCAACCCGC
>JACXTT010014525.1_pt1 | contig 10293 bp, 8 predicted proteins | sample 9270951 | NCBI WGS metagenome assembly JACXTT01 (sample SAMN15532306, study PRJNA645909) | rock metagenome | isolation source: weathered quartz diorite | place: Puerto Rico | collected 2017-06-21
GGCGGGACGCAACCTGGGGGCGGCCGGCGCCGGGTGATCCGCCGATGGCCCGCCTGCACCGTTTGGCGCATGGGTAGGGGGCTGATGCCGACCCCGAGAATGTTGGCTTTGTCCGGCACCGTCGCGGCCATCGCCGTCACCGCGCTGCGGGCGCGGCCTCCGACACGTCCTCCCGCGCCAGATCCACGCGGAGCCGGCTCTCGATCCACGCGTACGTGCGGGCGAGTCCCTCCTCGAGCGAGACCTGCGGCTCCCAACGGAGGACCTGCCGCAGGCGAGCATTGTCGGAGTTCCGGCCCCGAACGCCTTGCGGTCCGGGCACATGCCGGGTCGTCACACGAGTCCCCGCGATGCGGGCGATCATCTCCACGAGCTCGTTGATCGTGACGAGGCGGTCTTGACCGAGGTTGAGGGGCCACGGATAGTCGGAAGCCGTCAACTTGAGCAGGCCGGTTACGCAGTCATCGACATAACAGAACGAGCGTGTCTGCTCGCCGTCTCCCCAGATGTCGATTTCGTGGCGGCCGGTGAGTTTGGCCAGTGCGACCTTGCGGCAGATCGCCGCGGGCGCTTTCTCCCTGCCGCCGGCGTAGGCTCCCAGGGGGCCGTACACGTTGTGGAAGCGCGCGACCCTCGTCTCGAGGCCATAGTCCTCGCGGTAGTACTGGCAGAGCTTCTCGGCGAAGAGCTTTTCCCACCCATAGCCTTCCTCGGGATCGGCGGGGTAGGCGTGCTCCTCCCTGAGCGGCGCCAGATCCGGGATATTCTGACGGTACTGGGGGTAGACGCACGCCGAGGATGAGAAGAGCAGGCGGCGGACGCTTTGGCGCCTCGCTGCGTCCAGCAGGTTGACGGTGATGAGCGTGTTGTTTCGAGCGATCTCGGCGTGATGCGCCGTGATGTAGCCGATCCCGCCCATGTCCGCGCCCAGATGGTACACTTCGTCGATCCCTTCCGCGGCGGCCGCGGCGTGTTCCGGCCGCCGGAGATCCAGCAGTCGAAACTCGTGAGCCGGGCTCGGCTCATACTCCGGAGCGTGCAGGTCTACCCCCCGCGTCCAATGGCCGCTGCTCACCAGGCGCCGCACCAGGTGGTGCCCGATGAACCCGCCGGCGCCAGTCACCACGACGCGACTCATGCTCCACCTCCGTCGACGTACGCGTCTTGGGCGCGGGGTGAGAAACGGTCCGTCGATCGGGCTGTGCCGGGCCGTTCCGATCGCGCTGCCGCGAGCGCGTAGATGTTCATGAGCGCCCGGTAGTTGTGTCCGGCGGCGTACTTGTGCTCGAACTCCTGTCGGGCCGCGCGGCTCATGGCCGCCCGGTCCTCCGCGTGCGCCCACAGCCACGCCGCTTTGGCCGCGAGGTCGTCCGGGTCATCGCGCCGGAAGAGCAAGCCCGTACGGCCGTGTGCGATGAGCGATGTCGTGGGGCCGACGTCCGCCGCGATCACGGGAAGCCCGACGGCGTACGCCTCGGCGATGACCATGCCGAAGGTCTCATACGAACGGGAAGGGAAGAGCAGCAACCGCGCGCCCTTCATCAGGGTCACGACCTGATCGCCGGGTTGCTCCGGCAGCCACTCCACATCACGGCTCGACCGCGAGGCGCGCTCGACGTAGGAGGCGAGGGGACCGCCGCCGACGATCTTCAGGGGGATCCGCCCGGCGAGGCGCGTCCACGCCGCGAGCAGCGTCTTCAGTCCCTTTTCCTCCGCCAACCGTCCGACGAAGAGCGCGTACTCGCCGCTCTCCCCGGCCGGCCCCGGGTCCGGATCGACGAAGTGCGGCTTCACCACGATCTTCTCCGCCGGGAAGCCGCCCCGGACGAACATCTGCCGCGCGAACTCCGTCGGCGCGATGTACACGTCCACTTTGGTCGTCCAGGTCCGCAGCGCCCGGTGCAGTGCAAGCAGCGCGACGATGATCCCGCTCGCCCCGCGGCTTCCCCGGTAACAGGCGTGGCGCACGCCCCGCCAGGCGATGGGCTTCGCCAGACAGTCCTCGCACACGTCCCCGCCGCGCAGGAAGAAGCCGTTCATGCACACGAGCCGGTAGTTGTGCAGCGTCTGCACGACCGGCCGCCCCGCCGCCCGGCACGCGTCGTAGACGGACGGGGTGAGCAGGGGAAAGAAATTGTGCACGTGGACGATGTCGGGATGAACGCGTTGAATCTCCGCGGCCACCCTGCGACGGGCGGCGATGGAATAGGGGGCCTGCACGGCCGTCTTGATTCGGTCCCACGTGCTCCGCACGGCGTGGTTCGATTCCACGTAGAGGCTGACGTCGTGGCCGTGCGCGGACAGGAGTCCGCGTTCGCGTCTCACCACGACGTCTTCACCGCCGATCTGCTTGTAGGCGTTATGCAGCAGCAGGATCTTCACGCGCCGTCCTCAGGTGCGGCTGCGCCATCGTCACGGCCATGAAGGCGAGCACCTCGTAGCCAGGAGCCCCGGCGAAGCTGTCGTTGGCTGTTGCCAGGACGGCCAGGAAGACGAGGCTGCCCAGTACCATCGCCTCGCCCCAGGTGTCCGGCCCGCGGGCTCCCATCCGCGCGAACGCCGGCGCCAGCCCTCTCAGGAGGACCATGCCGAGCAGGATGGCGCCGGCGAGTCCGAGATTCAAGAGGACCTCCGGGAGCGCCCCGTGGGAGGTCCCGGCCCACGGGAAGCGCTCCAGCAAGATGCTGCGCGAGGCCACGTACCCGTGGCCGATGAACGGCTGGTCCCGCACCAGCGAGGTCACGTGGTCCCACAACTCGACCCGCCCGCTCAACCCCAGGAACTCGTCGCCGCTTTGGCCGCGCAGCACGTAGATGACGACAGGGTTCGCGAGATCCGGCGTCGCTGCGGTGTCGCTGTAGGAAGACGCGATGGTCGTCAAGCCGGCGCCCGCGAGCAGGACCAGCACGCCCAGCGCCAGCACCGCGGTGCGCGGCGGCAGATATTTTCTCACCCACAGGACGCACGTCGCCGCCGCGAACGCAAACAGGGGCGCGCGGGCGTGGGCGGCGAGCAGCACCGCGACGCAGATCGCGAGCGCCGTCCACAGGGCGAGACGCCTCAGCGCCGGGCGCCACACATCCGGGGCGTACATCGCGCCGGCGAGGACGATCAGCGCCGCCGAGCCGGCAAACGTCGCCGTGTCGATCGGATGGACGGCGAACCACGCGAACTGGTCGCCGGGATGTTGATGTTGGGCCCAGGGGAAGAAGGTGGCCAATGAGGTCGCCACGAGGACGTAGATGACCACGGCCGCGGCGAGCGTCGCCAGCGTCCGCCCGGGCCCCAACCGGCGAACGGAGACGGCGCACAGGAGGTAGAGGGTCGCCAACTGGAACGCCCGCCCGATCGTGACCGGGGCGTGCACCGACCACACCACCGAGCCCAGGGCGAGGAGGACGTATCCGCCGAGCAGGAGGTCGGTGCGGGTGAGCGGCACCGTGCGCCCGCGCCGGAGCGCCGGCACCAGGTTCACCAGGATCGCGAGTATCGCCCCGGCGTAGCAGAGTAATTCGAAGATGACCTGAGAATCGAAGTCACCCGAGAGCAGCGCCATCGCATCGCGTTCCCGGAACTTCGTCGTCGCGACCAGGATGAGGAAGAAGGCCACTTGCAGCGCCGCCCGCGGCCACACCAGCACGAACGCGGCCACCGCGATCGCCCCGATCGTGCCGGCGACCAGTTCCACCGGCCCGGAGTGTGCGCCGGCGATGCTCAGCGTCACGAACACGGTGAGCACCCCCAGGAGACTGAGGAGCGTGATCGATGGGGTCCCGCGGCCGACAATATCCCGCGGCATCTCGGCGTCAGCGACGGCCATGTGGCTCACCTCGAGTCCTCTCGCGTTGACCGGTGCGAGCCATTCGTCACCCGGCGATACATCGTATCGAGCAACTCGCCCTTGTGCTCCCACTGGAACATGGCCAGGCTCCGCCGCCTTCCGGCTTCTCCCATGCGCTGCCTGAGATGCGGATCGCGCGCCAGGCGACGCATCGCCTCCGCGAGGTCGCGGACCGCCTGCCTCGGGCGGCCGGCCGGCACCTTCACGCCGGTTTCCTCGGTGACTTGCAACGCCGGACCTCCGAGATCGAGGCAGATCACGGGCCGTCCCACCGCCATGGCCTCGACGCAGACCCCGCCGCCCGACTCGTGGAGGCAGGGGTGCACGAGGACGTGCGATGCGGCGAGCCGGCGGAGCGTCTCTGCCCGCGGCAGCCGGCCCCAGAACGTGATGCGCGCCGCGCACCCGACGGCTTCCGCAAGCCTCTGCAGCCCGGCCCGCGCCGGACCCTCTCCCACGATCCAGTACTGGGCGTCGCGGAGGTTGCAGCCGGCAAACGCGTGGATGGCCAGGTGAAACCCCTTCAAGTCCAGCAGGTTGCCGATGCTGATGAATCGCACCGGAGGGTCGCTCGCCGGCGAGAGCCGCCCCAGGTCGTCGATCTCCGTGAGCGGGAGTCCCACGTCAGACAGGACATGCACGTGCCTCGCGCCGAGCCGCCGGAGCCGTTCGGCCGTCGATTCAGTCTTGGCGAAAGCCAGCGCGCTGCGCCGGGCGGTCAGGCGGACGAGGCGGTCATGCTCGCCCAGCCATCGCCCAGCCTCGCGCAGACCCTCGTGCACCTGTCCTCGAAGGCTGAAGCTTGTCCAGAATGATTTGGGCGCGGACTCTCCGCCGCCGACCGGCCCCCACACGAAGGGGACCGGGAGCAGCGCGAGCAGGCTGGGAGCCCAGTATTTCCCGAACGTGACGTGATGGATCAGGTCAAACCCGATCTCCCGGTGGAGCCGCGCGGCCGTGGGATAGATCCCGATCTGCCAGAGGTAGTAGTACGCTTGGACGCCGCGCTGCCCACGTTTCCACCATCGCGCCCACGGCGGGAGGTCGTAGTACACGAACCGCGGGCCGCTCGCCGTCGCCCCGGGGCCGGACAGCTCGCGCTCGATCGACGGGCGATTGTTGGCGCGGGTGAGCACCCACACGTCATGGTGGCGCGCCAGCGTCCGGGCCATGTTCCAGCCGACGCCGGGCTCCGACCCCTTGTGCGGCTCGCAGGCATAGGCCGAAAGCAAGACTCGCATGCGCGCTCGCCCCTCAGTGCTGCGCCCGGAAGCGATCATGGAGCCTCCTGCGTATCGAAGACCGCAATGCGAGCGGCATGAACCGTTTGATGGCCCAGCCGGACGTCATGGCAAAGGGGAGCTCACACGCGCGCACGGCGTGCTCGATCCATCCACGGCGCACGGTGAACTCCGTGACCGGGATGGCGGGAATGCGCCATCGGTGCGTGAGTGCGCGATAGATCCCCCACGCCATCGAACGCGACGCGCGGTAGCCGTGGGCCTGCAGCGCGTCGCTCCGGCATCCGCCCACGATCCCGCCGGGCGGGGCAAAGTAGTCGATGCCCGCGCCCAGCCCGTCCTCCAGCAGCCGTTTCGACTCTCGCAGCTCATGCCCGATGATCTGCGGAGCCATCCCACGGTCGAGCGGGAGGTGGCTGAAGCCGTGCGACCCCACTTCGTGGCCGAGCGCGAGGAGCCGGCGGAGCTGCGGCATGCTGAGGTGGTCCGAGCGGCCGATCGCCCCGGCCGGGATGAAGAACACGCCCGGCATGCCGCGCGCGGCGAGCTCCTCCCCGGCGCGCAGGTGATCCGCCGTCCCATCGTCAAACGTAAGCACGACGGCTGGCCGGCGCAGCGCCTCCTCTGCGGCCAGCCTCGTCTCGACGGCCCCGCCGGCCTCGATCCAGTCGAGCACGGCGTGGAAGGACGCCCACGTGACGTCGTGGTCCCTTTCCCTGCGGTCCGTGATTCGATGAAACGCGAGCACACAGAGGCCCGGGTTCGCACCGATCGGCCGCTGGCCGGCGTGCCGGCGCACGACCCCCGCCCGGCTAGGCCACCGCACGGCGGTCCTCTCCCCACGCGTCGAGTTGGCGCCCCAACCAGTGCCACTCCGGACCCTGCGCGGACTGAGGAGCGATCAGCCTGGCCTCGGCGTGCACGAGGCTCGCGTCGAGCAGGTACGCGAGGTACAGGATCGGAATGTCGGCTGTCCACGTGGACCCGGGAGCTGCGGGGATCGCTTGCCGCGGGCCGGGGGACGGGCGGAACGGCCTTCCCGCCCGCGCGGCCTGAACCGCGTGAAAGTGAAAGATGTCGTACAACGGTGTCACGCCGTCAGCGGCCGTCTCCCAGTCGAAGACAGACAGGCCCCGCGGTCCCAAGCGTGTGTTCCACGGTGCGAAGTCCCGGTGGGCCAAGGAGCGCGGCAGGACGGCCGGACCGAGTCGCGCGTCCAGCAGCGCGAGAGCCCTGCGCCACCTGAGCGCCCATTCGATGGGCAACCGCGGCGCCAGGCGGTCGACCGCGGCGAGCATGCGCGTCCACATCGCGCTGGCGTCGAAGCGCGCGTCGTGCGCGAACGCGGCGTGGAGCCGCCGGAGGAACACCGCGTGCTCTTCCCTCAGACGGCGGCAGCCGATCCGGCCGTATCCGGCGGTCACGAGGAGCAGGTGCGCGCCGCGCCACGGAAACCACCCGAGCACGCCCGGCACCGCGCCCCGGAGGCTCTCGACCGTCGAGAGCCGCAACAGGTTCGCGTGCTCGCGCCGGAGCGAGTCCCGGGCCGGCGCGTCCGTGCCGAGCTTGGCGTAGGCCAACACTTCGCCCCGTCGAGTCCGCACCTCCACCGTCAACTTGCGGTACGCTCCCGAGGTCCCGATGCTGAAGGCCAGTCGCACGTCCGCTAGTCCCAGCGCCGCGGCCAGCGCGCGTTCAAGGGGCGCGATGTCCAGCCAGACGCGTTCTCCCCCGAGCAGCTTGGTCGCGACAAAGGCCCGGGCGACGAAGCCTTTGAGGCCCCCGTGACCAAAAGACCTCAAGCCGGCCCCGCCGTGCGTGGCGGCGGGGAGCAGCCAGGCCGACCTGTGCCGGCTGCGGAGGATCACGTACGGCCTTCCTCTCCCGTCACGATCCGGCATGAGGATCGAAGAGAAGGGAAGCACGGACTCCACACTCACGCGGGCAGCCTCAACCGCTGCGCGGTGCGCCGGCTCATGTGATCGAGGATGATCTCCGCCGCGCGCGCGACCACCTCGTCGAGCGACCCGGAGGCATCCACCACGTGGCCCCCTCGAACCGCACGCGCCAGCGCGACGTACGCGTTCCGCTGGCGTCTCGCTTCGGCGAGTTCGAGCCCCGGTTTCCGCGCGCACACCAACGCAGGGGGACCGTCCAGCACGATGAGCAGGTCGGGACGTGGGAGGCACCGTCCCACGGCCCTGGCCAGGGCCATCGATCCCCCGAACCGGTACCGGCGGGGGTCCACGAGCAAGTCATCGTAATAACGATCGAACAGGATCATGGTCGATCGAACCCGCCCCGGACCGATGCGTACGAGATACCCCACGGAGTAGTCCAGCCACCACAGTCCGAGCTTGGCCAGCGAGAGCAGCGCGCTGCGCGGCGGCGGGCACATCGGCGGGCTGGGCGGGATCTCGCCACGTTCCGGACGCCAGAGGTGTGGCCGCACGTGATAGCGCGTCTCTGACGAGAAGGCGAGGCCGAGCACCTCCGCGAGGCGGGCGATCGTGGCGCTCTTTCCGGACCCATCGAGGCCGAGGAACGCGATGATCAGGCCGGTCGGTTGAAGCACGCGTCGGATGCCTCTGGCAAGGTCACCCGCCCAGTAGCGAAGCAGATGACCGGGGCGGGCGAGCCGAACCTTCCGCGCCGCCGCCCGCCGCAGCCTGGCGATGTGAGTGCGAACCGGCTCCCAGTCGTGGCGCTCCGCGGCGCCGGCGATCAGCTGGGCCTCCGCGCGGGGGAAGAAGCGGTCCAGCTGCTGCCGGCAGCCTTCCGGGTCCGCGTCGTAGAGCCCGCTCAGGGTCGCGGCATGTCGCGCGTCCAGGGCCTCTCGGCCGAACCGGGCGCTCTTCGCCAGCTTCTTCAGGACGTAGTGGCCGAACTCGACCGACGGCGGGGGGACCCAGAAAACGTCCTTGAACCGCCGGCGCCCGGCGAGGAACTCCTCGGCGCTCATGAGCACGGTTCCCAAGTCGCGAATGTCAGAAGAGACATCAACGCCGAGGAGCACCAGCGCCCCCCAAGGGGTGCGCGAGGCGAGGTCGTATCGGATCGACGTGCCCCCATCGTGGACCCGGACCTGCACGAGCCGGACGCCCGGCACCCGCGCCAGGACCCTCGGCACGTCCGCGAGGTGCGCGGGGCGCACGACCAGGTCGACGTCATTCGGGTTGACGTCCTCGGGGTAGGCCGCATAGCCGTGGGGCACGCACCACTCGATCCCCGCGCGGTCCAGTGCGGCGCACACGTCGAGCAGAAGCTCAGAGCACGCGCATCGCTCCGGCGAGATCCGGAGCTGCGTGAGGAGCATGCGATCCTCCTGATCGCCTGTAGTAGGTCCACATCGCCGCCGCCTTGGTCGCAGAAGAGAGGGCGAGCCCCGCCGCGGCCCCAACCGTGCCCCATGTGACCGTGCACCACAGCCCGACGGTCAGGGCCACGATGGAGGCGACTGCGTAGGCCCGGAATACCTCGTCCGGCCGCTCGAGCGCACGCAACGCCCCGCCCAGGCCGGCCACTATCGCCGACCCGAGGACGACAAATCCCAGGATCCACAGCACATCGACGTGTCCGGCATACCGCCCGCCGTACAGCACGCCCATGATCGGTCGATGCAGCAGGACCAGGAGGCCCCAGTACGCGAGCGATCCTCCGCCCAGCAGCATCGCGCTCAGGTGTGCCAGCCGTCCGAACTCGCCGTCCCCCCTTTCCCTCACCAGCACCGGCACCAGGAGCACCGACAGCGCGGAACTGATGTGCTGGATCGGCAGGATCAGGTTGGCGACGGCCTTGAGCCCCGCGCTCGCCTCCAGTCCCCACCACAGCGCCAGGAACAGATAGAAGAGATCGCCCGAGATCCACAACAGCGGCATGGTGGCGACCGACCAGCGGCCGTACCCCCAGTGATCCCGCAGGGCCTCGCGGTTCAGTTCCGTGCCGGTGATCGGCGAGGCCGGCGAAACGCCAAGGCGTAGGGCCAGCCACGCGCTGGCGACGAGGCTGGTGAGCCCCATGACACTCAGCGCGGGAAACATGGAGAGCCACCCCTGGTGATACAGCGCCCCGAGGCCGGCCGCCATCAACACGAAGTACACGAGCCCCGCCGATGCCGCGAGCTGTGGCTCGAGGCGGATGTAGCACGCCCGCCGCAGGAACCACAGCAGGAGAGTGAAGGGCCCGGCTACGGCGAACCCGAGCAGCGCCGAGGCCAGCGCCGCCGATCCGAATCGCCACAGGACCGCACCGGCGCCACCGAGGATCAGACTGCCGAGCAGGACCAACCCCCAGTGGCCCAAGAGGAGCACACCGAGGTACTGCGCGTGGCGTCCGCGATACCGGCCCTGGCCGAAGACGAGCATCGGCTCGCTTAGCAGCGCGGTGTGGAATGACCCGAGCAGCAAGAAGATCGAGAATGCCACGGCGAACGCGCCGTAGTCCTTGGGGGCCAACCAGCGGGCCAGCGTCACGCTGAGGAGAAAGTTTGAGACCGCAAACAGCCCCTGATCGGTGACGGCCCAGAATCCCCTGATCACGAGGACGCCGGACATGGGTGATATCAGGGACGGCCGCGCCCCGTCCTGGTCACGCATGCCGATCCCACCGGGACGTCTGCAGCGCGGCCGGGGCTCGTTCTTGCCAGTGTCCGAGCAGATCCCACGCGCCGAAGACGAGGTCGCGGAGGACCGGTACGCCGGCGGCCGGCGGGACGGGGAAGCGCGGAATCGCGAGCGGGCAGTGCGAAGGGCGCACGGCCCGGAACATGATGGCGGCCGCGTACCGGTAGCCCGCTGCTGCGGCAATGGCCATCGTCTCCCGCGTAAAGTGGCGCCGGGGAATGCCGAAGGGGTAGGCCATCGCGGTCACGGCGTCGCCCAGCCGTTCCTCCACGATGCGCTTGGACCGGCTCAACTCGTCTTCCACCGCGGCACGGTCGAGCCGGGAGAGGTTAGGGTGGCTGTACGTGTGCGTGCCGAAGTCCATCCCGGCCCGGCGCATCTCCCTGACCTGGCCCCATTCCAGCGGGCGCACGTCCCCGCGGAACCGCCTCATCACCCGCGGATCTTTCTCGAGTAACCCCGCCGTCACGAAGAACGTGGCGCGCACGCCATGTTGGTGGAGCAGCGGAAACGCGGCGTCATAGTGATCCGCGTAGCCGTCGTCGAACGTGATCGCCACGACCGGCCGGCCGGGCCGGGGGGACCGGGC
>JACXTT010014526.1_pt1 | contig 10293 bp, 6 predicted proteins | sample 9270951 | NCBI WGS metagenome assembly JACXTT01 (sample SAMN15532306, study PRJNA645909) | rock metagenome | isolation source: weathered quartz diorite | place: Puerto Rico | collected 2017-06-21
TCGGAATTCGATCTGCTCCAAGCCATGAGCACCGCCATCCGCCAGCGCGTCCAGCGCCACTTCGAAGCGGCCGCCGGCCATGGCCAGCGTTTGCATAGCGTCGGTAACCTGGGTCGCAAGTTCCCCTGCCGCTCGCGTGCGTATGCTGGTCAGCTCGCATGCCAGCACGAGATAGGCGTCTTGAGCCTCGGTCTGCCTCTTCTCCAGCGCCTCGCCGCCAAGGCTGCCGCCGAGTTCCTCAAGCCGGTGCCGAGCCTGGGAAAGCAACTCCGGCAGCCGCTCCGGAACGACGCGGTATTTGCGCGCTGCCGACTGCACTGTGTCCAGCCGCTGCTCGGCTTCGTGCAGCCGAGCTGGGTCCAGATCCAGCCGCTGCCTGTAATGCCGCAGGGTGTATACCGCCTCTTGGAGCTGAATCTGAGCCGGCTCCAGGACATCCAGGATGTCCTTCAGGCCGGCGTCGAATTCCCGTGCTGCGACCAGGCGCGATACGACGCCGTTCACCGCCGCCAGCACCGCAACCTCTCCGTCCGACAACGCCTCCAAGGCGTATTCCACGGCTTCGATCAGACTGGCGGCGTGAGCCAACCGGCGATGGTCGGCCTGCAGCTCGATCCACTCCTCGGCTGAAAACGCCAGCTGGGTCAGCTCCTGCAGCTGCCAGTCGAGCCGCTGGCGCTCGGCCGCGAGCGCATCGGCGTTCTTCTCCCATTCCCTGCGTTGGCGCGCGCAGTCCTGCCAGCGCCGCCATGCCAGCCCTACGTCTCGAGCCAGCGCACCCGCTCCGGCGAATGCATCGAGCAGTTCGCGTTGCGCCGCTGCACGCAGCAGCGATTGATGCTCATGCTGGCCGTGAATGTCCACCAGCCGCTCGCCCAACTCTTTGACCTGCGTGAGCGTCGAGGGTCGCCCGTTGACGTACGCGCGTGACCGCCCCCCGGACTCGAGCACCCGGCGCAGCAAGCACACGTCGGGCTCGTCAGCGAGGTCGTTGACCTCCAGCCACCGCGCGAGATCGGGCAGCGTCCTGATGTTGAATTCGGCGCTGATCTCGGCGCGCGCGCAGCCTTCCCGCACCAAGCCGCCATCGCTGCGTTCGCCGAGCACCAGCGACAAGGCGTCGATCAAGATCGACTTGCCGGCACCGGTCTCGCCGGTCAGCACGGTGAACCCCGGCTCGAACTCCAGATCGAGCCGGTCCACTATGACGAAGTTGCGGATGCCGAGCGCGCGCAGCATGCCGCCTACATAGAATCCGTGCGCCAGAGCCCCCGGGCTCTTGGCGCTGCGCACCGGGGCACTGATGCTGCGCTGAGGGAACGGGATATGCGCACGAGGCCGGACACAGGATCGCGTTGTAGGGCGCGCGCTACAGCGTTTCACTCCAGTGAAGCTTTTCGCGCAGCATGCGGTAGTAGTTGTGCCCCACAGGGTGAAGCAGCCGGATGCCGTGCGGGTAGCGCCGGATACGAATGCGGTCACCGGGCTTCAGCTCGCAGTGGGAATGGCTGTCGAGGTGTATCTGCGCAGCGGCGCACTTGTGCATGTAGACCTCGATCAGTGCGTCCGAGGTTACCGCGATGGGACGGTTGGATAGCGTATGCGGGCACACCGGCACCAAGGTGAACACGGAGAGCGCAGGATGCAGGATCGGTCCCCCCGCCGACAGCGCGTACGCCGTGGATCCCGTGGGGGTGGTCACGACCAGCCCGTCGGCGCGCAGCACATAGACGAACTGGCCGTCTATGCGTACCTCGAGCTCGATCAAGCCGCCATCAGCGCCCTTGCTGATGCTCGCGTCGTTGAGCGCGAGCGCATCCAGGACCTGCTCTTCGCCGCGGACCAGCTGACAGGCGAGCAGCATGCGCGCTTCGGTCACGAAGTTGCCGTCGAGCATGTCGCCGATCGTCTGCAGCATGGTGTGGACCGAGATGTCGGTAAGGAACCCAAGCCGCCCCTGGTTCACACCCACCACGGCGACGTCGTACGGGGCGAGCGTGCGCGCGATATTGAGCATGGTCCCGTCACCGCCGATGACGATAGCGAGGTCGGAGACTCGCCCCGACTCTTCCAGCGGAAGAACCTCGAGATGGTTGCGTGCGACGTGGGCAGCAGTGAGCGGGTCTAGCAGCACGCGGACGCCGCGGTCCTGGAGGAACCGGGAGAGCTCGAGCAGGGGCTCTGCGACCTCGGGGCTCTTGTACTTGCCGATCAGGGCGATAGTCTTGAAGGCGTTAGCCATGCGTCTGATTATAGACGGGAGGCCGGCGCCGGTCGCGGCCGTGCCGGCGACCCCGGAGAGCCGGGAGGACCGGCTGGCGACGCGTCTTGGCCGGCTGCGCGGTAGCATGTGCACAAGTTGGGGCCCTTACTCCGCGCTGTGCCGGCCGTTGCTCCACGTTCTGGCGCGAAGCACCAATCGCCGGACGCGTACGCGAGACTTGATCAGAACTCCCGAGAGTGCGTCTTTGGATACAATGCAGGCCATGCTGAACGAGCGTGCGCAGATTCTCCTTAAGACACTGGTCGAGCGCTATATCGCCGACGGGCAGCCAGTCGGTTCGCGCGCGCTCTCGAGGTACTCCGGCCTGGACCTGAGCCCGGCCAGCATTCGCAACATCATGGCCGACCTGGAGGACATGGGCTTCGTTGCCAGCCCGCATACGTCTGCCGGCCGCGTGCCTACCGCGCGCGGCTATCGGTTCTTCGTCGACACTCTGCTGACGATCCGGCCGCTGGACCGCGTCGAGATCGATCAGCTCGAAGGCCAGCTGCAGGTGGAGAGCACACATCGGCTGGTCCAGTCTGCATCGCATATCCTGTCCGATTTGACGCGCTTCGCAGGCGTCGTCATGACGCCGCGACGGCGATCAATCTCGTTCCGTCACATCGAATTCCTGCAGCTTTCGGACCGGCGCTTGCTGCTGATCATCGTCACCCCAGAGGGGGACGTACAGAACCGGATCATGGTCACGGAGCGGGCTTACAACCCGTCCGAGTTGGTGGAGGCCTCCAACTTCCTGAACCAGAACTACGCAGGACTCGCGTTCGAGGAGATCAAAGCGCGCTTGCACGACGAACTGCGCCGCCTGCGGGACGACATGACGTCGTTGCTCACGCGCGCGGTCGAAGCCGGGAGCGACGCCTTCACCGAACCGGCGGAGGACTACGTGCTCTCAGGCGAACACAACCTGCTGCACGTGCATGACTTGTCCTCGAACATGGTCAGCCTGCGGCGGCTGTTCGACCTGCTAGAGCAGCGCACCACGCTGCTGCAGCTGTTGGAGCTGGGCAGCCGGGCCCAAGGCGTCCAGATCTACATCGGAGGGGAATCCGGCCTGGTCCCGTTGGACGAATGCAGCGTGGTCACTGCCCCCTACGAGGTCGACGGGGAAGTGGTCGGTACCGTCGGGGTCATCGGTCCAACCCGCATGGCATACGAGCGGGTCATCCCGATCGTGGAGATCACCGCGCGGCTGCTGTCGAGCGCCATGTCGCAGCGGACCAAGGCCGTCGAGTGAGGGCGCACGGGGAGGAGGATGTTTTGTCCTGAACCTGTACACCAGCACGGGTCCATTTCCCGGGCCGGGATCCTGCTGGTCAACCTCGGTACGCCGGAAGCCCCCACACCGCAAGCATTGCGGCCCTACCTCAAGGAATTCCTCTCCGACCCCCGCGTGGTGGAGATTCCGCGGGCGCTATGGCTGCCGATCCTGAACCTCATCATCCTCAACACGCGTCCGCGCCTATCCGCCGCGAAGTACGCCAAGATCTGGACCAGCGAGGGCTCTCCGCTCAAGCTTCATTCGGAGCGGCAGGCGCGCCTGTTGCGCGGGTATCTGGGGGAGCGGACGCGCTCGCCTCTGGAGGTGGAATGGGCCATGCGCTACGGTAAGCCGGCCGTGGCCGACAAGCTCCGCGCGCTGCGGAAGCGGCAATGCGACCGCGTACTAATCATCCCCCTCTACCCGCAGTACGCAGCCAGCGCGACCGCGAGCACCTACGATGCGGTCGGGGCTGCCCTATCTCACATGCGCAATGTGCCCGCGTTGCGTGTGGTAAGGCACTTCCACGATCACCCTGGGTACATCCAGGCCCTCGTGCAGAGCGTCAGGGATTATTGGCAGGTAAACGGCCGCGGCGATCGCCTGGTGATGAGTTTCCATGGCGTGCCGCGCTTTACGCTGGACCAGGGAGACCCCTATCACTGCGAGTGTCATAAGACTGCACGGTTGCTAGCCGAGGCGCTGGCGCTCAAACCCGATCAGTATATCGTCACCTTTCAGTCGCGGTTCGGACGCGCGGAATGGCTCAAGCCCTACACGATCGAAGTCGTGGCTGAGCTGGGCAAAGCCGGAATCGGGCGCGTGGATGTGATGTGCCCGGGCTTCGTTTCCGACTGTCTCGAGACGCTCGAGGAGATCGCGATCGAGAACAGAGTCGCTTTTCTGGGCGCCGGGGGCGGCGAGTTCCACTACATTCCCTGCCTCAACGAGCACGACGCCTGGATGCGGGCGCTGACCGAGATTTCATTGGAAAATCTTCAAGGCTGGGTCAGTCCAGCGTGGGATGCAGTTTCCGCCGGCCAAGCTGCGGAAGCGAGCCGTCAACGCGCGCGCGCCCGCGGCGCCCGCTCCTGACGTGTGTCATCCGACCCGAGTGGAACCCGCCCGGGCTGTCTGCTGCCGAGGTCTTGAAACGACTTGTCCTGCCCCCATCTCTGGCGTGCGAACTTAGGAGACAAAACCCATGCAGGAACAGGAACCTGGCTTGGAGACGTCGCAGGCGTCCCCGGCCGGTGATGGGCGTGTAGAGAATGGCCAGAGTGCCAGCACGACGCCGTCCCCGGGCAGCGAGATGCTGAGTCTCCCGGAGATGCTGGAACGGGCCGAGCTCCAGGCCCAGGAGCTGCGTGACGCGTGGCTGCGAGCCAAAGCCGAATGCGACAACGTCCGCAAACGCGCGCAGACAGACATCGCGAATGCGCACAAATACGCGCTCGAGAGCTTCGCCGCGGTGCTTCTCCCGGTACGCGACAGCCTGGAGGCGGCCCTAACGGCGGACAAGGCCACGGCCGAGTCACTGCGGCAGGGCGTCGAATTGACCCTCAAACAGCTCGACGCGGCGTTCGACAAATTCACCATCAAGGAGATGAACCCGGTCGGGGAGAGATTCGATCCGCACAAACACCAGGCCATGACCACCGTCGAGTCCGACAAGGCACCGAACACCGTCGTGCATGCGCTGCAAAAGGGTTATCTGTTGAACGACAGGGTGCTGCGCCCGGCTCTCGTCACGGTATCCAAGGCCAAGGGTTAACTGAACCACGGGGCGGGACGCGTCTGCTTGAAACCGGCCGCGCCCACCCAAAACTAGCCTTCTGGTCAGAGGCGGAAAATCTCTGAATCGGAAGCGAGGAGCATCAGAATGGCAAAAATCATCGGCATCGACCTGGGTACCACGAACTCGTGCGTCGCCATCATCGAGAACGGGCAACCCAAGGTAATCGAGAACTCGGAAGGCTCGCGCACGACGCCTTCCATCGTCGCCTATACCGATGAGGATGAGGTACTGGTCGGTGCGCCTGCAAAGCGGCAAGCGGTCACCAATCCGAAGAACACCATATATGCGGTGAAGCGGCTGATCGGCCGCCGCTACCAGGACGCCGAGGTGCAAAAGGCGATCAAGCTGGTGCCCTACAAGATTGTGCAGGCCCAGAACGGCGACGCCTGGGTCGAGGTGCGTAGCAAGAAAATGGCCCCTCCCGAGATTTCGGCGCAGGTGCTGATGAAGATGAAGAAGACCGCGGAGGACTATCTCGGGGAGCCGGTGAGCGAGGCAGTGATCACGGTGCCGGCTTACTTCAACGATTCCCAGCGCCAGGCTACCAAGGACGCCGGCCGGATCGCGGGGCTCGACGTCAAGCGCATCATCAACGAGCCCACCGCGGCAGCGCTGGCGTTCGGAATGGATAAGAAGGAGGGCGACCGCAAGATCGCCGTGTACGACCTCGGGGGCGGCACCTTCGACGTCTCGATCATCGAGATCGCAGCTGTCGAAGGGGAGCATCAGTTTGAGGTGCTCTCGACCAACGGCGATACCTTCTTGGGCGGTGAAGACTTCGACCAGCGCCTCATGGACTATGTCGCTGACGAGTTCAAGAAGGAGCAGGGGGTCGACCTGCGCAAGGATATCCTCGCGCTGCAGCGTCTGAAGGAAGCTGCCGAGAAGGCGAAGATCGAGCTCTCCTCCGCGCAACAGACCGAGATCAATCTGCCTTACATCACGGCAGATGCGTCGGGACCCAAGCACCTGACCTTGAAGATCACTCGCGCTAAGTTCGAGAGCCTGGTCGAGGAACTGATCCAGAAGACGGTCGCGCCGTGTCTGACTGCGATCAAAGACTCCGGGGTCAAGTTGTCCGACATCAGCGATGTGATCCTGGTGGGCGGCCAGACCCGGATGCCCAAGGTCCAGGACAAGGTCAAAGAGATCTTCGGGCGTGAACCACGCAAGGACGTCAACCCGGACGAGGCCGTGGCCATTGGTGCGGCAATCCAGGGCGGGGTGCTGAAGGGCGACGTAAAAGACGTGCTACTGCTCGACGTCACGCCGCTGTCGCTCGGCATCGAGACGCTGGGCGGGGTGATGACCAAGCTGATTCAGAAGAACACCACCATCCCGACCAAGGCGCAGCAGAGCTTCTCCACCGCCGACGACAACCAGCCAGCGGTGACTATCCATATCTTGCAAGGCGAACGCGAGATGGCGCGCGACAACAAGAGCCTGGGGCAGTTCAATCTGGAGGGGATCCCGCCTGCGCCGCGCGGGATGCCGCAGATCGAAGTGACTTTCGACATCGACGCCAACGGTATCTTGCATGTGTCGGCAAAGGACAAGGCCACCGGCAAGGAGAACAAGATCACGATCAAAGCCAACTCCGGACTCTCGGAGGACGAGATCAAGCGCATGGTCAAGGACGCCGAAGCGCATGCCGAAGACGACCGGCGGGCACGGGAGCTTGTAGACGCGCGTAACCAGGCTGACAGCACGGTGCACATGGTGCGCAAGGCACTGGCCGAGCATGGCGATAAGATCGGCGCGGACGAGAGAACTAGGATCGAGGCCGCTCTCAAAGCCACCGAGAAAGCGATGAAGGCTGGCGACAAGGACGACATCGAAGGCAAGACTCGCGACCTGGCGCAATTGGCCCAGAAGCTGGGCGAGAAGATGTATTCCCAGGCAGGAGCCGGTGCGCCCGGTCCCGAAGGCGGGTCATCAGCGTCCGCCGGTCAGAAGAGAGATGAAGGCGACGTGGTAGACGCCGAATTCGAGGAAGTCAAAGACAAGAAAGGTTAGGCCGTCACGCCATATGCGTGACTGGTCATTTACGCGTCACCAGGCGTGACGTCCTGACTGGCCGGATTGGAACGGACATCGACCAAGGTCGATGGCGCTCAATCCGGCCGGTTGCGTGTTCGGGGAAGGCTGGAACAGCATGGCCAAAAGGGATTACTACGAGGTCCTCGGCGTTAACCGCGACGCCTCGGAGGAGGATATCAAGAAGGCCTACCGCAAGCTGGCCATGCAGCATCATCCGGACCGCAATCCGGACAATGCGAAGGCAGAGGAGAAGTTCAAGGAGGCAAAGGAAGCGTACGAGATCCTTTGCGACCCCGACAAGCGCGCAGCCTACGATCGGTTCGGCCACGCAGGAGTGGAGGCTCATGCGGGCGCAGCGGCTGGTGGTGCGGGATTCGGCGGTTTCGCCGACGCGTTCGGAGATATCTTCAGCGAAATCTTTGGAGCGGGACGCACGCGCTCCAACGTTTATCGCGGTGCTGATCTGCGCTATAACCTCGAGATCAATCTGGAGGAAGCGGCGCGCGGGACTGAAACCAAGATCCGAATTCCTACACTACAGGTATGCGACGTCTGCCGAGGCCTGGGCGCGAAGCCGGGCACCGAGCCTACGACCTGTCAGGCCTGCGGCGGGCATGGACAGGTCCGGATGCAGCAAGGTTTTTTCTCTATCGCCCAGACCTGTCCCCGTTGCAGCGGCACTGGCAAGGTCATTCGCGATCCTTGTGGCAGCTGCCATGGCGAGGGCCGCATCAAGCGCCAGAAGACGCTGTCGGTGAAGATCCCCGCGGGTGTGGATGAAGGCGACCGCATCCGCCTCTCTGGCGAAGGGGAAGCCGGCGTCAACGGCGGCCCGCCTGGGGACTTGTACGTCGTGTGCCGCATCAAGCCGCACCCTGTATTCCAGCGAGAAGGAAACGATCTGCACTGCGAGATGCCGATCAGCATCAGCACCGCAGCGCTGGGCGGCGAGATCGAAATACCCACGCTCGAGGGCACGGCCAAGATTCGCATCCCTTCCGAAACGCAGTCGGGAAAGGCCTTTAGGCTGCGCGGTAAGGGCATCAAGAGCGTGCGCAGCCAAGCGCACGGCGACCTGATGTGTCACGTTGTCGTGGAGACGCCCGTCAACCTCACGCCGCGCCAGAAAGAGCTGTTACGCGAGCTCGACGCGATCGACCAGCAGGAGGCAGGGAAACACAATCCTCGCGCCAAGTCCTGGATGGAGAAGGTCAAGGAGTTCTTCCAGGCCTGAAGCTGGTTGTTTCGCGGCTCGTGGCTCCAGGGCCGCAGTTAGCTTCATGCCGCCAGCTGCGGCTCGGCGAAAAAGTGCCCCTGCGCCCAGTCCACTCCTATGTCGCGCAGCACGTCGGCGCTTTCACTGGTCTCCACACACTCGGCGATCGTCTTGAGCTCGAAGCGCGCCGCGGTGTTGACGATGCTCTCGACCAGTCGACGAATGCGTGGGTCCTGAACCACGCGGCCGACCATCCAGCCCTCCACCTTGACGAAGCTCATGGGCAGATCGGTCAGGTACATGAAGGAGGCATTGCCGCTGCCAAAATCGTCGAGCGCGAGGCGAAAGCCCTCGTCGACCAAGGGCTTGAGCTGCCGATACAGCACCGCCAGCTCGCCTGTTTGCCGCTCGGTGATCTCGATCACGACTGGATTCGCGTCTCCGGCCAGCAGGCCAAGGGCACGCGCCTGCCTCAACAATCCCGACACCTCGCCCGGGTCCCCGAGGAACTGTGCGGAGAGATTGATGAAGCGGGCGCCACCGTTCCCGTTTTTGCCGGGGGCGGCCATACGCTCGAGCGCGGATTGCGAGATCGTCCGGTCGATCGCGGCCGCCAGATGCAGTTGCTCCGCAGCCAGGATGAAGCGCTCCGCAGGTATCGGGCCGTTGCCAGAGCCGACGATCCGGGCCAACGCCTCCTCGCCAACGATATCTCCGGTGTGCAAGTCCACGATGGGCTGGTACGCAGCAACGACGCGACCTTCACGCAACGCGCTCTGCACCTGGGACCCCTCCCAGACCCTGGTACGCCCTCGTCCACCTGAGGCACCGGCGCACAACACCTGGTCGCGTCCCGACTGTTTGGCTTGGTACAACAACGCGTCGGCGTTGGCCAGCACGATATCAAGTGAGTCTGAATCTGGACCGCACAAAGCGATACCGGCGCTGATAGTCAACGACAGATCGCCCTGCGGAAGTTTGACGGGCTCCCCGCGCACCAACTTGCGCGCGCGCTCTCCCGCGATCATCGCGCCGCGCGCGTCCAGCGCGTGCAGGCAGGCCAGGAACTCCTCGCCGCCCCAGCGCGCAATCCAGTCGCCGCTGCGCATGTTGCGAGCCAAGAGTTTCGCGAGATGGATCAAGGCCAGATCGCCCGCGTGGTGGCCGTATTGGTCGTTTACTAGCTTGAAGCGGTCCACGTCCACCAACGCGACCGCAAAGGCGGAACCTTCCCGCCGGGCGCGGCTGAACTCCACCTGCAGCCGAGCCTCCGCCGCCCGCCGATTGGGGAGGCCCGTGAGGTGGTCCTCCATCGCCAGGCGCGCCGTCTCCTGTTCTTGCGCCTTGCGTGCGGTGATGTCGCGCTCGATCGCGATCCAATGAATGACGGAGCCGGTCCGGTCGCTTACGGGCACGATCGACACGTCCACCCAATACGGCTCGCCCGACTTGCGATAGTTGAGGATTTCCGCGTTTACGCGGTGCCCCTGCTCGACGGCCCGATGCAGGTCCACCCGGGTCGCTTCGCTGGTACCAGGGCCTTGCAGAAAGCTCGGTTTGCGCCCGAGCGCCTCATCCGGGGCGTAGCCGGTGACGCGCGTGAACGCTCCGTTCACGTAGACGATCCGCTGGTCGGCGCCAGTGATCATCACGATCTGGTCCGACGCGTCGACCGCAGTGAACAACAGCTCCCG
>JACXTT010014527.1_pt1 | contig 10293 bp, 8 predicted proteins | sample 9270951 | NCBI WGS metagenome assembly JACXTT01 (sample SAMN15532306, study PRJNA645909) | rock metagenome | isolation source: weathered quartz diorite | place: Puerto Rico | collected 2017-06-21
TCGCCCGCAGCCTGCTCGAGCGATCGGGCCGCGAGCGCGAGGCCCCGCACCGCCCGGGCCCGGGCGGCGTCGTCCGGGGCGGGTGAGGCGGCGCGCGTCACGCCGGTGAGGATATCGAATGGTTAGGGAGCCGAACTATCTCGTTGCGACCGCCCGGACGATCCGCTCGTCAGAGCTGGCCGCGCTCGGCGCGCCGGGTCGGGCCGTCGGGCCCGCGCGGGTCGCCCCACAGCTCGACCTGGTTGAGCATCGCGTCGAGGCTCATCGACTCGCCGTCGAACTGGTCGTCCCACCGCATCGTCGCTTGTTTCACACCAAGCAACACCAGCCCCATGGGCAACACCCAGGTGAAGATGGTCGAGCCGAGGCGGGTCTGAATTGCGCCCGCTGCGGTCTGGGACGCGGCGACGGCCGTGAACACCACGGCCCACATGAGCGTCAGCTCGACGTTGGCGCGCGCAAAGCGGGCGGTCTTCCAGTACTTCCGCTGCACCAGCTCGCGCGCGTACGGCTCGGTAAAGGGCTGCCACGCGAGCGACGCGATCACGAAGCACGCGAGCGCGCCGATGGCGAGGCCGTTGTGGTACCGCTGCAAGAGGCCGTGTGGGTCGTGCTGATCGGACACACCCCACAGCGTCAACACCGCGAACAACGCCACGGCGAAGATCTCGAGGTCCTTCACCGCGTGCATACGCGCGGACATCACGAGGAGGACGACCGCGGCCGCGAGCGCAGCCGCCGCGCCCCATACCGCGCCTTCGAGTGAACCGCGTCCGACGACGGCAAAGACGATCCACGGAACCAAGCCGAGATAGAGGCGCGGGCTCATCGGTGCCTCCGGCTTTTGGGGGGAAGTCTTGTGGTGGAGGGCAATGGGCTCTCGGAGAAGGGCGGCGGTACGATCGCTCGGCGGATCTCGGCCCCGGATCGCGGCTGCAGCCCGAAATGCGGAACCGACCGTGCCCGAGTGTACGAGCGGGGACAGCCCATGACGCGCATGGCGCGGCGCATCGTCGTTGCGGTGTTGATGGTCCTCGTCATCGGCGCGTTCGCAGCACCGGCTGAAGCGGCTCCGCTCCGCGAAGCGAGCGGCTCGTCTTCAGCAGCCCGCGCCTGGCTCGGTGTACGCGGTCAGCATCTGCATCGCAGTCGGAACGGCAGCGTTGACGTCGACGTCTGCTCGCAGTTGGTCGATCCCGGCGTCGCGCACTGCGATGCCCTCGCGCGCACCGATCTCTTCGGCAGCGGCGCGCGACCCGACCCCGCCGGCGCCTCGCCCGCCGCCGACGCGGGCCCGCACGCGAGCATCGGGAACCAGGGCGCCTACGACCCGGCGTACTTGCAGTCGGCCTACGACGCGCCGTCGAACGCAGGTGCGGATCAGACCGTCGCGATCGTCGACGCGTACGACGCCCCGAACCTGGAGAGCGACCTCGCGTACTACCGGTCGTACTTCGGATTGCCGGCGTGCACGACCGCGAACGGGTGCTTCCAGAAGCTCGACCAGAACGCCGGGACGAGTTATCCCGCGTACAACGCGAGCTGGGCAGCAGAGACGACGCTCGACGCCCAGATGGTGAGCGCGATCTGTCCGAACTGTCACCTCCTCGTGGTCGAAGCCGCGACCGCGCAGTTCACGGATCTCGGCATCGCCGTCGACACCGCGGTCGCGCGCGGTGCCGACGTCGTGAGCAACAGCTACGGCGCCGACGAGTTCGCGAGCGAGACGCAGTACGACGGTGTCTACGACCACCCCGGTGTCGCAATCGTTGCGAGCAGCGGCGACAGCGGCTACGGCGTCGGCTACCCAGCGGCCGCACGCAACGTGGTCGCGGTCGGCGGCACGTCGTTGACACAGGCGAACAACACCGGCACGCGCGACGCGACGGAGACCGTGTGGTCGGGCGCGGGAAGTGGCTGCAGCTCCTACGAGACGAAACCCGCGTGGCAATCCGACACGGGTTGCGTGGCGAGATCGGTTGCCGACGTGGCCGCGGTTGCGGATCCGGCAACCGGCGTCTGGGTCTACAACAGCGACGACGGCGGGTGGGAGGTGTTCGGCGGTACGAGCGTGTCCGCGCCGATCATCGGCGCGTTCTATGCCCTCGCGGGCGACGCTCGACCGGGCGACGACGTCGTGTCGTACCCCTACGCTCACCCGACCGCGCTCAACGACGTCACGTCGGGCAGCAACGGGAGTTGTGGCGGGACCTACCTGTGCAGCGCACAGACGGGGTACGACGGGCCCACCGGGCTGGGGACGCCCAACACCGCCGCCGCCTTCTCGTCGGTCGGCGTGACCCCGCCGCCTCCACCCGCCGGACCGCCGCCCGACTTCACGATCCACGTCTCGAAGCCGTCGCGGGTGTTGACGCCGGGCGCGACCGCGACCAGCACGGTGAAGGTCACGCCGACGAACGGCTTCACGGGATCGGTGCAGCTGTCCGTTTCGGCGAGCCCTCGCAGTGGACTGTCGCCGCGACTGCCGCAGCCGACGGTCGCGCTCGCCGCAGGCTCGGAGACCGCGCCGTTGCGGCTGGCGGCCGGCAAGGGTGGGACCTACCGGGTGACGGTGCGCGCGGCCCACGGTTCGGTCGTGCACGGGTGGACGATCACTGTGCCCGTCAACGACTTCACGATGCGCGTCGCGCGAAGGAAGGTTTCGGTCGCGCCCGGAGCGACGGTCGACGTCAGGGTCACGTTGCGTGCACTCGGCGCGCTGAAGGGAACGGTCAAGCTGACCACTACAGGGCTGCGTTCGGGCGAGCGCCTTGCGTACGCGCGCAATCCCGCGCCGGCGACGGGATCCGTGGTCATCGCGGTGCATGTGCCCGCGTCGGAGAAGCGCGGTACCCGGACGCTGCGCATCACGGGTGTGCACCGCGCACTGAAACACGCGGTCACGATCACGCTGTCGATCGAGTAGCCGGTCGCGTCGTCCGGCGTTTCTGCACGTTTCGGAGGGTTCGCGCGGTACTCCGACGTACCGAGTGAAGAACGCGTCAAAGGGAACGCGCGCGCTTGACACTGCGCGCGCGTTGGAGCATCGTCACGCGCTTCGGATGTCCGACCTCCTGTCGGCCCCCGCCCGGGAGGAAGGATGCGGCCGACGCCGCCTCGGATGACGTGTCCCGGCCGCATTCGATCCCTTCGCCTCCCCCGCTGAAGGGATCAACGCAATGGGGGGTGTGCATCGAGCCCAGCACACCCCCCAACGCGGTGCGCGATTGCGCGACGCGTAGATTCGGCGGTCGTGGAGACACGGATCGTCCGCACCCGTCGGCCCGTCGATCTCGGTCTCACGCTCGGGCTGCTGCAACACGGCGGCCGGCGCGATCCGTGCGTGCGCGTCACGCGCGACGAGGTGTGGCGCGCGACGGACACCGTCGATGGCCCGGCGACGATGCACGTGCTGGCGCTCGGCGAGTGCGAGGTTGCTGCGCGCGCGTGGGGACCGGGCGCGGAGTGCGCGCTCGACAGCGTTCCGTCGCTGATCGGTGCCGACGACGATCCGCCCTCGCTCGCCGGTGTGCATCCGTTGGTCGACGAGCTCGAGCACTCGATCCCCGGGTTGCGCGTCGCTCGCACCGGCGCGGTGATGGACGCGCTCGTGCCGACCGTTCTCGCGCAGAAGGTGATTGGAGTCGAGGCGATGCGCGCGCACGTTGCGATGGTGCGAGCGGCCGGTAGGCGCGCGCCTTCGGCCGGTTCCTGCGGGCCGGCGCTGTTCCTTCCGCCCGAGCCGACGTGGCTCGTGCAAACGCCGTCGTGGACATTCCACCGTTGGGGCGTCGAGCGGAAGCGGGCGCGCACGATTCAGATCGCGTCGTCGTATGCGCATCGGTTCCGTTCGATCTCCTCGGGCATCGACGATGTCCGGCGGCGGCTGTCGGCGCTGCCCGGCGTCGGCCCCTGGACGTGCAACACGGTCGCGACGATCGCGCTCGGCGATCCCGATGCGGTGCCGGTGGGGGACTACTGGCTGAAGCACATCGTGAGCAACGCGCTCGCCGGCGAGCCCCGCGGCAGCGACGAGCGGATGCTCGAGCTGCTCGAACCGTGGCGCGGCCAGCGCGGCCGCGTGTGCCGGCTGTTGCGCGTCGGCGGACCGGCCCTGCCGCGCTACGGACCTCGGCTCGCGCTGCGCAACCTCGCCGCGCACTGAGCGCGGTGTGACAGGCTGCGCGCGTGCCGACCGGTTCGGTTGTCGACGCCGCCGACGGCCACCCGATCGCGGGTGTGGTCGTCAGCGACGGGCTCGCAGTAACGCGCACCCTCTCTGACGGGTCGTTCACGCTCGCCGACCGCACCAATGCCGAGTTCGTGTTCGTGACGGTGCCGTCGTCGCACCGCGCCCTCGAAGTCGGATGGTTCGCCGACGTGCGCGGCGGTGTCGACCGGCCGCTGCGTTTCGCGTTGACGGCGCGCGACGTCGTCGCCGACGGGTGCCGGTTCGTGCAGGTCACCGACCTCCACGTCTCGGTCGACGGCGGCGCTCGGTTGCGGCCCCTGATCGAGGCCGGTGTCATCGCGCCCGACGGCATCGAGGTGACGGGCGCGTCCAACGGCCCCGAACTGCGCGCAGATCTGGAGGTCATCGTCTCGCGTGTGCAGCCCGAGTTCGTCATGGCGACGGGTGACCTCGCCGACTATGGGCAACGCGAGGAGCTCAGCTCCTATCGAGATGCGATCACTGGTCTCGGTGTGCCGGTGGGCAGCGTGCCCGGTAATCACGACCACCTCTCGTGTCTCACGCGGGAGGCGATCACGGAGTTCTTCAGTGCGTGGTCGACGCGCGACGACCGCGGCGAGATGAGCGCGAGCGAGGCGTTCCAGCGCGAGGTGTTCGGCGGCGACTGGCGTCGTGCCGGCTCGGGACGCGCGCCGTGGCTCGACGAGATCGGCCCGCTCTACTTCTCGTTCGACTGGGGCCGCGTGCACTTCGTCGCGTACGACGGCGAGGGCTTGCGACGGTACGGACGCGACTATCCGCAGGACGAGTGGCTCGCGGCCGACCTCGCCGCGGTGCCGTCCGGAATGCCCGTCGTCGTATGCACGCACTTCCCGGAAGACCGCGAGTTCTACGCCACGCGGTTCGGACGTGTGCGTTTGATCGCGTCGATCAGCGGACACTGGCACGGCACTCGCATCTGGACCGACGGCGAGGCGAGCCACTGGACGAGCTCGACGCTCGGTTTCGGCGGCATCGACTTCACGCCTCGCGGCTATCGAGTGATCGAGGTTGACGCGTCGGGCGCGCGGTCGTGGTGGGAGACGATGGAGGCGCCGACTCCGGACGAGCCGCGCGTCACGGGTGCCGCGGCGGCCGTCGGTTCACACGTCGTCGTGTCGCTCGAACGGGGCGATGCCCGCGGCTCCATCCACATGATCGACGGCTGGACGACCGAGCTTCTGTCGGCCGCGCGGGGTGGTGTCGTGGCGGCCGGCGATCTCGTGTTCGCGCTCGATCTCGGTTCCCGCCTGCACGCGCTCGATGCCGAGACCGGGGTGACACGGTGGTCGCAGGCGCTCGGCGACCCGTCGGTTCGGTGGTGTCTCGGGTTGCCGGTGGTCTCCGACGACACGGTCTACGTCGGGAGCGCGATGAGCGTGCACGCGTTCGACGCCAGGGACGGAACCGAGCGCTGGCGCACCGATCTGGCGTCAGGCGACTGGGCGGCGAGTTGGGCCGGCGTGGCCGTTGGCGACGACGTGGTTGTGATCGGCGCCGCGAGCGACGATCTCCATCTCGCCGCGCTCGACCGCGCGACCGGCGAGGTTCGGTGGCGTCATGCGGGCCGCGACATCGCCGGCGTGTCGGCGACGCCGGTGATCGCGGACGACATGGTGCTTGCGGCCCACGCCCCCGGATGGCTGGCCGCCTACGACCTCGCCGACGGCTCCGATCGCTGGCAGCAGCCGTTGGACGATGCCTGGCCGGTTGCGTTGGTGGTCGCGGGGGACCTCGCGATCGTACGGAGCTCGACCGGAAGGGTGACCGCGCACGAGCTCGACGACGGGCGGGTGCGTTGGAGCACCGACCTCGGCCCAGGCGTGCGGGCCGGCCGGCCCTACTCACGCGCCCGCGGCGGCGAACGGGGTCTGCTCATCGCAGATGCCAAACACGTACGCACGGTGTCGGCCGATGCACTGGTCGGGCTCGACGTTTCGGACGGCAAGGTCTGCCGCACCGACGATGAGATCGTCAGGTAGTTGTGCTTCGAGGAAAGGCGTCACATCGCGCGCCGGTCCGGAAATCCGGTGACGATGAAGAGCTATCGCGATGTCTCTCACTCGTCGACATCGCGCGAGTAAAGCCACGACAGATGGTTGCAAAGAGACGGCAGATCCCCGAACAGGGTCGCCTCATTGAGCCCGCACTGATCCAGGCTGCTACGAATGTTGCCGAACGCGCGCGCTGGGATCTCTAGGGTCGCGAGCCATGGCGCGAACAAGGGGTCGTCGTCCAACGGCGAGAAGTTGTCGCGCGAGTTTGCCGCGTGCAATGTGAACCACCCGGATTGCACGGCGATTCGGCGGGTGATGTTGCGCGGTCGGAAGAGCTTCGTTTGGCTTACGGTGAATGGGTTGTCGTCGTTGAGGCCGATGAAGTCATCACTGTTCGTCGCCAGAACGCGAACGACCCCTGGCTGACTGCGATACGCCGGCTCCGCGACCGCGAACCACAGGGCCGCCAGCGGATTTGTTGTCCAGTCAAGGAGCCGCGTCGGTAGTCCGTGGTGTTGCCCGATCGCCATCCATTCGAAGTCGTTCGCCGGTGTGATGTCGATGAGTGGCAGTCCTTGTTGCTTCAGGTCCGCGATCAGGCCCTCCTCGACATCCAATCGGCTGACCCGTGGATGGATCGTCATTCGGGCGAGCTTCGGAACGAGCGGCCACGACGTGCGCTGCCCTCGAAATACGTAGCCGTCGCGGTTGAAATAAGTGCGAAGAATCTTGAGATACCCGTCCAGTGATCTGACGGTGTGAGACCGCATCACGGTCGTACGACCTCCCTCTAATACGAGCGGACTTCGGCTGCATTCGTTGCGGTCGGGTTCTTCATTGACACGAGCATGGAACTTTGACAGTCTCGCCCCCGCCGGGTGCTCCTAGGGGGCTGAAATGTTCGACTCACCTTGGCTAGATGTCGCGATTGGCGTCGTTTTCGTCTGGTTTGTCTTCTCGCTGAGCGTCAGCTTTGTCAACGAGTTGTTGACACAGTTGTTCGCCACGCGATCGAAGCAACTGTGGAAGGCGCTCAAGCAGATGCTTGATGGGAACGTCCATCCGGGCAACTTGGTGAAGAGCACGTTTTCGACTCTTTTCTGGGCAGACAGGCCGACAGATCCAGATCCGGCCAACGCGACCTCGGTGTACAAGAAGGTCTACGCGACGCAAACGGTCCAGGCCTTGGAGGTTCGCACCGGTTCCACTACCAAGACGCGGATCAGCAACATTCCAGCGCCGGTCTTCGCGCAAGCGTTTTTTGAACTCGCAAACGACGCGAGGGAAGCGGGTCAGACATTCGAAGCGTTCATGGGCGGCCTGCCGACGCCGCTCAGGAGACAGCTGCAAGCGCTACGCACGGGGGCGGTCGATGAAGCCAACGAGCTCAGAGCGCGCATGGAATCCTGGTTTGACGCCCAGATGACTCGCCTCTCGGCGATCTACAGAGCTCAGGCGAGAGTGATCCTCGTCCCGCTCGGCATCATCTTCGCGATCGTCGGCTTCGGCTTCGGTCTGCGCACCGACGCGTTGGCACTCACGACAGATCTTCAGCACGACACGAACTACCGGGCCGCCGTGGTTGCCGCCGCAAGCTCGGCTGCGCAGCAAGATCTCGAGAAGGCTGGCTGTCCTGAGCAAGTGAAGGACAGGTCACCGGCCGACAAGGTGAAGTGTGAAATCGCAGGTGTGTCGAAGGTCAAGGACATCGATCTCGTCCTGAGCAATGACACCCCGGGTTCGCGCGCGAACTTCTCGGACCGCATGGAGTTTCTGTTCCCGTGGAAAAAGCACCCGCGACCGCTCCTCGGCGTACTCATCACCGGCGTCGCGATTTCGTTGGGATCCACGTTCTGGTTCGATGTCCTGAAGCGCCTGACCGGCCTCCGAAAGGGCTCGAGCTAGCAGCAGTCCGATCGGGATGAGCTGCGGCCTGATTGGTCGATCGGCTCGGTGTCATCGTCGCACCGGCTCACGTGACATTAACGCTTGATCGCCGCCGACTCGCTGCGCGAGGTAGGCAGCTTGGCTCACTCGTCGCGCGTGCAAACTCCCGATGTGGCGTTCTCTCAGATTGACGCTGGGCGGTTCTGGAAGCGACAGCCTCTACAAAAGAGGCTGCTCCGCTGCAGTCTTCGACGTAAAGACAGGCACGCGTTGCTTGCGGGCGCGTGGCCAGTGGGCGTGCACGTCGGCGGCACCATCAACGCGTACCAATCGGACGGTCGTACCGCGCACCTACCCAGGGAGAACGCAATGCGGTGCGCCAGCAACGGAGAGCATGCAAGCTCTTTCAAGCCCTCCGGAGACGTTCAGCCGCGTGGTGACGGTTCGGCCCGAACGGACACGTCTCGCCTCGCTGGGTGCATGAGACAACGCAGGTGTCGTCGCGCTGCTATGCAGCGGCCAGACGGAGTCCGTACCGCGCGGTCAAGACTTCGATGCTGTCCCAGTCCATATGAATGCCGAAGTCGGCCTCCAGCGCCGGCATTTCGTCCATGGCGGAAACCGGCGTGAGACTTCCGAGCCGTGCGTAGTAGTTCTCCAGGCCACCCGGTGTCACGATGTCGAGCGCGTACGCGGGGTCGGGACTGGAGTTCCAGAACGTGTGGCGTACGCCGCGAGGCAGCAGAACCGCTTCGCCGGCCGACGCATGGACGAGGTCGTCGCCGACCTGGAAGGTCAGCCTGCCGCGAACGATGTACGCGATCCCGTCCTCGCGGTCGTGGACGTGAAGTGGCCCGGACAAACAGCCCGCGCCCAACTCGACTTCGAAGATGGAAACGGCGCCGCTGAAGGCGCTCGGCGCCAACGTCGCGAATGTCAGGTCGCCGAAGGTGAAGGCTTGCTTCGCAAAGCGTGCGGGATCGGTTTGCACGACGATCTCCTCAGATAGTAGTCACTATCTAGGATAGCAGCTACTATTCAACTGTCAAGGAGGCAATGAAGGCAATGACTGTGCCGCTGACTCGGGAACGTCGCCGCGAGCTCACGCGCGAGGCACTGCTCGACGCCGCCCGGACGGTCTTTGCGCACCGCGGCTACGTCGCGGGCACGCTGGAGGCGATCGCAGAGGCGGCGGGCCTCACGCAGGGCGCCATCTACTCGAACTTCGCGAACAAGCAAGAACTCTTCCTCGCGGTCGTGGAGCGCCGAAACACTCGGCTGCTCGCGGCATATCAGGGCGCGCTTCGTGCGCATGCAACCGATGGACCGGCTGATCCGGCCGCGATCACCCGCGTCTGGACCGAACATGAGCTGAACGACAGCGAGGCGCTGCTCCTCACACTCGAAATTCGCCTAGCCGCCCTCCGCGACCCAGCACTGCGAGCCCGTCTCGGAGAGTTCGAAAGGCAAACCGAGCAGGCAATCGCAAGCTTCGTCGAGCAGCAGCTGCAAGCTGTTGGCGCAACGCTTCCGATACCTGTCGAACAATTCGCTGCGCTCGTGTACGCCGGGAATCAGGGCATCTGGCAGCACGCCGCGATCTGCACGTCTGACCACTCCGCTCTCTTCCAGACATTCATCGAGGCCATCACACGCGTCGCCGACCGCCGTGCAACGTGAAAGAGCAAGCGGCGTGATCTGGAATCGATCGCGCGTGCCCGGCCGGCCGCGGTGATGAGGTGGCGTCCACAAGCCGCGGAGGCGAACACCGAGAGCCAGTGAGAGTCTGGCGGGCTCCGTGGTATCGCATGACGCTTCTCGTCGGCGTCGCGGCCGGTGTCGCGCTGCGAATGTGGCTTCTTGCGCTTCCTACGGGGTCTCTCGACTCGGACGAGGCGATCGTCGGCCTGATGGCCCGCCACATTGTGCATCAGCACCAGTTCACGGCGTTCTACTGGGGTCAGAACTACGGCGGTTCGATCACCGCTGTCGTGATGGCGGGCGTCTTCGCCCTATTCGGTTCATCGACAACGACGCTTAAAGCCGTTCCGATCGTCATGAGCGCGATCTCGGCCGTTCTGGTCTGGCGGCCAGGACGGACCACGGTAGGCGAACCGGCCGCTGCGATCCGCTGCTCTGACGTCCGGGTTGTGCCCAACCACCTCGTCTGGTCCCCCC
>JACXTT010014528.1_pt1 | contig 10292 bp, 10 predicted proteins | sample 9270951 | NCBI WGS metagenome assembly JACXTT01 (sample SAMN15532306, study PRJNA645909) | rock metagenome | isolation source: weathered quartz diorite | place: Puerto Rico | collected 2017-06-21
GTGCTGCACGACCATCGCGCGAGCGGCACTAGCAAGGCCGTTTCGACGCGTCAAAACCGCGTGACGACACGCGCGCGGATTTGACAGACGGTAGACGTCGGAATAGCTAGCTCAGGTTTCGCATGGCGCCCGGACGCGAGTACGTCGCAGTGCTCATCACGGCCCTCGTCGCCGCCGTCATCCCGGCGTTGTTCGTCGGCGTGAGTCGCTTCCTCGGTCCGCGGAAGCCGTCGGCGGTGAAGTCCGAGGCGTTCGAGTGCGGCAACCCGCCCACGGGTCCCGCCTGGGGACGGTTCTCGGTGAAGTTCTACCTGACCGCGATCCTCTTCATCGTGTTCGACGTCGAGGTCGTCTTTCTCTATCCGTGGGCGATCGTGTACCGTCGACTCGGGACGTTCGGCTTCGTCGAGATGGCGGTCTTCGTCGCGATCCTGACGCTCGGGCTCGCATACGTCTGGCGAAAGGGCGCGCTCGAGTGGGATTGACGCCCGAGGCGCTGCTGGCGCACGTCGCGACGATCCTTCCCGAGCTCACGCGGCCGCCGTCGTCGGAGACGCGCGGCCAGGCCGTCGTCGTCGCGACGCCGGACACGGTCGTCGAGTCGCTCCGTCGTCTGCGCGACGACCCGACGCTCCGCTTCGACCTGCTCGCCGACCTCACCGCCGTCGACTACCTCGGCCGCACGCCGCGCTTCGAGGTCGTCTATCAGCTGCAGTCGGTGGCGTTGCACCATCGGCTCCGCGTGAAGGTGCCCGTCGACGGCCCGCAGCCCGAGGTGCCGACGGCGACCGGCCTCTGGAAGAGCGCGAACTGGGCCGAGCGCGAGGTCTTCGACATGTTCGGCATCCGCTTCGCCGGCCATCCCGACGTCCGGCGCATCCTCATGTACCCGGAGTTCGACGGCCACCCGCTCCGCAAGGACTACCCGCTCGATCGCCGGGTCGCGCTCGTGCCCGAGCGGGATCCCATCACGCAGCCGTGGTTCCCGCGGACGGAGGACCGCTAGTGCGTCCCCCCGGCTCGACCGCGCCCGTCGACTTCTACGAGCACCAGCGGGGCGACGACGAGATCCTCGAGATCCAGATGGGGCCGTCGCATCCGGCGTCGCACGGCACGGTCAAGTTCAACCTGAAGCTCGACGGCGAGACGATCGTCGAGATCGACGTCGAGATCGGCTACCTCCATCGCGGCTTCGAGAAGATGTGCGAGCAGGGGACGTGGAACCACTGCATCCCCTACGCGGACCGGCTGAACTACGCGAGCCCGCTCTTGAACAACGTCGGCTTCTGTCTCGCCGTCGAGGCCCTGGCGGGGCTCGAGGTGCCGGAGCGCTGCCAGTACATCCGCGTGATCGTGGGTGAGATCTCACGCGTCACCGACCATCTGACCTGCCTCGGGATGGCTGCGAGCGAGATCGGCGCGATCTCGGCGGCCTTCTACATGCTCGAGGCGCGCGAGTTCCTCTACGACCTCGTCGAGGCGATCACCGGCGCGCGCCTGACGGTCACCTACGGACGGCTCGGCGGCGTCGTGAACGACCTGCCCGCGGACATGCGCGACCACGTCGCGAAGGCCTTCGCGAGCGTGCGCGGGGTCGTCGCGGACTGCGACCGGCTCCTCTCGCGGAACCGCATCTTCGTCGACCGCATGCAGGGCGTCGGCGCGATGTCCGCCGCCGACGCGCTCTCGTGGGGGCTCACCGGCCCGCTGCTGCGTGCGACCGGCGTGTCGTACGACGTCCGCAAGGCGGCGCCGTACCTCGTCTACGACCGGCTCGACTTCGTCGTGCCGACGGGCACGGCGGGCGACAACTACGATCGCTTCAACGTGCGGCTCGCGGAGATCGAGCAGAGCATGCGGATCGTCGAGCAGGCGCTCGTGCAGATGGCGCCCGGCCCGGTGATCGCGACCGATCCGCGCTACGTGCTCCCGCCGAAGCCCGAGGTCTACGGCACGATCGAAGGCTTGATGAACCACTTCAAGCTCGTGATCGAGGGCCAGAAGGTCCCCGCGGGCGAGGTGTACGTCGCGACGGAAGGCGGCAACGGCGAGCTCGGCTTCTACCTCGTGTCCGACGGCAGCGGCCGCCCGTATCGCGTCCGCGTCCGGCCCCCGTGCTTTTACGCGATGGGCGCGCTCGGGCAGATGCTGAAGGGCGCGATGATCGCGGACGTCATCACGACGTTCGGGCAGATCAACATGATCGGGGGCGAGTGTGATCGCTAGCGCGGACGCGCCGCGTTTCTCCGACGCGGCGCTCGCGGAGTACCGGCGCATCCTCGGGCGCTATCCGACGCGCCGGGCCGCGCTGATGCCGACGCTCTGGCTCGCGCAGCGCGAGTTCGGCTGGCTCTCCGAGGCCGTGCAGGCCTACGTCGCGGAGCTGATGGAGCTGCCGCTCGCGTGGGTGACGTCGGTCGCCTCCTTCTACACCATGTACTGGAAGGAGCCGCCCGGCCGCTGGCACCTCCAGCTCTGCCGAAACCTGCCGTGCGCGCTCCGCGGCGCGGCCGATCTCCGCACGCTCGTCCGCGACACGCTCGGCATCGGGCACGGCGAGAAGACACCCGACGGCAGGTTCTCGTTCGAAGAGGTCGAGTGTCTGGCCTCGTGCGGGACCGCGCCCGTCCTGCAGATCAACAACGGCGCGTACCACGAGAGCCTCGACGTCGAGAAGGTCCGCGCGCTGCTGGCGCGGCTCGCCACCGAGTAGGCATGGGCGTCGCAATCGCCATTGCCGCCGGCAAGGTGGTGTTCATGCTGCTCCTGCTCGTGCTGCAGGTCGTGGCGCTCGGCGTGTTCTTCGAGCGCAAGGTGAGCGCGGTGATCCAGGACCGCATCGGTGCCAACCGCGCGGCCATCTTCGGTACGGCGGCGCTCGGCATGTTCAACACGCTCGTCGCCGATCCGATCAAGTTCCTGCTCAAGGAGGACGTCGTGCCGGCCGGCGTCGATCGGCGGCTGCACTTCTGGGCGCCCATCATGGCGCTCGTGCCCGCGCTCGTCGCGTTCGCGGTCGTGCCCTTCGGCGACACCGTCGAGATCGCGGGGCGCACGATCGAGCTCCAGGCGGCGCGGCTCGACGTCGGCGTGCTCTTCGTGCTCGCGATGGCCTCGCTCGGCGTCTACGGCGTCGTGCTCGGCGGCTGGGCGTCGAACAACCGCTGGTCGCTGCTCGGCGGCATCCGCGGGTCCGCACAGATGATCTCGTACGAGATCGCCATGGGTCTCGCGCTCGTCGCCGTCGTGCTGACGTACGGGACGCTCGATCTCCAGGCGATGGTCCGCGCGCAGCACGGCACGATCGGCGGCTGGCTTCCGCGCTGGGGCATCTTCTATCAACCGCTCGGTTTCGTCGTGCTGCTGGTCGCGGGCATCGCCGAATCCAAGCGCATCCCGTTCGACCTGCCCGAGAGCGAGTCCGAGCTGGTGAGCGGCTACTTCACCGAATACTCCGGCGCCAAGCACCTCATGTTCATGATGTCGGACTTCGTCGAGGTCGTCCTCGTGGCCGCGCTCGTGACGACCTTCTTTCTCGGCGGGTGGCAGCTGCCCGGCCTCGACCACGCGGGGCTCACGTTGCCGTGGGGCGCGCGCGTGGCGCTGCCGTCGCTCCTCGTCGCGGTGCTCCAGATCACGGCGTTCGCGGTGAAGCTCGTCCTGCTGACCTTCTTCCAGATCGTCGTCCGTTGGACGCTGCCGCGCTTTCGCTACGACCAGCTCATGCACCTCGGCTGGAAGGGGCTGCTGCCGCTGGCGCTCGCGAACGTCATGCTGACCGCCGCCGTCGTGCTGTGGTGGGGAGGGCCGGCGTGAGCGCGCTGCCCTTCGTGCCGATCGCCGTTTTGACGGTGGTCTCCGCGCTGGTCGTCGTGCTGCACCGGAACCCCGTCTACTGCGCGCTCGGGCTCGTCGCGACGCTCGGGCTCATCGCGACGCTCTTCCTCGGGCTCGACGCGCACATCGTCGGCTTCCTGCAGGTGATCGTCTACGCCGGCGCGATCGTCGTGCTCTTCCTGTTCGTCGTCATGCTGCTGAATCTGCAGGAGGAGCCCGAGTCGTTCTCGACGCCGCTCGTGGTTGCCCTCGGCATGGGAGGGGGCGTCGCGCTCTCGACGCTGCTCGTGGCGCGCCTCGCGCGCGAGCCGCTCGCGATGCCGCCGCTCCGGCCCGGGTTCGGCGACAGCGTGACGCTCGCCGAACGCCTCTTCACCACCTATCTGCTGCCGTTCGAGCTGACGTCGATCCTGCTCCTGGTCGCGATCGTCGGCGCGGTCGTCATCGGCAAGAAGACGCTCCCGTGACGGAGCCGGCGCCGCTGTCCTGGTATCTCGTGCTGTCCGCCGTGCTCTTCGGGCTCGGCGCGATGGGCGTCCTCATGCGGCGGAACCTGATCGTGATGTTCATGGCGATCGAGATCATGCTGAACGCCGTCAACCTCACGTTCGTGACGTTCGCGCGGAGCCTCCAGACGATGGACGGGCACGTCATCGTCTTCTTCGTGATGGCGGTCGCGGCCGCCGAGGCGGCCGTCGGCCTCGCCATCATGCTGCAGCTCTTCCGCGTGCGGTCGACGATCAACGCCGACGAGGTCACGACGCTCCGATGGTGACGCCGGACCAACTGCTGCGCTGGATCGTGCTGCTGCCGGCGCTCGGGTTCCTCTGGAACGCGACGATCGGCCAGCGCGCGCCGCGGACGGCGACGTTCGTCGGTCCGGGCGTGGTCGGCGCCGCCTTCGCCGCGGCGGTTGCCGCGGTCCTCCGGCTGCACGGGATCGAGAGCGCCCACGGTGCGCCGCCGCCGATCATCCACGACGTCGTCTACCGCTGGGTCGCCGTCGGTGCGTTCCATGCCGACGTCGCGTTCCGGCTCGATGCCGTGTCGGCGATCATGGTCCTCGTCGTCACCGGCATCGGCTTTCTCATCCACGTGTACTCCGTCGGCTACATGCACGACGACGCGGGCTACGCGCGGTTCTTCACGTATCTGAACCTGTTCATCACGGCGATGCTCGTGCTCGTGCTCGCCGACAACCTGCTGCTCCTGTTCGTCGGGTGGGAAGGCGTCGGGCTCTGCTCGTACCTGCTGATCGGCTTCTGGTACGAGGTCGAGGCGAACGCGTCGGCCGGCAAGAAGGCGTTCATCGTGAACCGCATCGGCGACGCGTCGTTCCTCGTCGGCCTCTTCCTGCTGGCGCAGCACGCCGGCACGCTCGACGTCGGCGCGCTCCAGGCGAAAGCGCCGCAGCTCGCGGCGGTCACCGTCGGCGGATGGGCGCTGCCGACCGTCGTCTGCCTGCTCCTCTTCGGTGGCGCGACCGGCAAGTCCGCGCAGATCCCGCTCTACGTGTGGCTGCCCGACGCGATGGCGGGTCCCACGCCCGTCTCGGCGCTGATCCACGCCGCGACGATGGTGACGGCCGGCGTGTACATGGTAACGCGGCTCCACTTTCTGTTCGACATGTCGCCATTCGCGCTCGGCGTCATCGCCTGGATCGGCGGCGCGACCGCGCTGGTCGCGGCGACGATCGCGATCGCGCAGACCGACATCAAGAAGGTGCTCGCGTACTCGACGGTCTCGCAGCTCGGCTACATGTTCCTCGGTCTCGGCGTCGGGGTGACCGGGGCGGCGCTCTTCCACGTCGTGACGCACGCGTTCTTCAAGGGCCTCCTCTTCCTCGGCGCCGGCTCGGTCATCCACGGCATGCACGGCGAGCAGGACATGCAGAAGATGGGCGGGCTCCGGAAGCACATGCCGTGGACGTACGGGACGATGCTGGTCGGCACGCTCGCGATCGCCGGCTTCCCGTTCCTGTCCGGGTTCTACAGCAAGGACGAGATCATCTGGGGCGCGTTCGCGGGTCCGCACGCGTGGCCCGCGCTCGGCGTCCTCGGGTACGCCGTCGCGCTGCTCACCGCGTTCTACATGGGCCGCATGTTCTTCCTCACGTTCTGGGGCGGGGAGCGATTCGATCACCACCACGTCCATCCGCACGAGTCGCCGGGGAGCATGCTGGTGCCGCTGGTCGTGCTGGCGCTGCTCTCCGCGGTCGGCGGGGCGATCGACGTCCCGGAGCAGGTGAATCACGTCATCGGTGCGCACGAGGCGGCGGCGGCGCCGCTCGCCATGCAGCTGCTCGCCGCGACGATCGCCGTCGCCGGGCTCGCGATCGCCTGGTACTGCTACGTGCGCGAGCCCTGGATTCCCGAGCAGGCGGCGACGTCCGTGCCGCGGCTGTATGCGCTCGTCCGTGACAAGTGGCGCGTCGACGAGGTCTACGACGCGACGATCGTCCGTAGCGTCTTCTTCGTTGCCGACGTCGGCGCGCGGCTCTTCGACCCGCGCATCGTCGACGGCATCGTGAACGGCACCGCCGCGGCGTTCGCCGGCCTGTCGGCCGCGTGGCGGCGGCTACAGACCGGAAACCTCCAGCACTACGCGCTCTCGTTCCTCGCCGGTGCGCTCGTGCTCGTCGGCTACTACATGGCGCGCTGATGCCGATCGTCACGCTCACGCTCTTCGCGCCGCTCGCCGGCGCGTGCCTGCTCGCGATCCTCCCGCGCGAGCACGAGCGGGGCATCCAGCGCGCGGCGTTCGTGTTCGCGTGCCTGCCGTTCGTGCTGTCGCTGTTGATGCTGGCGCAGTTCGAGCCCGGCGTCGCGAAATTCCAGCTCGAGCAGCGGGCCGACTGGATCCCCGCGTGGGGCATCAGCTACCGCGTCGGCGTCGACGGCGTGAGCCTCTTCCTCGTGCTGCTGACGACGTTCCTCACGCCGCTCGTGATCCTGGCCGCGTGGGGCGACGTCCATCGCCGCGCGAAGGAGTACTTCGTCCTCTTCCTGATCCTCGAGACGGGCATGCTGGGCGCGCTCGTCGCGCTCGATCTCTTCCTCTTCTACGTCTTCTGGGAGGTCATGCTCGTCCCGATGTACCTGCTGATCGGGGTGTGGGGCGGTCCCCGGCGCATCTACGCCGCGACGAAGTTCGTGCTCTTCACCATGGTCGGCAGCCTGCCGATGCTGGTCGCGATCCTCTACTGTGCGTGGAAGGCGAAGAGCGGCGGGACGCCGAGCTTCGACTACGACCGCTTCCTCGCGTTGACGCTCGATCCGCGCGAGCAGCTCTGGTGCTTCGCCGCGTTCGCGCTCGCGTTCGCGATCAAGGTGCCGCTCTTCCCCGTGCACACGTGGCTGCCCGACGCCCACGTCGAGGCGCCGACCGGTGGCTCGGTCATCCTGGCCGGCGTGCTCTTGAAGATGGGGACCTACGGGCTCCTGCGCTTTGCGATCCCGCTCTTTCCGGCGGCGGTGGCGGCGGCGGGCCCGCTGATGGTCGCGCTCGCCGTCGTCGGCATCGTCTACGGCGCGCTCGTCGCCGTCGTGCAGCCCGACGTGAAGAAGCTCGTCGCGTACTCCTCGGTGTCGCACCTGGGCTTCTGCGTCCTCGGCCTCTTCGGCCTCACGACGACTGCCGTCACCGGCAGCGTGTACCAGATGTTGAATCACGGCCTGTCGACGGGCGGGCTCTTCCTGCTCGTCGGCATGCTCTACGAGCGCCGCCACACGCGCGACATCGCGGCGTTCGGCGGGTTGTGGAAGGTGCTGCCGCTCTATTCCGTGGCGCTCATGCTCGTGATGCTCGCGTCGGCCGGGCTTCCTGGTCTGAACGGCTTCGTCGGCGAGTTCCTGATCCTGCTGGGCTCGTTCCCGCGCTGGCAGTGGGCGACGACGGTGGCGACGTCGGGCGTCGTGCTGGGTGCGCTCTATCTCCTCTGGATGTACCAGCGCGTGATCTTCGGTCCGATCCTGCACGACGAGAACCGCACGCTCGTCGATCTGTCGGCGCGCGAGCTCGTCGTGATCGTTCCCGTCATCGCGATGTGCGTCGTCATGGGGCTCTACCCGGCGCCGTTCCTCGGACGCATCCAGCCGTCGGTCGATCGCATCCTGACGCGGCTCCATCTGCCGCCGCCGGCGCAGGTGGCGCGTACGACGGGCGGGACGGAGCTCCGATGACGCCGCCGCCGCTCGACATCGGGTCCGCGGCCGCCGGCTGGCAGGTGGCGTTACCTGCGATGGTCGCGCTCGCGGCGGCCTTCGTCGTGATGCTCGCGGACCTCGTGCTCCGCGGGCCGGACCGCGACGGGGTCGGCGTCGTCGGCGTGCTCGGTCTCGCCGCGACCATTCTCGTCGCCGCGTGGCTCTGGATCGTGCCGCCCGTGACGGCCGGTTTCCAGAACACGCTTCGCGCCGACGCCTACGCGCTCTTCTTCGCCGTCGTCGTGTGCACGGGCGCGGCGCTCGCCGTGCTCATGTCGATCGACTACCTGCGCGAGCATCCGCTCGCGAGCGGCGACTACTACGCGCTCATGCTGCTCTCGACGTGCGGCATGATCCTGATGGCGGCGGCGAACGACCTGATCGTGATCTTCCTCGCACTCGAGATCATGTCGGTCGCGGTCTACGTGCTGGCCGGTATCCTCCGCACCGACCGCCGCTCCATCGAGGCCGCGCTCAAGTACTTCGTCCTCGGCGCGTTCGCGAGCGGCTTCCTTCTCTACGGCACCGCGTTCCTCTACGGCGCGACGGGCAGCACGCAGCTCGACGCGATCGCGCGCGCCGTCGCGAAGCAGCCCGACGCGCCGCTGGTGATGGTCGGGCTGGCGCTCCTGCTCGTCGGCTTCGGGTTCAAGATCGCGATGGTGCCGTTCCACGCCTGGGCGCCGGACGTGTACGAGGGCGCGCCGACGACGATCACGGCATTCATGGCGGTCGGCGTGAAGGCGGCGGCGTTCGCCGCCTTCGCGCGCGTCCTGCTGGTCGGGTTCGCCGCCGCGAGCGCGAGCTGGTCGTGGCTCCTGTGGGTCCTGGCCGCGCTCACGATGACGGTGGGCAACGTCACCGCGCTGTCGCAGCAGGGCTTGAAGCGCATGCTCGCGTACTCGAGCATCGCGCATGCCGGCTACGCGCTCGTCGGCATCGTGGCCGGGACGCGCGAGGGCGGCGCCGCGCTCTGCCTGTATCTCGCCGCGTACACGTTGATGAACGTCGGCGCCTTCGCCGTCGTGCTGGCGCTCGGTCGTCGCGGGGAGCCGTGCGAGGCCTACGCCGACCTCGCGGGCCTCGGCTTTCGCCAGCCGATCCTCGGCATCGCGATGACGATCTTCATGCTGTCGCTCGCCGGCGTTCCGCCGACGGCCGGCTTCGCCGGGAAGCTGGCGGTCTTCGGCGCGGCCGTGAACGCGGGCGACGTCGGGCTCGTCGTGATCGCCGTGCTGAACAGCGTCGTGTCGGTCTACTACTACCTCGGCGTGCTCGTGCAGATGTACATGGTCGAGGGCACACGCGACGTGGTCCCGCCGCGACGCCGGCCGGCGCTCTTCGCGACGATCCTCGTCACGATGGCGCTCGTCGTCGTCGTGGGAATCGTGCCGGGCGGACTGCTACGCGCGGCGACGGAAGCGATCGCTTCGCTTCGGTAGCGTCGCTTCGATAGCGAGACTTCGTCTCGCTATCGAGGGCGAGAGTGGAGCGCTCGGTGGCACGTGCGAGCGCAGTGTCGCGGCCGGCAAAGCCGGCGCTCCAAACTCGGCACGCGCCCTTTCTGACGGCCCGCTACGCGGGCCGGCCGTGTGGATCGAGGCGTGCGAGCAACGCGAGGAGCATGCGGTTCACCGGTACTGCGATGCCGGCCCGGTCGGCGGCCCTGACGGCCGCGCCGTTGATGGCGTCGTGCTCGAGGCGGCGGCCGCGGCGGCGGTCTTGGAGCATGGAGGTCGGGAAGTCGGGGAGACCGGCGAGGCTGTCGTCGAGGACGGTCTGCGTGCGGCGGCGGCGGACGGGAATGCCGAGCGCCGTCGCGACGCCGTCGACTTCCTCCATGGCGCGGACGACCAGGTCGCGGCAGGCGGGCAGGGCGAGGACTTCACGAACGGTCGCGTCGGCGAGCGTGGTGACGGCGTTGAAGCCGGCGTTCCAGGCGAGCTTCTCCCACGCCGTGACGAGGACGTCGCGACGGAGCTGGTGCGGGACGCCGGCCTCGGAGAGCGCGGCGGCCAGCCGCCGGGCGCGCGCGCGCTCCGTGCCGTCGGGCTCGCCGAAGAGGATCTCGCCGCGCCCGCTGTAGAGGACGGTCGCGGGCTCGACCAGCTCGACGCCGATCCGCGTGAGACCGACGAGCAACGGCGGCAGCCCCAGACGCTCGGCGAGAATGGGCTCGTTCTCGACGCCGTTCTGCAACGACAGGACGATCGTGTCCGGGCCGACGGCGGGACGCAGCGCGTCCGCGGC
>JACXTT010014529.1_pt1 | contig 10291 bp, 12 predicted proteins | sample 9270951 | NCBI WGS metagenome assembly JACXTT01 (sample SAMN15532306, study PRJNA645909) | rock metagenome | isolation source: weathered quartz diorite | place: Puerto Rico | collected 2017-06-21
TAAGAGCGAGTGAACCCGGCAAAACCTACCAGGCCCTGGTGCTTGGAAATTGGCATGGCAACAAGAAAGTGCTGGACAAACCCTTGCACAAGTATTTGTTGCCCGATGGCGAGCGCCGGGTCAAGGTCGTTGCCAAAGACGACCCCGACGGCATGCCATCGTTGACCTTGGTCAAGGTGCGGGCCGCGCAGGCCGTGCAAGCGGCACAGGCGGCGCAGCCGCACACGTCCACCGGCGATACGGGGCCCGGCTATTCGCTGCTGGAAGTCACCATCAAAACCGGACGAACCCACCAGATTCGGGTGCATTTGGCGTCCGAAGGCTTTCCCATTGCCGGTGACGATAAATATGGCGACTTCGACCACAACAAGGCGCTGGCACGCGCCAATGGCCCGACACCGCTCAAACGCATGTTTCTGCATGCCTGGCGCCTGCTGTGCAAGCACCCATCGACGGGCAAGCGCGTTGCCTTGCAGACCGAGCTGCCGCCCGAACTGCAGGATTTTCTGGTGCAGACACTGCCCGGGGCTGCAACCGGTGGCGCGCCAGATTCTTTTTTACAATCGCACACCTGAGCATGTCCAAATCTGCCCCCGCTTCTCGACAATTTGACCTGGTGGCCTTCGACTGGGACGGGACCCTGTACGACTCCACGGCCATCATCACCCGGTGCATTCAGTTGGCTGTTGTTGACGTGGGAGGGCGATTGCCCACCGTCAAGGAAGCCTCCTATGTCATCGGCATGGGCCTGATGGAGGCTCTGGCGCACGCCGCACCGGACGTGCCGCCACACAAATACCCGGAATTGGGCGCCCGTTACAAACACCACTATGCGGCCCGCCAGGACGACCTCAGCCTGTTTGACGGCGTGTTGCCCATGCTGTCTGCATTGAAAGCCAGCAACCACGTGTTGGCGGTTGCCACGGGCAAGAGCCGGCGCGGATTGAATGAAGTGCTGCGTACATCCCTGCTGCATGGTGTGTTCGATGCCTCGCGCACGGCCGACGAGACGGCGGGTAAGCCCGATCCGCTGATGCTGCAGGAGTTGATGCAGGAATTCGGGGTCCCCGCCCACCGCACACTGATGGTCGGTGACACCACGCATGACCTGCAAATGGCGTTGAATGCAGGCTGCCCCAGCGTCGCTGTGAGTTACGGCGCCCACGAGCCCACTTCTTTTGCCGAACTCAAGCCGCTGTTTATTGCCCATTCGGTTGACGAGTTGCAGGCTTGGCTGTCTGCCCATGCATGACCCATGTGATCGCTGCGATGCAAAGGTATAGGACGTTATGAGTGAAGCCGACAACAGCGCGATTGCCCTGTGTAACTCAACCGATTTGGTCAACGGCGGCGAGGCCGTGCCCTTTGACGTGGTCTATTGTGGAAGAACCTCCCGCGGCTTTGCCATACGATTCGACGACCGGGCCTACGCCTATCTGAACCAGTGCTCTCACGTGCCCATGGAGATGGACTACCAGCCCAACCGCTTTTTTGACAGCAGCGGCAGCTGGTTGATGTGCGCCACCCACGGCGCCATGTACCGCCCGGAGACCGGCCATTGCATGGGGGGCCCGTGTCGTGGCGGCTTGATAAAAATCGCCCTGTCCGAGCGCGACGGGGTCGTGCACTGGCATACTGGCCCTCACTTGCAACCCCTTGAGTTTTGACATGATTGATCCCAATTCCCCTGCCTCTCCAGCCACACCAGACGTCACTGATGCGGTCATCAAGAATGGCGCGCGCGCGACTGCGGCCCGTGGCGACGCTCCCGGGTGGGAACGGGCCACACTGGAGCAACTGGCGATGGCGGCCATCGTCGAGCAACGCCTGGCACGGCGCTGGCGCAACGGCATACGCCTGGCATGGTTGCTGTTTTTGGTGGCATTGGTGTGGTTTGGGATGGATCGTGGTGGTGCATCTGCCGATACGTCCATGCCGCACACGGCCATGGTCAAGATTCAGGGTGAAATTGCCTCGGGATCCGAAGCCAGTGCCGAACTGATTGTGGCCGCCATGCGCAGTGCATTTGAAGACAAGGCTGCGCAGGCCGTGGTGCTCTTGATCAATTCACCCGGCGGTAGCCCGGTGCAGGCCGGCATCATCAATGACGAAATCCACCGCCTGAAGGCCCTGCACAAGAAGCCTATATACGCGGTGGTGGAAGAGACCTGCGCTTCGGCGGCCTACTATATTGCTGCCGGTGCAGACAAGATTTATGTCGACAAGGCCAGTGTGGTGGGCAGTATTGGCGTGCTGATGGACGGCTTTGGCTTTACCGGCCTGATGGACAAGCTGGGCGTCGAGCGGCGCCTGATGACGGCTGGCGAAAACAAAGGCTTCATGGACCCGTTCAGCCCTCAGAGTGACAAGCAACGCGCGTTTGCCCAGAACATGCTGGACCAGATTCACCAGCAATTCATTGGCGTGGTCAAGGCGGGGCGCGGTAACCGCTTGAAGGAAACTCCAGAGATGTTCAGCGGCTTGTTCTGGACGGGCCAGCAGGCCATTGAGCTGGGGTTGGCAGACCAACTCGGCAACATCGACTACGTAGCCCGTGAAGTGGTCAAGGCCGAAGAAGTGGTGGACTACACCCGCAAGGACAATGTGGCCGAGCGGCTGGTCAAGCGCTTTGGAGCTTCCATTGGTGAAAGCAGCCTGCGCGCTATGCGCGCGCTGCCATCAGTGCGCTAGCCGCCGTTGCGGGCGACCAATTTTCCGCAGGGCCGCCCCAAGGAAAATTAGCCCCCTCGGGGGGGGGCAGCGACCCACACGCTGTGGGGGAGCGTGGGGGCCATATTCTTTACCGGCCGATGGCAAAAACCGTAGGTACGTTGTTGGACAGCGTCCAGGGCCTGTGCTTCCAGTTCTTGATGACATCGCTATGGCAGGCCGCGTGCGCCAGCGTCAGGCCACTGGAGGTTGCCAGGCGCGTATTGTGTTGCAGGGTCTGCAGCAATGCCTGTAGCAATGCCACATTGCGGTAGGGCGTCTCAATGAAGAGCTGGGTTTGGCCCGTTTTGAGCGCCTGCGATTCCAGTTCCCGAATACGTGCCGTGCGCTCGGCCGGCGTGCTGGGCAGGTAGCCGACAAAGGCAAAATTCTGCCCATTGAGCCCACTGGCTGCCAATGCCAGCAGCAGCGACACCGGTCCCACCAATGGCACGACGGGCATGCCCATGTCGTGCGCAGCGCGCACCACGGACGACCCCGGGTCGGCAATAGCCGGCATGCCGGCCTCGCTGACCAAGCCAATCGAGGTACCCTGCAAGGCCGCTTGCAACAGAGGTCGGGCGTCAAAGTGACCCTGGTGGTCCCCCTTTTTGTGCACATCGTGCGGCAATTCCTGCAATTGCATGGCTTGCAGCGGCACACACAAGGGATGTGACGCGCCAATGCGCTTGAGGTAGGCGCGGGTGGACTTGGCGTTTTCGCACACCCAGTGTGTGAGTGTGGCAGCAATGGCCAGGGTGCTGTCTGGCAGGACCTGGCTCAAAGCAACCTGGCTGTCACAACCAAAGTCAAGCGGCGCGGGCACCAGATACAGTGTGCCCAGGGCCACGCCCGTTGCCGCTGCGCTCTGCTTGGCGGCTTGGCTCATGGGCTGTTACCGGCTGCGCCCAGCAATGGAATGCCGGCAGCGCGCAGCATGCGGCTGGTGCGTATCAAAGGCAGGCCAATCAAGGCCGTCGGGTCATCGCTGTCTATGGCCTCGAGCAGGGCAATGCCCAGGCCTTCGCTCTTGGCGCTGCCAGCGCAGTCATAGGGTTGCTCCAACTGCAGATAGGTCTCAATTTCTGCTTCCGTCAAATCTCTGAAACGCACTTTGACCGGGGCCAGCTCCTGCTGGCAAAAGCCAGTCTGCACACAAACCACGGCCACGGCGGTCTGAAAGATCACGGTTTTTCCACGCATCTGGCGCAGCTGTGCCACGGCGCGCTCGTGGCTGCCGGGCTTGCCCAGGGGTTGGCCGTCCAGGTCGGCCACCTGATCGGAACCAATCACCACACAGTCGGGGAGGCGCTGCGCAACGGCCTGGGCCTTTGCGAGCGCCAGGCGGCCAGCCAACGCGGCCGGGTTTTCGCCCGGCAGCGGCGATTCGTCCACATGGGGTGATTCGACTGAAAACGGGACGCGCAGGCGTGTCAGCAATTCACGTCGATAGGCCGAGGTCGAGCCCAGTACGAGTTTTCTATTGGAAATGTCAGGCATAGGCTGATTCTCTTACACTGCGCGCATGAAACACGATTTAGATCCCAGACACCTGAATATTGACAACTTTGGCAAGGCACGGGGCCAATTGCAGGATGCGCTTCCTTTGGCTGAATTCGACCGCCTGCTGGAGGAGGCCCAGGGGATGTCGCCCGACACGGCGGTGCATTTCAGCGCCCAAGGGGACCTGCGGGCCGGCGCTGACGGCACGGAGCAGGTTTGGCTGGTTTTGCGTGGTCAGGTTGACCTGCCGCAAACCTGCCAGCGATGCCTGGGGACGGTGGCCGCACCGGTGCATTTTGAACGTGAATTCCGCTTTGTGGCCACCGAGGAGGTGGCAGCCGTGGAGGACGAGACATCTGAGGAAGACGTGCTGGTCACGGCGCGCGACTTCAACCTGCTGGAATTGGTGGAAGATGAGTTGCTGATGGCCCTGCCTGCCGTGCCCAAGCACGAGGTGTGCCCCGATGCCGTCAAACTGCAGGTTGCAGATGCCGATTTCGTCGAAACAACGCAGGAAAAGCCCAATCCGTTTGCAGTTCTGGGACAGCTTAAACGTAAACCCTAGCCATCTTCCAAGCTTTGGGCTATAATCGCTGGCTTCGCATGTGAAACTCACATTGCTTTTTACTAACCCCCAAGTGTTGCCGCCTGTGCAGCGCTTTTGCCCAGGAGCGGATCATGGCCGTCCAACAAAACAAAAAGTCACCTTCCAAGCGCGGTATGCACCGCTCGCACAATGCCCTGAACGTGCCAGGCATTGCTGTGGAATCGACAACGGGTGAAACCCACCTGCGTCACCACATCAGCCCCACTGGTTTTTACCGTGGTCGCAAGGTGCTGAAGACCAAATCTGAAGCCTGAACCCCCTGGTTCACGCAAAGCCCGGAGCTGCAGGTCCTGTAGCGTCGGGCTTTTGTTGTTTTTGGCCGGTGGCCACTATTTGATTCCTTCATTTTTGGGGCGCCTAACCCATGATCACAATCGCTGTCGACTGCATGGGGGGCGACCATGGCCCCCAGGTCACGCTGCCGGCTTGCACCCAATTTTTGGAGCAGCATGCTGACGCTGCATTGATATTGGTGGGCCTGCCTGAAAAATTGGCAGCTTTCTCCCACCCGCGTGCCACCATTGTGGCGGCCAGCGAAGTCGTCACCATGGACGATCCGATTGAAGTTGCCTTGCGCCGCAAAAAAGACTCTTCCATGCGGGTGGCCATTTCGCAGGTGAAAGAGGGTAAGGCCCAAGCGGTGGTTTCGGCTGGCAACACTGGCGCGTTGGTGGCCATTTCACGCTACCTCCTGAAAATGATGGACGGTATCGAGCGTCCCGCCATTGCCGCGCGACTTCCCAATGCCAACGGGCAAGCCACGACCGTGCTGGACCTGGGCGCCAATTCGGATTGCTTGGCAGAACATCTTCTGCAGTTTGCCGTCATGGGCAGTGCACTGGTGTCGGTTCTGAACAATACGGAGTCGCCCAGCGTGGGCTTGCTGAACATTGGTGAAGAAGTCATCAAAGGCAGTGAGACCATCAAAAAAGCCGGTGAACTGCTGCGTTCTGCCGGTAAAGCCGGTGACTTGAACTTCTTTGGCAACGTCGAAGGCAATGACATTTTCAAAGGCACGGTCGACGTGGTCGTGTGTGAGGGATTTGTCGGCAATGTGGCGCTGAAGGCCAGCGAGGGCTTGGCCACCATGATGGGTAATTTTTTAAAAGCAGAGTTTTCCCGCAATGTAGTCACCAAAATTGCCGGTATTGCCGCCTATTCGGTGCTAAATACGGTTAAAACCCGGATGGACCACCGGCGCTACAACGGCGCGGCCCTGTTGGGCTTGCGCGGTCTGGTTTTCAAGAGCCACGGATCGGCCGACGCACTGTCTTTTGGGTTCGCCTTGAACCGAGCGTATGATGCAGCCCGAAACAACTTGCTTGACCAGGTCAAGGCACGCATCGCGCACGCAGCACCGTTGATGGCGAGCGCAGAGAGCCAGTCCTGACCTGTTCGGGTGTCATCAAACCCACCATGAAACGATATTCGCGAATTACCGGCACGGGTAGCTTTTTGCCCCCGCGCAGATTGAGCAACGCCGATCTGGTTGCCGAGTTGGCCACCAAAGGCGTAGAGACCTCCGACGCATGGATCGTCGAACGCACCGGTATCCGGGCGCGGCATTTCGTTGACGATGGCGTCTACAGCAGTGACCTGGGGCTGCAAGCCGCACAGAAAGCGTTGCAGGCTGCGGGCAAGCAGGCACAGGATGTGGATCTGATCATTGTGGCCACGTCGACGCCCGACATGGTCTTTCCGTCCACGGCCTGCATCTTGCAAAACAAGCTGGGCGCCAATGGCTGCCCGGCATTCGACGTACAGGCGGTTTGCAGTGGCTTTGTCTATGCGCTGACCGTGGCCGACGCCATGATCAAGGCCGGAAACGCGAAATGCGCGCTGGTCGTGGGGGCCGAAGTGTTCTCACGCATTCTGGATTTCAATGACCGCACAACCTGCGTGTTGTTTGGCGACGGGGCTGGGGCCGTGGTGCTTGAGGCCTCCGATACACCGGGTATTTTGTCCAGCGACCTGCACGCCGACGGCAGGCACGTGGGCATTCTGTGTGTGCCAGGCCACGTGTCCGGTGGCGCGATATTGGGCGATCCCCTGCTGAAGATGGATGGCCAGGCCGTATTCAAACTGGCGGTGGGCGTGCTGGAGAGCGCCGCCCGCGCCACGCTGGCAAAGGCCGAGTTGACCGAGGCCGATATCGATTGGCTGGTGCCGCACCAGGCCAATATTCGCATCATGCAAGGCACGGCCCGCAAGCTCAAGCTGTCCATGGACAAGGTGGTGGTCACGGTGGACCAGCACGGCAACACGTCTGCTGCATCGATACCACTCGCCCTGGACAGCGCCGTGCGCGCGGGCCAGGTCAAGCCCGGTCACAAACTGCTGCTCGAAGGCGTTGGCGGCGGATTCACCTGGGGCGCAGTGCTCCTGACCATGTAATGACTCCCTATCTATGAAACCGTTTGCATTTGTATTTCCCGGGCAAGGGTCCCAGTCGGTCGGCATGCTGGATGCCTGGGGCGACCATGCCGTCGTCGCACAAACCCTGCAGGAAGCGTCGGACGCGCTGGGTGAAGATGTGGCCAAACTGATACGCGAAGGTCCTAAAGAGGCGCTGGCCCTGACCACCAATACGCAGCCGGTGATGCTGGTTGCCGGCGTTGCTGCCTTTCGCGTGTGGATGGCCGAGGTGGGTGTGGCGCCGCTGGCGGTGGCCGGCCACTCTTTGGGCGAATATACAGCGCTGGTCGCGGCCGGCGCGTTGACGCTGCAACAAGCCATGCCGCTGGTGCGTTTGCGGGCCCAGGCCATGCAAGAGGCAGTGCCGGTGGGCGTTGGCGCCATGGCGGCCGTGCTGGGCATGGAAGCGGCCAAAGTGATTGCCGGTTGCCTGGAGGCAACCCAGTCCTTTGGTCCAGGTTCGGCTGAACTGGTGGAGGCCGTCAATTTCAATGACCCGGCACAAACCGTGATCGCGGGCAGCAAGGCCGCCGTTGACAAGGCCTGCGAGGTTCTCAAGGCCAACGGCGCAAAACGCGCCTTGTTGCTGGCTGTGTCGGCACCATTTCACTCGCGCATGATGCAGCCGGCAGCCGAAGCACTCAAGGGGCGCTTGGCGTCGGTGGCGTTCGCAACGCCCCAGATTGCGCTGGTCAACAATATCGACGTGGCGGTACAGACCGAGCCCGATGCCATCCGCGAAGCCTTGTACCGCCAGGCCTTCGGCCCGGTGCGCTGGGTCGAATGTGTGCAGGCTATCAAGGCGCGCGGCGTGACGACTCTGGTAGAGTGCGGCCCGGGCAAGGTGCTGGCCGGTTTGGTCAAACGTATTGATGCTGAACTGACCGGTTTGTCCCTGTATGACCCGTCCTCCCTCAACGATACCAAAGGTGCATTGGCATGAACGAAGTGAAATATGAAGGCCAGGTGGCCCTGGTGACGGGGGCCTCGCGGGGTATTGGTGCTGCCATTGCATTGGAACTGGCGCGCAAGGGCGTCAAAGTCATTGGAACGGCCACCACCGATGCCGGCTCCGCAAAAATTTCCGAGGCATTGTCGGCGTTTGCCGGTTGCACCGGACGTACGCTGGATGTGACCCAGGCCGCAACCGGAGAGGCGCTGGTCGACGCCGTGGTCAAGGAATACGGTGCACTGCATATCCTGGTCAACAATGCGGGCATCACACGCGACAATCTGGCCATGCGCATGAAGGATGACGAGTGGGACGCCGTCATGGAGGCCAACCTCAAGGGCGTTTTTCGCATGAGCCGTGCCGTCATGCGCACCATGATGAAACAGCGCTATGGCCGCATCGTCAACATCACCTCGGTGGTGGGTGCCTCTGGCAACCCTGGGCAGGCCAACTATGCAGCTGCCAAGGCTGGCGTGGCCGGCATGACGCGGGCACTGGCGCGCGAACTGGGTTCGCGTAACATCACGGTGAACTGTGTCGCCCCCGGATTCATCGAAACGGATATGACGGCCAGCCTGCAGGAAGAGCAGCAAAAGGCATTGTTGGGTCAGATCCCGCTGGGGCATCTTGGCAAACCGGCTGATGTGGCGCATGCTGTTGCATACTTGGCGTCGCCGAGCGCCAGCTACGTAACCGGCCAGGAACTGCATGTCAACGGTGGCATGCACATGTGAGGTTTTGGAAATTCAGCCGATTTGTCCGTTCGGCAACCTGGTTGGGGACGCGGTTCTCAGCACAGGTAAAATTACGGATTCTTTTACAACCCTTAGAGGGAAGCCATGAGTGATATCGAAGTCCGCGTCAAAAAAATTATTGCCGAACAACTCGGAGTAGAAGAGTCTCAAGTCACCAATGAAAAAGCCTTCGTGGCCGATCTGGGTGCAGATTCTTTGGATACTGTCGAATTGGTGATGGCGTTGGAAGATGAATTCGGAATCGAAATTCCGGACGAAGACGCTGAAAAAATTACCACGGTGCAAAACGCGATCGACTACGCGACAACGCACAAGAAAGCCTGATTGGGCTTCGCGGCATAGCCATGCCGCTCGGATCCGGACAGGGGTGGCCGATGTGCCACAGACCTGTCGGTCCGGAACACCGCCGTTGCCAACGGCACCATTTTGAACAAAGCTGAATACTGATTGCCATGTCTCGTCGCCGCGTTGTTGTCACTGGTTTGGGTTGTGTCAGTCCCGTAGGAAATACGGTCGCTGACGCCTGGTCAAATCTTCTCGCCGGCAAGTCTGGCATTGATGTGATTACCCGATTTGATGCCTCGGCGTATGCCTGCAAAATTGCGGGTGAAGTGCGCAATTTCGACCTGGACGCCTACATCAGCACCAAGGACGCACGGTCCATGGACACGTTCATCCACTTTGGCATTGCGGCTGCAGTCCAGGCCGTTGCCGACGCAGGCTTGCCAACGGGTGAGGCTTTGGATGAAGAATATTCCACGCGCATCGGCTGTGTGATCGGTTCCGGCATTGGTGGGCTGCCCTTGATCGAGGGCATGCACACGGAGTTGACCAATCGGGGGCCTCGTCGGATATCCCCGTTTTTTGTGCCGGCCACCATCATCAATATGATTTCCGGTCACGTGTCCATGCGCTTTGGCTTCAAGGGCCCCAATATTGCCATTGTGACGGCCTGCACCACGGGTTTGCATTGCATTGGTGAGGCCGGCCGCATGATCGAGTACGGTGATGCCGACATCATGGTTGCTGGTGGCTCTGAGGCCACGGTGTCGCCACTGGGTATTGGTGGGTTTGCCGCCATGCGCGCCATGAGTACGCGCAACGATGACCCGACCACCGCCTCGCGCCCCTGGGACCGCGACCGCGATGGCTTTGTGCTGGGTGAAGGCGCCGGTGTGCTGGTGCTGGAAGAGTATGAGCACGCCAAGGCACGTGGGGCCAAGATTTATGCAGAACTGGCTGGCTTTGGCATGAGTGCCGACGCCGGGCACATGACGGCCCCCAACATGGACGGGCCGCGGCCCCCCAGTTTTAGCGCCCTGCGCCATGCAGGTTTCAATGCCACACAGC
>JACXTT010014530.1_pt1 | contig 10291 bp, 11 predicted proteins | sample 9270951 | NCBI WGS metagenome assembly JACXTT01 (sample SAMN15532306, study PRJNA645909) | rock metagenome | isolation source: weathered quartz diorite | place: Puerto Rico | collected 2017-06-21
ACCTCCGAGGTACCCGCCTCGATCGTGTTCGCTCGGGAGCGCAGGAACTGGTATCTCCACCCGTCGCCGTCGCCCACCTGGCCGGCCGGGCCCGCGATGTCGACAGCGGTTTCGGCCATGCGCTGGTTGAGCTCCGACCACATGAGCTTGAGAATCGACCCCTCGGGCCCGGGGATGCCGTTGCGCTTCACTGCTGTGACTGCGCGGTAGCCGTTGAGCTGCAGCGCGCGGGCTTCGATCGTGTACTGCGCGATCTTCTGCCGCACCAGCGGGTCGGAGCCGCGGCCCAGCTTGCGCGCATGCTCCGCCAGCTCGCCTGCGGTGATCTGCGCGCGCGTCGCCAGCGCCATGCCCAGCGTGCCGCGCTCGTGCAGGAGTGTCGTGATGGCCACCGCCCAGCCGTTGCAGGCCTCGCCGAGAACCTGCGACTTGGGGACCACGACATCCTTGAAGAAGATCTCGTTGAACTCTGCGTCGCCTGTGATCTGCACCAGGGGACGGACTTCGACGCCGGGGCTCTCCATGTCGACCAGCAGGTAGGTCAGCCCATCTCGCGGATTGGCATCCTTGCGCTCGCGCGTGACCAACATGCACCACTTGGCGACCTGGGCCAGCGTCGTCCACACCTTCTGGCCGTTGACGACGTAATGGTCGCCCTTGTCTTCTGCGCGAGTCTGCAGGCCGGACAGGTCGCTGCCGGCATTCGGTTCGCTGAAGCCCTGGCACCAGATCTCATCTCCCGCGAGCAGTGGCCGCAAGTACCGCTGCTTCTGCTCCTCGGTGCCGTGCGCGATCACCACCGGCCCGCCCATGCCGAGCCCGATGACGTTTATCGGCTCGGGAGCGTGGGCCAGGATCATCTCGTCGTTGAAGATCAGCTGCTCCATGAAGCCGGCACCTCTGCCGCCGTACTCCTTGGGCCAGGTGATGCCGACGTAGCCGGCTTCGTAGAGCTTCTTCTGCCACGCGCGGCGGCCGTCGATGAAGGCCTTCTGGCCTTCGGCAATCGACCCCCGTTCGCGCGGCTGGTTGGCCTTGAGCCAGGCCCGCACCTCGTCCCGGAAAGCCTTCTCGGAGTCGCTGAGCTCGAAGTCCATCAACGCCTACCTTAAGCGACACTGATCGCGACCGGCCGGCCTGGCTGGTGCCCGCCCACCAGCGGTTTTGGTACCAAAAGTGCTGAGCGGCGCGCTCATTTCGCGGGTTTTGGTACCCAAAAGCACGCATCGACGGACTTGGTCTGAGCGAGCTACTCAGGCGACCGCAGGGATCACTTCTTTCGAAAGCATCTCGAGCGCGTCACGGTCGTCGAGCAGGAAGTGCTGCAGCATGAACAGCTCGATCCCGAGCTTCGCGTACTCGCGAATCTGCTCCGCGATCTCTTCGGGCGTGCCTACGAATGCGCTCCCTTGCGCCGCCCGGATGATGTCGTCGCGCGACTCCTTCTGCAAACGGGGCAGCACCTCCGACATGCGGACTGCGCGCTCACGCAGGTCGTCACGGTCGCGTCCGATCAGGTAGTTCGACATCAGCGAGTAGCGAATCGTCTTGGGGTCCCGGTCGATCTCCTTGCAGGCCTGGTTGATGACGTCGCGCTTGTGCCGGTACTCCTCCTGGTCGTGGTGCGTGTAGTTCCATTCGTCCGCCTCGCGCGCGACCAGCGGCAGATGCCGTTTCTCGCCGACCCCGCCCATAACGATCGGAACCTTGCCATCACGCGGTGGCCGCGGGCTCGACTTGGCCCACGTGTCTCGGATGATGGACACGCCCTGCTCGAGCAGGTCCATGCGCTCTTTCGTCGTGAGGAACGGAATCCCGTAGCGCAAGTGCTCGTTCTCGTTCCAGCCTGCGCCCACGCCGAACATGAGCCGGCCGCCGCTCAGCAGGTCCACCGCTGCTGCTTTGCGTGCCAGTACAGCGGGCCGGTAGAAGGTCATCGGGCTGACCATCGGACCGAACTCGATCGTTTTCGTCCACTCTGCCGCCATGGTCAGAGACGTCCAGCAGTCGATGCAGTCGCGCGACTCATCGCCCATCAGCGACACGAGGTGGTCACTGCGCCTCAGCGACACGAAACCCAGCTCCTCGACGTCTTTGCAGAGGTTTCGCCAGAGCTCCCAGTTGAGCCCTTCCTGACCCTCGATCATGATCCCCAGCTTTGCCATGCCGGAATCCTAAGCTGCTGTCGATGGAGCCGCTCTGGAGATGCCCACGCTGCGGGCGGACATTCGCAAACCGCAATCAGTCGCATTTCTGCAGCGATGTGCGCCTCGAAGAACACTTCGCGGGCAAGGACGCGCGCGTGGTGGCCACGTTCAAGCGTCTGGTGGCAGTTGCGCGGCGATCAGGACCGATCAAGGTGCTGCCCGAGAAGACGCGGATCGCCTTCCAGGTCCGGATGAGCTTCGCCGCCTTCACGCTCCGCCGCGGTTGGGTCGACGGGCACGTCGTGCTGGCGCGCCGCCTCCCGAATGCGCGCTTTCGGAGGATCGACGTGATCTCACCACGCAACGTGGTGCACGTCTTTCGGTTGACGCACCCCAAGGAAGTCGATGACGAGGTGGCTGCATGGCTCGCCGAGGCTTACCTGGTCGGCGAGCAGAAGCACCTGTTGGGGAAGAGTCAGGGCTCCGGCTCGGTCAGCTGATCCAGCTCCTTCTCGATCTGCGCCTGGCCGGCGCCCATGTCCTTGAGCACGTGACCGGCGATGCTCTCGCCCTCGATCGCCAGCGCGAGCAGGATGTGCCCGGTCTCGACCCGTGGCCGGCTCATCGAGCTGCAAACGGCAAAAGCGATCTCGATCACCCTCTTGACTCGTGACGTTGGGATCATGCCGACCACTGTCGGGAGCTTCGCATTCCCGATGACGTTCTTCACGGCATCCCGTACGGCGTCCTCTTGCACATTCAGCGCGGCGAGCACCCGCGCCGAGTGGAAGTCGGGGGCGAACGCGGCAATGAGCAAGTGCTCAGTGCCGATGTAAGAGAAGCCCGCCTTCTGCGCCTCATCTTGTGCTCGCGTAAGCAGCGACTTGGCGTGGTCCGTGAAGCGATCGAATGGATACATGTCTTGCTTGTGCTTCCGCGACATCGCAAGCTTCACGGCTCGGTTCAAGGTTGACCAACGAGGCGGGCTGATGGGCATCGGCCCCGGTCCGGGCCACGTGCCGACCTGGACCTCCGCGATCACCTCAGGTGCATGTCGCTGCATCCATTCGAGGCAGGCGGCGACCACGATCGAGTTGACCGGTAGGCCCGTCCGGGCCGAGGCCTGGTCAAGCCGCTGGTAGATCTCGTCGGTAAACCGGACTGTCGTGGCTTTCGCCATGTGACGTCAATTTGAAGTCATTTTGAAGCGAGTGTCAAGGTTCCAATTAAGGATCCGCTCCGCCGGAATACCGGCTCGGCGGGCCATCCAGGCGCCCATCGGCACGTAAGCGAACTCTTCCGGCGCGTGGGCGTCGGAGCTGAGCACGAAGTTGCAACCGAGCTCGAACGCGAGGCGGGCCATCTCCGGCGAGAGGTCCATGCGCGCCGGGTCGCAGTCGATCTCGACCGCCACACCATGGCGGGCCGCCTCCTTGAAGACCGCCTCGAAGTCGTATGTCGCGCCCTCGCGCGAGCCGGGGCGACGACCGGTCGGATGGCCGATCAAGTCGACGTGCGGATGGGCTGCGGCGCGCAGCATACGCGCTGTCATCGCCTGCGGTTCCTGCCGCAGCTTGACGTGGGGTGATGCGATGACGAAGTCGAGGATCTCGAGCACGCCGTCGGGGAGGTCGAGCGCACCGTCCTCGAGGATGTCGACCTCGATGCCCTGGAGCAGCGTGATGTCGGGCACCTCTTGCTGCACATCGGCCATCTCCTGCGACTGAGCGAGCAGCCGCTCCGCGCCCAGCCCGTTGACGACCTTGATGCGCGGCGAGTGGTCGGTGACACACATGTAGCGGTAGCCAAGCGCTCTCGCGCCCTGCGCCATCTCGAGCATGGTCGCGCGGCCGTCGCTCCATTTCGTGTGCGAGTGCAGATCGCCCTGGTACTTCTTCAGGTCGAGCTGCGATTCATCAGCGCGCGACGGCTGGTTGTACTGCTCGCGCAACCGGTCCAGGTAACGGCTCTCGCCTCTATCGAGAACGTCGGCGATGACCTTCGCGATGCCGGCGCCGACACCGGGCAACGACGCGAGCTTGTTTTCCTTATGAAGCGTTGCCAGGTCGGGCCGCACAACGGCGATGGACCACGCCGCGGCCGAGAACGCTTTGGCGCGAAAGACCTCTTTGGTGTCCTGGCGCAGCAGGTAGCCGATCTCGGACAGGACCTGCGCCACCGCCACGGCATCCACCCAGCAATTGTGTGAGTATCAGGGCGTGGCCAAGGTCAAGCCGGTCGATGCGATGCCGGAGCTGGTCGAGCGGATGCTCGTCGAGCTGGGCGAAAACCCGTCGCGTGAGGGACTGCGCGCCACGCCGTCTCGGGTTTCGCGAGCACTGCGCGAGCTGACCGACGGCTATGACGCGGATATTTCAGAGGTGATCGCCGGAGCAGTTTTCGAGCAGGACTACGACGAGATGGTGCTCGTCAAGGACATTGCCTTCTACAGCCTGTGCGAGCACCACATGCTGCCGTTCTTCGGCACGTGTCACGTCGGTTACCTCCCCAGGGGCCGCGTGGTCGGGCTGAGTAAGATCCCGCGTTTGGTCACTGTGTTCGCGCATCGCCTGCAGCTGCAAGAGCGTCTGACCAAGGAGATCGCTGAGGCGCTCAACGGGGCGCTCGAGCCGCGAGGAGTCGGCGTGGTCATAGAGGCCAGGCATCTCTGCATGGAGATGCGCGGGGTGCAGAAGGCCGGCAGCCAGCTCATCACGTCGTGCATGCTCGGCACGTTCCGGCGCGACGCTCGAACGCGGGCGGAATTCCTGGATCTGGTGCGCCGCTCCTAGGTCTGCGCGCAGACGATCGGGTGATGCGAGGGTGACGGTGCAGTGGCCGCTGTGTGGCCGCTCGTCGCTGAGCAGCTCATCGTCGCCACGAGCAGCGCCAGGCCGAGAAGCACCAGCAGCCGGCGCCGGCGAGCCAGTAGAGGCCCCGCGCCGATGAGAGTCAGGCCGACCAGTGGCAGCATGCCGGCGGTCAACGGAGTGCACCCGACCGGCGACGAGTTAGAACTCGGGGACGGCGCGGGCGAAGGTGTAACGCGAGGCTGGGGTGAGGCCGGCGGCTGGTACATGCGGTAGGTCCACGTCGCTGTGCCGCCCGAGACGGGGTGCCCTGCGTAGGAGACGCCGACCATCACCGTGTGGACGCCGACCGTTGATACGGGGAGGCGCATGTACGGACTGAGGCCCGTATCCCAGATGTAGCTCTGGGGCGCGCAGTAGCTCACTGAGCTTGACCAGAAATATCGCCCGTCGATCGTGAAAGTGAAAAGGAGCGGCGGCGGCCGGCAGAAACCCAGCGTGGCGTAGGTGCCTTTGACCTGGATCGCCGAGTTCGTGTAACCGGAGTTCGGCTTGACGAAGATGCGGGTCACGGCCGGCGAGGCGGCCTGGGCGAAGGCGGCGCTTGCCGCGGTGAGCCAACCGACCGCGAATACCAGGAGGAATAAACGTCGGACCATGGGCGGGACTACCAGGTCTAGTTTGCGCTTTCACGCCCCGGCGCAAGCGCCTGGCGAAGTGGACGGGGAGGCGCCCGCGGTTGGGGCGGTCGTCGGCGCGCAGCTCAGGGTGGCGGCAACGAAGATCACCAGGCCGAGGAGCTTGAGCAGGCGGCGCCGGCGGGCGAGAGCGAGTAAGGGGCCGGCCCCGAACAGGGCGAACCCGGCGATCGGCAGAACGCTGGCGACCATCGCGCCGGCGACGGACTCGAACTTGTGCTCGGACTCTGGTGCGCCACCGGTGAGGGAGGCGGCTTGGGTGACGCCTTGGGTGAAGGTCTAGGCGAGGGCTTCGGCGGTGGGGGCGGCTGCTTGATTGTGTATGGAGTGCTTGCCGTCCCGTTGGGCATGGGTACGGTTGGGTTGGCTGAATCTACAACGTTGACGATGACCACATGCGAACCCACGGTGTTTTCGCCGGGGGTGGGCACGTCCGGGCATCGCGCCCGTGTCGCACGGCATCGTCCCGCTCGCGAGTGTCTTGGACCCGATCAAGTACACGGGCGAGTCCCAGTAGAAGATGAACATGACGCCCTGCGGGCAGGCGGTGTTGCCGTACTTGCCGTCTGCATGCAGCGCGGTGGTAGGAAAGCCGGACGTCGGGCTGACGGTGACTGAAGCCGGCCCAATCAATGTGAACGCTTCGGCCGGCGCGGCGGCTTCGACCACCCAGGCAATCGCCCCGATCAAGGCCGAGATTCGTTTGGCCCCGATTTCTGCGGAAATTGTGCGGTTGCGTCCGCTCAACTCATCCCGGTGACGCCATAAACTTCGTGCACCGGGAATGAGGGAGGGGCGTCTGGCCGCGCTCGCGGCCGCGATGGTTCTGCTTGCTGCCGCCTGCTCACTGACACCTGCAAAGGTCGCGACCCGCTCGCCGGCCTCATCTCCAACGGAGTCCACAAGTGCGTCGAGCCCCTCGGACTCGACCGTCAGGTCGACCCCCTCGGGCTCGTCCGTTATATCGACCCCGCCGGCCACCAGCCCTGTGGCCATCCCAAGCGTCGTTGCGGCCCTCGCCATTGCTGGTCTTCCAGTCCACAGCGGTGAGGTGGGCCTCAGCTACACCCCTGTCACGTTTACCGCGCACGGCGGCATCCCGCCCTATTCATGGTCGGTCGGTTCTGGGTCACTGCCGCCAGGCGTCGGGCTCTCGTCGGGTGGCGTCGTGAGCGGCAGCCCGACTGGCAACGGCCAGTACAACTTCGGCGCGCGGGTGGCCGACTCGTCGGGTCGGTCTATCACCGCAACCGCCGGTATCACGATCTACAAAGCTCTCGCACTGACCCAGCCCTGCCTGGGCACCTGTGTCATCGGGGCCGGCTGCTCCAAGTGCGGCGGCTTTGGCTCGGCCGCAAACGGGCTCGGCCCATACACGTATCAGATAGTCGGCGGCGCAGTGCCGCGCGGGATGGGCGTTTCAGGCCTGGCGCTAACCGGGCCGTTTCCCGCGGGGTCTTACAACCTGAGCATCCGCGTCACCGACAAACTGGGGGCACAGGGAACCGTAGCGGCGAAGTGGTCGATCTACAGTCCCGCGAAATCCGTGGCGGGCACCAGTTGCTCGAGTGTGGCGAATCCGCCCCAATGCTCGACAGTCCGCTGGTCGTATTCCGGTGGCAACCCGACGCTGGCTCCGAAGGTGGTGATTCTGGGCTACACGCAGTACTGCGACCCGCTCACCGGGCAGTGTGACTCCGAAACCACACCACCTCCGAACTGGTCTGTGAGCGTGAAGGGTGGCGTGATCACGATGTCGGCCGGCGGAATTCCGTGCAACGCGCCCAAACTCATTTACTGGACGTACCTGACGCTCGTGCTGGTCGACCCGAGTGCATGCCCCACCACTTCGCAGTCAAACCGTCAGCAGCTCCTGGTTTACCTCACCAACAACTGCTGATCTGAGCCGCCGATACCCTCGATTAGACTGCGTGCGACTATGAAGTGGTTGTGGCGCCCGGCGGTCCTGCTGGCCAGCCTGATGCTTACGGCGGCGCAGTGCACAACCTCGTCCAGCACGGCCGATAACTCACCGGCCTCGAGCCCGTCAACCGCCACCTCGCCTTCGTCCAGCTCGAGCCCGAGTTCGGCTGCATCGCCGTCTAGTTCGCCTTCTTCTTCACCCGCCGGTACGCCCCTGGCGATTACCAGCCTGCCATTTCACAACGGTGAGGTCGGCATCCTGTATTTGGCTGTTCAGCTCGGGGCCGCAGGAGGCACAGCTCCATATCAGTGGTCAGTCAGCGGGGGGACTTTCCCACCGGGACAGACGCTTTCTGGCGGTGGGGTCGTTAGCGGCACCAACACTCAAGCCGGTCAATTCAAATTCACAATCAAAGTCGCAGACGCGGCGGGCGCCTCGGCCACCTCACCGGCGGGGTACGGAGTGTTCTCGCAGCTGGTCACCACGCAACCGTGCGCGACCCAGTGCGTTGTCGAGGAGGGTTGCACGATCTGCGGCAACTTCGGGTCAGTCAGCGGTGGCCTAGCGCCCTACCACTACAAGATCACTTCGGACGACCGCCCACCCGGAATGGGCCTGAATGGTCTCAACCTCACTGGAGCATTCCCGGTGCCTGGGCCGATAGGCGGCTTCAGCATGACCGTCCAGGTCCTCGACGCGTTCGGCGCGCAGCGCACCGTCGTGGCCAACTGGGCGGTCTTCGCTCACATTGCCCTCACGCAGACGAGCTTCGTTTGCGGGTTCAGCGCGAGCAGCTGCACCATCCAGGTTTCATACACAGGCGGCACGCCGGGGGGATCCCCCACCGTGAAAGTGATCGGAATAGGCGACGCCTTTTTCAGCGGCAACGATCAGGGACCCCCTCGCATCACCTCCGGTGCCAACTGCCAGACGTCGGCGGTTCCGACCGGGCTGCCGCCTGGCACGACGGTTTCCTCAGGCAGCGGTGTGGCGACGCTGAACATCCCATCGCCAACACGCAGGCATACTGCCAGTACACCGCCAGGGTGATCATCGAGCTGGTCGACCAGAGCCCCTGCGGTCCCGGCAAGTGCGTTTCTAATACAGCCACGATCGACATCTCGATCTAGGGCTCCTGGCCCCAACCAGCACACATAAGCCGTCCTTTATGTAATACAATGCATAAAGAGGGCTTTATGTTTTTCCCGACTCAGCGCGACGAGCGCCATGAGCTCACCGACCACTTCCTGGCCCTGGCCAACCCGACCAGGATCCGGATGCTGGAGCGCCTCGGTCAGGTCGGCGAGGAGAGCGTCAACGACCTCGCCGTGCACCTGCACATGAGCCAGCCGCGGATCTCATGGCACCTTCGCATGCTGCGCGTCGGCGGCGTGGTCAAGACGCGCCGCGACGGCCGGCAGGTTTACTGCTCACTAGACGTCGAGAACATGGCGCGTGCCCGCGTGCTTCTCGACGAACTCATCGGCGTCAAAGAGAGAATCACCATTCGCAAGGAGGTTGGGGCATGAAAGAAGGGTCGAAGAACGGCCATAAGAACGGCCGGGCCAACGGGAAGGTAAGGGTGGCGGTCGTGGGTGTGGGCAACTGCGCGTCTTCATTCGTGCAGGGCGTGCACTACTACCGAAACGCCTCCACGAAGGATTTCGTGCCCGGCCTGATGCACGTCGACCTCGGCGGTTATCACATCCGCGACATCGAATTTGTCGCGGCATTCGACATCGACAAGAAGAAGGTGGGACTCGACCTCTCGCAGGCGATCTTCGCCGGCGCCAACAACACGGTGAAGTTCAGCGACGTGCCCAAGCTCGGCGTGAAGGTCGAGCGCGGGATGACCCACGACGGCATCGGCAAGTACCTCGCTGACATCATCGAGAAGGCGCCCGGCTCCACGTCCGACGTGGTCGGCATATTGAAAAAGACGAAGGCCGACGTGCTCGTCAGCTACCTGCCCGTCGGTTCAGAAGAGGCGACCAAGTGGTACGTCGAGCAGGCACTGCAGGCCGGCGTTGCGTACGTCAACTGCATCCCGGTGTTCATCGCCCGCGAGCCTTACTGGCAGAAGCGCTTCGAGGAGAAGAAGCTGCCGATCATAGGCGATGACATCAAGTCGCAGGTCGGCGCGACGATCATCCACCGCGTGCTGACCCGCCTGTTCCGCGATCGGGGCGTCAAGCTCGAGCGAACATATCAGCTCAACTTCGGCGGCAACACCGACTTCCTGAACATGCTCGAACGTGATCGCTTGATGTCCAAGAAGATCTCCAAGACGCGCTCCGTTACCTCCCAGCTCGACTACGACATCGGCAAAGACAACGTGCATATCGGTCCGTCGGACTACGTGCCCTGGCTGAACGACCGCAAGTGGGCATACATTCGCCTCGAGGGCCGCAGCTTCGGTGATGTCCCGCTCAACGTCGAGCTCAAGCTCGAGGTAGTGGACTCGCCAAACTCCGCGGGCATCGTCATTGACGCCGTGCGCTGCTGCAAGCTGGCGCTCGACCGCGGCATCAGCGGCGCCCTCGAAGGCCCGAGCTCGTACTTCATGAAGTCACCCCCGGTGCAGTACAGCGACACCGAGGCCCGCCGCCTCGTGGAGGAGTTCATCGCAGATGGTGGCAAGGCCTCCCCGAACGGCCGAACCGCCGGCCGAGCCGTCCGGACCAGGCCGGCGGCTACCGCTGCTCGGCGCTA
>JACXTT010014531.1_pt1 | contig 10291 bp, 9 predicted proteins | sample 9270951 | NCBI WGS metagenome assembly JACXTT01 (sample SAMN15532306, study PRJNA645909) | rock metagenome | isolation source: weathered quartz diorite | place: Puerto Rico | collected 2017-06-21
TTGTGGGGCAGTTTCGGATTGGCCGGGATCACCGGAGGATCGATCTTGTCGTGCAGCAGGAAGAACAGAATGTCTGCCTTGCGCACGGCGGTGTGCAGAATGCGCGCCGGGATGATCCTGCTGTCGTCCGGAAAAATCTTAACGCTTCCCACCGCCCGCAGGCGCTTGATCGCGCTTGCCGCGATCGGCTGAGTGACGAAAATGTGCGGCCGGCTCATGCGATCCACCGCACCACGCCGGCGACGCCATCGACCGCGACCTGGGCGCCGTCGGGGATGGCCTCGGTGGCGTCAAGCACGCCGAGCACGGCCGGAATGCCGCGCTCGCGCGCAAGCGAGGCAAGGTGCGAGGTCGAGCCGCCGAGCTCGGCCACGACGCCCGCGAGCTGCGGCAGAATGTGGCTGAGCGCAGGTCCCGCGACACGCGTCACCAGCACGTCGCCCGGCGCGACGCGCGACAGCTCGCATTCGCAGTTCACCACCACCGCGCGGCCGGCGCCCCAGCCGATGCCGGCGGGGTGGCCATTGAGCTTCGGATGATTGAGCCAGATCTCCGCCGGCACTTGCGCTTGCTGCACGTGCAGCGGCCGCGCCTGCAGCAGCTTGAAACCTGCATCGTCCAGCGCCCATTCGATCTCGACCGGCGTCTGCAACAGGTCTTCGCATTTGCGCAGCATGCGGCCGAGTTCGGTCGCCTGTCCTGGCGAGAGGCAAGGTTTGCGCGCATCCTCGGTCGGAACCGCCTGCGGTGCGACTTGGCCGTGTCCGCAGGTTTCGCGGTGATCCTTGCGCCCGGCCTGCATGGTGCGCACGAAGCCGTGCCGGCTCAGCACAATGCGGTCGGGCACCACTTGCCCTTGGGCGATTGCCGAGCCGAGGCCCCAGGTAGCACTGATCAGCATATTACCTTCCGCGGTCTCGCTCAGGCCCCCTCCCGAGGCTTGCGCCGCGACCAGTGGCTGGATCAGCACGGCCATCGCGGTCGCGGCCGGATTGAGGCCGTGGTTCGCCATGTAACGACGGGCGTTGGTGGTCCACAGCGCTGCCCAGCAGGCGCGCACCGCGGTGAGCAACGCGTCGTCGCTATCGATGCCCAGGAAGCTCTCGAACTGACCGGCGAAGTTCGCGCCGGCGCGGTCCTCGATCAACGCCGACGAACGCACAGCCCAAGGTCCAGGCGACGCGGCGCGGTTCTCGCGCCACGCCGCGAGCAGCGGCTCCACCACTTCTGGAGCTATCGGATGCTCGTAAACCCCGAGGCGGATCACCACCGAGAGACGGCGTTCGGCGCGTGGATCGGCCTCGCCGAACGACGCAAGCGCAGCATGTAACCCTGCCGCCTCGACTTGACGGCGATAGGCGTCCGCGGTGAGGCAAAAGCCGCCAGGCGTCGGCAGACCCGCGCGCGCGAGCAACGCAAGATTCGCCGCCTTGGGGCCGACGCGATCAGGATCGGTCGCCTGCGGACTGGACAGCGGAAGGACCAACTGAGTCATGACCGACGCCGACGCAGCGCCCCTCGGTTCGCCCTCCCCGGCAGCAGGGAGAGGAAGATCATTTCACATGATCGCCGTAGCCGGTCAGCGGATCGACCACGGTGATCTGCTTGACCGGGAAATTGGAGACGATCTCGATGTCCTTCTTGTGCACGATCAGCATTTCCTCGATCCGCACGCCATAACGGTACTTCTTGCCGTGCTGCGTTTCGAGCGCGAAGGTCATGCCTTCCTTAATCTCGATCGGATGATCGAGCGACCAGATGCGCGAGATCACTGGTGGGTCGTATTGCGCAAGCCCGAGGCCGTGGCCCCAAAGGTTCGCAGCCGCCTGGTCCTCGTCCTCGTAGCCCCAGGTCTTCATCGCTGACGGCCATTTCAGCGCGATGTCGCGCGTGGTGGCGCCGACCTTCACGGCGCCGATCGAGTCGTAGAGCCATTTCAGCGCGGTGGCGTAGGTGTCCTTCTGCTCCTTGGTCGGCTCCTTGCCGACACAATAGGTGCGGTAATAGCAGGACTTGTAGCCATTCCAGGTGAGCGCGGCCAAATCCATGAACACGATGTCGCCCGGCTGGATGATGCGGTCGGAGAAGTTGCGCCAGTTCGGCCACGTGTTCGGGCCGGACGACACGATGACGTCCTCGACGTCCTCCATGCCGGGAATGTTGTAGAGGTACTGCATCAGGTGCGCGGTGACCTGATTCTCGGTGATGCCGGGACGCAGGAACTTCATGCACTCCCAGTGCGTGGCGTCGCCGATCGCCCCCACGATACGAAAGCATTCCTGCTCGTCCTGGTTCTTGACCGCGCGCGCCTCCATCATCGGCGTCATGCCGTCGGCCCAGTTGATCTTCTCTTCCTTGAAAATGTTGAGCATGTTGATGTCGATGAAGTCGCAGCCAAGCTTCTGCCCGGCGACGCCGTTTTCCTTCATCGCCTGCTTCACTGCCTTGGTGAACTTCTTCACCTGCTGGGTCGCGGCCGGACCGGCGGCGCCTTTGATCCAGGCGAAGGAGTGACGCACGTTCTTCTTCGGGATCCACGGCGAGTGACGCTCGATCTGGAAGCCAAGGTCGCCCTGCTCAAACAGGATCGGCCGGCCGTCGCCGCACAGCATGGCGTAACGCAGGCCGGGCTTGAGCCGGTTCCATCCGGGCGTAAGCGTGCCGGTGATGTAGCGGACGTTCTCGTCGTACATGCAAAGCAGCGCGCCGAGCTTGTGCTTCTTCATCATCTCGCGCGCGCGCTCGATGCGGTACTCGCGCATGCGGTTCCAATTGACGCGCTGCTGCCAGTCGAGTCCGGCGATGCCGAAATTGGCGGTACCCATGCTGCCTCCCGGTGCAGGACGCGAGTTCGCGTCCTTTTGATTGTTGGCAAAGAGTCTAATCCCGGTGACGGCCTCGACCGAATTAATATATTCTGGCGCTGTGCATAAGGATTTCTAATAGGGGAAGCGCGTGGCAGGCGTGGCGTTGCGACAGGTCCGGGCCGTCATCGCGGTGTGCGAGGAGGGCTCGTTTACGCGCGCCGCCGTGCGTGAAAACGCCACCCAATCCGGCATTTCCCAGCATGTCGCGGCGGCCGAGCGTACGCTCGGCGTCAAGCTCTTCGAGCGCTCGTCAGCTGGGGTAAAGGCGACGCCCGCCGGCCTGCGTTACTACAAGCGCTGCGTCGAAGCGGTCGGCCAGCTCGAAAGCGCGCACGAGGAGGTGCGCGGCTTCGCAGGCCTCGTCTCCGGCGATCTCCGCGTCGGCCTGATGCCAACGCTGACGCGCGGGGCGTTGGCCCCGACGCTGGAACGGTTCGTGCCGCGCTATCCCGACGTGCGGCTGCATCTGGTCGAGGGTTACAGCGGCGTGCTTACCGAGATGGTGCTGGCCGACGATCTCGATTTTGCGGTGGTGCCGACATTCGAAGGCCGCGTGGGATTGAAATCTCGGCTGCTCGTGCGCGACCGCGAGATGCTGGTGTCGAGCCCACGGCTCGGTTTCACGCCGCTGGCGCCGGTGCGGCTCAAGGACTGCGGCCCGCCCAAGATTGTGGTCCCCGGCCGTTCCAAGGTCCGGCGGCGCAACATCGAAACCTATTTCCAAACTCACGGCGTCGAAGTGGCGAACATGATCGAGATGGACGCCATGATCGGCACGCTCGAATTCGTCGCGCGCTCGGACTGGGTGGCTATTCTGTCCGGGCTGATCTGCGTCAACGATATCGGCGGGAGCGCGCGCGTCATCAGTCCGCTGTTCGACCCCCCGCTGTTCGCGGAGTTCGTGGTGATTTCGCCGACCCGGCGCACGCTCTCGGCCCAGGCGCGGCTGTTTCTGGAGGCATTCGAGGCCGAAATCACGCGCGTGCAGGACGTCTGGGCGCGGCTAATCCCGCCGACGATGTTTCCCGAACGCGCGAGCCGCCGTTCGCGCGCGAACGTCCGCTAATGTGAGACGGATGCCGGCGCGCCGGGCTGCTTGAGCGGATGCGCGCGCGCGATCGCATCGACCTGCATGCAGGCATCGACGATGCGCTTGGCCGTTGGGTATTTGTCGAGCCCGACGTCGAAGAAGCTTGAGCCGACCGCCTGGCCAACCAAGCAGATGTCGGCGATCGTGACGGCGTCACCGTGACAATAGCAGCCGGTCTCCTTGTCACGCGCGAGGTGTGTCTCCAGCGCCCGCAGCGCCTCGTTCTGCCAATGCCGCACCCAGGCGAGCATGCTGTCATTCGGCAGCTTAAGGTCGTTCAGCAGATAATTGCGCACGCGCGGCACCGACATCGGATGTGCATCCGACACGCAGATCTGCGCGAGGCCGCGCACACGGGCGCGGCCTCGCGGGTCGGAGGGCAGCAGTGGTGGTTTTGGGTAGGCCTCCTCGAGATACTCCATGATCGCCATGGACTGGAACATGACCGGACCATTGTCGATGATCAGCGCTGGGATCACCATCTGCGGATTGATTGCGCGGTATGAATCCTCGCGCTGCTTGCCCTTCAGCAGATCGATGTCGACGATTTCATCCGGCGTGACGCCCTTGAGATTGAGCGCCATACGCACGCGAAAGCTCGCAATCGAGCGCCAGAATGAAAAGATCTTCATGGGCATTGTGGATTCCTCCTATCCAGCATCTGTCATGGCCAGGCTTGTCCCGGCCATGACGCTGTTGGCTATTTCTTCGCACCGCCAGGATCAGACTTGAGCCCCGCGGCCTCGATGCCCGCTACGCCGCAAATCTCGTCGTTGTCCGCGGTGTCGCCGGAAATCCCCACGGCTCCGATCACCTCGCCCGCGCCGTCGCGAATGAGAATGCCGCCCGGATTGCAGATCATGCGCCCGCCGCTTGCGGCGGCCAGCATGGTAAAGAACTGCGAGTTCGCAGCCGCGCGTTCGGCGAGTGTGCGCGACCCGAAGCCCATGCCGAGCGCGCCCCAGGCCTTGCCGTAGGCGATGTCGAAGCGAAGGATGCCGGACTTGTCCTCGCGCTTGAAGGCCACGAGGTGTCCACCGGCGTCGAGCACCGCGACGGTGAGCGGCTGGAATTTTCGATCGCGCGCCGTTTTCAGCGCGACGTCAACGATGGTGGAGGCTTGCGCAAGGTTCAACGACATGACGTCTCCGACGGTTTAGGAACTGTGATAGATAAAGGTCAGCGCTTGTTACGGTTGGCCCAATAGACCGCGACACCGGCAGATATTTCCTCTTCGCCGCCGGAGTGTTGCTTCGCCTCCTCGTAGCATTTGAGCGTCTGCGCCAGCACGGGCAGCTCGATGCCGCGGCGCTTGCCTTCAGCCAGCATGGCCTTGATGTCCTTGATTCCGCCGTTGACATCGAAGGTCGCCGCCACCGGCGGCTCGCCTTTCATCTTGGCGACGATCGGCACCTGGCGGATCTTGAGCACGTTCGCTGCGCCGGAGGTTTCGGTGAGGAAATCCAGCAGCTCCTTGGGATCGACCGTAAGCGAGTTGCACATCGCCAGCGCCTCGCCCAGCGCCTGCCAATAGATCATCAGCGGCAGGTTGACAGTCAGCTTCAGGATGGCTCCGGAGCCGACCGGGCCGCCGTGTAGAGCGCGGCGGCACATCTGGTCGATGATGGGCCGGGCGCGCGCCACGTCGGCCGCGTCGCCGCCGATCAAACCCATCAGCTTGCCCTGCCGCGCCGGTTGGGTGCTGCCTCCGACCGGACATTCGACGTAGGCGGCGCCCTTGGCCCGCACCCTCTCGGCCAGCGCCACCTGCGTTTCCGGCGGCACCGTACTCATCTCGATGAACAGCTTGCCCTTTACATTGCCTGACAGCAGGCCCTGTGGCCCGTCATAGACCGCGTCGATCGCAGCGGTGTCGGTGAGGATGGTGATAACCGTCTCAACCGCGCTCGCAAGCTCGGCCGGCGTCTTGGCGGTCCCAGCGCCCGCATCCGCCAGCGGCTTCACCTTGTCGGCCGTGCGACTCCACACGATGAGCTTGTGCCCCTGCTCCATCAGGCGCATAGCGATGTTGCTGCCCATCCGGCCGACGCCAGCAATACCGATGTGCATCGCGCTCTCCTAAGTCACGCAATCGTAGAGCCGTCTGCGCCTGTGATCAGGCGCGCCGACGATAGGCGATCCAGGTTCGGCAAGAAAGCCCGCACATGCTTGGTGTTCGTTTTTGATCCGCGTCAACGAGCTCTGGCAATACTCCGCCTATGGTCTTAGTGTCGGGTCGTCGCCCAAGGATTATAATCGCGAAGCTAGAAAGCGGCGGGGGTTCGGAATGGGTGCGGCAAAATCGAAGCGCGCGGTCGGTATTGTCGGCCTCGGCATCATGGGCGGCGCATTCGCCCGGCTCCTCGTTGCGAAGGGCTGGCGCGTGGTTGGTTACGACATCAGTCCGGCAAGGGGCCGCGAACTCGCCAGGGCCGGCGTAGAAATCGCCAACGACGCACGCACGCTTGCCGGCATGGTGCCGACCATCATCACGAGCCTGCCAAAGCCGCAGGCGCTCGAGGCCACCGTGAAGGCTATCATGGCGGCACACGTGCCACGCCGCGTCGTGGTCGAAACGTCGACCTTCACCATCGAGGACAAGGCCAAGGCCGAGCGCGCGCTGCATGCCGCGGGGCACGTGATGCTCGACTGTCCAGTGAGCGGCACAGGCTCGCAGGCGGCGCGCGGCGATCTCGTCATCTACGCCAGCGGCGACTCCAAAGCGATTGCCCGTCTCAAGCCGCTGTTCGCAAGTTTTTCGCGCAAGACCTATGACGTCGGCGCCTTCGGCCATGGCAGCCGGATGAAATACGTCGCAAATCTCCTGGTCGCTATCAACAATGTGGCTTCGGCCGAGGCTATGGTGCTCGGCATGAAGGCCGGCCTCGACCCGAAAAAGATTTTCGAGATGGTCAGCAACGGCGCCGGCAATTCCCGTGTGTTCGAACTGCGCGCGCCGATGATGGTGCGGAACAGCTACGACCACGCCACCATGAAGTGCGCTGTCTGGCAGAAAGACATGGATGTCATTGGCGCGTTCGCGAAGAGACTTCGGGCGCCGACACCGCTCTTCAAGGCCACGCTGCCGATCTATGCGGCGGCGCTCAAGCGCGGCCACGCCGATGATGATACCGCCTCAGTCTGCGAGGTCTTGGAGGCCAAGGCCGGCGTGAAGCGCCGCAAACGCGGCTGACGCGCGGTGCATGCCGCTGCCTATTCCATAATCAAGCGGTTTCTAACGGTTTACACGCGATCATTTGGCGGCTGGCACTCTGCCCAACCTCATGTAAGCTTCGGCCCAATCTTCGCGATTAAGAGGGGATCGAAGACGGATGAACGCGCAGTTTTGGGTCATCCAGGCGTTCAACGGCATTTCCTACGGCGCGCTGCTGTTTCTGCTCGGCAGCGGCCTGTCCCTGATTTTCGGCGTGATGCGGATCGTCAATCTGTCGCACGGTTCCTATTTCCTGCTGGGCGGATACGTCGCGCTGTCGGTGATCTGGACGAGCGGATCGTGGGCGCTCGCAATCCCGGTGGCGGCGCTGTCGATCGCGATCGTTGGTTTGCTGATGGAACGTATTTTTTTACGTCCGTTGGGCTTCGATCCATTGCGGCAGGTGCTGCTGACGGTCGGGTTTGCGTTCCTGTTCCAGCAGGCGGCGCTCGACATCTGGACCGGCAACAACTTCGACATCAATCCGCCTTACGCGCTGACCAAGAGCGTCGTGGTGGGGGGAATGTTCTTTCCGCTCTACCGCGTGTTCATGATCACGACCGCGATCGTGATCGGCGTCGCGCTGTGGCTCGCGATGGACAAGACCCGCATGGGCGCGGCGGTTCGCGCCACCGTCGATGACGCCCAGATGGCGCGCGGGGTGGGCATCGACACCTCGCGCATCTCCATGTTCATCTTCGCGCTCGGCGCGTTCCTGGCCGGGCTCGGCGGCGTGATTGGCGGCGCCTTCCTCGGCATCTACCCCGGGCTGGACTTCGAAATCCTTCCGCTCGCGTTCGCGGTGGTCATCATCGGCGGCATGGGCAGCCTGGGCGGTGCCGCGATCGGCGCGCTGCTCGTGGGATTGGCCGACAACTTCGGCAAGGCGCTGTTCCCCGAAGTATCTTATTTTACGCTCTACGCGCCGATGGCGCTGATCCTCGCGGTCAAGCCGACCGGATTGTTCGGACGGGAGTGAGCGGCGACCGATGTCCAGCCAGATGATCAAGGTCCTGGTGGTGGCGGCAGCGCTCGCGGCCATCGCGATCGTTGTCCCCAACACCAATTCATTCGTCATCCTGCTCGCCACGCGGGCGCTCGCGTTCGCCATTCTGGTGATGAGCCTGGATATCCTGTTGGGCTATACCGGCCTCGCCTCGCTCGGCCAGGCCGCCTATCTCGCGGTCGGCGCCTACGCGACAGCGATCCTGGCCACGAGATACCAAATCGGGCTCGGCTGGGATTTCTGGCTCGTTCTCTTGTTCGGCGCCCTACTTGGAGCCGCGCTCGCCGCGCTGTTCGGCCTGCTCGCGATCCGCGCCAGCGGCGTCTACTTCCTGATGATCACACTCGCGCTCGGGCAGTGCGTGTGGGGACTTGCCTACCGTTGGAATTCGCTGACCGGCGGCGACAACGGCATCAATGTGCGCACGCGTCCGAAGTTCGGCATCGACCTCGCCAACGAGGTGACATTCTTCTTCCTGGTGTTCGCTATCTTCTGTGCGTCGCTGCTGGTCATGTACACGCTGGTACGCTCGCCGTTCGGCCGCAGCCTCGCCGGCATCCGCGAGCGCGAACTGCGCATGAAAATTCTCGGCTATAATACCTGGCTGCATAAATACATCGCCTTCGTCATCGCCGGTGCGTTCGGCGGACTCTCCGGAGTGTTGTGGGCGCACACCGCTGGCATCGTCAGCCCGGTCAACGTCGAGCTGCCGACATCAGTTGATGCGCTGCTCATGGCCGTGCTTGGTGGCGCCGGCACGCTGGTCGGCGGCGTGATCGGCTCGTTCATCGTGTTCGGCTTGCGCGAATATCTCAGCACGCTGGTACCATGGTGGCAGTACGTGCTGGGCGCGGTCTACGTGCTGACGATACTCTACCTGCCGACCGGGCTGATGGGCATTCCGGAACGATACCGCCAGTGGCGCGCGACGAAGGCCAATCAGGACTTAAGGAAGGAACTGGCACCCGTGACCTCCTGATCAAACGGAGCGTCACAACAACAAGGGAGTAGGGCAAATGACAATCAACTTGCTGCAGCGGCTCGGTCTGCTGTTTGGCGGCTGTGTTGCACTCGGCCTCGCCCCGAGTGCAGCAGTGGCCGAGGAGTTGCGCATCGGCTACGTGGCGCCGACCACAGGTATCTTTGCCCAGGTCGGCAAGGACATGGTCGACGGCTTTCAGATGTACCTCGACGAGGTCAAGAACGACTTCGGCGGCGCGCAAGTGAAGTTCATAGTCGAGGACGAGCAGGCCAAGCCCGACACGGCTGTCACCAAGGCCAAGAAACTTATTCTGCAAGACAAGATTCACATTTTGGTCGGCGGCCTGCTGGCTTCAAGCGGCTATGCGCTCGCTCCGGTCAGCACTGCCGAGAAGACTCTGTATGTGATTCCGGTTTCGGCGGCCGACGATCTCACCCAGCGCGACCTGCCGAAATACCCGTATATCATCCGCACCGGCTGGTCTTCATCGCAGCCGAGCCATCCATTCGGACAATGGGCGTGCGAGCAAGGCTACAAGAAAGTCGCCGCAATCGGCGCCGACTACGCCTTCGGCTACGAGGTGATCGGCGGCTTCCAGCGCGCCTTCGAGGCTTGCGGCGGGCAGATCGTGCAGAAAATCTGGCCGCCGCTCGGCACCAAGGATTTCGGGCCTTACATCCCGACGATCAAAGCTGACGTGGACGCGATCTTCACGCTTATGGTTGGACCGATGTCGCTGCAATTCCCCAAGCAACTCGCGGCCGCCGGCAACAAGAAGCCGGTGATCGGCGGCGGCACCAGCTATGACGAGTTCGTGCTGCCGTCCATGGGCGACGAGGTGATCGGCCATGTCTCGGCGCTGCAATACAGCGCCGCGCTGCAAAATCCGAAGAACGAGGCGTTCGTGAAGAGTTACCGCGCCAAGTACGGCAAGGTGCCTTCGTACTATTCGGAAACCAACTACACGACGGCACAGATGATCCATGAGATCATCAAGAAGAACAATGGCAAGTTCCCTGGCGCCGAAGCCTTCATCAAACAGCTCGCAGCGTCGAAGTTCGACACGCTGCGCGGGCCGGTCAGCTTCGACGACATGCGCAATCCGGTGCAGAACATCTACATCAAGAAGGTC
>JACXTT010014532.1_pt1 | contig 10290 bp, 10 predicted proteins | sample 9270951 | NCBI WGS metagenome assembly JACXTT01 (sample SAMN15532306, study PRJNA645909) | rock metagenome | isolation source: weathered quartz diorite | place: Puerto Rico | collected 2017-06-21
GTGCGCGGCGATGTGCTCTTGGTCCAGGAATACCGGAACGCCGGCTGCGGCCAGCTCCGGGACGACCGTGTTCTCGATCAGCTCGGTTTGCTCCGCGTCCGCGATCACCTGTACGTCCACACCGCGCGCGCGTGCCTCGATCAAAGCGCGGGCTATATCGCGGTGCGTAAAGCTGAACGCCTGCACCAGGATTTGGCCTCTCGCCGCGTGCAGCGCGTCAATGATGATCCGGGCGGCGTCGTCGCCGGGGGTGAAGGCAATTTGCGCCGTTACGACTTCCTCGACCTGCTGCGCGGGATGCAGCGCGGCCGCGTGCGGCGTGAGGCACAGTCCGCAGGACAGCACGAGCCAGCGCGGAAAGCGCATCGCAGCGACGCCTACCCCTCGCGCGCCCGGTCGAGCACACCCGCGAAGAACGCGTCCATCCCGTGAGCGTGGGGGAAAACCCTGAAGTACGGTCCGGTGTCCAACTCGATGCCCTGGCGGCGGAGGAGCTCGCCGCAGTGGACCTGAGCGAAGCGCGGATGCGCTTCCAGAAAGGCGTCCACGACCGCTTCGTTTTCCTCCTGTAGCAGGCTGCAGGTGGCGTACACCAGCCGTCCGCCGGGTTTCACCAGGCGCGCCGCAGCATCCAGGATGGCGCGCTGCTTTGCCGCCATCTCGGTCACGGCCTGCGGTCCCTGGCGCCACTTGAGGTCGGGGTTACGGCGCAGCGTTCCCAGGCCGCTGCAGGGAACATCCACCAGCACGCGATCGATTTTTGACGTCAGCCGCTTCACTCGCGCGTCGACTGCGCTCGCGATCAGCTGTGGATGCACGTTCGACAGTCCCGAGCGCCGCAATCGCAGTTTCAGGTTGGACAGCCGTTTTTCCGCGGTGTCGAATGCATACACCCGCCCTTCGGAGTGCATGAGCGCGCCGAGCGCCAGCGTCTTGCCGCCGGCACCAGCGCAGAAGTCCACCACCATCTCGCGGCGCCGAGGGGCAACCAGGAAGGCCAGCAATTGACTGCCTTCGTCCTGGACCTCCACCTTGCCCTCGAGGAACAGCGGATGGCGCTGCAGCGCCGGCTTGGCCTCGAGCCGGACGCCCAGTGGCGAATACGGCGTTGCGGCAGCGGCGATGCCATCGCGTTCGAACGCCGCCAAAACCTCATCGCGCTTGGCCAGCATCGTGTTGACCCGCAAGTCCAGAGCGGCCGGATGCAGCAGCCCACGAGCCAGTGCCTCGAGCTCACCTGCGTTGCGCTCGTGCGCAACGCGGTCGTACAACCAATCGGGCAGGCTGAGACGGATGGCGGGCGGTAGCTGCGCCTGATCTACCGCGCGCGCCTGTGCCAGCCAGACGTCGTCTCCATGCGCTAGATTGGGTGCCAGCTCACGCACGCTGAAACCGAGCTGCAGACTCAGCGCGGCCAGGGCCAAACGGCGGGGCTGAGGGTCGCCGGTCAGATGTTCCAGCAAACGCAGGTGCCTCAGTACGGCAAACACCAGCTCGGCGACGAAACCCCTGTCGCGCTGGCCCAGCTGCGGATGACCCCGAAAGAAGAGCCGCAACGCCGCATCCGCCGGGCGGGTCAGACCCAGCACCACCTGCAGCGCGGAGACTGCTGCGTCGAGGCGGCCGCGCGTGAGCTCGCTCACGGCGCGAGGTTGACGCTTTCCACCATCGAGTCGAAAACGGTGCCATCCTTCTCGGTCGCGCGCACGCGCGCCGGGAGGAAGTGTTGATCGATCGCGAGCCACACGTCGAAGGCGCGTTTGTCGCCTTCCTCCTGAACCTTCTTGACGTGTACGGTGTCCAGCTCCCCCAACGGCGTGGCCAGCTTTTCGCGGCCGAGGATGGCGTATTTATATTCGGTCAGGCGCCGGCCGTCGGTGACGTAGACCTGCAGGTCCTTGCCTTCCGAGCGCGAAAAAGCGAAGTTCCAGGCGAAGCTGGACGCGTCCCACGTGTTGGGTGGAAGCTGCACGGTCTGCTTTTTGTCGCCATCCACCAGTTGCACCTGGCCGGCGGCCCAGTCGAAGCTCGCGCTGCGTTTGAACTGACCGTTGCGGGTTTCGACGAAGCTCGCAGGGCGCAGGCCGTCGGCCGTCACGCTGCCCTTGGCTTCCCTGCGCATATGAAAGCGGTAGATGGCGGCGAGCCCGACGGTGTTGGACTGGCTGACCACGGAGTAGGTCTTGCCGTCGTGTTGGAACACGTCGGTGCCCTCTCCGATCGGAATACCGGAGATGCTCACCTGGTACTTGACCTCGACCCGGGATGGGACGGGCTTGTCGGTCGCGCGGGCTGCGAGCAAGGGTGCAGCTACGAGCAGTAGAGCGAGTGCCAGAAGGGTGTATTTCATTTGAGGATGGGTACGGTGATCGGGGTTGGGTATTGGCACGGACCCGCGACCACGACATGGTTGCCCTCAATCCGCAGGCGGCCGTCGAGGAACCAGCGCACGGCCTCGGGTAGCACGCGGTGCTCTTCCTGCAACACCCTTGCGGCCAGGGTCTGCTCGCTGTCATCCGTCAGCACGGGTACCGCCGATTGGACGATGATCGGGCCACTGTCCAGGCTGGGAGTCACGAAATGGACCGTGCAGCCGTGGATCCGCACGCCCTGTTCGAGGGCGCGCCGGTGAGTCTGGGTACCGGGAAACGCGGGCAGCAGCGACGGGTGGATATTGATCAGCCGGCCGGCAAACCGGGTGACGAACGCTTCGGTCAGCACCCGCATGAATCCAGCCAGCACGACAAGATGGGGGTCGTGGCGGGCGATCGCGTCGCCCAGCGCCAGGTCGAAGCTCGAGCGGTCGGGAAACTTTCGATAGTCGACCACGTGCGTCCTCACGCCGAGTTGGTGCGCAGTCTCCAACCCGGCTGCGCGTGGCTCATTGCTGATTACCGCGGCAACCTCGGCCGGCAGCCCCGCCTCCAGCAGCGCCTGCATATTGCTGCCGCGGCCGGAGATCAGTATGACGATGCGCTTCACGCGGCCCTCACGCGATCAGAGTCTGCGCCTCGCCTGCGCGCCGTGCCCTGATGCGGCCGATGCGATATGCTCGCTCGCCGGCCGCGCCCAACTGCCGCATAGCCGCCTCGACATTCTCCTCGCCTACCACCGCCACCATGCCGATCCCGCAGTTGAAGACACGGAACATCTCCTGATCCGACACGCCGCCCTTCTCTTGCAACCAGGAGAACAGCGCCTGCTGCGGCCAGGCGTTGCGGTCGAGTTCTGCCGTCAGTTGGCTCTCGAGTATGCGCGGCACGTTTTCCAACAAACCGCCGCCGGTGATATGCGCCAGCCCCTTTACCTCCACTTCCTGGATCAGAGCGAGAACCGGCTTGACGTATATGCGGGTGGGCGCAACCAGCGCATCAGCCAGCGACTGGCCGTGAAAATCGGAGGACAGGTCCGTTGCATCTCGCTCGAGAATGCGGCGGATCAGAGAATAGCCGTTGGAGTGCGCGCCGCTGGAAGCCAGGCCCAGCACGACGTCACCGTGAGCTATGCAGCTGCCATCCAGGATCCGGTTTTTCTCCACCACGCCCACTGCGAAACCAGCCAGATCGTATTCCCCCGGCGAATACATGCCCGGCATCTCTGCGGTTTCGCCGCCGATCAAGGCGCAGCCTGCCTGTTCGCACCCGGCCGCGATGCCCTCGATCACCGTGGTCGCAGTCGCCACGTCCAGGCGCCCACAGGCGAAGTAGTCGAGAAAGAACAGAGGTTCTGCACCTTGCACGAGAATATCGTTGACGCTCATCGCGACCAGGTCGATGCCAATCGTGTCGTGCCGCCCAAGCTGGAACGCCAGCTTCAGCTTCGTGCCTACGCCGTCGGTGCCGGACACCAGCACCGGATCTCGGAACCGTTTCGGGACCTCGAACAGCGCTCCGAAACCGCCGATGCCAGCGAGCACTCCGTCGCGCAGCGTGCGGCGGGCCATCGGTTTGATGTTTTCTACGAGCTGGTCTCCGGCATCGATGTCCACGCCGGCCGCGCGATAAGAGAGACTGGCGTCTGGCGCTGCTTCGGGCGGGGACACGGGCTGGCTGGCCATGATTGCAACGTGCGGGGAGCGGGTACGCAGAAACCAAAGAGTAGCGGTCGCAGCGGCGACCGGGACCTCGATCTAGGTTAAGATGCGGCCGCAGAGCGGCATCGCCGCGATTGCCTGCTGCCGCGCGCGGCTCGCGAATTCTACCCGAAAAGGCGTATCGGCTCGATGCGCTGCCTGGGGTGCGAACCGCGCCGAGCCGCATACCGATCCAGCTCTACCGCAAGTCATTCAGGAAGCGTCGGGCACGTCATGCAGCAGCTGCTCCTTCATCTGTCCGAGCCTCCCGTTCAAATGCTGGAGAACTTCGCGCCGGGCAGCAATGCCGAAGTGCTCGCTGTGCTCCACGCGTGGCTCGCTGGTGTGGTGGACGAGCGCTGCGTCTACCTGTGGGGTCCGCATGGCTGTGGCAAGAGCCATCTGCTGCGCGCGGTGGCGCACGCGGCGCGACGCTCGGGCGAGGAGGCGCTGCTGTGTGTTGGCGCGCACGAGCTGGAAGCCCTGGAGCACACCGCACAGCTGCCGGCGGTGATCGCGGTAGACGATGTGGAGCAGCTGACTACGGCCGCTCAGGCAGCGCTCTTCCGTCTGTTCCAGCGGCTGCGCGACGACGACGCGCGCGTGCTCGCCGCGGGCGACACGGCCCCCGCCGGTCTCGGTTTGCGGGATGATGTCAGGACGCGGCTCGGTGCCGGGCTCGTGTTCCAGTTGCGCCTCCTCAGCGACGGGGAGAAGGCGGAAGCACTGACCAGCCACGCGAAGGGGCGCGGTTTCGTGCTTCCCGCCGAGCTCGTCGACTACCTCCTGCACCATGGCCGTCGCGACCTGCCTTCGCTCATGGCCGTGGTGGATGCGCTCGACGCATATTCGCTCCAGACCAAACGTTCCATCACTCTGCCGCTGCTGCGAGAGGTGCTGCAGCTGCGTTGACACCAGTCCACGGAGCGGGCCGTTGGCAGCAGTCCCGTCGGTAGAATTTCATTCCGTCGCCTTTCGGCTATACTCGCCGCAGAGTTGAGGCGTCTTCACTCTTCAGCGATTTTTGTCCGCCGCGTCTTCATCCTTTGCGCATACTTTCTCAGGCTCAGGAACAGCATTCCTCACGCTAACCATGCGCCTCGCCTTGTTCGATCTGGATAACACGTTGCTGGCCGGCGACAGCGACTTCGAATGGGCTCAGTTTCTGATCGGCAAAGGGGTGCTCGATCGCGAAGTGCACGAGGCCGAGAACAAGCACTTTTACGAACACTACAAGGCTGGCACGCTCGACATCCACGCTTTTCTCGACTTCCAGTTGAAGCCCCTCTCCCGCCATCCGCGCAAGGTTTTGGACGAGTGGCATCGCGAGTTCATGCGCGACCGAATACTGCCCATCATGACGCGGAAGTCGCGCGATCTGGTGGACAGCCACCGCGAGGACGCGCGCGCGATCGTCACGGCGACCAACAGTTTCGTCACCGGGCCGATCGCACGCGAGTACGGCATCGAGCACTTAGTTGCGACCGAGCCCGAGGAGACGGATGGTGAGTTTACCGGCCGGGTAAAGGGCGTGCCCTCGTTTCGGGAGGGCAAGGTCGAGCGGGTGGAAGCCTGGCTGGCTGAGCACAGCCTAGGCTGGCATTCCTTCACGGAAACCTGGTTCTACTCGGACTCCCTCAACGATCTGCCGCTGTTGTCCAAGGTCACCCATCCGATTGCTGTCGATCCGGACGAGACGCTGAAAGAGACCGCGCTGGAGCGCGACTGGATGATCATCAGCCTGCGTTAGCTGCCGGAGTGGGAGCATGCTCGAGGGGCGAGCTTGAAACCTGGAAGCTCGAGCCGCGAGTGCGCCCTTACACGGAAACCTGAAACGGCTGTGGGGTGTGCCGCTTCCCCTATAATGCGTTACTAGGCATCGGAGGTCTCAACACCCACTACCGGCTGGACCTTCGGTGGCGGCTAAATATTAGAGAAGATGCGCTAGATCAAGTACCTATAGCCAACGGCCGAACCCTTGCCCGAAAACCGCCAGCGTATCCTGCGATCACCCCCTTCCGGGATCCAGACCGGATTTGATGATTAAACGGCTCATCCAGCGCGTACTCTCCGGCCGATCGGGCAAACCGCGCGAGCCGCTGGTGATCCCCTTCGAGAAACATGGAATTGCGCGAGAGCGCATCAGCTCTTGCGCGCGGCGGGTCACGGCAGGGTTGCAGGAGGCTGGCTATAAGGCTTTCGTGGTTGGCGGCGCGGTGCGCGACCTGCTGCTTGAAGTCGACCCCAAGGATTTCGATCTCGCGACCGACGCGACGCCCGAAGAGGTGCGCGCGGTGTTTCGCCGGTCCCGGATTATTGGACGGCGCTTCCGCCTCGTGCACGTGATGTGCGGTGCGGAAACAGTGGAAGTGTCGACTTTCCGCGGCGGCGTCCCCGCCAGCGCGGATGAGCACCAGCGCGACGAGCACGGCCGTATCCTGCGCGACAATGTTTTTGGCACGCAATGGGAGGACGCGCTGCGGCGCGACTTCACCATCAACGCGCTGTTCTACGACCCGATCACCCAGGAGATCCTGGACTATACGAACGGCGTTTCCGACATCAAGAAACGGCTGATTCGGATGATCGGCGATCCGGAGCAGCGTTACCGCGAGGATCCGGTCCGCATGCTGCGCGCAGTGCGGTTGGTGGCCAAACTGGGCGGCGAGATCGAGGCGAAGACGCGCGCGCCGATCAAGCAGCTGGCGCCGCTCATCCAGAACGTACCGGCCGCTCGCGTGTTCGAGGAGATGCTGAAGCTGCTGCTATCCGGGCATGCGCGCGAATGCGTCCGCAAGCTTCGCTCCGAGGGCCTCCACCACGGCTTGCTGCCGATGCTCGACGTGATCGTAGAGCAGCCGCTGGGTGAGCGCTTCATGATGCTCGCGCTGGAAAAGACCGACGAACGAGTGCGCGACGACAAACCCGTGTCGCCCGGCTTCTTGTTCGCCGCCCTGTTGTGGCACGAAGTGCTCGCCGCGTGGAAAGCGCTGGAAGCCGGGGGCATGAAAGCGATTCCGGCTCTGCATCAGGCCATGGATCAGGTCGTTGCGGCGCAGGTTGAGAAGCTGGCAATCCCGCGCCGCTTCACCGCCGACATGAAGGAGATCTGGGCGCTGCAGCCGCGCTTCCTCAACCGCTCCGGCGGCCGACCTTATCGGTTGCTGGAGCATCCGCGGCTGCGTGCGGGGCTGGACTTCCTGCTGCTCCGCTGCGACAGCGGGGAGGTGGAAGCGGAGATCGGGCGGTGGTGGGAGCGCTTCAAGGACGCAGGAGAAGAAGAGCGCGCCCGCATGCTGGTGCCGGACGGCGCAGGGGGCAAGCGCAAGCGCCGACGTCGCCCACGCGGCAAGGCCGGCAAAGAGGCGGTCACGGTCGACCCCGTGTCCTGAGCGCCACAGTTTTCCGAACAACCGGTTTTCCTGAACAACGCGGTGCCGCCGGCCCCCCGCTCAGAGACCGCGCATGTCGGGCTTGGCAGCAACCTGGACGATCCGGTGCGCCACGTGCGCCGAGCCATCCAAGAGCTGGGTGGGTTGCCTCGCACACGACTGCTCGCGTGCTCGTCCCTTTACCGGACCGCTCCGATCGGCAAACTGGACCAGCCGGACTTCGTCAACGCCGTAGCGCTGCTGGAAACCACGCTATCGCCCGCCGATCTGCTGAAGCAACTGCTCGCGCTCGAAGCCCGGCACGGACGGGTGCGCAGCGAACGCAACGCCCCCCGCACGCTCGATCTGGACCTGCTGCTGATGGGCGCCCGCGTGATTCATGAGCCCGGACTCGAGGTGCCTCACGCGCGCATGCATGAACGAGCTTTCGTGCTCCTCCCGCTCGCGGAGGTGAGCCCAGATGCTGTCGTACCTGGGCGTGGGAGCGCCAGGGAACTGGCTGTGCGGTGTGGGGATCAAGGTGTGATTCGAATCGATGGATAGGATCAATCGCCGCTACATCGTCGTCGAGGGCCCCATAGGTGTCGGCAAGACCAGCCTCGCGCGTCTGCTGGCCGGGCTCGACGGCGCCGATCTGCTGCTCGAGGAACCCGAAGCCAATCCGTTCCTGGGCAACTTCTATCAGGATCCGCGCCGGTGGGCGTTGGCCACCCAGCTCTTTTTCCTGTTTCAGCGGGTGAACCAGCTCTCGGGTCTGAAGCAGCTCGACCTGTTCGAGCGTCCCACCGTGGCGGATTTCCTGTTCGATAAGGATCCCATGTTCGCGCGGCTGAATTTGAGCGACGACGAGTTCGCGCTCTACCAGCGCATCTACGAGCACTTATCGCCGCAAGCGATAGCACCGGACCTGGTGATTTATCTTCAGGCGCCGGTGGGCACGCTGATGGCGCGCGTGCGTCGCCGCGCGGCCGCCTACGAGCGTGGCATCAGCGAAGAGTACCTGGCGCGGCTGACCGAGGCCTATGGGCGCTTCTTTCACGCGTACGACGCGGCGCCGCTGCTGATCGTGAACAGCCGCAACCTCAATTTTGTTGATCGGCCGGGGGACTTTGATTTATTGTTGCAGCGCATCAGCGAGATGCGCGGGGCGCGCGAATTTTTCAGCCTCGGCGCTTGAGATCGAATGCCCCATGGATGTGGTCAGAACCGTCGAAGAGCTGCGCGGACGCCTGAAACCGGAGGCGAGGGTGGCGTGCGTTCCCACCATGGGGAACATCCACGACGGGCATCTGCGGCTGGTTCGGCTGGCGCAGCGGCATGCGCCGTGCGTCGTGACCACGATCTTCGTGAACCGCCTCCAATTCGGCCAGGGCGAGGATTTCGAGAAGTATCCGCGCACGTTCGCGGAGGATTGCGAAAAGTTGGCTGCGGATGGCGTTCAGGTCCTGTTCCATCCGGACGAGTCGCAGATGTACCCGGAGCCGCAGATTTTCATGGTCGACCCGCCCGCCGTCGCCAATAAGCTGGAGGGCCGCTTCCGGCCCGGCCATTTCCGCGGCGTCGCCACCGTCGTGCTGAAGCTGTTCAACATGGTGCAGCCGCAGGCTGCCGTGTTCGGCAAGAAGGACTACCAGCAACTGCACATCGTGACCCACATGGCGGACCAGCTGGCGCTCCCGATTCAGATCGTCGCGGCCGAGACCCTGCGCGCAGAAGACGGTCTGGCGCTGTCCTCCCGCAACCGCTTCTTATCTCCCGAGCAACGGCGCGAGGCGCCACGGTTGCATCAGGTTCTTGGCCAGGTGAAGTCGGCGGTGGAGGCAGGAGACCGCAACTTCGAGGCCATGGAGTTTGCCGCCGATGCGCAGCTGGCGCGGCACGGTTGGCACGTGGACTATGTCGTGGTGCGCCGTCGTGCGACCCTGACTGCGCCGGAAGCAGCAGACAGGGACTTGGTCGTATTGGGTGCGGCGAAGCTGGGCGAGACGCGGCTGATCGACAACCTCGAGTGTCTGGCGCCGCGCTGAGCCCTCCGAGTACGCGCTCGTGGCCTCGGCCGCCAGCCTACGCCGTCGGCAGCTTGTGGTCCTTGAATTCGTCCCGCAGCTTGGTCTTGAGCAGCTTGCCGGTGGCGGTGTGGGGCAGCGCCTCCAGGAACACCACGTCGTCAGGCATCCACCACTTTGCCACGCGTCCTTCGAAGAACGCCAGCATGCCTTCCCGCGTCAGCTGAGCACCCGTTTTGCGCACTACCAGAAGCAGAGGCCGCTCGTCCCATTTGGGGTGACGCACGCCCACCACCGCCGCTTCCGCGACGGCGGGATGAGCCATCGCCGTATTCTCCAGGTCGATGGAGCTGATCCACTCGCCGCCTGACTTGATCACGTCCTTGGAGCGGTCGGTGATCTGCATGAACCCGTCCGGGTCCAGCGTGGCCACGTCTCCCGTGGGGAACCAGCCCTCGCGCAGCGGATCGCCCCCTTCTCCGGCGAAATACTGGCTGCAGATCCACGGACCGCGGACCATCAGATCGCCGAACGCCTTGCCGTCGCGCGGCAGCTCCTTGCCCGCGTCGTCGACGATCTTCATCTCGACGCCGAAGATCGGACGCCCCTGTTTGTTTTGTATGGCGTAACGGGCCGGTGCCGGGAGCTCGAGCTGCCTGGCTTTGAGCGTGCAGACTGTGCCCAGGGGGCTCATCTCTGTCATGCCCCACGCGTGCAGCACATGTACGCCGAATTCATCCTGAAAGCTCTGGATCATCGCCGGGGGGCAGGCCGATCCGCCGATCACGGTCCGGTTGAAGGTGGTGAACTTGAGGCCGTT
>JACXTT010014533.1_pt1 | contig 10290 bp, 9 predicted proteins | sample 9270951 | NCBI WGS metagenome assembly JACXTT01 (sample SAMN15532306, study PRJNA645909) | rock metagenome | isolation source: weathered quartz diorite | place: Puerto Rico | collected 2017-06-21
AACTTGACCAGGCCCAGGTCGCGCATGACCTTGGTCCAGAAGCGCGCGTACAGCAGGTGCAGGATCGCGTGCTCGATGCCGCCGATGTACTGGTCCATCGGCATCCAGTAATCGTTGCGGCCGTCGACCATGGTGGCGCCGTCCGGGCACGTATAGCGCATGTAGTACCAGCACGAATCGATGAAGGTATCCATCGTGTCGGTCTCGCGACGCGCGGGCTTGCCGCACGACGGGCATGTGCATTCCAGGAAGCGCGGGTCCTTGTTCAGCGGGTTGCCCGTGCCGTCCGGCACGAGGTCTTCGGGCAGGCGCACCGGCAGGTCCTGTTCCGGCACCGGCACCACGCCGCAGCTGTCGCAATGGATCAGCGGGATCGGCGTACCCCAGTAGCGCTGGCGCGAGATGCCCCAGTCGCGCAGGCGCCAGGTGGTCTTCTTCTCACCGAGGTCCTTGGCGGCCAGGTCAGCGGCCACGGCATCGACGGCTTGTTGATAGTTCAGGCCGTCGTACTTGCCGCTGTGGAACAGCACGCCGTGTTCCTTGTCGCCGTACCAATCGGCCCAGGTGGTCGTGTCGTACGGCTGACCCTTCACGTCAATGACCTGCTTGATCGGCAGGCCGTACTTGTTGGCGAAGGCGAAGTCGCGCTCGTCATGCGCGGGCACGCCCATCACGGCGCCGTCGCCATACGTCATCAGCACGTAGTTGCCGACCCACACCGGCACGGATTCGCCCGTGAGCGGGTGCGTGACGGTCAGGCCGGTCGGCATGCCCTTCTTTTCCATGGTCGCCATGTCGGCTTCCATGACGCTGCCGTGCTTGCATTCGTCGATGAACGCGGCGAGTGCCGGGTTGGTCTGCGCAGCGTGCGTGGCGATCGGGTGCTCAGCGGCCACGGCGCAGAAGGTCACGCCCATGATGGTGTCGGCGCGCGTGGTGAAGACGTACAGCTTGCCGTCATTGATCACCTTGCCGTCGTCACCGGGAATGCTGTGCGGAAACGCAAAGCGCACGCCTTCGCTCTTGCCGATCCAGTTCTGCTGCATCAGCTTGACGCGCTCGGGCCAGCCCAGCGGGTTCAAGTCGGACAGCAGTTCCTCCGCATACTCGGTGATGCGCAGGTAGTACATCGGGATCTCGCGCTTTTCCACCACCGCGCCCGAGCGCCAGCCGCGCCAGTCGATCACCTGCTCGTTGGCGAGCACGGTCTGGTCGACCGGATCCCAGTTGACAGTGCCGGTCTTGCGGTAGGCGATGCCCTTCTCGAGCATCTTCAGGAACAGCCACTGGTTCCAGCGGTAGTAGTCGGGGCTGCAGGTCGCCACTTCGCGCGACCAGTCGATCGCCAGGCCCATCGACTGCATCTGGCGCTTCATGTAAGCGATGTTGTCGTAGGTCCAGGCAGCGGGTGCCACACCGTTGTTGAGCGCCGCGTTTTCTGCCGGCATGCCGAAGGCGTCCCAGCCCATCGGCATCAGCACGTTGTACCCCTTCATGCGCAGCTGACGCGTCATCACGTCATTGATCGTGTAGTTGCGCACGTGGCCCATGTGCAGCTTGCCCGACGGATACGGCAGCATCGAGCAGGCGTAGAACTTGGGCTTGTCCGAGCCGTCGGCGGCGCGCGCGTGTTCGGTCACGCGGTAGGCGTCTTTGGCCTGCCAGTGTTGCTGCGCCTGCTGTTCGACGTCGGACGGGGAGTATTTGTCTTGCATGGTGATGGGTCGCCCGGATGCCTCGGGCGATTGCAGCCTCGCGCAATGCGCGCGGCCAGAGTGAATAACGGAAAAGGCCCGATTATACCGTCGCCACCCACCCCTTCCGGGCGATGGCGACGCTGCAAACAAGGCGCCGGACAGGCCTGCCAGCGCCCTTTCCTGCCCGCCTGACTTACAGGCCGAGCACGTCGTTCATGTCGTACAGGCCCTTCTTGCCGGCCAGATACACCGCAGCGCGCACGGCGCCTTCGGCATATGACTGGCGCGTGTTGGAGCGATGCGTGATCTCGATGCGCTCGCCGTCGCCGGCAAACAGCACGGTATGGTCGCCGACGATGTCGCCGCCACGGATGGTGGCAAAGCCGATCGTGCCGTGCTCACGTGGGCCGGTCTCGCCTTCGCGCGCATAGACCGCGCGATCGGCCAGCTTGGTGCCCTGCGCCTCGGCCACGACCTCGCCCATCTTCAGCGCGGTGCCCGACGGCGCGTCGATCTTGTGCTTGTGGTGCGCTTCGATGATCTCGACGTCGTAGCCCTGCGCGAGAATCTTGGCGGCCACTTCGATCAGCTTGAAGGTCGCATTCACGCCCACGCTCATGTTGGGCGCCCACACCACGCCGATGGACTCGCCGTAAATCTTGAAGCTGGCCTTCTGCTCGGCCGTAAAGCCGGTCGTACCGATCACCACGCCCGTCCCCAGTTCACGGGCGATGTTCAGATGGTTGAGCGTCGCATCAGGACGGGTGAAATCGATCAGCACATCCGCCTGCGAAAGCCCGGCGCGCACGTCGTCGGTCACGATCACGCCAGTGGTCTTGCCCAGCTTCGCGCCGGCATCCAGGCCTACGGCGTCGCTGCCCGTGCGGTCCAGCGCGGCGCCCAGCGTCACGCCCGGCGTGCGCAGTACGGTGTCGATCAGCATCTGACCCATGCGGCCCGAAGCGCCTGCAATCGCGATTTTCATATCGGTCGAAACAAAAGAGAAAACAGTCTGTAGAACGCACAAGCGGCGGAACCCGTCCGCCGCTCGCTCGAAGATGGTATGCCGGTGCTTGGCTGCGCACCCTTCAGGGCGACTTACTTGGTGGCCGGTGGCGGAACGCTGGCGTCGGTGCCACCGCCGCCGGTGCGGCGCTCCGGCAGCGTCACGTCGACGGCGTTCTTGGAGCCGGCGGTCGATTGCACACGATCGCTCACCTCAGCCGACGGAATCGACGGTGCGTGCGCAGCCGGTGCTGCACCCGCTGCGGCAGCCGCAGCAGCCGCGTCTTTCTTCGGGCGCTTGATACCGTCAATCTCGGCAATCAACTCACCCTCGGACGGCAGCTCCTCGGCACCCACCCATTTCGCCAGGCGATCGCCATCGAACCACACGGTCAGCTTGCGCTCCTGCACAACGTTCGTGTTGCCGCGCTTGAACGAGAAGATGTAGTCCCAGCGGTTGGCGTGGAACATGTCGGTCAGCAGCGGCGTGCCGAGCACGAAGCGCACCTGGTCGCGCGTCATGCCTTCCTTGAGCTGCGACGCCTGCTCGCGCGAAACAAAGTTGCCCTGCACGATATCGATGCGATACGGCGTGATGGCATTGGCGATCTTGCGCGTGGTGCTGTCGTAGGTTCCGCACCCCGCCAGCAATGCCGACGCAGCGAGCATGGCGCCCACCACAAGGCTGCCGCGGCGAGCGGCATTGGCAAAACGAACAGGACTGCGCGCAAAGGAAAAGGTCATGAGCGATCGGCCTTCAAACGGTCTCGGGGCTTGCCCGGTACGGGAGCGAGTTGGCGACGGCCGAGGCACATCCGGCAAGCCCGTCAATAGGACTTTTGCCGCCAAAACCCTTATGATTGGAATATCCGAACATTGTACTCTAGGGAGCCAGGCGCATGCCGAGTCCTGCAGACCTCAAGAACATCGGTCTGAAAGCCACGGTGCCGCGGTTGAAGATCCTCGAGATTTTCCAGACCAGCGATGAGCGCCACATGAGCGCTGAAGACGTGTACCGCATCCTGCTCGCCGAGCATATGGACATTGGCCTCGCCACGGTCTATCGCGTGTTGACGCAGTTCGAGCAGGCGGGGCTGCTGTCACGTAATAACTTCGAATCCGGCAAGGCCATCTACGAACTCAACGAGGGCAAGCACCACGATCACCTGGTGTGCCTCGACTGCGGCCGCGTGGAGGAATTCTTCGACGCCGAAATCGAGCAGCGTCAGCAGAGCATCGCCCGCGCGCGCGGTTTTGCGCTGCAAGAGCATGCGCTGTCGCTCTATGGCAATTGCACCAAGGAGCCCTGCCCGCATCGCCCGAAGCGCTGAAACGTCATCACCAAAGAGAACGGCCGCATCGTCTGCGGCCGTTTTTCATTGAAGCGGAGAGATGGCGGAAGTCAGGCAGACAGCCGCGTCTCGTCCTCCTTTTCTGCATCGTCCTTGCCGCTCTTGCTGGCTTTACCACCCTTGCCCGGCTCACTGGACAAAGGCGACGAATGCGTCAGCTCGCCCGATGCCTGGCCGGTGTACTCAGCCACGACCTGCTTGAACAGATGGCGCGCCCACACCAGCATCGGATGCGTGTTGCGGCTGCGGTGCCACAGCATGTTCAGGCCGAGCACGGTTTCCAGTTCGGCCGGCAGCGGGAAGGCGTTGAGATCGTAGACCTTGCACACCAGATCCTTCATCAGCGAGTTGACTGTGAAGATCATGTCAGTCTGGCCGGCCACCTCGGCCTGAGTGCGCCAGCCGTGCACGGTCATGGTCGAATTGCGCTTCAGGCCGCGCTGCTGCAGGGCGTAGTCCAGCGGAATGAGCGATGGCGCCGCGCGGCTGCCCGGGCTGCCCTGCGCGACGAAGATGTGCTCACACTCCAGATATTGATCGAGCGTGCAGCGGTCAGTCAGCGCCGGGTGGCCCTTGCGCGCGCAGACCCACATGTTGAAGGAGGTCACGACCTCTTCCATGATCTCCGGATGGCGCGTGGGAAACGGCGAGAACGCCAAGTCCAGTTCGTTGGCGCGCATGGCGGCAACATCGGCTTCCCACGAGGAGGATTCGGTCAAACGCACCTGCAAGCTCGGCGCCAGACGCTTGACGCGCAGCAGGAAGCGGTCGAACAGCGCATCGCCCAGCGTGCCGGCAAAGCTGATGTTGAACGTGCCGGTGGCTTCGGCCGGATCGAACGTGGCGATGTCGCCCTCGTTGATGGCCGCCCACAGGTCGAGCATCTCGCGCACCTTGGGCCCAAGTTCAAGCGCCTTGGGTGTCGGCGTCAGGCCATGCGGGACGCGAATGAAGAGCGGATCGTCGAAGATCTCGCGCAGCCGGCCCAGCGAGTGAGACACCGCCGGCGCGGTCATGTGCATCTTTTCAGCCACATAGGTGGCGTTCCGCTTGCTGAGCAGCTCGACAAAAATCACCAACAGTTTGGTATCGACGTTGACCATGGGACGCCTTGGCTCAGACACGTTGGATAACTGGAAAGGCAACCATTGCCAAGGCAATGTGCCGGGCGTAGCGCAAACGGCCACCACGCACAATGTAGTATTTGTTCAGTGTACGGATTGCAACCCGAATTTCAAAGCGAATTCCCGTAGCCGACAGGTGAAACTTGCCTCTACGCAAACGTTTTCCTTGCGACCCATAACAAAGGCGGCAATCCGTAGGCGCTTTGGCACGGATGCCGCCCACAATGAAAAACGCGCCCGAAGGCGCGTTCTTCCTGTTGCAGCGAAGGATTACTTGGCCACCACACGTGCCATTTCCAGGCACTTGTTCGAGTAGCCCCACTCGTTGTCGTACCAGCTCACGACCTTGATGAAGGTGCCGTCCAGTGCGATGCCGGCTTCTGCGTCGAAGATCGAGGTGCGTGCATCGCCGCGGAAGTCCGTGGCGACAACCTTGTCTTCCGTGTAGCCGAGCACGCCCGTCAGTGCGCCTTGGCGCTGCGCCTTCATTTCAGCGCAGATGTCAGCGTACGTGGCAGCGCTTTCCAGCTAGACGGTCAGGTCGACCACCGACACGTCGGAGGTCGGCACGCGGAACGACATGCCGGTCAGCTTCTTGTTCAGCTGCGGGATCACCACGCCCACGGCCTTAGCAGCGCCGGTGCTCGACGGGATGATGTTTTCCAGGATGCCGCGGCCGCCGCGCCAGTCCTTGTTGGACGGGCCGTCAACGGTCTTCTGCGTGGCGGTGGCGGCGTGCACGGTGGTCATCAGGCCGCGCTTGATGCCCCACTTGTCGTTCAGCACCTTGGCAACCGGTGCCAGGCAGTTGGTCGTGCACGAGGCGTTCGAGATGATCGCTTCGCCCTTGTACGACTCGTGGTTCACGCCGAACACGAACATCGGGGTGTCGTCCTTGGACGGGGCCGACATGGTCACCTTCTTGGCGCCCGCGTCGATATGCTTCTGTGCGCCTTCCTTGGTCAGGAAGATGCCGGTGGCTTCGATCACCACGTCAGCGCCGACTTCACCCCACTTCAGCTCAGCCGGGTCCTTCACGGCGGTCAGGCGGATCTTCTTGCCGTTGACGACGAGCGTATTGCCGTCGACCGACACTTCACCGTCAAAGCGACCGTGCACCGAGTCGTACTTGAGCATGTACGCCAGGTAGTCGGGCTCGAGCAGGTCGTTGATGGCAACGACTTCGACGTCCTTGAAGTTGGCGATGGCGGCGCGGAACACCATGCGTCCGATGCGGCCGAAGCCGTTGATGCCGATCTTGATGGTCATGGTCAGTCTCCTGATAGCAGAAATGAAATCGATGATGGCAACGCGGCACCTCATGGGTGCCGCGTGCGCAAATTCAGTTAAGCGATGACGCTCTTGGCCGTGTTGACCACGTTCTCGACGGTGAAGCCGAAGTGCTTGAACAGCACGCCCGCCGGGGCCGACTCACCGAACGTGTCGATGCCGACCACAGCCTGCACCTGATACTTCCACCAGAAATCGGTCACGCCCGCTTCCACGGCGATGCGCGGCACGCCGTGCGGCAGCACGCTGGCCTTGTAGGCGGCGTCTTGCTTGTCGAACACGGTGGTGGCGGGAATCGACACCACGCGTGCGTGGATGCCTTCAGCGGCCAGTTGGTCTGCCGCGCCAACCGCCAGGCCGACTTCCGAGCCGGTGGCGATGATGACCACGTCCGGCTTGCCATTGGCCGCATCACGCAGCACGTAGCCGCCGCGGGCGATGGCTTCGCGCGTGGCCGGGTTGCGCGCCTGGAACGGCAGGTTCTGGCGGCTGAAGATCAGGCAGCTCGGGCCGTGCTGGCGCTCGATGGCTGCAGCCCAGGCGACGGCGGTTTCGGTGGTGTCGGCGGTGCGCCAGACGTCCATGTTCGGGATCAGGCGCAGGCTGGCGACGTGCTCGATCGACTGGTGCGTCGGGCCGTCTTCGCCCAGGCCGATGGAGTCGTGCGTGAAGACGAAGATCGAGCGGATCTTCATCAGCGCGGCCATGCGCAGGGCGTTGCGGCTGTAGTCGGAGAACGTCAGGAACGTGGCGCCGTACGGGATGTAGCCGCCGTGCAGTGCGATGCCGTTCATGATGGCGCTCATGCCGAACTCGCGCACGCCGTAGTTGATGTGATTGCCCCAGGCATCCACACGCACGGCCTTGCTGCCGCTCCAGTTGGTCAGGTTCGAGCCGGTCAGGTCGGCCGAGCCGCCCAGCAGCTCGCCCAGCACCGGGCCGTAGGCTTCCAGCGTGTTCTGGCTGGCCTTGCGGGTGGCGATGGTTTCGGCCTTGAGTTCGCACTTTTCGACGAACTCGGCGACGGCCTTTTCGAAGTTGGCCGGCAGTTCGCCACGCATGCGGCGCTCGAACTGCTCGGCTTCAGCCGGGTGGCGCTCGGAGTACGCATCGAACAGCGCGTTCCAGGCCTTCTCCAGTGCTTGGCCCTGGCCCTTCGCATCCCACGCGTCGTACACGGCTTGCGGCACTTCAAACGGGGCGTGCGGCCAGGCCAGCGCTTCGCGCGCGGCAGCGATTTCGACGCCGCCCAGCGGTGCGCCGTGCACGTCGTGACCGCCTTCCTTGTTGGGCGCGCCCTTGCCGATCACGGTGCGGCAGCAGATCAGGGTCGGCTTGTTCGACTTCTTGGCTTCGGCAATGGCAGCGTCCACGGCGGCCACGTTATGGCCGTCCACGGCGCGGATCACGTTCCAGCCGTAGGTTTCGAGGCGCTTCGGGGTGTCGTCGTTGAACCAGTGGACGACGTCTCCGTCGATCGAGATGCCGTTGTCGTCCCACAGCGCGATCAGCTTGTTCAGGCCCAGCGTGCCGGCCAGCGAGCACGCCTCATGGCTGATGCCCTCCATCAGGCAGCCGTCGCCCAGGAAGACGTAGGTGTGATGGTTGACGATGTCGAAGCCCGGGCGGTTGAACTCCTCGCCCAGCAGGCGTTCGGCCAGCGCCATGCCGACGGCGTTGGTGATGCCCTGGCCCAGCGGACCGGTGGTGGTTTCCACGCCCGGCGTGATGCCGTATTCCGGGTGGCCGGCGGTCTTGCTGTGCAGTTGGCGGAAGTTCTTCAACTCCGACATCGGCAGGTCATAGCCGGTCAGGTGCAGCAGCGCGTACACCAGCATCGAGCCGTGACCGTTGGACAGCACGAAGCGGTCGCGGTCCGGCCAGCGCGGGTTCAGCGGGTTGTGACGCAGGTGGCGGCTCCACAGTGCCACGGCGATGTCCGCCATGCCCATCGGCGCGCCGGGGTGACCGGAATTGGCTTGCTGGACGGCGTCCATGGCAAGCACGCGGATGGCATTGGCCATCAACTGGGTGGGCTGGGTGGTATTCGAGTGGAGTGCGGGGGCGGTCATGCGAACCTGCGGGCTGGAGGCGGGAAAACCGCGATTTTACCAGACGGGGATGACTCGGCTGGTGTGGTTTCCGCAATTGCGGCAGCGCACTGGGTGCGGCGTTTTGATTTCTTTTTGATTGTGGCGTAGCGGGCGCTCTACACTAATCGTCCGGCGTCATCTTGCCGTTGCTGCAGGAGCATCACCATGAGCTTCCCCCGCCCCGCCAACACCCCATGGCTCGTCCCGTACCTGACCGTGCGCGACGCGTCGGCCGCCATCGCCTTCTATCGCAACGCCTTCGGCTTCGACGTGCAGGACGAAGTGCATGACCATGGCCGCCCGATCCACGTCGAGATGACTTACCAGGGCCAACTCATGCTGATGTTCGCACCCGAGGGCGTGTTCGGCTCCACTGCCAAGGCACCGGCCGGCGCGGGCTTCGAATGCCCGCAGAGTTTCCACCTGTATTGCGCCGACGTCGATGCCGTCTACCAGCACGCGCTGGACCAGGGCGCCACGTCCATCATGGCGCCGCACGATGCCTTCTGGGGCGAGCGCTACGCCGCCGTGCGCGACCCCGACGGCTACCGCTGGGGCCTCGCGTGCCGCCCGGCTGCCACGACCTGATTCATCACAAGGATTGCTTCAATGGGGCTTCCCCGCTTCTACGTCGAGACGCCGCTGGCTCCGCACACCGCCGTCCCCCTGCCCGAGGCCGTCACGCGGCACATCCACGTGCTGCGCCTGTCCGTAGGCGATGAGGTTTGTCTGTTCGACGGCTCCGGCCAGGAATTCCGCGCGCGGCTGGACGCCATCAACAAACGCGACGCCACCGCCAGCCTCACCGATGCCACGCAGCCCAATACGGAGGCGCGCTACGCCATCACCCTCGCGCAGGGCATTGCCGGCGGCGACAAGATGGATTGGCTGATCGAGAAAGCCGTTGAACTGGGCGTACACGCCATCGCCCCGCTACAGACCGAGCGTGGCGTAGTGCGTCTATCCGGAGAACGCGCCCTCAAGCGGGTGCAGCACTGGCAAGCACTGGTGCAAGCGGCATGCGAGCAATGCGGCCGCGCACGCGTGCCCACTGTCGCGCCTGTCGCCACACTGCGGGAATGGCTGGCGACAGCCAAATCGACGGACGCACCGCGCGTCTTGCTATCGCCGCGCGGCACACAATCGCTCACGCAGTGGGCTGCGCAATCGCGCGCGCGCATCGAAGACGCCGGCATCGAGTTGCTGATCGGCCCCGAAGGCGGCCTCTCCCCCGACGAGGAAGCGCTTGCCGAGGCTGCCGGTTTCTTACCGTTGACACTCGGGCGACGTATTCTGAGAACGGAATCGGCGGCGCTCGTTGCCGTGTCCGCTCTGCACGCCGTGCTCGGTGAGTTCTGATCGCTTGGCCGTTTGACCGTTTGATCCCCACCCGGCGGGCCCTTACTCCTCCCCCGCCATTGACCAAAGGAGCTTCATCATGGGTCTACTTGATTCGATCCTCGGCGGCAATGACGCCAGCGGCGCGCAATCGCCCTTGCTGGGCAACAAGAAGGTGCTGCTCGCCGTGGGCGTACTGGCCTATCTGGCAATGAAGCACAGCAAGGCGCCCGCCGCCGGCGATACCGCACCGCAAGCGCAGGAAGATCAGGGCGGCGGCCTGCTCGGCTCACTCGGCGGTCTGCTGGGCGCGGCAGGCGGCGCTGGCGCACTGGGCAGCCTGCTCGATGGTTCGGGCGGCTTAGGTGGCTTGCTCGGTGGCCTGCTTGGT
>JACXTT010014534.1_pt1 | contig 10290 bp, 7 predicted proteins | sample 9270951 | NCBI WGS metagenome assembly JACXTT01 (sample SAMN15532306, study PRJNA645909) | rock metagenome | isolation source: weathered quartz diorite | place: Puerto Rico | collected 2017-06-21
GCGGTGGCGCGCTCCAGGTACTCAAACTGGCCGGACCAACTGAGCGAGTAGCCGGCCGGCATCGGCACGGCCTTGGCTACAGCGGCTTGCATGTCCTGTACCGCCGAGCGCAGGTCCCGCCCACGAATGTCCACGTACACCCAGCCGGACAATCGGGCGTTCTCGCTGCGCAACATGGGCGGACCCTGAACCACCCGAATGTCAGCGACATCGGACAGCAAAATCTGTTGCCCCCTGTCGGTCACGATGGGAAGACTGCGTAGTTGCTCCACCGAGTCGCGGTAATCGCGTGGATAGCGAACGTTGATGGGGAAGCGCGCCAGACCATCGACGACCTCGCCAATGTTGTCGCCCCCGATGGCCGACGAGACGATGCTCTGCACATCCTCGATGTTGAGTCCGTAGCGCCCGGCGGCCATGCGGTCAATATCGACGTCGACATACCGCCCGCCGGAGAGCCGTTCGGCCAGCGCCGAGGTGACACCAGGCACCGTCTTGACCACCTCCTCAATCCTGGTCGACAACCGGTCGATTTCCTGCAGGTTGGTTCCCGCCACCTTGATGCCGACCGGGCTCTTGATGCCAGTGGCCAGCATGTCGATGCGGTTGCGGATGGGCGGCACCCAGATGTTGGAGAGGCCCGGCACTTTCACCACTCGGTCTAGTTCCTCCACCAGTTTGTCGGTGGTCATGCCCGCCCGCCATTGGTCGCGTGGCTTGAACTGGATGGTGGTCTCGAACATCTCGATGGGCGCCGGGTCGGTCGCGGTATCGGCGCGTCCGGCCTTGCCGAACACGGTCGCCACCTCCGGAACCGTCTTGATGAGACGGTCGGTCTGCTGCAGCAATTGGGCTGCCTTGCCGGCCGAGAGTCCCGGCAGGGCCGACGGCATGTAGAGCAGGTCGCCCTCGTCGAGCGGCGGCATGAACTCACCGCCAATACGCATGACAGGCCATGCCGTTGCGATTAGCAGCACGGCCGCGATGGCCACCGTCGTCTTGGGGTAGGTGAGCACCTTGGCCAGGACGGGCTGATAGGCGCGAATCAACCATCGGCTCAAGGGATTGGCCTGCTCCGTGGGAATCTTGCCGCGAATCATGTAGCCCATCAGGACCGGCACCAGCGTGACCGATAGGCCCGCCGCCGCCGCCATCGAGTAGGTCTTGGTAAAAGCGAGCGGCGAGAACAGCCTGCCTTCCTGAGCCTCCAGGGTAAAGACTGGAATGAAGGACAACGTGATAATCAACAGCGAGAAGAACAGTGCCGGCCCGACTTCGGCCGCCGATTCGCCAATGACGCTCCAACGCTCATGGCCGCTGAGGTCCCTGCCTGGGTTCTCCTCATGCCAGCGCTCAAGATGCTTGTGCGCATTTTCAATCATGACGACGGCGGCATCCACCATGGCGCCGACGGCAATGGCAATCCCGCCAAGCGACATGATGTTCGCGTTGACGCCCTGGTAACGCATGACCAGGAAGGCGGCCAGTACCCCGAGTGGCAGGGACACGATGGCGACCAGGGCCGAGCGTAGGTGAAAGAGGAACACCAGGCAGACCAGGGCAACGACGATGAACTCCTCAATCAGTTTATGCGTGAGGTTTTCCACCGCACGGTTGATGAGCGCCGACCGGTCGTAAGTCGGCACAATCTCGACCCCGGCAGGAAGACTCTTTTGCAATGTGGCCAGTTTGGCTTTCACGGCCTCGATGGTTTCCAGCGCGTTCTTGCCTGAGCGCATCACAATGACACCACCTGCCACCTCACCTTGACCGTCCAGCTCGGCGATGCCACGGCGCATTTCGGGGCCGAGTTGTACGGTGGCAACATCGCCAAGCCGTACCGCAATGCCGGCATTGCTTGTCATCAAGGGAATCCGTCGGAAATCGTCGAGCGTCTTCAGGTAGCCGGAGGCACGCACCATGTACTCGGCTTCCCCTAGCTCCAGTACCGAACCGCCAGTTTCCTGGTTGGCGCCCTTAAGCGCCGCCAGCACCTTGGCCTGGGACAGGTTGTAGGCGCGCAGGCGGTCAGGCATCAGCACCACCTGGAACTCCTTCACCATGCCGCCGATGGAGGCGACTTCCGCGACATTCGGTAGCGATTTCAACTCGAAGCGCAAAAACCAGTCCTGTAGCGAGCGAAGCTGGCTCAGGTCATGCTTGCCAGTTTTGTCCACCAGCGTGTACTCGTAGACCCAGCCCACGCCAGTCGCATCCGGGCCCAGGGCCGGCTTGGCAGCCGCCGGAAGGCGCGACTGGACCTGATTGAGATACTCGAGGACGCGCGAGCGGGCCCAGTACAGGTCGGTGCCGTCTTCGAACAGGACATAGACAAAGGAGTCGCCGAAGAACGAATAGCCCCGCACGGTCTTGGCGCCCGGCACCGAAAGCATCGTGGTGGTTAGCGGATAGGTCACCTGGTTCTCGACAATCTGCGGAGCCTGACCGGGGAAAGGGGTGCGGATGATGACCTGCACGTCCGACAGGTCGGGCAGCGCATCAAGCGGCGTGCTGCGCGCGGCCCACAGCCCCCAGGCGGTCAGAATCGCTGTCGCCATCAAGACCAGGAAGCGGTTGCGGATGGAGGCAAGAATCAGTCGACCAATCATGGCTTGCTCCCTGCCGTAGTCGATGCCGGCTGCACCGAGGACAGCACCGGCACGCCTTCCGCGTCCATCTGAAACTTGAAGCGAACCTGCTGCCCTTGCTTCAGCCCCTTGGGCAAGCCGGCAGGAGGAGCCTTGAAGTCCATCGTCATCGCGCCCCACTGGATGGTCGGGATAGGTCCGTGCGAAATGGTCAGCCCTTCGGGTGTGACGGCTTCAATTTTCCCCACGCCTTCATGTTCCGGCCCCGCAGCGGCGGGCTTTGCCGCAATGGGGGCGCTCTCCATGCGGGTGGTGGTGCCGCGCAGGCTGGCTTCGGAGTCAAGCAGGAACTGACCGGAGGCCACAATTTTCTGGCCGGCTTTCAGGCCCTCAGTGACCTCCGTCTGTCCATTCGCTTCCGCGCCGGTCTTCACCTCGACCGGACTGAATCCACCATTGGCGACTTCGACCATGGCAATCGTGCGGGCGCCAGTGCGAATAAGCGCCTCGGTTGGCACCAGAATCTTGTCTGCTCCGCCCTGCGAGCCGAAGCGGACGCTCACAAACATGCCAGGTACCAACTGCCGATTCTTGTTCTGTAGCTCAACGCGGACTTTCAGGGTGCGCGTACTGGGGTTGACGTCCGGCAAGATAGCGTCGACCTTGCCCGTGAGCGTCTGCCCCGGGAGACCCGCAGCCGTTGCCGTAATCGGCTGTCCCGGCCTGGAGACGGAGGCCTGGCTCTCCGGCACGTCGGCGAGTACCCAGACAGTGGAGAGGTCGGCTACTCGAAACAGCGTCATGCCAGGCGTTACCGTCATGCCGTCACGGGCACCAACTTCGGTGATAACGCCATTGACGGAGCTGGAGATGCTGAGTCGGGGCTGCAGCTTACCCGTGCTCTCGACCAGCCGAATCTGGCTCTCCGTCATTCCCACTTGGCGCATGCGTGCGAGCGCCGCGCTACGCAGGTCACCTGGCAGGCTTGAGTTCATCCGCGCGACCGCAAGGTATTCTTCCTGTGCGGCCACCCAGTCCGGCGAGTAGATGACGACCAGCGGCTGGCCGCGCCTGACAGGGTCCAGGGTGGTCCTGGCATAGGCGTGTTCAACGTACCCGGCGGTGCGTGCTTGAATGACCTCGATGCCGCGTTCATTGATGGCGACATTGCCGGGGACCTCCAGCACGGACTCCAACCGGCCTGACTTGACTTCAACCGTGCGGATGCCAAGGTTCTGCGTGATGCGGCTGTCGACGGTGACTGCAGGCGAGCCTGCGCCGGCGTCCTCATAGACCGGCACCAACTGCATGTCCATGAAGGGAGACTTGCCTGGCTTGTCGAAGCGTTGCCCAGGCACCATGGGGTCGTGCCAATACAGAACTTTCTTGCCAGTCTTGGGGTCAACCGCACCAGCTTTGAGGCCGGCTTCGGATGTGACCGCCGTTGACGAAGGCGCCGCATTCTGCCCTTGCGTCAGGCCAAATCGATAGGCGCCATAGAAGGCGGCTCCGGCGACTATCAGACCCGCTACAACGGCAATGGCTTGCTTACTCATTTGAATTCCTCTGTGGCAGGCACAGTCTGCGCGGTGGGCAGCGGGATAAGATAGGTCAGGTCGGCTGACAGCTTTGCCGTCCGGCCTTCGAGCGTGAGCCGCTCCAAGGCCGTATCGATGGCACGGTGGTTGGCCTCGGCGACGGCGACCAGCGTCCCGGTGTTCGCCCGGTAGGCCGTCAGTGCGGCATCCGCCTGGGCATTTGCAAGCGGCAAGGTCTTCTCGTCGTAGCGCTGAAGCCGCTCGAGATTGCGCTTCAGTTCGGCTAGCTTCGTGGCTATCAGCGCCCTGGTATTGCGTGCAATGACCTCCGACTTGGCCCGGGCCTCTTGCGCATTCGCCAGCTTCGCTGCGACTTCCCGGTCCTGGCGGTTGCCCCGGTCCCACGGCACGGGAAAGCTGACATTGAGCGAGGCCATGTTGGAAAAGGACGGGCCACGTTGGCTGTATGTCAGCTCAACGGTCACATCGGGCTTCCTGGCTTCGGTTGCAACGCGAATATCCGCTTCTGCGAGGGCAATGTCTCGCTGGGAGGCTGCCATTTCCGGTACCGTATCCATCTCTGACTGAGCAAGCTGCTTGATGCGTGGGGAAATGGCAAGTGGCGGCCGCTCCGAAAGGGGGCGGCTGCCAGCCTGGCCGACCCACCGTTCGAGATTTGCCGTGGCGGCCTCGATGGCGGCCCGGTTCTCGTCGCGCCGGTCCTGCAGCTTCTGGATTTCCATCTCTGCGGCCAGGACATCTGCGCGTGTGCCACGCCCGCTTCGATACGCGGCAGTCGCCGCCTGCAGTTCAAGGTCGAGTGGATGGCTGTGATGGCCGAGCAGCACGTCGGCCTGCTCGGCATACCAGCGGTCGAGCCAAGCCGCAGCCACACCGCGCTGGACCCCGGCAAGACCAACCGTGCGTTGCGCCTCGGCCGCTGCCGCTTCGGCTTCAAAGCGCTCAGCGCGTGCCCGGCGCTTGTCCGACCGCGTGAACTCCTGCATTACGCTGATGGAGCGCATGGTCATGAAGTCGCGCGTCAGGGAAAACTGGTCGGGGCCGGTCACCGGAACATTCTCGAGACCGAGTTTGAGTACGGGGTCCGGTAGCTGGCCGGCTGCGACCGCCATTTGCACGGCGGATTCGACAGAGCCACGTGAGGTTTCGGCGTTGGCAGCGCGCGACGTAGCCAGCGCGACGGCTTCCTCGAGGGAAAGCGTCGATGGCGGCTGGGCGTGCGCAAGGAAAGGCGCGGCCAAGCCGAGCACAGGCGCGAGGAGTAGCGCCTGCATAAAACGACGAGGGAAAAGCATAGAGCCTCCACGAGCAACGACAGCTGTCTCGGTCTAGCGAGACAGCACCTGGATTGCGTCGCTCAGGAGGCTACGTTCGATAACAACAATGTAGGACGGTGATTGGCGGCGGGGGAGCGCGCGCAACGGCGACGCCACGGACTCGCGTGGCATAGTCAGCGGCGGGAACCGGGGTGGGCTCAAGCACGCTCATAAGCACCGGCAGGAAGGCCGGGCTTTGGGGTGAAAAGTGGTCGGCGGACTTGGCGTCAAGCTGGCAATGCTGAAGACAAAGGCCATCGTGCTTGCCGCCATCATGCTGTGCATCGGCCGCCATCTCGGGGCACGATTCCGTCATGCCGGCCATGTCACCCATGGCGCTGAGCGAATAGCGGCTCCCCTCACAGGCGTACGCCGCCGCTGCCAGTTGAACTGTCAGGAAGGCGACGACAAGGAGGCCGGCCATCCAGAGCCGGCGGAGTGATTTGCGCACGCTATGCTTCTTGCTTTGTCGAGAATAGTAGCAGCGTTTAGCCGCAGTGAGTGGCTTCCCACTGCGGCAGCTTGTCGCACATGTGCAGCAGTAGCGGTGGTCCTGGCGCGACACTGCTGAATTGCCAGCCAGGACCTGGAGTGACGATTACTTGGGCTGCTGCGGCATCATGTCCGAGCACCCTTGTTTCATCATCGCCTGACATGCCGGCATCATGCTTTGGCACATCTGCATCATGGCCGCCGAGTCAGCGGCTTTGTGTTGCTGAGTTTCCGCGCGTTTGGCTTCGCGAGCCTTCTCGATGACGCTCCAATCCGGCCCCGCGAGGACGGACAGGGATGAGGCGAGCGCGGTGATACCAGCTGCGGCAAGGATAATCTTCTTCATGACTGTTCTCCGTTCAATTTGAACGGTGTGGTGCCGAACGCGCTACTTTTGGCGTCGGACACACCGCCGATTGCAGAGCATTGCCCTGAGCCCTGCAGGTAGGGCCTGGCCACTCCCGGTAAGCGGCGGCGCCAGCTTGCCGTGGCCAGTTTCAGGCGGAGAATGTTTTAGGTGGTCGCTCCAAGAGCGCCAAGACTATGGACAGGAAGCTCGGCTCACGGTGGGCCGCGAGAACACTTGTCCAGGCGTCCTCGTCAACGCCGGTGGGCAAGGAAATTGCCCCAACAGCACCGCACATTTCGGTGCACGACGCGTGCGACATCTGGGTGGAGCTGTCTTTAGCGGAACAGTTGATGGTGCCACTGCAGTCGTCGCCAGCGCTGGCACGAAGCGCATCATGCTGGGTCGCGTGTGCGGAGGTTTCGGCCATGTCAGCGATATAGCATGCGCCAATTGGCATGCTGAGCACCCGCAGCGGCAGCGCAACTGCGAGTACGGCTATCAGAAACATGCCCCAGAATCCCTTCATCTCTTTTATCTTCGTAGCGCAGCCAGTCGGTGGTGGATATCCAGATTTCACAAACGTGCGCCCGGCGGACGCTCCTGAGGCCCATCGCCTGCGCTGCAGCAAGCAGCGAATATCACGTAGGCGTGCTCGAGTTGCCTTGCATCGTTGCGCTGGCGGGCAATTGATTCAAGCGCCGCGAGTATATGGTCGGCCAACTCGAACTGCCTCTCTCGGCAGGCCCGCTCGAACACTGCGAAGACATCTTCGTCTAGTGTGTGGCTAACAGGACTCATCTTGCGTCCCCAAGGTCGCGCTACGCTCTAATATGGACCTTCCCATAGGGGGAAGGTCAAGGCCTTCCACATCAATCTGCAATGCTCCAGGCAATTGCACAGGTGGTTCGTGCAGGTAATACCGCAAGACGCAGGCCTGTTGACCTTCCCATCATTGGAAGGTCTATCGTGGAGTCATGGCAAAACAGTACCCCGGGGTATCGCCACCTTCCTAATAAAGGGAGAGCACCATGACTAGCTGCAGGAATCAAAATCAATCCCAACACGACGGGTGGCGCCGTTTTCCGCGTCTTCCCTGGCTTCTTTTGGTGCTCGTAGTGGCAACGGCAGTCGTCATCCTCGGAAGCCGGCATTGGAGCCGACTCGTTTCCTGGTTGCCGTTTGCAGTCTGATTTGCCCGTTGATGCATCTGTTCCATGGAGGGCACGGCCAGCAGGAGAAAGAGCCGCAGCCTGTGAACACTGGGAAGGAATCTGTCAGCGTGGACCACAACTGATGACCCTGAGGGAGCATGCAGAATGAGCCGCAGCAACGAGATTGCTTCTCACTACCACGAAGGTGTCGAGCAAAACGCCGAGCATCAGCAGGCTGGCTCCCACGGAAGCCACGCCCACTTACATGGACATGCTCATGGGGAGCATGGTGGCCACCATCAGCATGAACAAGTGGCTGCCTCGGGTAGTGCGTCTGGGACATTGAAGGACCCCATATGCGGGATGTCAGTGACTGCCGATTCTGCATTTCATGCCGAACATGAAGGTGCCAACTACTACTTCTGCAGCGAGTCGTGCGAGAAGAAGTTTCGGGCTGACCCGGCCAGATACGTGAGCGCCTCTCCGGAAGTCGCAGCCGAGCCCGCGTCGGCGGGCACGATATACACGTGCCCGATGCACCCTGAGATTCGCCAGGACCATCTTGGCAATTGTCCGAAGTGCGGGATGGCACTGGAGCCCTTGATACCGGAGCTCGACGAGGAGGAGAACTCGGAACTCGTCGATTTTCGCCGCCGCTTCTGGTGGACCTTGCCGCTCACGGTGGTGACCTTCACGCTGGCCATGTTCGGGCATCGCTTCGGATGGATGGGAGCCTCCACGCAGAGCTGGGTGGAACTGGTGCTGGCGACACCCGTTGTGCTGTGGGCGGGCTTGCCGTTCTTTGAACGCTGCATCCAGTCGTTCGTCAATCGCAGTCCGAATATGTGGACGCTCATCGGGCTGGGTACCGGGGCGGCCTATCTCTACAGTGTCGCCGCTACGGTTGCGCCTGGCGTCTTTCCCGACGCATTCAACGCGCATGGACGGGTCGGTGTGTACTTCGAAGCTGCAGCTGTCATTATTTCCCTCACGCTGATGGGGCAGGTTCTCGAGCTCAAAGCTCGCTCACAGACTTCCGCTGCCATCAAGTCATTGCTCGGTTTGGCACCCAAGACCGCGCGCCGTATCAATCTGGACGGGGCGGAGGAGGACGTGCCGCTGACACATGTACACGTTGGGGACATGCTGCGAGTTCGCCCGGGGGAGAAGGTGCCGGTGGACGGCGTGGTAACCGAAGGTTCGAGCTCGCTCGACGAGTCGATGATTACCGGCGAGCCGATTCCGGTGACAAAACAGGTCGGTGACCGCGTCATCGGTGCCACGATGAACACTACCGGCAGCCTGGTCATCAAATCGGAGAAGGTGGGCTCACAGACTGTTCTGTCGCAAATCGTGCAGATGGTGGCGCAAGCTCAACGTTCCCGGGCGCCCATGCAGCGCATGGCGGACAAGGTGTCAGGCGTATTCGTGCTGGTGGTCATTGGCATTGCGTTGTTGACCTTCTTCGCCTGGGGATTCTTCGGAACCGAGCCAAGCTGGGTCTACGGTCTCATCAATGCTGTCGCTGTGCTAATCATCGCGTGTCCTTGCGCGCTTGGCCTGGCCACGCCAATGTCAATCATGGTGGCGAGCGGAAAAGGCGCTTCGAATGGGGTCTTGTTCCGCGATGCTGCGGCGATTGAGAACTTCAGGAAGGTGGACACGCTGATTGTCGATAAGACCGGCACCTTGACGGAAGGCAGGCCTGCGTTCGAGCGCGCCATCGGGGTCAATGGCTTCAGCGAGGAAGAGGTGCTCAGGCTGGCGGCAAGCCTCGACCAAGGGAGCGAACACCCCCTTGCAGCAGCCATCGTTTCGGCTGCACGAGAGCGCAACCTAGTGCTCGATAAGACGGAGAACTTCGAATCCGGGACCGGTATCGGCGTACGCGGCGTGGTTGGTGGTCGAAAGCTCGCCCTCGGCAACACCGTGCTGATGCAAACGGAGGATGTTTCGACAGACATGCTGGGCGGGGAAGCCGATGGGCTACGCGCCCAGGGCGCTAGCGTCATGCACTTGGCTGTGGATGGGACGCTCGCAGGAATCCTTGCGGTGTCGGACCCGGTGAAGGCCACCACGCCTGAAGCGCTCACAAGGCTCAAGGACGAGGGCATACAGGTTGTCATGGCGACCGGCGACGGCGTAGCGACGGCCAAGTCCGTCGCGGCGAAGCTCGGTATCGATGAGTTTCACGGCGAAGTAAAGCCGGCGGACAAGTTGGCGCTGGTATCGAAGCTGCAGGCAGAGGGCAAGGTAGTGGCGATGGCCGGCGACGGCATCAACGACGCCCCCGCCCTTGCCAAGGCTGACGTCGGCATCGCGATGGGAACCGGCACAGACGTTGCGATGAACAGCGCTCAGGTGACGCTCGTCAAAGGGGACCTGCGCGGCATTGTCCGGGCACGGCAGTTGTCCGAGGCAACGATTCGGAATATGAAGCAGAACCTCGGGTTCGCGTTCGTCTATAACGCACTGGGCGTGCCGTTGGCGGCGGGAGTGCTGTACGCCTCTACGGGCATGTTGTTGTCCCCCATGATTGCGGCGCTTGCGATGAGCCTCAGCTCTGCCTCGGTCGTTTCGAATGCACTGAGGTTGCGGAACACGAAAATCTAAGGCTACGCTGAATAAGCTGCTGATTTTTTGTGGAGCGGCTCGACGCGGAGCCTATTCGCTTTGAAAAATGGCTCTGATGACGAGATTTTGGCTTGCTTCGCCCCCCAACGGGGTTTGTTGGCGAGGCGCTCGCCCCGCACCCGCCCTTTATGGGCGGACTGCTCCCATCCGATGTCCTAGGCCCAGGTTAAAATTTGCCAAGCCCAGGGCCGTGAAGGCCCC
>JACXTT010014535.1_pt1 | contig 10289 bp, 9 predicted proteins | sample 9270951 | NCBI WGS metagenome assembly JACXTT01 (sample SAMN15532306, study PRJNA645909) | rock metagenome | isolation source: weathered quartz diorite | place: Puerto Rico | collected 2017-06-21
TACGTCGGAATCAATGAAGACAAGGCTATTGGAAAGTTCGATGAGGCCTTGCAAACACTCTTTCTCGAAGCACGAACGGAGATCACCCGCGATTGGGAGGCGATTCGTCAGGAATTGCACAGCCTGGAGTTCCTCACAAAAGGTCCGCTGTTACGCGCACTCCTGTACGAGGAAAAGCCGTGCGTACTTCTTGTTGATGAAATCGACAAAGTGGATCAGGCGTTTGAAGCCCTGCTTCTCGAAGTACTCAGCGACTGGCAGTTGAGTATTCCGAAGCTTGGAACCGTTAGCGCTAGAACCGTTCAGTTCGTCGTGCTGACTTCCAACGAGGAGAGGCGAATTAGCGATGCCAAGCGGAGCTACGGGCGTACGCTTCTGCTCGTTCGTCCAGTTGCCGGCGCAGGAGAGCAGTGGGTCGAAGAGGGCCGCATCCGTTGGCCGGAAGACGAAGGAGAACGTCAGCGGCAATCGAGGTGAAACCCGGCGATGAGCCTTGTCTACATTTTCGCTGCTTCGGCGATGGAGGTAGAGCCCGTTCGGAAGATTGCTGCCGCAACGGATTCGCACTCTCCTGCACGTTGCGGGTCGAACGATGTGGTGTTCATCGTTAGCGGCATGGGAACGGCGAACGCGAAAAGCAAGGCTAACGCGGCGCTGCTTGCCAGGACGGACGCTTCTATGGCGGGCTCGCCCGACGCTGTGCTGGTCATCGGTTTGTGTGGGGGCTTAACGGAGTCGTTGCCCGAAGGCAAAGTTGTGGCCTACACGGCGTGTAAATCGACGGAAGCGGCAAAGCCCGTTCTTTCGTGTTCCCAGCCCAGTGTAGACGCTGTTGTGAGCCTTCTGAAGTCCTCTGGTATTGATTGTGATTGCGCGGTGGGCATCACGTCACCGCGAATTGCGACAAACAGACAGGAGCGACTCGCTCTTGCAAAATCCGGGGCAGAAGTCGTGGATATGGAGAGCTACTCGATTCTCGAAGCGGCGGCGGCCGCCGGAGTTCCAGTGGCGGTTGTTCGTGTGGTTGCCGACTCCATTGATCGAGTGTTGCCGAATCTGAATCGCGCGTTGGACGCCGCCGGGGGGATTGACGGCCGCAAAGCGTTGCGGGTTGCCTTGGGATCACCCATACGCACCGCGAGGCTGCTCTCTGCAAACAAGCGAGCCATGCAACGACTGACAAAGGCATTGGAGATCGTCCTCAAGGCGCCGTGCTTCGGATAGTTTGCGTTCTTGTGAAAGAATCTGCTTTACCCAGGCCGACAAGAAGCGGCGTGCATGTTCTGCTGCAGTTCATATCAGCAGTCCCAATAGCCGGAGACGACCTGTGCATAGGCATAAACTCATTCTTGTCGCATTTCTACTTCTCCCGCTTGTCGTCCGCGGCGACTCCCCGATTCAGGGTCCTCTGAAACTGTTGGAGGAGGCGAACCGGTTCGCGCTCCTCAATAATTGGCCGAAGGCCTCACCCCTATTCGCAGAAGCGGAGTCTCTGTTCGCGCAGGCTGCAGATGGAAAAGGAGCGCTTGCTGCCCGCTTGGGATATCTCTGGTCAACTGCCGATGCTGGCATTTCTACTTCCTCCGAACGGGAGGTTGCAGCCTATTTGGAGAATCCTCTTGTTCAAGCCGATCCGGCTCTGAAGCTTCGGGCTCTGGTCGCAAAAGCAGTGCTCGACCGGAACACGAACGAAACCGCGGCCCGCGAACGCTGGCAGAAAATCCTAGATCTCGCCACAGTGATCGGTGACGAACGATGGGAAGGACGCGCGAAGGCAGAACTCGGGCAAATCCTCTATATGGATGGGGACGTCCAATCCGCCACCACGATGCTTCGGGAAGCGATCGTTTCTCAATACCGCCGATTAGATCTCGGTGCTGCGGTCTATTACACCGCGATGGTCGGCAATGGATTCGTCGAAGCAGGCCGTCCGGAGACAGCGCTCGAATATTGCGATACGGCCCTCAAGGTGGCGTTCTTTGTGGGAGATCTCGGATTTCCGTTTCTGGCCTATCAAGGAAAGGCCCGCGCTCTTATTGCTCTGCGTCGCGAGACCGAGGCACAAAAGATTTTGGATGAGGCCTTACGACGCGCTCGCATCGATGGGAACTTTATGGCGCTATCAGAGTTGTTGGTTGTTGCCGGAACCGCTGCGGCATCTCACGACAGAACCTCTGCGATTCGATATCTGGTGGAAGCCACGAACGTCAGCCAAGCTAAAGGTTTTCAGCACGTGTTTGCTTGGAGCAGTTTCGAATTGGCCAAGCTCTATCGGGATGCCGGGAATCTCGATGGAGCCGAACTGTTGGCTTCGCGAACCGTTGCAAGAATGCGCGAACTCGAAGACAAGTATCACCTCCCCGAACATCTGGCTTTGTTCGCGGATTTGTCGGCCAGGAAGGGTCAGTTTGAGCGTGCCGACGAACTCTACAGCGAGGCGGCGGACGTGATCGACAGTCTTCTGGTGAACGTGAATCAGCGGCAGCTCAAGGGATCGCTTATTGCAACGCTAAGCGACGCCTATCTGGGGCATTTCGAGTTGGCGGCCACGAAACTCTCCAGCCCAGCCAAGGCGTATCAGGTTATCGAGCAGGCGCGCGGCCGATCTCTCGTCGACACTCTCCGTGGAGAATCCGAAAGCCTTGCTGCGGGAAATGAAACGAGTCTCGACGCGCAGCGGGAAATCAACCGCATTCAGCTTGCGCTGCTGCACGAGACAAAGAGAGATGGTCGGCAGACGTTGCTCGACGAACTATTCCGCGTTGAGCAGTTCTTATCACCCGCACGCCGGGAGATCACGCTTCTGAATTCCGACTCGGACCGGCTGAAACCGATTTCTCTGGAAAAACTGCAAGGATCGATCGGCCGAAGCGAGATGCTGCTTGAGTACGTTCTTGGCGAGACACAATCTTACTGTCTTCGAATTACTCGCGGTGCTTCGTCCATTGTGGTCATTCCTCAAGGGAGGAAGGCCATTGAGCGGCTTGTCGATGACTACCTTGAAACTGTTCGGTCCCGGAAACCGGATAACACGTTCTCCAGCGATCTTTTTGGTGTGCTCCTGGAACCGGTTATTGCAAAGCAACCGGCGACAAGATTGATCATCGTTCCAGATGGCAAACTCAATCTGGTGCCGTTCGATGCTCTGCGAGATTCGGAAGGAAGGTTCGTTCTTGAATCGCACGTCGTTACATACGCCCCATCGGCCACGGTTCTGTACCTCCTCAGAGAATCTCGTTCCTCGATTCCTGCGATGCGTCGCTTCCTCGGAGTTGGTGGCGTCGTTTACTCGAGTTCAACCGTGTTTGGTAACAGGAGTAAGGCTCAGGAACCGAAGGCGAACAATGTTGCCGACTTCTTCGGTCTGAATTCCGTGACGTTTCCTGATCTTCCCGGGAGCACACAGGAGGTTGTCGGTGCGGCCAAAATCATTGGCGGTTCGAACCAACTGCTCCTCGAAGGTAAGGCCACGGAGGGCGAATTCAAAGCGCAACCGCTGTCGGAATTTCAGATCATTCACTTGGCCGTACACGGACTGGCAACCGCTGAGTTTCCCGACCGCGCCGCACTTGTTTTGGGAAGTTCGGTCGCGTCCGGGGACGACGGTCTGCTGCAAGTTCGAGAAATCCGCGACCTCTCTCTTCAGGCCGGCTTGGTAACGCTCTCCGCTTGCGACACCGGGACAGGAAAACTGCTCGGTCAGGAGGGAATCGCCAGCCTCGAACGGGCGTTTCTTCTGGCCGGCGCCAAATCTGTAATTGCCAGCCTCTGGCCCGCCGATGACACGTTCTCGATCGCTCTCATGAAACGCATGTACCAACATCTCGCCGATGGCGCTGATAAGGGCGCTGCGCTCCAGCAGGCCAAACTCGACCTTCTGAAAGAGTTCGGCGACCAAGCTGTTCCCATCTATTGGGCTGGCTTCACACTTGTCGGCGACGGCTCCACTGCGATCTTCAAGTAAGTAGCCTTCCTCCAGAATCTCCGCCGCATTATGCGCGGCATCCATCAGCCATTCAGACAACAAAACGACAATTCAAAAAGGAGAGTATCTCTATGGTTTCAGACAACGTTCCCCACGATGACGAGAGTGCCGACAAGCCTTCGGCGATTTTGATTCCGGTTCAGGTCGAGCATGTCGATCAATTGGTTCAGATTGCGCGGGATCTCGCCGGTTTCATTTTGATCCTCGATGCCGCAGCCATCGGCGACCCGGCACTCGGCGCCGTGGAGCGCATTTTGAGCCAGATCAACGATCAGCTTCAGGAATTCAAGAGCTGGTTCCACAATGCCTGGCGCGTTGCGAATGCTGGAAGCGGCGCAGAGTAATGAAACCGGGGCGTCCGAAGAAATAGACCCGATGACAAGAGCGGTGCCCTCCGCCAAACCAGTTGATCCTGGCAAAACACAGTAGGAACACTAAAGACGGGTGATTCTGCCGGCATCGCGCAGAGATCGACGGCGCTGACCGAAGTCATTGTGGAAGGCCTGAGGCACAACCGGTCACGGTCGTAAGAACCTGCTGCCCTCCAATAAAAGACTTCGCCGAACCCCTAAGAGCCGACGATTGCGATTGACGCATAACCGAACGTTCGTTTAATATAGAAACCCATGAGAGTCAAGGACGAGAAGAAAGAGAAGGCGATTTTCGACGCGGCCATCTCGCTTATCACGGCGAACGGACTGGCAGACACCTCGATGTCAAAGATCGCAAAGGCCGCCGATGTTTCGGCCGCGACGATCTACGTGTATTTCGACAACAAGGAGGACATGCTCAACAAGACGTACACGCATGTCAAACGCGAAATAGCCGCGGCACTTGGCAAAGGCTTGCAACCGAAGCTTACGGTCGAAGAGGCGTTCAAGGTGATCTGGAACAACTTTTACAAGTACGCAGTGAAGAATTCCGTCAAGTTTTCGTTCACCGAGCAGTTTGCCAATTCGCCGCTCGTTGACCGCGTCCACAAAGAAGAGGGAATGAGCTATTTTCAGACACTGTTCGAGTGGCTCGAGCGTGGTAAGCGGGAAAAGGTGTTTAAGGACGTGCCGGCGGAAATCTTTGCGGCATTCGCTTTTGCACCCTTGATCGGCCTAGTGAAGCAGCACTTTTGCGGCGATGTGGTCCTCGATACCAAGTTGCTCAAGACCGTTTACGAGATCACCTGGAAAGCCGTGACGAGGTGACGTGGTCTTTTGTACGTGAAGCGTTAAACGAATGTTCATTTATATATGAAAAGGAAGGCACAAATGAGAAACAACGAATGGAACGCAGAGAGCATTTCCGACCAAAGCGGAACGGTAGTTGTCGTGACGGGTTCGAGCAGCGGCATCGGATACGAAACGGTGCGTGTGCTGGCGAACAAAAACGCCGAGGTGGTCATCGCGGTGCGAAATCTGGAAAAAGGAAATGCGGCCGCGCAAAAGATTAAAGGCCAGCACCAGAGGGCAAATGTCAAAGTCATTAGACTGGACTTGGCCGATCTCTCGTCGGTCAAGCACTTCGCTGAAGACTTTAAGAGCACATACTCGAGGCTCGATCGGCTGATTAACAATGCCGGTGTCATGTTGCCGCCGCATTCGAAAACGGTAGACGGCTTTGAGTTGCAGTTTGGGACAAATCATCTGGGACACTTCGCTCTGACTGCAAGGCTTATGAGCCTGCTGAATGAGACGAAAGGTTCTCGCGTCGTCAACGTTGCAAGCAGCGCAGAGAAGTTCGGCCGGTTGGATTTCGACGATCTAGCCTGGGAAAAGCGGCAATACAGGGGATGGAGTGCGTACGGCGCCAGCAAAATCGCGAATCTTTACTTTACCTTCGAACTGAATCGTAGGCTTAAGAGCAGCGGTTCAGGAGTGATCGTGACGGCAGCGCATCCCGGCTGGACCGCGACCGAACTCCAACGCCATACCGGTATTGTGGAGCACATGAACGGTTTTTTCGCGCAAGACATATCCATGGGAGCCTTACCGACGTTGCGGGCCGCTTACGACAAAGAGGCGCACGGCGGCGAATATTACGGCCCGAGCGGGTTTATGGAGCTGCGCGGGTACCCCGTGCAAGTTAGTTCCAGTAAGCGCTCAACAGACCAGACCATCGCGGCAAGGCTGTTGGAGGTCTCAGAGAACTTGACCGGAGTGATGTTCGACGTCGGACGAGCGGCAGATGCAGCTATAGCGTGAGGAAATGTTCCGATCAGGCGGGACAAGAGGAGGAACTGGGCGGCTGATCCGAACACGTCTGAAGCGGACTTTCAGGATCTCGGTAGCTCGGATTGGAGCGCCGTGGCCAGAGCACGCGGCTTTACAAAACTCATCACGAAAAGGAGTTTGAATAATGCGATATCGACTTTTAGGGAATAGCGGACTTCGGGTGTCGGAGGTGGCGCTCGGAACGATGACCTTCGGCGACGACTGGGGCTGGGGCTCCGCAAAGGAAGAAGCAAGAAAAGTGTACGATGCGTTCCGCGAGGCTGGGGGCAATTTCATTGATACCGCGAACGTGTACACAAACGGTACGAGTGAATCATTGCTCGGCGAATTTATGCAAGGCCACCGCGAAACTGTTGTATTGGCGACGAAATACACCAATGCCGCGCCGGGGACGGACCCGAATGCGGCGGGCAATCACCGCAAGAGCATGATGCAGGCGGTGGAAGCGAGCCTGAAGCGGCTGCGAACCGATTACATCGACCTTTATTGGGTTCACGTCTGGGACCAAATGACTCCGGTGGAAGAGGTCATGCGAGGACTGGACGACTTGGTTCGGCATGGCAAGGTGCTCCACGTCGGCGTGTCTGATGCCCCGGCTTGGTGGATCGCGCAGGCGAACACGCTTGCGAACCTTCGGGGCTGGACGCCCTTCATCGGCCTGCAAATCGAATACAGCTTGATCGAGCGAACCGTCGAGCGTGAACTGATTCCGATGGCGAAGGCGCTGAACGTCGGTGTGACCGCGTGGTCGCCACTTTCCAATGGTGTGTTGACCGGCAAGTATCACGGCCACGTGTCCCCCGCCGAGAGCGGCGAGGCGGGTCGCATGAACAGCGCAATGCTGAAGGAGTTCGTGCCGGAGCAATATCGGACTGAACGTATTATCGGGGCTGTCAAGACTGTGGCCGATGAAGTCAATCGGAGCATGGCGCAGGTGGCGCTTGCATGGCTTCGGTATCGCCAAGTACCGGTCATCCCCATCATCGGCGCGCGAAAACTCTCTCAGTTTCAGGACAACTTTGCGAGCTTCGATCTGGCGCTGTCAGTGAATCAGTTAGAGATCCTGGGTGAGGCGAGCCGGGTTGAGCTTGGGTTCCCGCACGACCTCTACCCCAAGTCTCGTGCCATCACCTACGGCGGGATGCGCGATCAAATCCTAGCGTAAGCGAAGAGCAACCCCTTTAGAGCGATGTTATCGGCCAAAGGACGACTAGAGGAGAAACAGAAATGACGAGACAAATGAATCTTGGCGGCACCTTCCAGCTGGCTGGCAACTCGATGACTTTGAACCGCATGGGCTACGGTGCGATGCAACTTGCCGGTCCGCAGGTGTGGGGACCGCCGCGTGATGTTGATGGAGCCATTGCTGTCCTGCAAGAGGCGGTTGCGGCCGGCATCAATCATATCGATACCAGCGACTATTACGGTCCGCATGTGACGAATCAGATCATTAAACGGGCGCTTCATCCCTATCCGCATGGCCTGGTGATCGTGACCAAAGTGGGCGCTCGCCGGGGTGACGACAAGTCTTGGAATCATGCTCTCTCGGAACAAGAACTGGTCGATGCCGTTCACGACAATCTCCGGAACCTTGGACTCGATACGCTGGATGTCGTGAATCTTCGAGTTGGGGGAATGATGGAGCCATCGGAGGGATCGATCGAGGAACCGATGACTGTGCTTGCTGAACTCAAACGTCAGGGACTGATCCGTCATCTCGGTGTGAGCAACGTCAGCCCCAAGCAGTTGGCTGAGGCTCAGAAGATCACAGAGATAGTCTGCGTGCAGAACTTCTACAACCTCGCACACCGCAATGATGATGACTTCATCATTGACCTCACAGCGCAAGGCATAGCTTATGTCCCGTTCTTCCCGATGGGAGGGTTCAATCCGTTACAGTCGTCAGCGCTCGACGCAGCAGCATCATCAGTACGGGCTACGCCTATGCAGGTCGCACTTGTGTGGCTTCTTCAACGCTCGCCGAACATCCTGCTCATCCCCGGCACATCATCCGTCAAACATCTTCGGGAGAATCTCAACGCTACAACGCTGCAGCTTCCTTCCGAAATGATTGCTGATCTCGATTCGATCGAAGGCGGTGCTGCGCAGTGATTTTGAAAACGAGCGAGAAAGGACGAATTTGCTAAATGACGAAGAATAAATCGCACTTCCTCGGATTGCTGGTTCAGCCCGTTTGCAGGAGATACACCGTTTGAGTCCGGTTCAAATACAGATGTCGCAAGTCGAGTGCTTTGCAACGGTTCTAAGCCAGGCTTTCGACAACGAGCCACGGGTCGCTTACATACTTCCGGAGGAGCTTCGCGCAGCCTTCAGGCCACTGCGCAACAGGCTTCAGACCGCTGCGTAAAGAGTGGAGCAGAGAATGTTCTGATGCTTCCTCCGGTCGGTGCCAACACCCGCGTGGTGACCGGGCCACGTCGCGGAGACAAACCGCATGCAGCTCAGCCTGGGAGATCCTCCGGGCGCTTTGCGGCGCGCTGGCCGTGCAGCAGGCCAGTGGACTGGCCGACTTCGATGAGATAGCCGTCTGGGTCTCGCATGTAGCAGCGGATTTCCGCTCCCCGGTCGATCGGCGGCGTCACGAACTCCGCCCCTTTCGCCTTCCACTCCTCGTAGGAGGCTTGGATGTCGGCGACTCGCAAATTCATGAACATTGAGGTCGTGTTCCCGGGCTGGTAGTCGACGACCGAGATATCTGGCTTGTCCGGAGTGGGTGGTCCGCCGGGGTTCATGATTATCCACGAATTGGACAGCTTCACGATGCAAGGGTTCTCGTCCATGACGACGGTGCCGCCCAGGACGCTCGAATAGAAGTCACGGGATCTCGCCACCTTGCGGACGGTGATGAACAACGCCACAAGAATGCCTTCGTTGGGCGCAGGGAGATTGGCGAAGTCGATACCTGGCATGAAATTGCTCCTTGGCTCGCCAGTAGGCGACGACTCATTATCTATCGTTTCCGCGGAACCCGTAGAAGGAATCGAGCGGCCTGCAGTCTCGTACTAATACCTCTGCCGATCCGTCGGAGACTCTGGCGTGCGGAAAGTGCCCGGATGATAGGTATTGGTCTTGGCGACGTCTCGCGCCGAGTTGATCTCGTCATTCATCACTGTTAGCAAGCCCTTGCCTCTGGCGTGCCGTGAAACGGCCACGCGCACGCCCCCAAGCAGATTCGCGGGTCCGTCGGCACTCAGTGCCGTGCCCGGGCGCTGCGACCCGACACGCCTTCGACGACAAAGACTTCCTCGCCTCCGGGGTGATTGTGCGCAGGGTACGTTGCGCCTGGGTCAAATTTCAGCAATATCGTCGGGGCCCGGCCTGTCTTTTTATCAAACCTGAGGACCTTCACAAAAACGCCAGAGACGCCCGGCTCGGCCAACGGTGAGGAGTTGCGTTCATCTTTGCGCGATCAGCGTGGGCTAGTTGCCGAAGAATTTCCTCAACTGGGCCTTGATTTCGGCCGGCCGCTGTTCCATGAGCCAATGGCCGGTGTCCATCAGCACAATAGACGTCACATTCGTGGCCACCAGTTTCGCCTGCTCCTGCAGCGCGCCACCCATCGCTTTGTCCCCTTCGATTGTCAGAACTGGCATGGTGAGCTTGGTCTCAGCGAACTTCCGATTGTCGGCTGCGTCCTGTGAGTCGAAGGCTTTGAACATCTCAAACGCCGCTCGCATTGCGCCCTCTTGTGCATAGGATTTGGCGTAAACCTGGCGGTCGCGCTCCGAAAACGTTTCCGGATGTGGCGACAAGGTTTGCCAAAAGTGCTCGAGGAACAGGCGTTCGCGGCCTTTCACCAGGTCCAGAGCGATTGGACTATTTACGAAATGAAAGTGCCAAAGAGCCGTTGTCGTGTAGACCTTTTGTCAGATATCGCCGATACCGGGGATCGGGGCTTCGAGCAGCGCTAGTTTTTCGACTTCGCTGGGAAATTGCGCCGCGTAGGAGTAAGCAACCATCAACCCGATGTCATGTCCAACAAGAGTGATCTTTTGATAGCCAAGAGTTTTCAGAAGATCGTGAATATCTGAGGCAATCGTCTTCTTGTCATATCCCGT
>JACXTT010014536.1_pt1 | contig 10288 bp, 6 predicted proteins | sample 9270951 | NCBI WGS metagenome assembly JACXTT01 (sample SAMN15532306, study PRJNA645909) | rock metagenome | isolation source: weathered quartz diorite | place: Puerto Rico | collected 2017-06-21
GAAGTCCGGCGGCATTGACCTGTGGAAGCCGGATCTGGTGCATCCCGAGCAGACTGCGGAATTCGCCGAGAAGGTTATCCGTTGGGTGCAGGGCGGACAAATGCCCAAAGTGGGCGCTCCACGACCGGCGCCGGAGGTTCTGAAGACATTCGCCACGACACTTTCAACGACGATTGATAAAGCCGCAGCGTTGAACCTCAATCCGGGAAGCCGGCCATTTCAGCGGCTGACACGCACGGAATACGCCAGGTCGGTTCGGGATCTGCTGGGCGTTGACGTGGACGTTGCCGCTCTGCTGCCGCCCGACACCGTCAGCGAAGGTTTCGACAATATTGCCGACGCGCAGCCGTTCTCCGCGACGTTGATGGAAGGTTATATGCGCGCCGCTTCCAGAATCAGTCGTGACGCTCTGGGTGATCCGAAGGCGGAGCCGGGCTCCGCGGTTTACAAGATTCCTCGAACGGCGTCGCAGCTGGATCATGAGGAAGGCGCTCCGTTCGGCACTCGCGGCGGCATCTCGGTCATCTACAACTTTCCGGCGGACGGCGAATACGATATGAGAGGTTTGCTGCACGTGGTGCCGACGGGACAACTCTTCGGCGGACCGTTATCCGCGAAAATGACCGAACAGCTGGAATTCTCGATCGACGGCGAACGGGTCGCGTTGAAGGACATCGATTCGCGCATGTCCGAATCGCTGCCGACCGGAACAAACATTTACTCGGGCCGCGTGTTTGCTCAGGCGGGTCCGCATCGTGTTTCCGCGGCGTTTCTCGTCAAGCATTCTCACCTGATCGACGACGACATCATGCCGATCGATCACACGCTTTCCGATACGACGATCGGCACCGACAACGAAATCACAAGCTATCCGCACCTGCGTGAATTCGAAATCAAGGGGCCTTTCAACGTCACAGGCGTTTCGGATTCTCCGACACGCCGCCGGGTTTTCACGTGCCGTCCGATCAGTGCGAGTGAAGAGGTTCCGTGCGCCACGAAGATCATCACGGACCTGTTGCGACGTGCGTATCGCCGTCCGACGAGTACCGAGGATCTCGAAGGCGTGATGACGTTCTACGAACGCGGCCGCAAGAACGGGGACTTCGAGGCCGGCATCCGTTCGGCTTTGGAAGCGATTCTGGTCAGTCCCAATTTTGTATTCCGTCTTGAACAGCGGCCCGCAGGCGTCAAACCGGGCCAGGTGTTCCGTATTGCGGATGTCGACCTGGCGTCGCGATTGTCTTACTTCCTGTGGAACACATTCCCCGATGACGAATTGTTGAAGGTTGCTCAACAAGGCCTGCTCAAAGATCCCATCGTGCTGGAAAAACAGGTGCGCCGGATGTTGGCTGATCCGCGATCGGAGGCGCTGGCAACGAAGTTTGCCGGCCAGTGGCTGCATCTTCCCGATCTTCTGAACATGCATCCCGACGCGCACTACTACGCAAACTACGACTACACGCTGGCCGAGGCGATGCAGCGCGAAACGGAGCTCTTTTTCGACAGCATCGTCCGCGAGGATCACAACGCCGTCGACCTGCTGACAGCGGACTACTCTTTCGTCAACGATCGTCTGGCGCGCCATTACGGAATTCCGAACGTCGGCGGTCCCGAATTTCGCCGAGTGGCGCTGACCGACGATTATCGCCGCGGACTCCTGGGCAAAGGCGCGATTCTGACGCTGACATCCGTGGCTGATCGAACGTCCCCGGTGTTGCGCGGCAAGTGGGTGATGGGCGTTCTGCTCGGTACTCCGCCTCCACCTCCGCCGCCGGCAGTACCGAAGCTGGATGAAACGTCGCCGGTAAGCGAAGGCAAAGCGCTGACGGTTCGTGAACGCATGGAAGTGCATCGAGCGAACGTCACGTGTAACAACTGTCACCGGCTGATCGATCCCATCGGTCTCGCTCTCGAAAACTTCGACGTCACGGGCGCTTGGCGCGCCGTGGACACCACGCCTGGAATCAATTCCGACGGGATTCGCGTTCACAGCAAGGGTGTACCCGTTGACACGAAGACCGCCATGTTCGATGGAACCCCGCTCGACGGACCGGCAAGTCTGCGGCAAGCTGTCGTCGCGCGGTCCGACCAATTCATTCAAACGCTGACCGAGAAGCTGATGGCTTATGCACTCGGCCGCCGTGTCGAATACTTTGACATGCCGACCATTCGTGCGATCGATCGCGATGCGGCAAAGAATAACAACCGCTTTTCTTCTCTCGTTCTCGGAATCGTGAAGAGCCCTGCATTCCAGATGAGCAAAGCCAAAGCGACAACGACCGATCAATAGGAGTTCAATATGTTCATCACCAAGAAGCATATTTCCCGCCGCGCGGTACTCCGCGGCATGGGCGTCACCGTGGCCCTACCGTATCTGGAGTCGATGTTGCCCGCGATGACTCCCGCCGGCAAGCCGGTCACGCGTCTGGCCTGTATGGAGATGGTTCACGGATCTGCCGGCAGCACGAAGTACGGCCTCGAAAAGAATTTCTGGTCGCCGGCCGCTGACGGCAAGGAATTCGACCTGACGCCGAGCAGCCTCCTGCCGCTTGAGCCGTTCAAGGATTACCTCACCATCGTCAGCAACACCGATATGCATGCGGCAGAGGCATGGGAACTCCACGAAGTGGGCGGCGATCACTTCCGGTGCAGCGCCGTCTTCCTGACTCAGGCGCATCCGAAGCAGACGGAAGGATCGGACGTGTACGCTGGCGTATCGTTCGATCAACTCTACGCGCAAAAGTTCGGCCAGGACACGCCGTTGCCCTCGGTCCAGTTGTCCATCGAAAGCGTGGATCAGGCCGGTGGATGCGACTACGGCTACGCCTGCGTCTACACGGACACGATCAGCTGGTCGACTCCCAAAACGCCGCTTCCGATGATTCGCGATCCAAGAATGGTCTTTGACATGATGTTCGGCAACGGCGCTACGGAAGCCGAGCGCACGGCGCAGCGGGCCAGTCAACGAAGCCTGCTGGATTTCGTCATGCACGAGACCGCGCGAGTGAAAGCGAAGGTTGGTGAAGAAGATCGCGGCCGGCTGGACGAGTATCTCGAAAACGTGCGCGAGATCGAGCGGCGGATTCAGAAAATCGAGGAACGCAACGCCAGCGGTGAAGTGCGGCAGCTGCCGACCGCGCCGATCGGCGTTCCGGACTCCTTCGAAGAGCACGTGAAGTTGATGCTCGATCTGCAGGTGCTTGCCTTCATGGGTGACGTGACGCGGGTGACATCCTTCAAACTCAGCCGCGATGGTACGGGCCGCGCATTCCCGGAAAGCGGCGTCAATGGCGGATTCCACGGACTCTCGCATCACGGCGAGAATGAACAGCGGCTGCAGGGTTACATGCAGCTGAACAAGTACCACGTCAGTATGGTGCCGTACTTCCTCGAGAAGCTGAAGAAGGTCACGGAATCCGACGGCCAGTCGCTGCTGGATCACACGCTGGTTCTTTACGGCTCTCCGATGGGTGATTCCAACCTGCACAATCACAAACGATGTCCGATCTTCCTGGCAGGTCACGCAGGCGGCGCGCTCAAAGGAAGGCTGCACTTAAAAACACCGGATGGAACACCCAGCGCGAATATGTACCTCACGCTGCTGCGCCGGCTCGGCATCGAGACCGACAGCTTCGGCGACAGCACCGGCGAACTTGCCATTTAACGGAGGACAGTATGCGTAGAAACCTGATTTACGGACTGTCGATGAGCATTCTTGCCGTGCTCGCCATCAGCATCCTGCTGTCGGCGGCAACGGGCGACACGCGTGTGGCCGAGGCCGCGATGAAAGGCGATCGCGTCACCGTGCGGGCGTTGCTGAAGCAGGCCGCGGATGTGAACGCGGCTCAAGGCGACGGCATGACCGCTCTGCACTGGGCGGCCCTGAAAGGCGACGCCGAAATGGCCGATCTGCTGATTTATGCCGGCGCCAATCTCAAGGCGACGACGCGGCTCGGCGGATACACGCCGCTTTACATGGCCGGCAAATCCGGGAGTGCGGCCGTCATCGCGCGCTTATTGAAAGCCGGAGCCGATCCGAAGATCGCGGCCGTCGATGGTCTGACGCCGCTCATGCTGGCGGCCACCGCCGGTGATCCGGAATCCATCCGATTGCTCCTCGACGGCGGCGCGGATCCGAACGCCAGGGAAACCGAACACGGTCAGACGGCGTTGAGCTTTGCGGCCGCATTCAATCAAGCTGCTGCCGTCAAACTTCTGGCGTCCCACGGCGCCAACCTGGATGCCGCATCCACAGTTATCGCTCCGGTAACGGCGCAGCGTGGTTTCAACGCCGCGGCTCCTCCGGCAAATGGTCAGGCGGCTCCGGCTGCCGGTGCCGCCCCGGCCGGTCAAGGTGGCGGTCGAGGAAATCGCGGAGGTCAGGCTCCACCGGCTGCGGGCGGCGGTGGCGCACAGCAAGGCGGCGGTCAACAACAGGCCGCTGCCGCGATGAACGGTGCGGACGGCGCGGCGCGCGGCGGTGGCAACAATAAAGGCGGCATCACGCCTTTGATGTACGCGGCACGCCAGGGTAGCGACGACGCCGCAATTGCGCTTCTGGACAGCGGCGCCAACATCGATGCGCTGAGCGCGGACCGAAGTTCGGCGTTGTTGTTCGCCACGATTAACGCCCACTTCGATCTGGCGAAGGTTCTCATCGAGCGCGGCGCGAATCCAAACCTCGCGAGCGTTGACGGCGCAACGCCTCTCTACGGTGTCGCCAACACTCAGTGGGCGCGGCATACCGGCTATCCGCAGCCTTCTCCGAAGTACGAGAAGACGTCTTATCTCGATCTCATGAAAATGCTGCTCGACAGGGGCGCGGATCCCAACTACCGGTTGGTCAAGGAACTCTGGTACACCGAATACAACTTCGCGCTCGAATCGGCGTCGGCTTCGGGCACGACCGCATTCTGGAAATGCGCTGAAGTAGGAGATATCGACGGAATGAAACTGCTGATCTCCCGCGGCTCGGATCCGAGCATCGCGAGCACGGATGGTGTGACTCCTCTGCTGATGGCTTCCGGAGCCGGAACTCACGGCAACGGCGACATCACCGCACCGCCGGGACGTATGGCCGCCATACGATACTTAGTCGAAGAGCTTCACGCCGACGTCAACGCAGCCGATACCGGCGGCGCGCAACGCGCCGGTCCAAACCTTCAGCAGCTTCAACAGTTCGCAGTTCAGGCGGCAACCGAAGCCAATAACGGCAAGACTCCGACCGAGGCGCAAATCGCCGAGCAGTTGAAGAACATCCAGCAGCAGGTCGCCAGCTTCGGTGGTGGCCGGGCGGGTGGAGTCACCGCGCTGCACAATGCCGCCACGCGCGGCGACAATGAGATGATCATTTATCTCGTGTCCAGGGGTGCGAAAGTGGACGCCGTTGCAAACAACGGTTCCACGGTTGTCGATGCCGCGAACGGTCCGCGGCAGCGGATTCAGCCGTATGCCGACACTATCGCACTGCTGGAGATGCTGGGCGCGAAGAACAGCCACAAGTGCGTTTCGTGCTGAGGCCGAATCAATAGATTGCGTCACGAAGCCCGTCGCTACGCTCGGGGTTCTGACAGCTGCCGCATTATGGGTACAGTGTTCAGAACCCGGAGCGAAGCGACGGGCTTCGTGACGTAATGCTAAACCATAACCGCCAGCTTCTGGCGGACATCCTCCGGGAACGGGGCGGACTCCCGCTTGACCGTGTCAAAGCACACTTCGATCGTCTTCTGTGTGGCGCAGTGCGTCATGGAATCTGCCTCAAAGAGACGTAACTCATAACCAAAACTCTTTCGCCCGACCTTCGTGAAAGCGCCCTTAATCAAGGCCGGCTGACCCGCGATGATCTCATGATGGAAGTCAAGAGTCAGCGTGGCGACGACGCTCCCGAGGCCGCGAGCCCGAAGGTCCGTCAGGGAAACGCCCGCTATGGTGAGGATCTGCCAGCCGGCGTCATCGAAAAAAGCGGCGTAGTGCCGGACGTTCATGTGTCCATAGTGATCGCAATGTGAGGGCATGACGATCGTCCGATACATATCAAACCATTTGTTCATTGACGACGAATGCTACTACACCGGCTGGGGCCGCCTTGGAATTTCTCCCGGCGACGCGTTTCTCCGAACCGTGTTCGTCGATGATTGGATTTCACGGAAGGCGGCAAGGGCTGGTCTTCGGACTCTTCATGATCCGATACGCGGTGGCAGGGAACGTGCTAATTTAATTGTGTGCAGATTCTGGTTAAACCCACTTACGAAGAGCTGAGTGTGGAGGCTGCACGCATCGTCGGCGAGGCGATTCGCGCGAAATCGCACCTGTTACTCTGCATTCCCACAGGCCGCACTCCCAGGGGCATGTATCGCGAGCTGATCCGCTTATACCGCGACCGCCGCATCGATTTTTCCCGGGTGAGTTTCTTCTGTCTGGACGAATACGTCGGGCTGCGCGCGGATCATCCGCAATCGCTGCGGACGTTCCTCTGGAAGGAATTCCTGAATTACGTCAACGTGCGCCGCGCCAATGTTTATACGCCGGATGAGAATTATGAGAGCGCCATCCGCAAAGCCGGCGGCATCGATCTGATGGTCCTCGGACTCGGGTCGAACGCGCACATTGCGTTCAACGAGCCCGGCTCGTCTTTTGATTCGCGGACGCGAATTGTCGATCTGGCGGATTCCACCTTGCTCGGAATGCAAAATCGATTTTCAGCGAACGAACTCCCGCGACAGGCCATCACGGTGGGTCTGGGCACCATTATGGACGCCGACCGGATCGTTCTGCTCGCTTCGGGTGAGTCCAAAGCGGAAGCGCTTCGGCGCACGCTGACGGATGAGATTTCGTCGGATGTGCCTGCGTCGATTTTGAGGCTTCATTCCAAGGTCACGATCATCGCCGACGAAGCGGCTGCAGCGGAGTACCGAAGGGTCGAGGATACGACTACACTTCCAGACCGACAGCGCGCATAAGGGCCAGCGCATTGCTCTTCTGCACGACGCCCGGCCGCATTCGATAGTCAAACACCATCCGCCCGTCGACCATTTCATCCTCGAAATGAACATTCGCCGCTCGGGATCCAAGCGACTCGGCAACTTTGGCCAATGCGAGGTCGTGCGTGGTGACGAGACCGATGGCGCCGCGATCGAGAAGTCCCTTTACGATGGCTTCCGCACCGACCGCTCGATCGTGCGAGTTCGTTCCGTGGAGCACCTCGTCCAGAAGGAACAATACCGGCACGCCGCCCCTGGTGAGTTCCATGATGTGGTGAATGCGCTGGATCTCCGCATAAAAGCGCGACGTTCCGGCTTGAAGCGAATCCTGGATTCGCAGTGTCGCTCCGATCGCCAATGGCGAAATGCGCACGGACTTCGCGCGAACCGGCGCACCGGATAGTGCAAGGACAGCATTGACTCCGGCGGTCCGCAGTAACGTGCTCTTGCCCGACATGTTCGAACCGCTGACCACAAGCAGCTGACGCGTGACGTCGAGCTGGACGGAGTTCGGCACCGAGCGATCGCCCGCCATCAATGGATGCCTCAGTTCCACACATTCAAATACGGGACCTGTCCCGTCGATTTCCGGAAATGGATCCGCCGGGTGCTCGTAGGCATAACCGGCGAGGGCGCACAGGGCCTCGAACTCGCCGGCGATGCGCATCCACGGTCCGATCGACGGTCCGCACTTCGCACGCCAGTCTTCGATCGCGAACGCGAGCTGCGTTGCCCAGAAAACGAGCACAGACAGTGGCGCAAACATCTGGTTACGTCGCCAGTTCAGCGCGTTCAAGATGCCGGCCAGCCGTCCGATTTGCCGGGATGGCGCAAGGCCGCCGGTATCGAGTGCCCGTCGCAGATGGACCAGCTTCGCGCACTTGAATTCCTCCTTCTCGATGCGAGCAAGGATTTGAGAAAGGAGTTCCAACTCGTGCTCCGGCCGTTCTACAACACCCATCACATCGCGGACTCGCTTGCGATAAAACAGCCCGACGGCGGCATCGATCGACAGGATGAAAGGCCGTAGGGCCGGGCTCTCGACGAGGAGAACGATCGTCAACATCGCGAGAAATACCATCAGCACTCGCGCCGCATTGTTCTCGAGGACGCGCGGCGAGGTTCCCCACCGCGTCAGGATTTCCGGATGGATGGACGATCGTAGGTCCGATGCGAGGATCGCCAGATCTTCGCGGAGGTCGAGCCGGTCACGAAGTTCTTCGATGGCGTTTTGCCGCGCAATGATTTCGTCGCGATCGGCCGGAGAGGACAACCACGAGGCGAGTGTTTCCTCGCCGGAACGCATCCGAGCCGTACAGAGCAACTCGAACAATGAAGCCGGTCCGAAAATGTCGAGGTCGCGTGCGTAGAGATGACTCTCGTCCCGGAACATCTCCGTCGATTGTCCGCGCCCAATCCAGCGGTCCTCGATGCGAGCGAGACCGTTTTCATAGAACCTTACAGACTTTCTTGCACGGCTTAGAGCTCGCGCCACACGTTCGTGAATGCCGATCAGGACAATGAACACGGCTGCGGGGAGGAGAAGCCACCAGGCGGAGATCAGATGTTCGACAAAGCCGGCAAGCGCGCCGAGGACGAATGCAATGGCGGCAATTAGGCGGAGGAGCGAGATCTGCCGGTCTTCGCGCTCATCGTGAACGACCCTGCGCTTGCGATGCTCGAGCCGCTTTAAGTATTCGCTGCGCGGGTCCGAAGCGGTCGTCACGCGCGGCCCATAACTTCGCCGGTCTGAGTATTGACCCGGACGATCTCGCCCTCCTTCATAAAGAGCGGGACCTGGACATCCAGCCCTGTTTCGAGCTTCGCCGCCTTTGTCGCTCCGCCGGCCGCGGTGTTTCCGCGTGCGCCGATCTCGGCCGAAGCAATCGCCAGTTCGACGTACTGGGGAAGTTGCAGGGAAACGGCCTGGCCGTTGAATTTGAACAGTTCGAGCACCACGCCATCCCTCAGGTAGTAGCGGTCATCACCGACGTTTTCCTCAGAGAGCGTGAATTGTTCATAGGTTGCGGCGTCCATGAAATGAAAGCCGTTGGAGTCGTTATACAAAAACGAAACGGTCGATAGTTCGACATTGGGTTCGCCGAACTTCTCGCTCGTCTTGAAACTTTTCTCGATCACGGCGCCGTTCAGCAGGTTTTTTATTTTCGTTCGGACCATGGTGCTGGCCCCCCGCGCCGTAGGGGTCGCAAAGAACACATCCAGGACGCTGTAGGGCTGACCCTCATATTCGATCAGCATCTTCTTCTTGAGCTCATTCGCGCCGATAAGTGCCATGGTGCTTAATTCTACAGTTGTTTATTCTCTGGCCCAACCGCGGTACGCGCTGTAGAATCCGCTCAGTTATATCTAGAGGATATCCAACGGGAGGAATCCATGGCGACTCTGATACTGGCGTTCATGATGCAGTACGTCGTCGCGACAAAAGCCGGGCTGGTCAACGACGTCAAAGGATTGACGAACGTCAAGTCCATGCAGCTGGTCGAAGCAAACATGCCGGTGCGAACCGGTCCGACGGGATTTGTTGAACTGTTGCTCACGCCAGGCGCTTATCTGCGGCTCGGGACCAGTGCCGAGGTCGTGCTGGACAACGTCGACCTCACGAATGTTGCGCTTCACCTGAAGTCGGGTGAGGCGATCATTGAAGTCATCGAAATCACCAGAGAGACACCGATTCGTGTCACGACCGGGCAAACCGCAGTTAATCTTCGCGACCCTGGAATTTTCCGATTCCGTGATGGTGTTGCGACCGTGATCGACGGCAAGTTCGAGACTGCCGCCGATCCGCCCGTCTCGTACAAAAAAGGTTGGGAAGTTACTTACAACATCAACTACCGCGCGCGAAAAACGGCGGAGGCGCAAACCGTTACGGCTGTGGCCGGTCTCGACACCTACAGCGATCAGCGTTCGGCGTTGATGGCTCGGGCAAACGCGTCGCTGGCGCCGACGATCCGTCAGAGCGCGGCATCCTACGGCAATCCGTACTGGCTGTACTCGCCGTCGATCGGCGGTCTGACGTACATCCCATTGCACAGCATCCGGTCGCCATATGGCTATCGATACAGCGGCGTTGGTGTGACGTTTAATAACAACAACGGCTACACTGCCGACTCGGGTTCCGGTGGCGGAGGTGGTGGCGGGCGCAGTTCGTCTGGTTCAGGTTCGAGCGGCGGTTCCGGCGGTTCGAGCATCGGCAGCGGCGGCAGCCCCGTGTTCTCCACTCCTTCCGGCGGACAGTCGTCACCCGGCGGTTATATCGGTGGAAAGAGGTCGACTGTAGGAACCTCACA
>JACXTT010014537.1_pt1 | contig 10287 bp, 11 predicted proteins | sample 9270951 | NCBI WGS metagenome assembly JACXTT01 (sample SAMN15532306, study PRJNA645909) | rock metagenome | isolation source: weathered quartz diorite | place: Puerto Rico | collected 2017-06-21
GCTCCCATCAGATTCGGCTGTGAGAAATTGCTCCCCAGTCTTATGACGTCATCCTTCCCCCACTCATAGCTCGAGCCCTGAAAGCTCCACAGGTCATAGGGCGCGGCCTGAGCATCCGCGTGGCTGGCGCTGAGTGTGTGCCGCTGTTCCGCCACGCGATCGAGGCGAATGTCTGCCGCCCCTGTGTTCCTGTACACGGCACTTGAAAGCAGCAGCGCTGGAAAGTCGTCATAGACTTCGATCTGCAGAGTGCGCTCGATGCCGGAAGCAGCGGGGTCAGACGACCGGAACGGAATCTCGACAAGCTTGCCCCGGCCAAGCTTGCCTCTGCTTTCCCGCACTGTGACCCGGGTAAAGTCCGGCGAGAACACGACCTCCCGCCCCCCCAACGTCAAGGAACTGCCTGTGCCCGCTCCAGCCTGGTCGAGGCTGAGCTTCTGCCCTCCCCTCAACAACGACGCCTGAATGTATCCTGAAGGTAGAACCTGGAATTCCGCTGAACTGGTGATCACGACAATCGGACCGTCCTGCTTCACTTCGACTCTGACCTGCGATGCAACCGGGGTAGCGGCTTCAGGCTTGGTCACAGGCCGGCTGCAGCTCAGAGCCAGGGACCCTGCCAATGCAAGCGCACGCCCTGTGCGACTTGAGATCAATAATGCGTTTTTGACCAGCCGTGCTTTCATTTCCGGCCTCCCATCGCTGTGCCCTTGAATCGGCTGAACACTCTTTCCGCGTTGAGGTGATAAATCTTTTCCAGTACAGAATCCGGGAGGTTCAGGCCGGAAATTTCCCAGCGGCCTTGGGCGGGCGCGCCCCAGTAATCAAAGAACTCGTCCGGGGTCTCGAGCCATCGGAAGTGGTTGCGGTACATGGCCTCGGACATTCCATTGTCGGTGCCGAACATGATGCGATCCTGATATTTCAGGAAAAACTCGCGCGTGCGACGGGTCTGGCGTCCCAGTTCCGCTTCCCGCGCTCCGAATTCGACCATCGCGTTCGGGTGTTCATCCATCATGCTTGAGACCCAGTCCAGGTTCTCGGGCCAGCCCATATGCAGGGACACGAATTGCGTCTGGGGATGCCGGGCAAAGACCCGGTTTCGCGCCTCCAGCAACTGCACCAGGGCAGGAAATTGCGGGCCGTAAAAGCTCCAGTCGGGATGTTCGAGCAATTCTTCGTAGCGCTCGTTCTTGCCGTCGGTGGGGAGAAAAAAGGCTTCAGGGTCGCCGGTGTGGATGGAAACCGGAATGCCGAGGCGGCCGCATTCGCTCCATACGGGATCGAGCCTAGGGTCGTCGATGGCAAGCAGCTTCCCTGTTCTCTCCCGCACTCCCAGTCCCAGGTCCTTCAGGAGCTTCAGCCCCCGAGCGCCACGGCTGACGGCATCATCGATCTGGCGCACCATCTGCAGGCCGAAGTCCGGATCGTCAACCTTGCTCCAGTCCAGCTGGGTAAAAACCATAAATCGGCCCGGATACGGCCTCACCATTTCGTCGATTACATGTTGCAGCTTTTCACCCCACAAGCCGGTGAGAATGACCACCGTCTTCACATTGGTCTTGTCCATCACTTCGACCACCCGCCGGGGGTCCATGCGCTCCTCAATGCGGGCGGCGTCGTTGATGTGATTGTGAACATCGATGACGTAGAACTTGGCTTGGGAGACCTCATGGGGCGTAGTGTGCAGCATGGAAACCGGGTGGAAATCCCGCAACAGAAGGGTCTTTTTCTGTTCTGCGTCGGCCGCGGCCTTGTATCCGATCTGCCCGGAACCGGGCGCCGGCTGCTGAGCGGATTGCTGCGCCCGCACGCCTGGACAAGCCAGGGAAAGAACAAGCGGAACCCAAAATGCTGCCCCTTTTTTCATAAGTCCCCTCCGGCTCGCATCTCCGGATAAAACATAACGAAAGGTAAAGTAAGCAATCGTAACCATAGACGGTGGGAGCGAATTTTTCAAGGCAGAGCGTCGGTTTTGGTCTTCTCGAGCCCTCGGTGGTTTCTGCGAATCCGTGCCTGCTATATTTCATGGTTTTCCTATCCCGACATGACGAGCGGGCTGTGCAAAATCGCCGCCAACCGCTGGCGGCTCATCGGCATCTTCATATCCGTCAACAGCCAGCCGAAATCAACAAACAGGGGAATTGGGTATGAGATCGCGCAGAGACAGGGCACTACTCAATCTGCTTTTGGGCACCGGAGCCTATCTGCTGGACTCCTGGCGCCACCGCATGGCCGGAACCGTCGATGACCTCCGCTCGCGGGCGCAAGACACCTATGAAACTGCGGCCGATCGTTTCAGCCGGGCTACAGACGTGATTCGTGGCGAGGACCGCGGTTGGGTCCCTTCTGTGGCCGCGGGCGTTCTGGGACTGGGCGTCGGAATAGGAATCGGCATGTTGCTGGCTCCGGCCAGCGGTGAAGAAACTCGCAACCAGATTGCCGAAAAGGCACGGGACATCCGCGACCGCATCGCCTCCCGCGAGGGAGCGACCGGAACCTACGGGGCCTAGCACAGCAGGCCAGGGTCTGAGGGGGAACCCGGCCGCACAAGAAACCGCGCTGGCGCTATGCCTTGCGCCTGTAGTGGATCGGCCACACGACTGTCCAGCTCTTGCCGCCGTCCTCGGATGCCTCCCAACTCCAGTCGAACTCGTTGGGCGCAATGTTCTTGAAGACCATGCGCTGTTGCACACGCTTGTCACCCGGGTCTTGTGATAAACCTTTAGGCTCTGAACCTCACCGACTACGTCTTTCTCTTCTTCGCCGGAGTGCTGGGCGGAGCCTTGAACTCGGTCGCGGGCGGCGGTAGCTTTGTCGCCTTCCCGGCGCTCCTGTTCGTCGGCGTACCTCCCATCCCCGCCAACGCCACCAACTCGCTCGCTTTATGGATGGGTGTAACCGCCAGTGGCGGCGCCTATCGGGACCGGCTGGATGTGCCCCGCCGTGTGCTTTGGCCATTGCTCGGAAGTGGCTTTGCGGGCAGCGTTGCCGGGGCGTTCCTTCTGCTCAGGACGCCAGCACATACTTTCATGCGCGTGCTGCCTTGGCTGATGCTCGGCGCGACACTGCTGTTCCTGTCCGGAAACCGCCTGGCGCGAGGCCGCGTCTCCAGCGTGGGAGAAGCCGCTCCAACTTCGGCCATCGCGGGCGCGGCGGTGTTCGAGCTGCTGGTGGCCGTCTACGGCGGATACTTCGGCGGCGGCATGGGCATTGTCAATCTGGCGATGCTCGCCGCAGTCGGCATGACCGACATTCATGCCATGAACGCGCTGAAGAGCGTCCTGGGCATCGCGATCAACGGAGTTGCGTCGGCCGTGTTCGTCGCGAGGCGGGCTATCTATTGGCCGCACGCCGCGGCTATGACCGCGGGCGCGCTCGTGGGCGGCTATTTTGGGGCGCACTACGCTCAGAAACTGCCCCAGAGGCAGGTACGCGCCTTCGTGATCTTCGTGGGTTCAGCTATGACCGCATACTTCTTCTGGAAGGCATACGCGTAGGACGGAAAGTTGCAGATTCGAGGATCGCAGATTGAAGAGCTGGAAGATTTCAAGCCCCTGAGTCAGCGAGGGCTCTCCCATCTGCACCTTGGGTTGCTTACCCTGTTCTACGGCAGCGGCTCAGACGTATGTTCGTGCACGATCAACCACTTTCCGGCCTCTTTTTGGAAAATTACGGTCCAGCGCATGGTTGCCAGTTCGTGCTTGCCCGCGGCCGTGACCGCGTCCTCCTTGACCGTGCCTGCGACCCAGGTCAGGTTGCCTTCGGTGTGGATCTGCGCGTCGTCGTTTAGCGTCAGCTTCAGGCTCTTGTAGCCCTTCAGCAACTCAGTTACGCCTTTCTCATATTCTGGCCAGCTGGCGTATTTCAAGGGGGCAATATCGAAGAAGGCATAATTGCCCTGATCGTAATATTGCGCCATATCGGCTGGGTGCAGCGAGCTCCACCCATCCAGGACCTTTTGCAGATAAGCTTTATCGGGCGCGCCCGCGGCGGACTTGCCGGACGCTGCCAACGCGGCGAAACTGACCAGGGCAAGGCACAGCAGAACGGTCAAAACACGCTTCGGCATTGGGTTTCCTCCAATTCGGCGTGGAATTGTCGCACACCCGGGCGGAAAGCTCAAAATGCGGGGGGTTGCGATTGACGATTTTCCGCGGCGCAAGCTAAAATAAATGAGTTTGCCTGTACTCGCGGCTCTGTTCTGGAGCCGTCTGCAGTCGTTGCCCAAAAGCGGCGACGCGGAAAGCAGCAAGCACAGCAAAATCAGCACTCCCGGTCGCGGCAGAGAGGCGACGGGCAACATTTTAACGGAGGCATCAGTATGTACGCGGTCATCCGCGCCGGAGGAAAACAGTACCGGGTGGCGCCGGGCGATGTCGTTCGCCTGGAGAGCCAGGGAGCCGGCGCCGACGGCAAAATCGAATTCACCGATGTGCTGGCGGTCTCGCCGGAATCCGGACAAATCGGACGACCCCAGTCCCAGGCTTTGGTGGTGGGCGAGGTGGTGGAACAGGGCCGCGGGGAAAAGATTCTGGTCTTTCACTACAAGCGCAAGAAGCAATACAAAAAGTTGCGCGGCCATCGCCAGCCCTTTACCTCCGTGCGCATTACCGAGATCGCGGTGGACGGACAGAAGTTCACGGCTCCGGAATCGCCCAAGAAAGACCTCTCGCCGAAAAAGGCCAAGCCCGTGGAAATCGCCGAGGTGAAGGCGGCGGCCAAAGTTTCGGCGGCAAAGAAAACTGCAGGAAAGAAGCCGGCGTCCAAAAAGGCCGCTCCAAAGAAGAAAAAGTAAACTGACAACTGGCAACCAGCCATTGAAAACAGGCCTTCGATATGGCTCACAAGAAAGGTTTAGGCAGTTCGCGTAACGGCCGCGACTCAAATTCACAGCGTCTCGGCTTCAAGGCCTTCGGCGGACAGACCGTCCCGGGCGGCACTATCATCGTGCGCCAGCGCGGCACGCGGGTAAAGCCTGGTCTCAACGTCGGACGCGGCAAGGACGATACCCTCTTCGCCAAGATCAGCGGGCGCATCAAGTTCCTGGACAAGGGCTCGATGGGCAAGTTCGTAATGATCGAACCCGTGGAAGCAAAGTAGTTTCGGAGTCAGAGAGCATAGCCGCAGGGACCTTGCCTTGCGGCCCGGAGCCTCGGCGCGAACCGGGGCTTTTTTGTTGCATTTTTCAGGCGCCGGCTGATCATTGTCGGATGTAATCCGGGACCAAATAGCGGCACTGGCTGATTGACCGAAAGTTGCAATCGGGTCGCTCATCGTCATGTTCATCGACGAGGCCAAAATCCGGGTTAAGGCGGGCGACGGCGGCAATGGCTGCGTGGCCTTCCGCCGCGAGAAATTCGTGCCCCGCGGCGGCCCTTCAGGTGGCGATGGCGGCAAGGGCGGCGACGTCCTCATGGAGTCGAGCGAGCGACACAATACTCTCGTGCACTTTCGATTCAACCCCGAATGCAAGGCGGAGCGCGGACGTCATGGCGAAGGCTCCAACCGCACCGGACGCGAAGGCCAATGCGTCACCCTTAAAGTTCCGGTGGGAACCATCCTCTACGATGATGAGACCGGGGAGCGGGTTCACGACTTCTCCCGGGTTGATGATCGCGTCATCGTCGCCCGCGGCGGGCGCGGCGGGCGGGGCAATGCGCGCTTCGCCACTTCCACCCATCAGGCGCCGCGCGAGCACGAGCCTGGGCGCCCCGGCGAAGAGCGCGTCTATCGCCTCGAACTGAAGCTGCTCGCGGATGTTGGGCTGGTGGGATATCCCAATGTGGGCAAGTCCACGCTGATCTCGCGCATCTCCGCGGCCCGGCCCAGGATTGCGGATTATCCCTTCACCACCCTCGAGCCCAATTTGGGGGTGGTCGTTGTTGGGCACCCTCCCCACGAAGACAGCCTGGTGGTGGCCGACATCCCCGGACTCATTGAGGGCGCGCATACCGGCGCCGGGCTGGGTACGCAATTCCTGCGGCACATCGAGCGCACCCGTCTGCTCGTACACCTGGTGGACGTCTCTGACGCCAGTGGCCGTCCCGATCCGCTGAGAGATGTTGAGGTCATCAACGGCGAACTGGCCAGCTTCGGCGCCCATCTGGAAGAGAAGCCGATGATCATGGTGGCCTCCAAGATCGACGTCGCCGACAAGGAGAAACTGGCCCGGCTCAAGCGCTTCTGCAGGAAGGAAGAGCTGGACCTGTTTCCGGTTTCGGCGGTCACCGGCAAGGGGATCGAAGAACTGAAGTACGCGATGGCTGAGAGAGTGGAGGAAGCGAAGCAAGCCGCCGCCAGGGGTTAGCTGTCTGGAGGCGCACTCCTTGACCGGACTTCGGCGCAAGCGTACCCTCGCGTGGGAATTCGCACGCTCACCCTAACAAGCACCAGGAGGCCGGCTATGGTTCCCCTCAGCGCGCTGTGGCTGCCGATCGTGCTCGCGGCCGTCATTGTCTTCGTCGCCAGTTCCATCATGCACATGCTGCTTCCCTATCACCGCGGCGACTACCGCCAGCTTCCCAACGAGGACAAGCTCCTCGCCGAACTGCGCTCCGCCAATCTGACGCGAGGTCTCTACACATTTCCTTTCTGCACCCATAAGGACATGAAGTCGCCCGCCATGATGGAGAAATACAAGCAGGGACCGGTGGGCATGATGACCATTTTCCCCAGCGGCCCGCCTGCCATGCCCAAGTTCTTGGGCTTGTGGTTTGCGTTTTGCCTGCTTGTCGGTTTTTTTGTCGCCTATCTTGCCGGCCGCACGGTCGCCCCTGGAGCTCACTATCTGGCCGTGTTTCGCGTCGTCGGTACGGCGGCCTTTCTTGCCTATGGCTTGGGCAACCTGGTCAACGCCATCTGGAAGGGTCAAACCTGGAGTATGACCATCAAGGAAGTCATCGATGGATTGATTTACGGCTCGCTGACTGCCGGCACGTTTGGCTGGCTCTGGCCCCGCTAAGGCGCGGAAGGAATACCGAAAGCGCTCCGCTGGGAACCGGCTCGCCGGAATAGCTCTCGGCATTGCCGTTCTCCTGGTTCTCTGTGTCCCCCTTAACGAGCTTACGCACGTACTGCGTGTTCTCGAGTCAGATTCGGCAGCGAATGCAGCTCCTCCACCGCTTTTTGTACGCGGCTCGAGAGCTTGTCCATATCCCGCACAGAATATCCCACCGTCGGGATCGGCTCGCCCACCCGCATTTGCAGCGGCCGGCACTTGATATGGTAGGTGTTCATAGGCAGCAGCTCGTAGGTTCCCACCAGGGCCACGGGCACAATGTCCACCTGGGCCTTGATGGCAAGGAACAACGCTCCCGGCAGGAACGGCTTGATCTGGCCGTCGGGCGTGCGGCCGCCCTCGGGAAAGATCACGAACGGCATTCCCCCCTTCAGGCTCTTCAGCGCGGACCGGATATTGCCTATCGACCGCGCCGGGTTCTGCTGGTCAATGCAGATCTGGCCGGAGCGCTTCAGGTGCCATCCCACGATCGGATACGAGAGCAACTCCTTTTTAAAAGCAATGCGGAACTGGAAGGGCAAATTCACGTACAGCAGAGGAATGTCCAGAGCCGAAGCATGGTTCACGGCGTAGACATGCGGCTTCGACGTGTCGATCTTCTCCAGCCCTGTTACCGTGGTCGGCGACGCGATCGTTTTCATGATCAGTTGCGACCACAAGCGGGCAAAGCCATGCAGAATGCGCTCTTTTTCGCCGAACCAGGAGACGGGAACAGAAACCATGCCGAGGATCACCGTGTATCCCCAGATCAGGGGATCGAGAATGAAATAGGAACGGAGGCGGCTCAGCCACCCGTAGTGCCGGGAATCTGCTGTCCGCACCGCTCCCGGGGCCTGCAGGCCGGTTGCGATCTCCCCCTCAACCGCGCGGTCGTCGATCTCGCTGGCCGATGTCTTCACCGGGGACACATTTCGTCAGATGCGCAGTTCGAGCTGCTGCATCGCCTCTCCTACAATGTATATCGAGCCGGTAATAACGACCACATTACCCCTTGCCGTGTCTTTCCGGCTCAAATCGAGGGCCGTGGCCACGTCGGAGGCCTCTTCCACCGGCGTCGAAGTTCGGCAGGCGGCTTGCCGAATTTCGCCAGGCGTCGCCGAGCGGGGATTGTCGGCCCGGGTGGCAATCACCCGCCCGGCCAGAGGAAACAGGATTTCTGCCATTTCGCCAATGGCCTTATCCCCCATGGCGCCGAAAACAAAAGTCAGCGGACGATCGGCATACCATGCTGAGAGCTCGGCGCGCAGCGCCCATGCGCCCGCCGGGTTGTGGGCCACGTCCAGAACATACTCCGGACGGCCCGGGGCCGCCGGAACGATCTGAAAACGCCCCGGCCAGCGAGTATCCCGCACACCTGTCTCGATCGACGTCGCCGTCACCCGAAACCCCTGCCCTGCCAGCTCGACCGCGGCAGCGATGGCCAGGCCGATATTTCGTACCTGGTGCCGTCCGACAAGCGGTGACGTAATCAGGATTGCCTTCCCCATGACCTCCAGGGGGTAGTGAGTCGTGTGGCGTGTCTCACCGTCGCCGCAAAGCGTATGGAATTCCCCGTGCGACCAGCCGTGTGTCAGGGGCGGCACGTAGGGCACGGCATTCACGGCCTTGGCTTCCCGTTCCAGAATCGTGCGACCGATCACGTCGTTGGCTTCCGGCTGCTGCGGCAAGGTCACTACTGTTCCCCTCAGCCGGATGATCCCCGCCTTCTCGCGGGCGATTTCGCCCACGGTGTTTCCCAGGAATTTCTGATGGTCGAGCGAGATATCGGTAATGACACTGACCCTGGGCTCGACCACGTTGGTCGCGTCCAGCCGTCCTCCCATCCCGACTTCCAGAACCGCGATATCCACCCTGCGGCGCGCAAAGTGCTCAAAGGCGATGGCGGTGAGCATCTCGAAGAAGCTGGGATGCCAGGGCAATTCGCGCTCCCCGACCAGGCGCTCGGCCGTGCGGTCGGCCAGGTCATGGATCAGAGCAAAATCGTCGTCGCCGATGGGTGTGCCGCCGATCTGTATGCGTTCGTTGATTCTCGCCAGATGAGGAGAGGTATAGAGCCCTGTCTTCAGCCCGGAAGCATTCAGGATCGAAGCCAGCGTGGCCGCGGTCGAGCCCTTGCCATTTGTTCCCGCGATCAGAACCGAGGGGAAACGCCGTTCGGGATGCTCCAGGGCCGCCAGCAGGACGCGCATATGAGCCAGATCGAACTTGTGGGTGGTCGTCTGGGCCAGTTCATGCCCCAGGGCATACATACGCGCAATAGCGGTTTCGTAGGACAAAGTATTCGGCTCTCAGCATTCCGCTGTCGGCCCTCTGCTTCAAGATTACCAGTTTGCTGCGCCGGATTCGGATTTTGCCATGCCGACGCAGCCAATCCACTCATCTGCGCCTCGAACGGGCAATCAAGGAGGTTGGTTGAGTACTGAAGCTCTTCACAGGAGTCTTGCTGAGAGCCGACAGCCGACAGCGTCCTAGGCCACCGCCATGAACTCCAGTGCTCGCCCAATGTAGGACTTCAGCTGCCGGCGATGAACCACTGCATCCAGCATGCCGTGTTCGAGGAGAAATTCGCTCCTCTGAAAGCCCTGCGGCAGCTTCTGCCGGATCGTCTGCTCGATGACCCGAGGCCCGGCAAATCCAATCAGGGCCCCCGGTTCGGCGATATTCAGGTCGCCCAGCATGGCAAACGAGGCCGTTACCCCGCCGGTGGTGGGGTCGGTCAGCACAGATATGTACGGAACTCTGGCTTCGTCCAGGCGGGCCAGCGCGGCTGAGATCTTGGCCAACTGCATCAGGCTGATGACACCTTCCATCATGCGCGCCCCACCCGAGGCAGAGACGATGATGAGCGGCCCCCGCGTGGCGGTAGCCTGCTCGATCGCCCGGGTGATGACTTCACCCACTACCGCTCCCATGCTGCCCCCAATGAACGCATATTCCATGGAGCTCACAATCACCGGGCGTCCGTTCAGTTTGCCGCGAGCATTGATGACCGCGTCCTTCAGCCCGGTGTCGCCCTGAGCCTGCTTCAGCCGTGAGGAATACGCCTTCAGGTCGACAAACTTCAGGGGATCGGTCGATGCCAGGTTCGAGTCGAAGACCTCATACTCGTTGCCATCCAGGAGCTGGGCCAGCCGGGTCCGCGCGTCAATGCGGAAGTGGCGGTCGCACTTGGGACACACGTTGAGGTTCTCTTCCAGATCCTTTTTCCAGATAATCTGCCGGCAGGTGTCACACTTCACCCACAGTCCCTCGGTGCGCACCTTGCG
>JACXTT010014538.1_pt1 | contig 10286 bp, 9 predicted proteins | sample 9270951 | NCBI WGS metagenome assembly JACXTT01 (sample SAMN15532306, study PRJNA645909) | rock metagenome | isolation source: weathered quartz diorite | place: Puerto Rico | collected 2017-06-21
GTATCGGTGGCGTGCGTGCGATAGGAGTCAATGACGGATTGCTTTTGCTGTCTGGCTAGCACTAACCTGTTGCTCTCCTGTTTATTTTCGTTTCGTAACGTCTTCGAGGTTAACACGTTGCCGCGAGACGTGGCAAGCGGAAGGCGGGTTAACGGCAGGGATCGAGGAGGCAGATGGGTCTTGCTCTTAGTCACATTCCAGATGGAGCAGGCCGTGAGGACCTGAAAAAGGACAAGAGCAATGCGGGCTTTATAGCCGCCGAAGAACTTTGCCTACCAATCTGAGGGGACGTACCTCAGCGCTGAAGCCCTCTCCACCCTATTCGGGCTGAGCCGCGATCTACCTTCAGCGTGCCTGGGTAAGCTGTGGTCGATTCATGATGCGCCTGCAACTCCGCACCGCTAAACCTGCTGACGCCGACTCCATCGCGCGCATCGTCAATGACGCCTACCGCCGCGAGCGCTTTTTCATCGACGCCGATCGTACCAGCCCCGAGAAAGTCCGCGCGCTTCTTGCGAAGGGTAAATTCCTGCTTTTGGTTGAAGATGCCGCGCTCGTGGGATGCGTGTATGTCGAACACCGCGGGGAGCGCGGATATTTCGGTCTGCTGGCGGTCGAACCTACGCGTCAGCGCGCGGGACTTGGGGCGCGTCTGATCGCGGCCGCTGAACAGGACTGCCGTGCCGCAAACTGCCGCTTCATGGATCTCACGGTCGCCAATCTCCGGACGGAGCTGCCACCGTACTATCGCCGCTTCGGCTACGTCGAGAATGGCACGCTACCCTTCCCTGCCGATCAACACCCAAAATGCCCGTTCATCTGATTGCGATGGCTAAGGCTCTGTAGCGGCTCCTGTGCGCAGCCCCGTCAATTTTCCGGAACGAACATTGTGCTTCGAACATCCCATACTGAGCGCGAGTTGCACCCAAAGTCGGCTCGTTTCGAAAGGATACTGATTAGGTGGGTGGGTGTGTCCCTTCGTGTTGCGGCTAAGGTGGATTTAGCAACCACTCTCTGAATTTGGCATCTACTGTGAAGAGAACAATTATGAGCGACGAGACAATTGACGGCCTGTGCAAGGACTGTGGCCCAACGTTTACAGCGTTCCTGGAACAGATGGCCGCACACAACAAAGAACAGATGACCGAACTCAACCCCAAAGTCGTCTGCCCGTCTTGCGGAAAGGTCCATGAATACATCCCGGGCGCTTCCAAAGCGGCCAACCCACGCGCGTCCTGATTTTTGCCTTCACAGTTGTGTGAGCTGCTGTCGCGGCTCTTCGCTTCTCGTCCTCGCAGTCGTATCTTTCCAACCTCGCGCAAGACCGACCGAGCGGCGGCGGGAAGGCCGGCTCCGAACGGAATCCCACATTTGCAAACCCTGCAAACGTGGGGCACAGCCGGACAGCACACTTGTCAGCCAGGATTTGTTCCGACACTCCCTAAGCAACGGGCAGTTCCACGGAAAACCGCGACCCTTCGTTGTTCGCGCATTCGACGCTAATTGAGCCGCCATGGCGCTCCACGATCCAGCGTGCGATCGCCAAGCCCAGTCCCGCCCCTTCCATGGTGCGGCCGCGCGCTTTATCGACGCGGTAAAAGCGTTCAAAGATCTTCTGCTGTTCAGCAGTTGGAATTCCGATCCCGTTATCGCTCACACTCAAAACCGCGCGCTGGCCACGTTCGTCCAAGAACACTTGTATACGCCCCGGGGCAGGCGTGTATTTGAAAGCGTTGTCGAGCAAGATCGCCAATACTCTTCGTAGCGCTGATTCATCCGCCATGACCCAGACTTGACCAGTTTTGTCGGAGGGCGCGGTGAGTTCATGGCCCGCCTTCGCAGCCAAAGGCTCCCACTCTTTCATGCAGTCCTTCAGCATGCACGCCAGGTCAATCGGTTGCCGTTTGAGAGCCTCGCGTCCCGAGTCGGCACGAGCCAGGGCGAGCAAATCCTCGATCAAAATTGAAGTTCTTTTGGTTTCGCTTAGAATTTGCTGCAGGGCTTCGCGATAGGCATCGACATCGCGCGATCTTCGCAATGCCACCTCGGCCTCGGTGCGGATTAATGAAATCGGAGTCCGCAATTCATGCGAGGCATCGGCGGTGAACTGCGTGATTTGCAAGAACGCCTTTTCAATGCGGTCCAGCATCTCGTTCAAGGTGTCGGACAAACGCTGGAGTTCGTCGCCCGTGTCCAACCTTTCCAATCGGCTGCCAAGATTGTGGCCACTGATATTGCGCGCGGTGCGCGTCAGGGCGTCCACCGGAGCAAGAGCGCGATGACTCAACCAGTAACCGCCGCCGGCCGAGGTCAGCAGGACGAGCGGGGCGAGCCACAAGAGGTAGTTCCGGAAGGTGTTGAGAGTCGCCAGCATTTCCTTCATGGGGGCGCCCATCTCAACCACAAATGTGAAGCCGTGAGTATCGATGCTCGACCTGAAAAAGCGGAGTGGTTTCCCCCGAGTAACTCGATCTTCGAAGGGGACAATCGTCCCCGAACCAGTGCGGTGGGGCAAGCTTGGGGTCGCGAATGCGTCCTTCTTTAGAAAATCGGAGACATACACGGGATCGCCGGCCGAGGTAAAGACCACCAGGTATTCTCCGGCGTGCGCTTGGGAATAGGTTTCCGTCACTTCCTCTTGGAACTTGGCCAAATCAGCGGTTTTTTTTTGGGATTCCAGGAAGCTGCGCAGATCCTCGGTCTGGTCGCGCAAGCTGTCGTCAACAATGCTGACAAGATGGTGCCGCAGTGCTAGCCACATCCCGGCCCCGAAAGCGAACTGGCCCAGGGCAAAGATTGCCAGGTACCAGATCGTCAGTCGAAGGCCGATGGAGAGCCTGGTCACGTTTGCGTGGCCTCGCGGATCACGTATCCGACGCCGCGCACGGTGTGGATTAGTTTGGGCTGCTCAGGCTTGTCAATCTTGTTTCGCAGGAGGTGCATGAAGGCGTCCAGGGTATTGTCTTCGATTTCGCGGTCAAAACCCCATACCGACTCGATTAGAGTCCGGCGTGGTGCGACCTGACCGGCACGATACATCAGCAGTGCCAGCAAGCTATATTCCGTCCGTGTGAGTGCGATATGCGCTCCTGCCCGTGAAACTTCGTGCGAGGCCGGATCGAGGAGGAGATCTGCAACCTGGAGGTAAGGCCTTGACAACTGGCTGGCGCGGCGCTTGACCGCCCGCAAACGCGCGACCAGCTCATCAAACGAAAACGGCTTGGTCATGTAATCGTCGGCGCCCAGGTCGAGCCCGCGGACAATATCGGGAACCGTGTCCTTTGCAGTCAACACCAACACTGGCGTCTTGATGTTCTCAGAGCGTAGCCGCTGCATCATCTGGAAGCCGTCCAATTTCGGCATCATGATGTCCAGTAAGATGACGTCGAACTGGTAGGCGCGCGCCATCTCCAGACCCTCGGCACCGTCGGGAGCACACAAAACGGCATGGCCCTCTTCGCCCAGTCCGCGACGAAGCAGTTCCACCATGCGGGGCTCGTCTTCCACGATCAACAAGTTCATTGAATTAACGCCAAGTCGATCATCAAGGCGTTCCCTGAAGATTAGCTGAAAACCGGGCCTGCCGCCCAATTCCCCAACCTGAAAAAACATTCATCGGAGATTTACGGACTCTTCATACGCACTCGCTAGTATCTGCGTTTCCTGACAAGCAGATTGCCGGCGAAAAAACGCGCGGCTTTTTTGACTAGATTTTTGAGGAGGACCCATGCATCTCTCTCCGCAATGCGTTACGAACCGTTCGACAGGCGACCGGCTTTCCCGTGCCGCCCGAGTACTGCTGCTTACGAGCAGCATTATTAGCTGGGTGCCGCCATTGTTCGCGCAAATCGATCGCGCGGTGCTCGAAGGTACGGTCAGCGATCCCACCGGAAGAGTGATTGTTGGGGCCAGCGTGAAAGCCGTCGCAGCAGGTACCAGCCTGACCCAGGAACAGCAGACCAATTCGAATGGTTACTATCGCTTCCCGGGCCTGGCAGTCGGGAGCTATACCATTACCACTTCTAGTAGCGGCTTCCGGACGAGCGTCATCGAAAGTGTCATCCTCCAGGTTGGGCAGACGCGCACACTGGACATTAATCTTCCGGTCGGAGCGGCTGCGGAAAAAGTCGAGGTCAACGCGTCCACGAGTCCATCAGATCGCAGTTCCGCCGAGGCTTCCACTGTGATTCGAACGGACCAGATTGAGAATCTCCCCAACAACGGACGCGACTGGGCGAGTTTTACTCTTCTGGCTCCGTTTGCCCAGGATGACGGTGGCGGTGATCAAAGAACGATTCGTTTCGCCGGCCGAGCGCGCGATGACAACAACTTTCAGTTTGACGGCGTCGACGCAGGCGGCATCCAGGAGCAGGCGCAGAAATCGCAGACCCGACTGCAGATTTCTCAGGACGCGATCGAGGAGTATCGGGTCAATAGTGCCCTGTACGACGCGGAATATGGCACCCAGGCGGGCGGCCAGGTCAATGTGGTCACTAAGTCCGGTACAAATGACTATCACGGCACTGCCTTCGGATACTTAAGGAATTCCGTTTTTGATGCACGGAACTTCAACGACTTCGATCTGAATGGCAATCCGGTCATTCCACCCTTCCGTATGGGACAGTATGGAATGAGCTTCGGGGGGCCGATTGTCAAAAAGAAGCTTTTCTTTTTCCTTAATTATGAGGGCCTTCGCCAGTACCAGGCAACAACAACACAGGTACAGGTGCCGTCAGGAGACGAAGCACGGACGACTCTGGGTAATAGCCCACAGATGTGCTCCATCCTGCAGGCCTTTCCATGGCGCGCCAGCACGGGCGCCATCGGAAACTGCAACCCAGTGTTTGTCTTCCCGGATCCAGCCTTCAGTGTCGTCCCGGATGTAGATGGCACCGACTTGTTCACGCACACAGCCCCAACGACCGTGCATGAGGACACATGGCTGGTGCGACTGGACTACAGAATCAATGACAAGACCACGCTTTACGGCCGGGCTCAGCGCGACATCAGCCTGGTGGACGCACCCAACGGAGCCGCCGTCCCGTTCAACGACGTGCGCACCATCAACCATCCGGCGAACTACTTCCTAGCGCTTCAGCACACCTTCACTCCGAGACTTCTGAATGAGGCCAAAATCTTCATCAATCGGGAGCCATTCATCAATCCGCAGGCAAGCCCTTTGGACTATGCGGTTCACACAGCCAATTGGGTCACCATCAACAACATCAACGCGGATCACGAAGTGGGAACGACCTACGGAGTGATCGACAACCTTACTTGGGTTCGCAACCGCCATACGTTTAAGGCCGGAATGGAAATTCGGCGGGTTCGATTGAATCAAGGGAAAACCGCCGACAACAATCTTGATTTCGGTCAGGCGAACGCGGGTTTCGAGGACGCTAAGCTTTACGGAATTTCTTTCACGGCTCCATGGTGTTGCCACAAGTACCGGCGCACTTTTTATCTTCCCTATTTCCAGGATGAGTGGAAGGTGAAACCCAATCTCACCGTGAACTTGGGACTACGCTGGGAATACTACGGAGTCGCAAATGAAGCCGACAATCGCACCACCGTTTTCGACTTTAATGAATTTCACGGCGTCTGCCTGGGATCCGGATCAATCAATGGCCCATATCCCACGCCCATCAACACCGCGCCCTGTCCGAAGAACCCGGTTTTGTACAACCCGAATTACAAGAACTTCGATCCGCGGGTCAGCCTGGCTTGGGCACCTTCCGCACTGCATGGAAAGACTGTCATTCGCGGAGGGTTCGGAATCTACCACGGTGCAGCCCAGAACGACGACCTGAACGCCGGACTGGAAAGCGATCGCTTCACGCTGTCGGCCAATTTCGATCCCGGCGGACCGGGCACGCCCCTCCTGCCTCAATATCAGCAGGAGATTCCGGACCTGACCCCTCTGCAAACCGACGTAACTCGTGCCGGCCAGCATCCTCGGGGACTGCAGCGCCACGGACGCCGCGACCTCTATGCGGAGAACTGGGGTTTGACCGTCGAGCAGGAGCTACCTTCTAACTTTCTGGCATCTGCGGCATACCTTGGGTCGCGGGGCGTCCGGTTGTTTTCCCGTGGTGCGGTGAACCTTTGCATCACGAAACCAGATTTCGACGGGAACTGCACTCGCCCACTAGATCAGTTCTACCCGGATCCCAACAACCCGGATCCGTTCGGTTCGGTAGACTTCAAGTCCGACATCGGCGCCAGCACTTACCATGCATTACAGCTCAGTCTTGACCGGCGCTTTAGCCAAAGCCTGTCTTTCCAGACCCGCTACACCTGGTCGCACTCCATCAACGATGGGTCAGTAGGAGGCGGCGAATCCAATGGCCCCGAAAATGTAAACTGCCTTCGCTGCGACAAGGGACCCAGTGTTTTTGATATTCGTCACAATTTCACAGCCAATGCCGTCTACGAACTCCCGTTTGGCTCAGGAAAGCGCTTCTTGAACGAGGGTGGGGTCGTGGACAAGATAGTTGGGGGCTGGAGCGTGAGCAGCATTGGACTCTTCCACACCGGGCATCCGCTGACAATCACGATGAATATTTCTAACACGCAACTCCCGGATGGCAACGACCAGACGACTCAGCGGCCGGACCTGATTCCAGGAGTTCCGTTGTTGCTTGGCGGAGGAGCCCCGAACCACACCCTCCAGATCAATCCCGCTGCGTTTGCGCCCCCGCCGCTGGATCCGGCAGGCGCGTATGAGAGCGACGGCATCACTTGCGCCAGCGCTTGCGGATTGGTAACTCGATTTGGCAATGCAGGAAATGGAATCATTCGCGCGCTGAATTCCTGGCAGGTTGACCTTGCGCTCATCAAGGAGACCAAACTCAGCGAACGATTTTCCGTGCAGTTCGGGGTGCAGGCTTTCAATATCTTCAATCACGTCCAACTGGGCGACCCCGGCTTTGACCAACTCGCCTTTAACTACAATGTAAAGGCTGTCCCAAATGGGAACACGTTCCAGACCGTTCAGTCCCTTGCACCGGTGGCGGCGCTCGGTCAGATCACCACGACCAACAACTTCAATAACAACAACGACAACGCCGCCTCTCCGAACACGGGAACCGGATTACCGCGGCAGTTGCAATTCATGCTGCGGATCAAGTTCTAGGTTTGCAGATTCTCGCGGCTCTTCAGGGAGCTTTCAGGATCGCGGCGTAGGATCGCTGTCATTGACATCCACGAGACGCGGACTTGAGGTATCAGATGGGATCTAGCTTTCGTTTTCTTGCGAGCGCGGTCTTTGCGGTGATGCTGTTGAGCTCTAGTTCGTTCGCCGTCGACCCGCCCCAAAAATCTGCCCCTGCCTCCGGTGACCCCGTGTTGGTCGGTGCTGGGGACATCGCCAGTTGCGATGACCTCGCAGGTGCGGAAGCGACGGCCAAGCTAATCGACAAGATTCCGGGAACCGTGTTTGCCGCTGGCGACCTGGCTTACCCTGACGGATCGGACGAAGACTTTGCCAAGTGCTACAACCCGACTTGGGGCCGGTTCAAGGATCGCACGCGGCCCGCGCCCGGCAATCACGAATACCACAGCGACGGCGCTTCCGGCTATACGCGCTACTTTGGCGCCGCAGCCGGTGATCCCAAGAAGGGCTACTACAGTTACGACCTGGGCGCCTGGCACATTATCGCGCTGAATAGCCAGTGCGCCGCTGTCGGAGGCTGCGATGCGGCTTCGCCTCAGGGCCAATGGCTGAAGCAGGACTTGGCCCAGCACCCGGTGGCGTGCACGCTCGCCTATTTCCACACGCCGCTATTCAGTTCCGGAGGGAGACATGGCAATGATCCCGAGATGAAGCCCCTTTGGGATGCGCTCTATCACGCCGGCGCTGATGTGGTATTGAATGGGCACGATCACAACTACGAACGATTTGCGCCGCAAGACCCGGACGGGAAGCCAGATCCCAATCACGGCATTCGCGAATTTGTGGTAGGGAGCGGCGGAAAGAATTCCCACCGAACCATGGGTAAGCCCAGACCTAATAGCGAAGTACGGAACGACGATACATTCGGTGTCTTGAAACTGACGCTCCATCCGAACGGCTATGACTGGCAGTTCGTACCTGAGGCGGGCAAGACCTTTGCGGACGCCGGGTCAGGCACGTGCCACTGATCCAGCACGACTTTCAAATTCATGTTTTTCCTGGAGAATTCACCATGATGCGGTTGATCCGACTCTTGATCGTGTGCGCATTTGTATTCTCGTTTCTGCCCGCCGCAGAGGCTCAGGGCAGCGGCTACAAAGTCATCAAGAAGATTGCTTTGCCCGGAGACGGCGGCTGGGATTATCTCACCGTAGATTCGGAAGCTCACCGGCTTTACGTGTCGCACGGAACGCGAGTGGAAGTCATCGATCTGGAGACGGAAAAAGAAATCGGACAGATTCCGGACACGGCAGGCGTACACGGAATCGCACTGGCGTCCGAGTTCGACCGGGGATATACGAGCAACGGCAAGTCCAACAACTCCACCGCTTTCGCTCTGAAAACGCTGAAGGTGCTTAGCCAGGTGGCAACCGGGAACAAGCCGGACGCCATCATCTACGATCCTGCCTCGAAACGAGTGTTCGCGTTTAATGGCGACGGCAACAGCGCCACAGCGATCAATGCAGCGGACGGCAAAGTGGCAGGAACTGTAGACCTAGGCGGCGGCCCGGAATTCGCTGCCGCCGATGGCAAAGGCACTGTATTTGTAAATCTCGAAGAACAGAATATGGTGGTCGCGTTCGATTCGCAAAATCTCAAGGTGCTCCACAAATGGCCGCTCGCACCCTGCCAGACGCCGACCGCCATGGCCATGGATCGCAAGAATCGGCGCCTCTTCATCGGATGCCGCAGCCACCTGGCAGCGATCGTTAATGCGGATACAGGAAAGGTGATTCAGACCTTGCCGATTGGTGATCACGTCGATGCCGCCGCATTCGATGCCGACGGCGGCCTAGTCTTCTTCTCAAACGGCGACGGAACGATCAACGTCCTTCACCAGGATTCTCCGGACCACTACACCGCTATCGATACGATTCAGACCGCGCCACGGGCGAAAACCATGACGCTCGATCCAGTCACTAAACGTCTCTACCTTTCCACCGCAGAGGCAGGGCAGTTTGAGATTTTGGTCGTGGGGAAAAATTAAGCGCCGGGTACCACTATTCCCGGCCTTCGTAGCGGCGTCGACACCGGGACCCGGGATCTCACTCGCATACCACCCTGGTGGAAGACTCGAAGGTTCCGATGCAGAGATAAGGGACGTGCCTCGAGCACGACTCGATGAATTATCGGACGCACACATCACGCCCGTCGAGAGGATTTCGCGTCATGCGCAATTCGTCCTGACACTTTACAAATCTCTACCCACTTCCTTCGCAAGGACGGGCTGCGGTTGCGTTCCTTTGGAAAGTAACGGGCGCATCTGCCAGCTTCCGCATCAATGAACGGAGGATGTATGACGATGGAGAACCGCACGACAGTGTTTTATGTGGACGACAATCCCAAGTCGAGCCGATTACTCACGAGCGTTCTGGAAACATGCGGATTCCGGGTGATCACGGCGGATGATCCCGTCGAGGCGCTCGGCCTTTGCAAGAGAACATCTTTCGATCTGGCACTCCTGGACTATGAAATGCCCGGCATGACGGGTTCGCAACTGGCGCAGGAAATCAAGTTTCTGATGCCGGATGCTCCGGTTGTCCTGATCTCCGGTTACGCGGCGCTGCCGGCAACGGAATTGGTGTTTGTCGATGCGCACTTTGGGTTGGGAACGGCGTTGGACGATCTTCTATGGACGATGCGGACACTGGCGGGAATGGAATTGCCGGTGGGGTCGAGTCACCGGCCCTCGACGCATTGTGCAGACTCCACCTGAGAGCGGCGGGCAGGAGTGCCCGCCTCGCACCTGCATTTGACGCGGGTGAGGGTTCGGGTTCAGCGTACTGTTGAAAGTGAGTAAGCCGTCCTCTCCTCTTTCAGGTCCTCTGAACTAAGTCAGCCCATCTGAAGTACGTTCCTCTTAGTTGGCAACACCCAGAGGTGTCCTAATGATCAATCCCAAGATTCTCAAGCAACCGAATCCAACGATTATCGTCGACCCGAAAAGCTCTTCTGGCAAGGTGACGATGATGCCAGACACTGTGTCATCACCAGACCTGATAAGAGAACGGGCCTATGAGCTGTATGAAACCCGTGGGCGTGAACCTGGCCAAGATGAACAGGACTGGCTCCGCGCCGAACAGGAAATCCTCAAACTGGAGCGGTAAAGGCG
>JACXTT010014539.1_pt1 | contig 10286 bp, 8 predicted proteins | sample 9270951 | NCBI WGS metagenome assembly JACXTT01 (sample SAMN15532306, study PRJNA645909) | rock metagenome | isolation source: weathered quartz diorite | place: Puerto Rico | collected 2017-06-21
CGCGCGAAACCGCTCGCTCGCCAGTTGTCCAAACTTGTTGTACGGATCCTTGTAAACACCCAGCTGCGATCCCAGGGACTCGGCATACAGCGCCCACCCTTCTCCGTAGGCGCTGTTGCTGTAGAACTTACGGAAATCCGGCAGGCCCTTCTGCGAGCGCGCCAGCGAGTTTTGGAAAATGTGTCCGGGAACCGCCTCGTGCAATACCAGAGACTCCTTGTCGTAGCGCACCTGCTTCTCCGGCTGGTAGGCCCTCAAGTTAAACCATCCGGGGGCGCTGCCGTCGGGCATGGGCGCTTGCGCGTTGGAGGCGGTAGCCTGTTCGCGGTCTTCTGGGATCGCCCGAATTCCATACAACAGCATCGGAATATGCTTGAACTGATTCGGCAGTTCCGGCTCGATGATCTTGGCCGCGTTGCGGCAGTAGGCGAGCATTTCGTCTTTGGAGTGGAAGCGCTGCTCCGGATCGTTGGCCAGCTTCACTTCCAGTTCACTGACAGAGCCGTTGAATCCAGTCTGCCGCGCAATCGCCAGCATCTCGCCTTCGATCCGGACCACCTCCGCTTCACCGATCTTATGGATTTCTTCCGGAGTCATGTTGGTCGTCGTCAATCGGCGAATAAGGATCGCGTAGTCCTCCTTCCCATCGCGCAAGCTGCCAATCCCGATCCCCGCCCTCACGTGCGCTGCGTAAGTCGTCTGCATGTAGTCGAGGTACTTGCGCCACGCCGGGCGGAAATCGTTTTCGAAGGCGTCCGTTGCCTGCTTGCGCAACCGAGTCCGCTCCGCCTCGGGAATGCTGGTCGGCATTTTCTTGAGGAACTCCAGCAGCGGTGTCGCGGCGGCGTCCTGCGCCACCTGCGCTCTCAACTGGTCGGTTACCAGATCGGCAACGATCTTCGGCTGCGTCACCCCGCGGGCGATCGCCTCGTTCAGAATTGCGATGCTCTGGTCCACGTAGGCCGGAACCGCATGCAGCCGCGCAATGATGTTCTCGCAATCCTTCACCGTGAAGGCCGGCATGCGGTCGATAGTCAGGTACACGCGAGTGTGCGAGCCATACAACTGCCCGACGCGCAGCAGGTAGGTTTCGAGATCGAGCGCGTCGAGCTGGGTGCGCAGGTCGTAGCTCAAGAGGCGAGTACTGAGGGCGTCCTGATCGGAGAGTCCCTTCAGTTCGAACTTCTGCGCCTGTTCCAACGCATGCTGGAGATGAGCTCGGCGCTGGTCGCGTCCCTGCTTGGAAAGATCCGACCACCGGTCGTCGTACTCGTGACGCCCCACCGTGGTGGCAAATTCCGGGTCGTCGCGGAGACGCCCTTCAAAGTACTGGGCAAAGAATTTGGCGAGGTCGGCGGAAGAAGTTTGCGCCGCAGACTGGAAAGACGCGAAGCAAACCAATAGCGGTGCAACCACAATCCATACAGCGAAGCGCGATTTTATGGTGTCGAACATAAGCATTGCATTTTATACCGACCGACCTCTGCGATCTGACTTCTGCATTCTGCAATCGCTTCCCCACTCGTGATATTTTGACTATTCGAACCATGATCCGCTCCTACAAAGGCATCACGCCCCAATTCCCTTCAACCTGCTACGTGGACGAATCCGCCCAACTGATCGGCGACGTCATCCTCGGCGAGCACTCCAGCATTTGGATGAACGCCGTGCTCCGCGGTGACGTTCATGAAATCCGTGTCGGCCACTATTCGAACATTCAGGACAACTGTGTCCTGCATGGCATGACGCAACAATACGGCGTGTACGTCGGCGACTACGTCACTGTCGGTCACAACGTCGTGCTCCACGGATGCAAGATTGAGGACCGCTGCCTGATCGGCATGGGCTCGATCCTCCTGAATGGAGTCGTTGTAGGCACAGGCTCCATCATCGGCGCCGGCACGCTGATTCCCGAGAAAACGATTATTGAACCGAACTCGCTGTGGCTCGGGTCTCCCGGAAAATTCCGCCGCCGCCTTGAAAAGCCGGACGAAGACATGATCCTGCGCTACGCGGAGAATTATCTGGGGTACAAGAAGGCGTACTTGATGGAGAGAAAATGGGAGGCGGAAGGCAGCACACAGCGGCAGTGAGCGCTCAGTACTAGCTTTCAGAGACACCCCTGTAGAATGTCATCCTGAGCGGAGCAAGATGTTCGCGTATGCGAACATCTTGCGGAGTCGAAGGACCCCTACCCTGTGAGGAGTGGTAACGCGGCGTCGAGGCATTCTCCCCGTGCTGCTGCGGGTTCGTCGTGAGAATTCCCTGATGCGTCAGGTTTGGAATATGCGCAGTAAGGGTCCTTCGGCTACGCCGGCGATTCGCTTCGCGAATCACCGCCTCCGCTCAGGATGACAAGATAGAAGCTAGTAGCCAGCAGCTAAAGCTCATGATTAAAGCTCCCCGAGGCACGCGCGACCTGCTTCCGCCGGACACGGCGCTGTGGAACTTCGTCGAAGCTGCCGTCCGCGACGTTTTTCGCGCCTACAACTTCCAGGAAATCCGCACACCGATCTTCGAGAGCACGGACCTCTTCGCCCGCGCCGTCGGCGAAGAAACGGACATCGTCGCAAAAGAAATGTTCACCTGGGAAGATCGCGGGCGGGCTGAGAGCGACAAGGGGCAATCCCTCACCCTGCGTCCCGAAAACACCGCCGGCGTAGTCCGCGCCTACATCGAGCACAAACTCTGGGACCGCGGCCTGAATAAACTTTTCTACATCGGCCCTCAGTTCCGCCGCGAGCGTCCGCAAAAAGGCCGCTACCGCCAGTTCTACCAGATCGGCGCCGAGGTCATCGGGCCGTCGAGTTCCGGCAGCGAATCTCCTGCTCGTGATGCCGAAATCCTCGAACTGCTGGCGACGCTGCTCGACCGCGTGGGCATCGCCGGCTGGACGCTCGAACTCAACTCGGTCGGCTGCCCGGCCGACCGAGCGAAGTTCAACGAAGCCCTGCGCAAAGCGCTCCAACCCGTCGTCGGCAAAATGTGCGCCGACTGCCAGCGCCGGGCCGTGACCAATCCCCTGCGCGTCTTCGACTGCAAAGTCCCCGGAGACCAGCCCATCATCGAAAAGCTCCCGCGCATCTCGCAATTCCTCGACGAGCCTTGCCGCCAACACTTCGAAGAAGTCCAAGGCATCCTGAAGGTCGTCGAAGTCCCATTCGTCCTCAACGACCGTCTGGTAAGGGGCTTGGATTACTACACCCGTACTGCGTTTGAGTTCACCCACGGGGCGCTGGGTGCGCAGAATGCGATCCTTGGCGGCGGACGATACGACGGCTTGTCGGAAGCACTGGGCGGGCCCGCCGCGCCGGGGATCGGTTTTGCCATCGGCGAGGACAGGTTGGTGATGTCACTGGCGGAGTCGGCGGAATCGGTCGTACGGAAGCCGGACGTTTACATTGCCCCGCTCGGCCCGGACATGAATCGCGAAGCGGCCCGCCTGGCCCGCGAGCTGCGCCGGCACGATCTCGTCGTGGATCTTGGCGACGAATCGTTCCGCCTGAAGAAATCTTTCGAGGCCGCCGACAAGTTGGGCGCGCGCTACATCTTGATCGTGGGCGAGAACGAGGTGAAAGTTGACGCCTTCGCGCTCAAGCACCTAGCGTCGGGTGAGCAAGTGACTGTGCCGCGCGCAGAACTGGCGAAACGGATCTCGCAAAACTGTTAGCCTTCCCCTGAGGTTCCTGGCGACCCCGGTGGTAACCGCCATTCGTCCGAACCACAGGGCTCACGAGGGAACACAGGTTAGAATCATTTCTCCGGGAGGCGATTATGCGAATTCCGCTGCTGTGCGCAGTGATGATCAGTGTCAGCCTAGTCTTTGCCCAAACCCCGCAATCTAAGTCTCCATCACCGTTCGAACAGGAGGTCTTGAACAACCAGAACCAGTTCCAGCAGGCACTCGCAGATAAGAATGTCACCTACGTGAACCAGACTGTCGCCGATGATTTCAGAGGCATTGCTACGAACGGCGATTTCTACGACCGGGACGAACTGGTCGGCTCGGCCCACGAAGGCCTGCCCAAGGACCAGCGCGTCTACGATGTGAGTGTCGTGCGGCTCACCGAAAACAGCGCCGTCGTCACCTACAACCTGATTATTCCGGCCGGACGCCCCCGTTACCGGCACATGAGCGACACCTGGGCGAAAGACGGCAGCAAGTGGAAACTCAAGTTCGAGCAAGTCACGATTAACCTGTGGAGCGCCACTGATTTTGATTAGAGTAGTCAGGAGTCAACAAATCCCAGCCGGGGCCGCTCATCCTGGTACTAGGTCAGTTTGAAATCGAGTGACGAAACGGTCGCATCCTGTGGAAGAATCGCTATATGGCAATTGAAGCGTTTCTTGAGCGAGTTTCCGATGTGGATCCCAGCGTGGTACGGTGCTCTATCTGCAAGGAGCAGTTCCATACATCGCCGATTGGCCCGCGCAAACCAGTACAGGAGTTCGGCGAACACGTCAGGACGGCCCACCCGCAGGCCGTCGTCAAACGCCAAGACAGCAATTAGATTGTTGCCCGTTCGAATTGTCACCCAATGGGGCGAACTGGAGTCTCGTCATGGACGGCGAGCGAACCAAGAGCAGATAAAAAACTACCTGGTGCTCAGTACCGAGTACCCCAGAAAAGACAAATCCAGACCCCAACCTGCAGGTTGTGGCGACGGCTTACTAGCAGCTGGGTACTGGCAACTGCCCCTCCATTTATAATCTTCAATTCGGCTTACCGCCGCATTCCGATCAGACAAGGCGAACTTGTGCTCGATTTTCTAGACGACCTACGACGGAGTCACATGTGCGGGGCTCTACGCCTCGCCGACGCAGACAAGAAAGTTGTCCTCATGGGATGGATGAACCGGCGCCGCGATCTCGGACAGATCATTTTTGTCGACCTGCGCGACCGCACCGGGATCACCCAGGTTGTGTTCAACCACGAACTGAATGCTGCCGTCCATGACAAAGCCCAAGTGCTGCGCAACGAGTTTGTCATCGCGGTCATCGGTACGGTGAAAAAGCGCGACGCCGACACCATCAACAAGAACATTCCTACGGGTGAAGTCGAGCTGGTCGCCGAAGAACTCCGTATCCTCAACGTGTCGAAACAGCTGCCGTTTTTGCCTAGCGACACCGTGCTTCCCAACGAGGAAATGCGGCTCAAGTACCGCTATCTCGACCTGCGACGCGACGCCATGCAGTTCAACATTGCTCTGCGCCATAACGTCGCGCTGGCGATTCGTGATTACCTCGCGTCACGGGGCTTCTTCGAAATCGAAACGCCTTTCATGACGCGTTCCACTCCCGAAGGCGCGCGCGACTATCTCGTCCCCAGCCGCGTCCAGCCTGGGTCGTTCTACGCACTGCCGCAGTCACCGCAACTGTTCAAGCAGATCCTGATGATCTCGGGCTTTGACAAATATTTCCAGATCGTGCGCTGCTTCCGCGACGAAGATTTCCGCGCTGACCGCCAAGCCGAATTCACGCAAATCGATCTCGAAATGTCCTATCCGCAGCCCGAGCGCGTGTGGGAAGTGGTGGAAGGCTTCCTGACTGCAGCCTTTAAAGCCGCCGGCCACGAGATCAAGACGCCCTTCGCGCGGATGGACTACGACGACGCCATCCGCCAGTACGGTGTCGACAAGCCCGACCTGCGCCTGCCCGCGTTCACCGACGTGCGGGACTGTTTTACGCCCGCTGACCTCGAGCAGCTGTCGATCAACAAAGACTTGCCGGTAATTGCGATTCGAACGCCGGGGGTCGGCGAATTGTCGAGAAAAGAGCGCGACGACATGAAGCCGATGTTTGTCTCCAAGGGCGGAGCGCGGGTGTTTGAAGACTTCAAGCGCATCGAGACGAAGTTCGCAGAGGCGGGCGCGAAAATTCGCCAGAAGGCTGGTGCTGCAGCGAACGATCTGCTGGTGCTGGTGGTCGGCTCGGCGCAATCCGGAGGTGACGACCATCCTGCCGGGAAACGCAAAGTCACGCCTGCGGAGCTGGCCATCTATGCCTCGGCCGGGATCTTGCGAGTTGCGCTGGCACAGAAGTATGCCGACCGGCACGGCATTTTCAAGAAGAGTGGCGATCCGGATAAAGATTACCGATTCCTGTGGGTCACGAATTTCCCCATGTTCGAGTACGACGAGGGCGAGAAGCGGTGGATGGCGGCCCATCATCCGTTTACCTCGCCGCACGAAGAAGACATGGACAAACTCGAAACCGACCCGGCCATGGTGCGGGCCCTCGCTTATGACGTCGTGCTGAATGGGACGGAGCTGGGCTCGGGCTCTATCCGTATTCACCGCCAGGATGTGCAGCGCCGGATCTTCAGCGCCCTCGGCATGACGGAAGAAGAAGCGCGTTCGCGCTTCGGCTTCTTCCTGGAAGCGCTGGAGTATGGCACTCCGCCGCATGGTGGAATCGCACTCGGGTTAGACCGTATCGTGATGATACTCGCCGGGGCCGACAGCTTGCGCGAAGTGATTCCCTTCCCCAAGACCGCCGCCGCGAAAGACCTGATGGTGGAGGCACCGACGCCGGTGGCGGAGGGGCAGTTAAGGGAGTTGGGGATTAAAGTGAACCTGAGGTAAAGATGTACGACCTGCTACGGGCCCTCGATTTCACGGACGGTCAGACCGCTCGCCTTGCGAAGGATTGGGATGACTCAATTGCACCCAAGACTATTGAGCATCCCCCCCTCTATCACTACACCAGTCCCGAGGGGCTGCTAGGAATCATTCAGAGCGGAGAACTCTGGGCAAGCGCGGTCAAATACTCCAACGATCTATCCGAAGTAGAGAATGCCAAGGCCCAACTGCCCGAACACCTTGCCAAGTTGAACTTGGATAATTTCCCTGGCCTGCGGCACGCTCTTGACTTTGTTAGAGAGTACTTCAGGGGGGATGAGCAGCCCCCTCAAGACGCGTATATCTTTTGCTTTTGTACTAATGGCGACTTGTTGAGTCAGTGGAGGGGGTACGCTGGTGCTGGTGGTTTTTCGATTGGATTTGCGAACCTCTTGGTGTCCGATGCTCGTGTCTACGAGAATCGACCTTTCGTTGCGTTCAAGTTCATAGGAAGGGCAGCTCTCCGACCGGTTCTCTACAAGGAAGAAGATCAAAGTACACGGCTAGGTGAGATTTTGAGCCATGCTGCGGAGTTTCAAGCACGGGCGCTACGAAAGGATGTCCCGCAAGATAAGGTGGATATTTTTCTGAAGTGGGGTCTCTTGTCCCAGCTGATGGAATGGGTTCACACGGTCAAAGACAAGGCATTCATTGAAGAAGGAGAATGGCGGATCGTGGTTTTTCCGCTCCCCAAAAACTTTGCAGTGCAAAGTGGGCTGCAGCCCACGCAGGTTGATTTCCGCGTTAGGGGAGCAGCAATCGTTCCGTTCATTCGACTCACGCCTTATTCCTCCGCCGTATTACCGATTCGCCGAGTCGTGTGTGGTCCCAACGCCCGAGGGAAACTGACCCAAGAAGCAGTCATGCGCGCACTCAAGTTGCGGTACGACGGTGTAGCCGTCGATGAATCACTGGTTCCGCTCCGTCTTTGAGCCGAGGAAGAGCTGCGGGCCATGGGTCCGACCTCCGGTACAAAAGCCCCCGCTATTTAAAAACCGTATCGCAGCGGTGAACCGCTACGCCACCCAAAAGCAGGCTTGCGGCGCAGAGTGGTTCCATTCTCTGAATCTCGGCGACTGCGTGCAGAGTAGTGGCGGCGGGCGGATTTGGAGTTGATGGCTGGCGCAACAGATTCCAGGCTTCGCGATATTGTTCGTACTGATTCTCGGGATAGCCAGGGCGGACTCGGATGGCGATCCTCTGCGTCGCCACTGAAGATGGAATGATGTACCAGACGTCTTTCGGGATCACATACACGGCAAGATAGTCGAAATCCGAGTGCTGGTAACGACGCATCGAGATGTGGCGCATGTTGGCGACGAATGTGCCTTGCGCGTAGTGCGGCTTGCGCCCACGCGCCTTGCACATCGTGGACTTGACCTGTACGCGCACGAAGCGTCCTTTGAGTTCGATGACTACGTCGTAGGTCGCGGAGTCTCCCCAGGGGCGGGATTGTTTGAAGCCCAACTCGGCAGCTTTGGCCATGAAGCGGAGTTCGGCCCACTCGCCGCGCTCTTTCGGTTTCTGAATGCGACTGCCTGGAGTTTTCAGATGTGTCCTCCAAATAGAAAAAAGCGCGGCCCGCGGGCCACGCCTTGTTTTCTGCTCTATATGTCTAGTATAGCATTTTGAAATAGCTAATCCCGTCAACTTTCCTCCGTTTATACTTGACGCAGTTTCATCCACTTGGGGGCTATCGTGTAAATCCTGCCTATTGACAGGATTTCGGCCTCGCTAATCCCTAACCGCCTTGTCTGTGATCTCCAGTCCCTTGTCGATAATCGCAAACGCCTCGCGCAGTTGTTGCTCATTAATGCAGAGCGGCGGGTTGGTGTAGAAGGTGTTCCAGCGCACCAGGGTGTAGAGGCCGTTCTCACGGAAGAATTTTGCCAGCGCGGCCATTTCGTCAGATGTGCCGTTAAACGGGGCCATGGGCTGGCGGGTCTTGCGGCTGCGGATCAGTTCGACGATCCCAAACAGTCCGATCGAACGCACCGCACCGACTGATGGATGCTTCCCCTGCAGGTCCGCTCCCAGATCCTTCATGATCGCGCCCATCTTGCGGGCGTTCTCGATCAGGTTATCTTCTTCGTACACACGAATGGTTGCGAGGGCAGCGGTACATCCCATGGGATGGGAGTTGTAAGTCAGGCCGCCGTAGAAGACTCTGTCCTGAAAGTGCTGCGCTATGTGATGACGCATACCGACGGCGCCAAGTGGTAAATAACTCGATGTAAGTCCCTTGGCCATCGAGATCAGATCAGGCACAACTTTCCAATGGTTGATGGCGAACCACTCACCGGTGCGGCCGAAGCCGGCCATGACTTCGTCGGCGATCATGAGAATGCCGTATTTGTCGCAGAGTTTGCGAACGCCCTGCATGTAGCCGTCGGGGGGAACGAGGATGCCGTTGGTGCCGACGACGGTCTCGAGGATGAACGCCGCGATGGTCTGCGGACCTTCGAGTTGCATGGTTTCTTCGATCATGGCGAGGGAAGTTTCGGCAGATTCCCATCCGCGCTCGATGCCGTGATAGGGGTCGAGCACGCGCACGACACCCGGAATGCCGGGCTCGGCGGCCCATCTGCGGGGATCGCCGGTCAGGCTGATCGCTCCGGCGGTCGCACCGTGATAGGAGCGGTAGCGCGCCATAATCTTGTGGCGTCCGGTGAAGAAGCGGGCAATCTTGATGGCGTTTTCGTTGGCTTCGGCGCCGCCGTTGGTGAAGAAGAACGTGTCAATGTCGCCAGGCGTGATCTCGGCGAGCTTGGCTCCAAGACGCGCGCGCGGTTCCGTCGCCATGAATGGATTCGCGTAGGCGAGCGTTTGCGCCTGCTCCGTGATCGCCTGGATGACGCGCTCGTCGCCGTGTCCGATGTTGACGGACATGAGCTGGCTGTTGAAGTCGATGAAACGTTTGCCTTCGGGCGTCCAGAAATAGATCCCCTTGGCGCGGGCGACGGGAATGGGATCGACCTTGGATTGCGCGGACCATTCGAAGAGTGTGTGCTTTTTGGTTAGGTCGACGATTTCCTGGCCGGTCATGGTGGGCGTAACGGTAGCGGTAGTCATAATTCCTCGATTCAAAATCTACGAAACACTTCACCACAGGGTCACAGAGACACAGAGGAGATCACAAAACCCTCCTGATAATCCCTCGGGTCAATAAAGAAACATTAAAGTTGATGACAAGTCCAACGCGCTTCCCAGACAGCTTGAGATAGGTTAGGAGCTGCGCCTCATGAATCGGAAGGAGTTTCTCCACGCACTTGAGTTCAAGAACTACCTGCTCTTCGACCACCAAGTCCATCTTGTATCCACAATCAAGATGCAGGCCCTTATATGCGACCGGGAGTTCGACCTGCCTTTCAAAGCGTACGCCCGGCAGGTGCAATTCCTGGCACAGACATTCTTGATACGCCGATTCCAGCAGCCCGGGCCCGAGTTGGCGATGGACTTCAATCGCCGCTCCGATGATGGGACTGGTTCGCGGATCTCGCTCTTCGCTTTCTCTGTGTCTCTGTGACTCTGTGGTGAGAAGTTTCATGGATCGTCATTATGCTGACTGCACCGCAAGCGTGCCTTTTTTCTCGGCAACGCTGGCCAACGCGGCTTCGAGTACGTCCATCGCTTCGTCCATTTGCGAGTCGGTGATGACCAGCGGCA
>JACXTT010014540.1_pt1 | contig 10286 bp, 7 predicted proteins | sample 9270951 | NCBI WGS metagenome assembly JACXTT01 (sample SAMN15532306, study PRJNA645909) | rock metagenome | isolation source: weathered quartz diorite | place: Puerto Rico | collected 2017-06-21
CGCTCCTTCCCGAGACTCCACGCGCAGCCCTGCAATCGGTGCCACAAGCGTGCGAACACGCGCCGCATACTCGGCACGCCGAGAACCATCCTCGTCAATTGCCAACAGCCAGTTCGCCATCGAAATCTCCGTCACCGTCGTGCGCAGGTCCTGGCTCACGCAACCGTGACCACCGTGGCAAGCAGATCACCCATGCGCTCGATCGCGGCGCCGAAGGCCCTGCAGCAATTCTTGCTTTCGGATTGGTCCGGGCTTCCGGACTCATCCGGGACGGGAGCAGGATCATGCCTGAGTCAGCGCGGCGTAATGCGATATGTTTTGGAATTATGAAATAGTCCGCCTTCGCGCTCTTAAGCCTCGTAAGCCCCTTTCCTTGGGGCTCGGCCGCACCCCATCGAGCCATAACATATTCTCGCAGTGTGTGCCAGGTCTTACGCCGCCAACTTGACGAGGGTCCTGCAAATCATCCTGCTGTAAGATGCAAGTCTCGCCGCTGGCGCCACAAGAAGACACTGTCCTCGACAGTGCTAGTTGTTACGGCAATCGTGTAGTGGCTACGTAACATGGAACTTCTGACATACCTCCACCATGTGCTCGGTTGGCTGTATTGGACCGCGCAGATCCACCTGTGGTACGCACCCTACACCGTGCTGCTGCTCGTCGAGCTGCTGATCGGCCGGCGCATTCGCGCAAGCTGGCGGGACGTCGCGTTCAACTATGCGTTCATGACGACTTTCCTCATCATTTTCACTTTCATAAACCCGCCATTGAAGAGTGCTTCATCGTGGCTCGCGTCTTCCTGGGGCGGGCCGTATCTGGATCTGACGTTTGGCGCGCATGAACGGCTGCTACCGAACATCGCAGCCCTGGTCATTTTCCTCTTCGTATACGACTTCTTCTGGTATTGGTGGCACCGGCTGCAGCACTCAATCCCGCTTCTGTGGATCTTCCATAAGCTGCATCATGTGGACCAAAACATGGGGGTCACGACGACTCTGAAGGCGCACCCGATTGGCGAGCTTGCCAAGACCTGCATGGTGGCGTTGCCGATGGCTCTCCTTTTCAAGTTCGAGCCCGTCACGATCTTCTGGGTCTCCTACTCGAAGAGTCTTTACGAGCACTTCGTGCATATGAACATCAATTGCCATTTCGGGCGGCTGAACTTCCTGATCTCCTCGCCGAACCAGCATCGTGTGCACCACAGCGTTCTGCCCGAGCACCGCAACAAGAACTTTGCGACCTTTTTCCCTCTCATCGACGTGCTGTTCGGGACCTACCATCACCCTGGTAAGGTTCCTCCTCCGACCGGGGTGGATACCGGCGAGACATATCCCACCCTGCGGCAGGCGTATATGCAGCCGTTCGCGGATTGGTGGCAGATGGGCAAACGCTACGGCAGGGCCGTGCCTCAGTGAGGCCTTGCTCCCGATCGCCAGGTGCGCTTGTTTGGCCTAACCGAGCAAGAACTTCCTGCTGAAGAAAAAATAACGACGAACACCAATGGACGGCGCATGCAGCAGCGAGCGCAAATGATGTCGAAACGCCTCGCTTCGATTGTTAGCCGCGAGTTCTTCCTCTGCTATTCGATGATGCAAAGTGCAAACTCGTTGATCCCATAGCCGTCGCTGCCGTCGTGTCTTGAAGTGCCCGGCCATTCTTTGATGGAGCTCCAGGGTGAAGCGCGACTGACTAGCATGCTTTGACAGGGACCCCGGAGTATCAGATTGCACGAACGTATTTTCCAAGAGGAAACCGAACTGATAGCCCTGAGTCAGTCTGAATGCCACATCGGTCCATTCCGTATACTTGGTCAGGCCCAGGAAGAGCTCTGGCGGTACGGTCGCGGTTCGATACAAGGCCCCGCACGGAGTCATCCAATTCGCCTGCAACAATGCGGCCAGAGGATCCTCGATGATGCGGTCCAGGTGCGCACGGCCCTTGAATAACCGGCGGTCGTCTTTCCACTCCTCTCTGAGTCCGTTGGTCACGACGGCATCGATATGCGGGCGAGCGTCGAGGAACGACTCACGTAGAGCGATGGACCGCGGAAGCAAGTAGTCGTCGTCATCGAGAAAGCCGAAGTATTCACCCGAGACAGCGCAGCGGCCGACATGAATCGCATTGGGCAGGCCCGCTTCGGCAATACACAGCAGACGAATGCCCTGAAGACTTTCGAGTTGCGATTTGACGGACGGATCGAATCGCGTTCCGTTGATGACGACCAGGGCTCTGCCTCCCTCGCGGAGAATGGAGTCGATAGCCCGCATCAGCTGCGGGGCGCGCTGCGTTTCGGCCAGTGTCGGTACGACGATTTCGGTTCGACCTGAACTGGCGTTGCTGCGGGGTTCAGTCATCGGGGACAGACGTCTATCGCAGCGGGACGCCATGAAGAGCCAGGCGCAGTCGGCCGACTTTGTAGCTCTCTTTTATCCGCGGTGGTAACAGGTTCCATAGTGGCGCAGCAGGTGGCTCGATCGCGTCTACCCACCGCACTCCGCGACTTGCCAAACTATATTGGCACACGCTCCTGTTCTTGTGATACGAACCGGGTCCTATGAAAACACGCTTGCCTGCCGCCGCACCAATGATCGCAGAATGTAGTCTATTGGTCGTAACTGTCCGGGCGTGGAGGTGAATCCTCACCCAATGACCGAAAGTATTCGCCACGTACGCCGGATCCAGCGAAATAGCTCCAGAAACCAATCCTCGCGTAACAGCCCCCAATGTTCTCGCCGACCGGGGCATTTCATTGTCTTCACGCAGAACGACTAGATCATAGTTGCCCTGAGGCATCGATTTGAGCCCGGCAATGTCGAGCAGATCACTCGGTGTGAGAGCCAAGGCCGTGTCGTGATCGAGGCAGACCTGTGCACCGTAATTCGGTAAACCCAGCTCATGCAGCAAGCCGTGCGTGACTTCTTCACGTGCAAAGAAGGACCACTCGCGACAGTTGGTACACGCGAGCGCAGGCTGCAGGCGCTGCGCCAGCCATTCGTGACTTCCACCGATTGAGACGGGCCCCTGGACCACCAAACGGACTTGCCTTGCAAGGGCTAGCTCGAGATTTACGAACGACCGACCACTGCACCAACTGTTATAGCCTCCGCCACCCTGCAGATAGATACAGTGCTCAGGCGTAGTGGAGAGCGCTTGAAATTCAGGAGTCTCACACGATGTCCACTGCAGGCCCAGAGCAACCGCCATTCTCTCGGCACCCGCAAATATCAGATGATCGCCCCAATTACCCAACGGGCGCAGGAACACCCATGGGCGGTCACGATGGCGCTCGAAAATCTGTTGAATCCTCGGTGACGCTGCCGCGACCCTGCGTTCGCCTACGGTAGCTTCGTTCACGATCGCATCCGCATCGGTGAGTTTAAATGGCCCACAGCGCGACCCATCGCACGTTGCGGTAGCTGCAGCGCTGTCGCGCCCGGGCTTTGACGTATTTCTAAATTCATGTGCCTACTCGAAATGAATTCTGCCTGAACCCACGAATCCAGCCAGTGACGAACCTCATATCCTGCGGAGTATGTGAAGCGTGTTCCGCCTTGCACGCGCCTTGCACGCAAGGCCGCCGCTCAGGACACGTGCACTTATCGTGCCTCTTGGACGGGGTGACGACCGGCGCCGCGCTGCTGAACTTCACCGTCGAACACGAGGTCCGCCAGTTGTAAAGGCGCAACATCTATTCCATGGCCTCGGTATACGGGCTGGAATCCCTCCGCGGCTGTTACAGGATCTTCAGGTCTCGATGGTCAGGTGCTGCGCGGATTGGGATTGAACTTCGCGAACAGCATGTTGATCACCCGCGCTTCGACACTGCGAGGGCGGCCCGTCAACGCCCACAGGAGACCGAGAAGGGCGGTAAACACCACCGCCCCCAGCACGACGCTCGCCAGGAGCAGCGGCAAACCGTGTGGGTTGAGTCCGTGCACGTCGGTCGCCGCTACGAATTTCCGAACTACGAAGAACATGAGCGTCGCGGCCAGGAGCGGTCGCCAGATCCGGGACATGAATTCCGCAACCTTGATGTCGAGCACGCGGAAGATCACGACGAGGCTGACCGGCAGAAACAGGACTGAGACGATGAGCTGGACCCACGCCACGCCGATCAAACCGAAGCGGGAGATCGCGAGCATGACCGGAATCGCGAACATCAGGAAACTAGCCGCGTTGAGCCAAGTGGTCAGCCGTGGCCGGCCCAGCGCCAGATACGCCGGATAGGTGCTGTTCATGAGCCCGGCCACCACTCCGAGAAAACCCAGGATCCGGATGAGTGGAACGGCGTCGGCCCACTTTGCGGAGAGCACCACGTATACCAGCGGCTCCGCGACAGCCGCGATTCCAAATGCGGCGGGCGCGGCCACCAGAGTCATCGCGGCCATCACGTCGAGAATCGCGCCACGCAATTGTGCGTGATCGTGAGCGATCTTGACGAATCCGGGAAAGATCGCCCGATTGATGGGCGCGAGAAGCTCGGAGGTCGGCAGAGACGAGATCTCATTGGAGAGTGTGTACATTCCCAGCGCACTCGATCCGATCGCTCGGCCGATCACGAAATGCGGAAGGCGCGTGTTGGCGAATGCAAGGGCGTTGTTTGCCAGCAGCCACACCGAGAAGGACATCAGCTCGGAGCTGCTGCGCAGTGAGAACCGCGGCCGGTAGGGGTGCATGAGGTAGCTCAGGAGCACCCCGGCCAAGCGCCCCGTGACGATGCCAATGACGAGCGCCCAATAGGAGCGCAGGGTGAAAGCGGCGACGAGCGTCACGATGAACCCGAGCAGCCGCTTGATGACCTGGAAATGAAACTCCCGGTGGAAGTGCAGTCCACGGCGGAATTCCACCGTGCCGATGTTTTCGAACCCCTGCACTGCCGATGCTCCGGCGAGCGCCGCCATCACGCCCGCGAGCCGCGGCTCGCCGTAGAAAGTCACGCTGGGATACGCCAGCAACAGAATGACCGCTGCGCACCCCAACCCGAGACACACGTTGAGGCTGAACGCGGCATCGTAGTGACGCCTCTGCGGATCGCGATGTTGGATCAGGGCATTGTCGAAGCCGAATGCGCTGACGAGCTCGACGAGCTCAATGACCGACATCGCCATGGCAACCAGCCCGAAGTCCTGCGGCATGAGCAATCGAGCCAGGAAAAGCGTGCTGATGAGCCCGAGGAGGCGTTGGGCAAGCCTGAACCCGATCATCCATGCTGCCCCAGTGGCGAGCTTCCTTATGACCATGATGGTATGCCGGTACCTGGAGTCCGCGGGCGCGGTGCGTTGGGCAGCATCACGATGCAACCGTGCTGGAGCGATGGAGCGCCGGCCCGGGGCCGACAAGGGCGGATCGGTAGTGCGAGAAAGCCGCTGACCATGTGAATTCGGCGATCGCTCGGGTGCGGGCGTTGGTCAGGAGCGTTGTCCGCAGGGGCTTGTCGTCGAGCAGTCGCAGGATCGCCTGAGCGAGTGCATCGACGTCTTCGGGCGCCACCAGCAGAGCCGAAACTCCGTCTGTCAGCACCTCGGGAATACCGCCCACGGCGGTCGCAATCACCGGGACGCCTAGGAATGCCGCTTCGAGCAACACGATTCCGAACGGTTCCGCGCGCGAGCTCAGAACGAACAACTCCGCATTTCGGATGATCGCCAATGTATCCGGATGTGACTGATCCGACTTGAGGATCACCGCATCCTGAAGACCGAGCTCGGCGATGAGGGCGGCGAGGGCCTGAAGCAGCGGGCCGGTCCGCCCGACGATCACCAGCTTCAATTCAGGCCGGTGGCGGTGGATTGCCGCGAACGCCCGAACCAGAACGTCGTGTCCCTTTTTGTGCTCGAAAGCTCCGACACAGGCGATATAGCGGTCGACCACGGCCTCCTCGGGCGGCGACCCTCGCTGTAACTCTTCGGTCAGACATTGCGTGTCGATCCCATTATGGATCCATCTGAAATTCACCCGATCCATTTCGCTTGCCCTGACCAGCCGCGAGCGCAGGCTCTTCGAGCAGCACGTCACCGCGTCCGCCGATTTCAGTAGCAGTCGCCACCAGAAGCGGGTAACCCTCGATCCCCGCTCGAGTTCGTCGAGATCCGCTCCGTGAAATGACAGCACAAAGCTCGCCTTGGGGCAGGCCAGGCGCAAGGCGACCATCAATGTGATGCACCAGAGCCGGGGATAGTGCACGTTCACCGCGGCCGGGCCGATTTTCCGCATGAGGCGCCGCACGCGCCAGACGCTTGCAGGCCATCTTATCCAGACTGACAAGAGATGGCGCATCGGGCGAGCCGGATTCCACGGCGCGACGAGCCAGCTCCGCGCGACGACTCCGCCCCCGGTGTTCTCGATCCTGGTCGCGGTAGCCCTGCCTTCGACCACCAGCAGCAGGGGTGTGAGAGAAGCGTCCAGGCGGGTCTGTCGCAAGAGATTGCGCACGACTTCGGTCACGCCTCCCACTGCGGTGAGATCCCACGGGAGCACGAAAACGATGGGTTGCCGCACGAGCTGCCCGGCTGCCGATGCGTCGAGGGCATTGGACTGAAGAGGCTGGCTCAAGTTTGCGGGCTCGCGCTTGCCGGATGGACTTGGATCGGGTCCCTGCGTAGCCCCGCCGTTGGAATTCTAAAATGCACGTGCAATTGTAGCGGCGGCCGCGCCGCAAATGTTGAGAGGTCGGTCGCTTTCGCGCAGTGATTTTGCAATATGATTGGGCTCGTTTGGCGCGAGATGAATCGATCAGGGCCATGCGAATACGGCTTCTCGGCCAGAAACTTCCGGTGTCGATCGTCGTGCGAGCGCTGCTCGAGACGACGCTGCTCTACTTCGTGCTGATTGCAGCCGCGATCGTGCGATTTGGTACAGACCTCGCCTCGATCGAGCAGACGGTGGGTCCTCTGTGGCCGCGCGCGCTGCTCTTCAGTCTCGTCATGTTCGCCTCCTTCCTCGCCTTCGGGCTGCACAGCGCGCGTCAGCGCGCCCAGAGCGCCGGCATCTTCGTGCGGGTCGTGGCGGCGGTCGGCTTGGGCGTCGTGATCGGCACGATCTGTATGTTCCTCATTCCGGATCTGTTTATTGGGCGCGGCGTCATGGCGCTCGCCGGGATCAGCGCACTCGTGGTGGCATTGGTGCTGCGCGTCGCGCTCGCCCGCTTCATCGACGAGCGGGTTTTCAAGGCGCGGGTACTGGTGTACGGTGTCGGCCGCAGTGCGGAGGCGATCTCCAAGCTCCGCCGTCGCGCCGATCGCCGCGGCTTCACGCTCGTCGGATTCGTACCACCGCAGGGCGAGAGCGTCGGCTTTTTTCTTTCCGAGCGGGCCGGCTTCTCCTCGGAGACGGTGCTCGATGGCGCCGTCGGGCTCCCGGAGCTCTGCGGGCGCCACGAGGTCGACGAGATCGTGGTGGCGGTTGACGACCGCCGGCGCAGTTTCCCGATCGACGAGCTTCTCCAATGCCGTCTCGCCGGGGTCGACGTGACGGAGCTCGTTACTTTTCTCGAGCGCGAGTCGGGGAGGGTGCCCATCGACGTGCTGAATCCGAGCTGGATCATCTTCGGCGAGGGCTACCGCCGGGACTCGCTGCGCCAGATCACCTCGCGCGCACTCGACCTCGTCGCGAGCGTCATCCTTATCCTCATATCGCTCCCGGCCATCGTCGCGACCGTGATCGCCATCAAGATGGAGGATGGCTTGCGCGCGCCGGTGCTCTATCGCCAGGAGCGGGTCGGTCTCGGTGGGCGGATCTTTCAGCTGCTGAAATTCCGCAGCATGCGCGTCGACGCGGAAGCGCCCGGCGAGGCGCGCTGGGCGGTGAAGGACGATCCGCGGGTGACGCGCGTCGGGGGCGTGATCCGCACGCTGCGAATCGATGAGCTGCCGCAGATCCTCAACGTCCTGAAGGGCGACATGAGCCTCGTCGGCCCCCGCCCCGAGCGCCCCGGGTTCGTGGCGACGCTCTCCGAGAAGATTCCCTACTACTTGGAGCGACACTGCCTCAAGCCCGGCATCACCGGCTGGGCACAGCTGTGCTATCCCTACGGCTCATCGGAACAGGACGCGATGGAGAAGCTCCAGTACGACCTCTACTACATCAAAAACAACAGCCTGCTCCTCGATCTCGTCATCCTGGTGCAGACTGCCGAGGTGGCGCTCTTCGGCAAGGGCGCACGCTAAGAGCGCAGTCGAGGCGCCTCACACCGTTCTTGCAGCCGACCTCGCGCGTCCGGGGCTGGCGGATGCAGGTTTCGGCGTGCCGTCGCAGGGTCGCTGGTGTGGTGTAAACGTGAATCCGTTCACGGTGTCCACGCGAGACTCTCTTTACATTTTACTGTAAAGTTTTCCCGGGTCATGGGGGTACGTATGCGGATTCATGCCTGTCCGGCGGGTGAGCCGGTCGGGGGAAGGCGCTGATGGCCACCGCGATGCAGCGGCGAAAACTCCTGATCCTCGAGAACGATCGAGCGCTGCGGCGCGAGCTCGAGGCGGTGTTCTCCGATCTCGACGTGAACGGCTGCGACACCGGCGAGGCGCTCGCCACGGTGCGGCGCACCGAGCCCGATGCCGTGCTGTTCGATCTCGGCACGGCCCGCGAGCCCGCGGTCGCGGCGCAGAGCCTGGAACTCCTGCGCCAGATTCTCAATATCAGCCCGGACACCAAGATCATCGCGATGACCGAGCATGATGCGCGCGAGCTCGCGGTGGCCGCGGTGGGACTCGGTGCGACCGACTTCTATCACAAGCCGCTCGATGCCGGCGTGCTGTCGATCGTGGTGCGGCGGGCGCTGCGCATCCGTGAGCTTGAGGAGGAGAACTGGCGGTTGCGCGAGCGCACCGGGACGATGGCGCTCGAGGGCATCATCGGCGTCAGCGATGCCATGCGCAGCCTGTGCCGCTCGATCGAGAAGGTGGCCCCCACCAACGCGACGGTGCTGCTCCTGGGCGAGAGCGGCACCGGCAAAGAGCTGCTCGCGCGCGCGGTGCACCGCCTGTCGGGCCGCTCGCACAAGCCCTTCGTCGCCATCAACTGCGCGGCGATTCCCGAGACGCTGCTCGAGAGCGAGCTGTTCGGATACGAGAAGGGCGCCTTCACGGGCGCCGCCAAGCGTACCGCCGGCAAGCTCGAATCGGCCGAGGGCGGCACGGTGTTCCTCGATGAGATCGGCGAGATGCCTGCATCGCTCCAGGCAAAGCTGCTGCGAGTGGTACAGGAGCGCACGGTGGAGCGCGTCGGCGGGCGCGTGCCGGTGTCCCTGGATTTTCGTCTCGTGTGCGCCACCAACCGTAACCTCGAGACCTTGATCGGCAACGGCAGCTTCCGCGATGACCTCTTCTATCGCATCAGCGAGGTGACCGTTCGCGTCCCTCCGCTGCGCGAGCGCCAGGGCGACAGTCTCTTGCTCGCCCAGTTCCTGTTGCAGCAGTTCTCGGAGCGGTTCGGCAAGCCGACGCGGGGCCTGGCGCCGGATGCCATCCGCGCGATCCAGGCGTATCGCTGGCCGGGTAACGTGCGGGAGCTTGAGAATCGCATCAAGGGCGCGGTCATCATGGCCGAAGGCGCGGTCGTCACCGCGGGCGACCTCGGCCTCGAGGATCCGGGTGACGACCCCGAGTACCTCAATCTGCGCGTGGCACGGCAGCGAGCCGAAGCCCAGGCGGTGCGACAGTCGCTCGCGGTGGCCAGGGGGAATCTCTCGCGGGCGGCGGAGCTCCTCGGAGTCACGCGGCCGACGCTGTACGATCTCCTCGGCAAGCACAGCATCGACGCCGCGCAGTTCGGGCGGCACGGGCCGCAGGCCGTGGAAGGCGCTCCGGGCGCCGTCGAGCCGCCGAGAGAAACCGCCACCGGCAGCGGCGGCGCAGATTAGCGGCCCCGGCCCGGCAGGCCGATGAAGCGGGCGTTGAGCGCTGCTTGAATCAGCGCTGCTTGAACTCCTCCGGCGTCAGCTGGTGCCGCGCGAGGAGCTTGTAGAAATCGGTACGGTTGCGCCGCGCGAGGCGAGCCGCCTGGCTCACGTTCCCGCCGGTGATCTGCAGGATCTGCGAGAGGTAGCTGCGGGTGAACTCATCGCGCGCCTCGTCGAAGGAGGGCAGCCGCCCCGGCGTGCCGCCGAGTGATTGCTGCACGAGCTCGACCGGAATGATCGGGGTCTGGGAGAGCGCCACGTTCTGGCGCACCACGTTCTGCAGCTGGCGGATGTTGCCCGGCCAGTCGGCGGTCGCGAGCAGCTCCACCGCCTCGGGCGCGTAGATCTTGCGCACGCCGCTTTCCTTGGCGATCTGCGCCAGGAAGTGCGC
>JACXTT010014541.1_pt1 | contig 10285 bp, 5 predicted proteins | sample 9270951 | NCBI WGS metagenome assembly JACXTT01 (sample SAMN15532306, study PRJNA645909) | rock metagenome | isolation source: weathered quartz diorite | place: Puerto Rico | collected 2017-06-21
GCTGTGCCTTGCCCTTAATTATGCCGTCCTCGGCGTCATAGGGCCGAGTAGGGTTCTCAGCTGCTTCGAGCAGAAGCGGATTAAACCCCCAGCATATGAAATGAGGAAGGTGACGGGTCAAGGGGTGTGTGCGATCCGCAGACATCTTCGTGAAAGCCGCCCCCGTTACTCCGATGCCCTGTCCCTGCTCTATCCCATTCCTCGTGCGCTCGGATCCGAACGCGTCTCGCTCACCGGGACCGTCGGCCCTCCCGCAGCAGTCGCCCTCTCTCTCCCGCGCCCGCGCGATCCCCCCGCGGCCTGACTCTCCATAGGGTTCCATCGTTCGGTCCGCCGAAAGGGCGGGCCATTCCATCGCTCTCTTCCCGCCGGTGAGGATGACGTCTCACTAGGAGGAAGACCACCATCACGAAAGGACAATTGTCATGAAGGGGCTTGTTCTTATTTTTCTGGGTTTCTCGACGCTCTTCGCCCGCATCTCACCCGGCCATCGCCTCGATTTTGTTTCACCACTCCCCGGTTCTACAATGGTTTCACGCGAGTCCAATATTGTCATCCGGTTCAAAAGTGCTTCGGATGTCTCTATTGTCTCGGGTTCGCTTCTGACTGCGGCCGGCAGTAAAAGCGGAATTCACTCGCTCACGGCGACTCTCTCCGATGATCAGCGCACCGTGGTTTTCCACCCCGACCAGCCTTTTCAACCGGACGAGATTGTAACGCTCACAGCCGCCTCACGTGAGTTTCCGGAATTCTCTTTCAGGATTAGCCCGAAGCCGAATCCCGACCTAAGCAAGCCCTATGAGTATGATTTTGATGCCACAGGATCTTCACCGAAAGAGCTGCCTGATCGCGTTTCCGCTCTCTCCCTGAATGACACGCTCCCGTCGGACTTTCCGGCTATTTCGATCACGACCTTCGGGAAGCCCCTCCCCAAGGGCGTTCTCTATATGGATAATTTTGCGCGTCAGTCCGTGTCGGCCTATCTGATGAATGTCTCGACCTACGGGACAGTGACCTATTATCAGAAGACGTCATTCTCCACTTTCGACTTTAAGAAGCAGCCGAATGGGCTGCTCTCCTACTATGACCGCATCGCAGCGGGATTCGTGGTCACCGATTCGTTGCATAATCAGCTCGATGTGTACCGGGCCGGGAACGGCTATCCCACCGATATTCATGAATTCCGAATGCTCAGCAACGGCCATTCGCTCCTTCTCGCCGACGATGCCGAGCCGGTGCGCATGGATACCGTCGTCGCCGGAGGAGACTCGAATGCTACGGTGGACGGCATCATCATCCAGGAACTCGATGCCGGAAAGAATGTTGTTTTCCAGTGGAGAAGCTGGGATCATTTCAAGATCACGGATGCCGTGGGCGTGGATCTCACCGCACATGTGGTTGACTACTGCCACGCCAATGCCCTGGAGCTGGACTACGACGGGAATATTCTTCTCTCGTCCCGGCATATGGACGAGATTACAAAGATTGACCGGAATACCGGGGATATCATCTGGCGATGGGGGGGAAAGAACAACCAGTTTATATTCTTGAACGATACCGTTCACTTCTCTCACCAGCACGCCGTCCGGCGGCTGCCGAACGGCCATATCACTCTGTTCGACAATGGGAATTTCCACACTCCCAGCTATTCCCGGGCGGTGGAATATGCCGTGGATGAACAGGCGAAGACGGCAACCGTGGCCTGGCTCTACCGGAACCAGCCCGATATCTACGGCTCCGCCCTCGGCTATGTGCAGCGGATGGACGACGGAAATACGCTCATCTGCTGGGGAGCCGCAAATCCCAATGTGACGATTGTCGCGCCCGATAGTACGAAGATTCTTCAGATGTCCTTCCCTCAATCGATCTATACATACCGCGCATATTTCTACCAGGGCCCGCAGCCCGTAATCTCGGTCAGCCCGGCATCTTTTTCTGTATCGTTGAACCCCCAATCCTCTCTCCAGGAGTCCCTCAAGATTGCGAATTACGGGCTCGATACTCTGCTCTATGCGCCCGTGGTCACTCAGCATTGGGTCGTGATCGATACGACGACCCGGTCGCTATTGGCCGGCGACTCGACTTTTCTGCATTTTTCGCTGGATGCGTCTTCGCTCTCTCAATGGTCCGCGTACGACGATACGCTTACTATTCTGAGCAACGATTCTCTCCGATCACCCTGGAGAATCCCGATTCATCTTTCAACTCTGGGACCGAAGATTGCCCTCCATCCCGCGTCGATCCATGCTGAAACGGATTCGAGTCTCGTCGTCTCCAAGGCGTTCATGATTCTTAATACCGGATCGGCCCCGCTTGGTTTTTCACTCTCGAACGGGGATACAGCTCAGCACTGGCTTTCTCTGACGGGCGCCGCCGGCTCTATTCCCCCGGGCGACAGCTCCGCGATTATTATAGCGATGGATGCCGGGGCTCTTTCGCCAGGAAACTATTCCGATTCTCTCACTGCGGCCAGCAATGATTCCTCGACTGGCCCTCTCGTCGTCCACGTTTCCCTGAAAGTTTATGAGGAGGACACGGTGGTTGCCGCGATGAGTCCGGGCTGGAATATCGTCTCCCTGCCCGTGACGCCGCACGATGCAGTGAAGTCGCATCTCTTTCCCGGGGCCTCTTCGAGCGCGTTTTCATACGAGGGTTCGTATGTTATACACGATTCGCTCCAACCGGGGTTCGGCTACTGGCTGAAGTATCCGTCGGGTCAATCTGTCCCGCTCCGCGGGCTTCGGATTATTGACGATTCCCTCGAAGTTTTCCCCGGATGGAATCTTGTCGGCTCCCTCACGTTCCCCGTCCCGGCATCGTCCGTGACGTCCGCCCCCGATGACATCATTCAGTCGAGTTTCTTTAAATTCTCAGGCGGATATTCGCGGGCCGATACGATCAAACCGGGATCAGGCTACTGGCTTAAGGCAAGCCAGCATGGTCTGATACTCTATTCGCAAGACGAAGCTCCCCAAAACCTTCTCAAGGGATTGAAGGATCTGAATTCTCTTACGGTCTCGGATGCGCACGGCGGGACGCAGACGCTCTATTTTGGCGCCGCGCCCTCTCTCCATGGACCCCAGTTCGACCTGCCCCCCCTTCCCCCGGAGAATTGCTTCGATGCCCGCTTTGAATCGGGCCGGTTCGTCGAAGAAATTCCGCACGACGGAAGCATGTCTTTCATGGTTCGGACAACATCTCCATCCCTTGGTCTCTCCTGGAATTTTACCAGGGAAAGCAGGTTCCGGCTCTCCGACCGCCGGAATGATTCCTGGGCGCTCGCCGGGTCGGGGAGTTTTTCGCTGAATCTTCCTTCGAACCACCCCGCGGTTTTCGACCTCTCGGTCGAATCGCCCAAACTTCCGGAAAAATATTCTCTGGAGCAGAATTTTCCCAACCCGTTTAATCCGGGCACGAGAATCCGCTTTTCCTTGCCCGAGGGTGCACGGGTCCGGCTCCAGGTGATGAATGTGCTGGGCCAGGTGGTCTCGACTCTGATCGACAGCCCCCTCGAGCCAGGCTACCATTCAGCCTGGTTCGATGCGCGTGAATTTTCGAGCGGGATTTACTTCTACCGGCTGCAGGCCGGTAATTTTGTCGAGGTGAGGAAGATGATGTCTATAAGGTAGGGCGCCTAGGGATTCATCCAGTAGGCGATTTTCATGAGGAAAATGTTTGCCGGCTCCGACCGGAAGAGATCGGAAAGGTTCTGCTTCAGTCGGATTTCTCCCGGATTGATGTCGTTCTCCCGCGTCTGCGTCCAGACGAAATAGAATGTGGAACCGGGCACGAATTCCCAGCGGAGGACGGCATTGCCGCGTATGGATTTGACGTTGAAATCGGGGTTTCTGAATCCGAATGTCCCCGCAGGTCCCGGGCCGTCAGGATCGACTGTGTATCGCGATGTATCATAGGAAATCGTCGATCCCGACCCGTAGGTGTTAAACTCGTAGCTTCCGGGCCGGGCTAGTTCCTTGAAGTTGCTGAACTCGCCCGCAGAGAGCAGGGGCTGAGCATAGAGCTGGAGACTCATTGTCGGCGTGAACGACCAGTTGAGCCTGATGCCGGCCACCCACTGCTTCTGGGTCATCTCTCCGTATACATACCGGTTCCCGTGTGTCTCCGTCGCCAGGGGATCGGAAAATGCGCCCACCCATTGCGCGTATTCCCAGTCCTCATCCAGCTCGGGACTGAGTATGACTTCAATGTTCGATGCAGGTTTCCAGTCGAGGTTGACGCTGAATGAATATGTGCTTGTGTGCCTCCCCTGATATGTGTCAAAATTTAACCCGGGAATAAAACTCGCCCGGCTGTCGCCGCTGAGCCACCAGGAGATTTCGTAACCGAGCGGCGTGATTACCTTCGGGCCCCCTCTCGTCTTTCGGTCGCTGACGGTCTGGGGATTGTACGCATACGACCATCCGAATTCATAGAAGTTGGGAAAGACGATGTCCGCGTTCTGCCAGATTCCCCGCCAGACCGGCGCCCCGCCGAAATCCTCGCTCTGAAAGAGGGCGGCCGAGAATTCCAGAAAGTTGTACCATGACGTGGGGACCGTCCAGCCGTACCTCGCCCCTATGTGCTCGTTGATGTAGTCCGTCCTCCACTGGAATCCCATGTCGTTGACGTCGAATCCGGGCGAGATTACTCCGAGCGAACCATTTACCGTGAAATTTCCCTTCTGCTTTGTGAGGAAGAGCCTTCCCGCATAGCCGGAGATTGAGGTCGCCGATGTATCCAGATGGACGTACGGAGCATCGGGCCGCTGGAAGTAATGCTGCGAGCTTTTCTGAAGGGCAAAGATTCTGGTGGGGTTGCCGGTGACGTTCGTTGCACCTCCCCACAGGGTGAGGACCCAGGTTTTGTCGCTGTCAAATGCCGTCCATCCGTCAATCCCCCCCATGACGGCATTGTTGTTTATCTGGTCACGCAGCGCAGGGTCGCTGAAGTCGCGCTGGACGTAGGTCGACATGAGGCCGATTCCCTGGCGCCCCTCGTTGATTTCCTTTAAAGTTCGTACCACTCCGTAATAACTGAGGGGTTCTACCTCCGTCTGCGACCGGGCACCCCCCGCCTCGATGTCCGCGTTCTCACGCGCCGTGACGGCGCTGATCGCCCCGATGCTCCAGTTGTTCCCGGTTTTTCCCGAAACCTTTGCCGCCCCCAGTATGCTCGTTCCTGTGGGTATGTCCACATAGTCGGCGTTCGACACCGATCCCTGCGGCGCCCTGCCTATTCTCCGGGAGTAGAAGAACGTCGGGTTCGACCAGTTGAAGCTCCAGTTGTTGCTCGCCCCCCCGCGGCCGAAGTTGAAGATGTTCGACCCTTCAAGGAAGAACGGACGCTTTTCGTTGAAATAGGTCTCGACATCGCTGAGGTTGACGACGGCCGGATCGACCTCCACCTGGCCGAAATCCGGGTTGATCGCCCCGTCAATGGTGATGTTGCTGCCGATGCCCATTTTGAAGTCAGCGCCTAGACCCGGCGAATACCGCGAGCCTGAATGAAACGGATCGCCCGGATCGTGGGGGCCGTATTCGGCTTTTCCCGTTATGTACGGCATGACCTCCAGCCGCCGGGGCGGTATTATGTTGTCGATGCCGGTAAGATCGGAGAACCGTGAGACGAACCCCGATCCGTTTTTCGGGGTGAATGTGATGTAGTCGGTCTCGTTCAGCCGGGCGATGATCCGCTTGAAATCCACCGCCCAGCGGTTTGTGTCTCCCTGATTGAACCGGATCTGTGAGTAGGGGATTCTCAGCTCCGCCGTCCAGCCCTGTCCGTCGATATGTGCCTTGCCCTCCCATATTCCATCCCATGAATCGTCGTCCCAATCGTCATTGTAAAGGACTCCGTCGTACATGGTTCCCGCAGCGTTTATGCCGAAGTAAAACCCGCTCCGCTTGTCATGATACCCGTCGACATAGAATGTGATGGCATCGGCCAGTATGCTGGCGTCTTTCCGCGCCAGACGCTTCTCAATTGAGTCAGGAGCCGTGTCGCTCATCCGTGCGCCGATGTAAAGGGCGCCGTCGTCATATCCTACCCAGACTTCCGTGCGCTCGGATGGAGGGCCATTCTCATTGGGGTTCCGCTGCGTGAAACGGGAAAAGCCCGGTTCGCGGTATAAAGGTTCGTCGAGAATGCCGTCTATTTTTATGGGTTCGAGGACGCGGACCGCCCGGATGTTCAAATCTTTCAGCGTGTCCGCGGGCATGGCAAATGATGTGACTCCCTCCAGTGAGACCGCCGCCGCGATGAGTGACCATTCCCTGAGCATATTTTTTCCCGACAATCGTTGGATTCCTCCATCCTGCCGGGGGGAGTTTTGCTGCCAGGCAGGATGTTGAACTACAGAGATTAGACGATCCGTCCCCGGGAAAGGTTGCAGGTCGTATAGGTGCCAGGAGGTGCGCCGGGGTGCGCCCCCAAAGGGTCCAGGCCGTGAGTAATTACGGGGAGTTTATGTGCTCAGGATTGGCTTGAATTCCTGGGGATGCCAGTCGCGCCGGCCCTTGCGGTTTTTGGGCGGAAAGAAGAATTCGAGACACCGGCCTACGTGCGCCCGCCAGTTTCCCCAGCTGTGCCCTTCATGGTATTTGCGGTAAACAACCGCATATCCCTTCGAGCGGATAAGGTCGGCAAAATTTTTCATGATGGGCACAAGCTGCTCTATATCATAAGTGCCCATATCGAGGTAGAATCTGAGGGAAAGCCGCGGGCTGTTTTCATATCCCCCGTAGACCGACGAGACGACGTTTCCCGAATGGGCGGCTATGTTCCCAAAAATTTCCGGATAGTGTAACCCCATCCAGAGCGACATGTTGCCGCTGTTGGAGACGCCTATGGTTGCACGCTCCGACGCATATTTTGTGGTCCGGTACCGGCGGTCTATATAGGGCATGAGCTCGCTGACGATGAACGAATAGAACGGTTCCATCTGCGCCCCCGCATATTCTGCATTCCGATCGACAGCCGGGACGAAAAGTGCTATGACGGGGGATATTTTCCTACGGGCGATGAGGTAGTCAAGTATGTGAACAGCTCGCCCCAGAGAAAGGAAGTCGAATCCATCATGGAAGAGGACGACCGGGTACGATTCGGCCGAAAGCTCGTAGCCGGAAGGTGTGTAAATGTGTATGATCCGGGAATTTCCAAGGATAGTGCTGTGAAATGTGGTGTCGGCTATGGTGCCGTGGGGGATTTCAGGATGAAATTCGATCTCAGGAGGGGAGATGTATCTCGGCATGCGCAGTTCCGAATTGGGACCAAATCCCCCTTCAATCTGATGGGGATTCGCCGGGTCGAGTATCCACCACGATCCGTTCAGAACGAACTTGTAGTCTAAACGCGCATCAGATTCCAGCCGGTGCGTGTAATACCAGAGGTTCGTGCCCTCGATTCGCTTCATGGAAAAATCGGTGGGATTCCATTCGTTTGCGTCACAGGGGATGGTGACGCTTTCCGCATCTCCGCGGAAGAGGAAATGAACGAGGCTGTCTTTTTCGACGAAGGGCGCCGCCCCCATGGTTCCCATGAATCGGTCGACGATTCCCATCCGCTCCCACTCCGGCACCCCGTTCAAATCATGGAGGAATTCTACGAAGGATTGAGGGGGCGGATTTCCTGTCATGGACAGGTCACCGGATTCTTTTTTCGTCCGATCTCTATGGCTCTACTCCCTTGCGTTTGACCGGGGTCTTCTGCGGTCAAATATATTGATTCTGTCAATCAAATGAAACCCCCCCGGCGCAATGCTTGTCTCCACCCTTACCCGGAAGGACCCATGACCTTAAACGGCGACCGGGAGGGTTTTGGGGTCTGGATAAATGGTGCCTCCCCAGTGCAGATTCCGCCGGCGCGCCCCCGCGGAGCCGGCGGGATTTTGAGGGGTTATCGTGCCCGGACGAGATAGGGCATTCCCCAGAATTCGTTGGCGAAAGGCTCCGACATGGAGTAGATCGACCCTTTCGAGATTATGTCGACGACGGCATTGTACCGGGCAGCATAAAGAGCCCAGAAAGGCAGCCGTGCGATGAATCCGCCCTGATAAATTCTGGTGTAAGAGCCCCCACCGCCCGTGGTCGATACGAGGTTCATTCTCGTTCGGTGCCGCTCCGGCCGGCCCCACGCCATTCCGTGCAGGAGATAGGCGATCTCCGCCGCCGTGTCTGTGCTCGCTACCGTGACTCGGATCCCGACCGTGTCGCCGTCGCTGAAGCGGGGCACGGAGCCCGTGAAGAGTCCAAGCCTGAAGTAGGTGTTTAATGGATCTGTATAGGTGTTGAAAGGCGTCCGGTTCACGAACACCTCGAAAGAGGATATGCTGAATGCGGCATCAGTTTTCCCCTGGACGAATGTTATCGCTACCGGGAGCCAGTTCCGGTAGGGATCGTCCGTTCGAGCAATTCTTCTGAACCGGACACGCCTCTCAACGTTTTCGGTAAATGGCTTTTTCACAACTGTGTCGATGACGACCGAGTCGGTCGTGACCCGCATGCCCCAGCCTACCCAGAACTGACCGGGGAGGGTTTCCCTGACGCTCACTGTCGCCACTGTGTCGCCCACGATGACGACTTGGTAATCCCGGTTTACCTGATTCCAGAATATGCGACGCCCCCAACGGACCGGATATGATGTGTCCGCTGCCGCAACCGTGTATCCGGGGCCCGTCGTCATGGAAGAAGCCGACGTGCCGTACTGGTCCGGCTGCATGCCGTTGTCGTCGATGGATGCCTCACTCGAGCTATTGTACTCAGCCACCGAGTCGCTTTGCATGACCTGTGATTTCATTGCGCTCTCGTCAGTGACGACGACCGGCTGCGTCGTATCCTTGGAACATCCGGCGAACCCCGCAATGACGAGCGCCAGAAATATCAAAAGACAATTAGTCCTCATGGTACCATCCCCTCGATTGTTAATGAAACGTGAATTGTCCGGTGATGACGGAGTTCTTTCCTCATAAGACACTCTTGCGTTAAAAGGGTTTAAGGGTTCTTCCCCTGTGTGATGGACTCCACAAAGCCAGGGAGGTTCGATTCATGCCGGGAAAGCTCCGCAATTGGTTTCTTTGTTAGTTCACAGCAAACTGCTTATCTTCCTGAGAATTCTGCCATGAGCGCCAGCCCCTGATATGCTGCTTGATTCGTGCGAGGTCGCCGTAGTCGGCGGCGGTCCGGCAGGATCTACCGCGGCATTGTACCTTGCCCGAGCCGGAATTGATGTGCTTGTTTTAGAAAAATCCTCCCTCCCACGCTATAAGACGTGCGGCGGGGGAGTGGTGGGACGAGCGCTCAAGCTCCTCTCCGTCAACCTCGACGGCGTTGCCCGGAATTTCTGCCGTACCGCGGAGCTTTATCTCCACGACCTCAATCGCCGCTTTTCTGCAAGCAGGGATAAGCCCGTCGTCGCGATGACGATGCGCGATGCCCTCGATTTCAGGCTCCTCTCCGAGGCTCAGAAAGCGGGGGCCCGCATTTTACCAGACTGCGAGGTCTTGTCTGTCACCCGCGGCTCCGATCTGCAATTGGGTACCGCGAAGGGCCAGGTCGCAGCCCGGATGATCGTCGCCGCCGACGGTGCAGGAGGGAGGACCGCACGTTTGTGCGGCTGGAATCTTTCCCCAGCCTTCATGCCCGCCCTGGAAATTGAGGTGACCGCCAACGATGAGCTTTTTCAGAATTTTTCCGGCTCGGTACGGTTCGACGTGGGCCTGATCCCTTATGGCTACGGCTGGATTTTCCCGAAATCGTCACATCTCTCGGCCGGCGTTTTGACCCGAAGAAAGCATTCCTCCAATCTGAATGTCTCCGCCCGTGAGTATCTCCGGCTCATGGGCATCGGCCCCGAATCGCCCATCGCCTCTCATGGGTTCATGATTCCGGCAAAGCCGAGATCAAACGGTTTTTCGAACGATGGAGTTCTGCTGGTCGGGGATGCCGCCGGATTCGCAGATCCCCTTACCGGAGAAGGTATATCGTTTGCGCTGCAGAGCGGCGAGCTCGCCGCAGAGGCGATCATTGGCTCGCGCCTTGACGGGAGACGGGCCTCCCGGCTGTATGATTCTTACGTTAAGGGGTCGATTCTTCCCGAACTCCGATATGGCCGCTTTCTCGCCTCGGTTTTTTATGACCATTATTATCTGCGAAACTGGCTGTTCAAGCATCACGGTCAGGGTTTAACTGAAATTCTTACCGATGTCATGTCCGGCGAGAAGTCGCTCCGGGAGATTTTCCACCAGCCCCGGAATTATCTGAAGCTGGCCGGGATCGGCTGATTGCTTCAG
>JACXTT010014542.1_pt1 | contig 10285 bp, 19 predicted proteins | sample 9270951 | NCBI WGS metagenome assembly JACXTT01 (sample SAMN15532306, study PRJNA645909) | rock metagenome | isolation source: weathered quartz diorite | place: Puerto Rico | collected 2017-06-21
CGAGGAGCTCGGGGGCGGCCTGTTGCGCGCCGAGATTCGCCGCGGCGCCGGCGCCCAACGCGACCGTGCCGCCGACCGCCGCGACCGCAAGGTCGACCGCTGCCCCTGCCTTGAGGTTCTGATCGAGCGGGTTCCCGACGATTGCGTTTCGCGTCGCCACCGTCGACACGCCCGGCGCGAATTCGATCGGCGCGGCGACGACCGCGACCGTGGCGAGCTGTGCGAGGCGCGCTTTGAGCGCGGCGGCCTGCTGGTCGAAGTAGGTAGCTCCCGGCACAAAGTCGCCGACGATGTCCTGCCCGACCACGCCGCCAACGCGAAAAGAAAGGCCGGAGGAGCTCACGCCCACGCCGGGGAGGCCCAGGCCGGCGCCGGTCGCGAGATCCCGAACGTCAGTAAAAAGACTCACGCGGAGCTTACCGCCGCGCGAGGATGTACTCGACCACCACCGCGGTAACGGTGACGTTCGCGCCGCCGGTCACATCCAGGATCACCTTGGGCTCGGCCTGGCCGGTCACGTCCCACAGGTCCGACAGGTTGATGCGGCCGGTGCCCTTGCTGGTGAGATCGCCCACGTAGTAGCCGGCGGTGAGCTGGCCATAGTCGGCATTGTTCTTCGCGCGCAGGTTGGGCGCGGCGAGATCCAGGCGCACGTCCACCCCCGACTGCAACTTGACGTTGTTCAGCACCGTCGCCGAGGGTTCGCCGGTGGTGACGTTGCCGTCGGCACGCAGGATCACCGCCTTGATGAGATTGCCCGCCGGCAGGCGCATTTCCGCGTTGGCGTTGGACACGGTGAACGGCTGCGTGAAGAAGGAAACTTTCTTCAACGCGATCGGGGTGGCGTAGCTGCCGTCGGCCGCGGGGAGCTCGACCACTTCGGCGGTGAACACGTCGACCACGTTGGTGCCGGTGAAATTTTCTGTGCCACCGACGAAAACGTCCCCCGGCTGGCCGAAGGTGAGGCGCACCTGGAACATGGAAAGAGCGGAAGTGCGGAAGTTGGAGTCCTTGGGGCGCAGGCCGTCGGCGGTCATGAAGTCGTGCACGCCGATCGCCTCCACCGCGTAGGTGGCAATGCCGACCGCGCTCGGAGGCGTGGTGACGCGCGCGCCCGACATGATCAGATCGCGGTCGTACTTCGCAAGCGAGATCCCCCAGAACGGGGAATTCAGCAGCGTGTTCTTACCGTCGCTCGCGATCTCGACGCGCGGCACCAGCTGCACCGGGGCTTCGGCGCGCACCGAGGTCGCGGCCACCGTCACCTGCACGTTGGCGGAGATCCGCAGAAACACCGCCTCGTAGTCGTAGCTACGCGGGAGGTCCTGCTGCAGCGAGCCGCCGGCGGTGATCGGCATCGAGGCTACTTTGCGCTGGATGCGGTACTGGCGGTGCGTCGGGCGAGCTGTTGCGGCTGCGGCCATGGTCGGGGTTCCTTCGGGTTGATCGTCGGTGAGCTCGAGCTCGAGCGCGTCTTACGCGACGCCGGCGATGAGGTTGCGGAGCATCGCGACGCGGAACACGATCGCGATGGTGACGGCGGCGGCGACCATTCCGATCAAGAACGCCTTGGCGTGGTGCGAGGTCATAGCGGGAGACTCCGGTGAGGTTGCGGCCGTTGCCGCGACCATGCCAGAGTCGGGCTCGCGCGCGCGCCGTGTAAAGGGCTTCCCCGCCGAGCGGCCGGCCGGTGGGAAAACTCACGCTGCAGCGCCGCAAAAGTTAGTCTGGACGCGCCCCGCGCTGGTGCTCTTTCAGCATACGGGCGTTATGTAAACCGGCTCGAGCTCATGCTGCGACTGCAGCACCGAATAGCAGAAGTTGAGCCCTTCCCCGCTTGAGACCCGCGGCACAGGCGGGGTTTATCCAGACCACTTCTGTCCGCTCCCGCGCGCCATCGGCAAGGCTCGGCCGCTCAAAACGTGACCAGTCGCGATAGAGCTCGTCGTCGTAGAGCTCGGATGGGTACCCCGAAATAATCACCATGCCGCGGGCCGCGCGCAGCACTCTCGCCAAGGAGCGGTGCCCCTGGTCATCGAGCTCATTCGCGTAGCCATGTTTCCCGACCATCGAGGTCCGGGTCGAATGCACGTAAGGCGGGTCGGCGTAGATGAGCGCGTCCGGCGCGTCCAGGCGCTCGATAACCTCGAGCGCGTCGCGGCGCTCGATAACCACGCCGCGCAGGCGCTCGAGGAAGGCCGGGATTTGCTCGGGCCAGGTCGACCAATCAGCCGAGGGGAAGTTGCGCCCGTTGCTCTCTTTGGCGCGAAAGCCAGTGCTGTAGCCGCGCGAGATTGCGTCGGTGCCAAAACCCATGAACGAGAGCGCGATGGTCTTACGCACCGCGTCGATTTCGTCGACCGGCGGCGAGTAGCAGGATTCAAACTCAGCGCGGGAAAATGGCGTGAGCTCTAGGCGCCGGCGCAATTCTGAGGCCTGGTCGCGATCGCGCAGCACGCGGAACACCGCTACGACGCGCTCGTCCAGATCATTGATGCACTCAGCCTGTGCCCTTGGCTTTTGCATCAGCACCGAGGCGGATCCCGCGAAGGCCTCAAGGTAAAGCCGGTGCGGTGGGAAAAATTGCATCAACCAATCGGCGAGACGCCATTTGCTGCCGTGGTAGCGAAACGCGATCCGGCGCGGGGCGCTCATGCGCCGCACTCCACCGCGATCGCCCGCAGGATCCGCGCGCGCCGTTCGAGCGCGCGCTGCTTTCTCCGGGCGCGCCGGCGCCAAAGCTCGAGCCATTGCTTTGCCGTGCGCGGCTTCATGTTGAAAACTGCAGCCGGCCGCTGCAGATTCCGCCGCCCTCGAGTGCATTTTTCTCGATGAAGGCGTGCCCCTCGAGCGCCGCCACCTGCGCGCGCGGCACGCCGATCGCCGCGGCGGTCGCGGCCTGGTCGGCCTCATAGCCAAGGCGGAACACCCGCACCCTGCTCGCGTTGGAAAAAATCGTCTTGTCGATCTCCGCCGGCCGCTGCGAGGCCGCGAGGATCGACACGCCCGCCTTGCGGCCGCGCTTGACCAGGCGGCGCCAGGCCGCCGGCGCCTCGTTCGCCGCGGTGAATTCGGCGAGCTCGTCGACCAGCAGCAGCGTGTCGCGCTTGAGCCGGGTCGCCCAGATCCAGGCGAGGCCGCACAGGTAGGCGAACTGCCGGATCCCGGTGGCGCGATCGTCCGACGGAATGAAGCGATACCACATCGCCGGCGAGCTCGGCGCCACGATCGACGCCGGCACCAGGTCCTTCAAGCTCGAGCAGGCGCGCGCGACATAGGCGCCGTACTCGTTGTCCGGGTCGACCAGGATCACCCAGGGCCGGTGCAGCCGCAGGTTGACCGCCTCGAGCTCGGCCTTGAGGGAGGCGGATTTGCCGGTGCCGGTCGCGCCCACCGAAAGAAAGATGCGCGCGTCGCGCGCTACACCTTGAGATCGAGGCGAATCGGATCCGGGGGCGGCGGCGGTCCCCTGAAAGCCGAGTCCGTCGCGGGCTTCGGCGAGCTCGCGGCCGGCATTGGGGCCAAGGGCGCGGCGGCCGTCGCCGCGGCTGCCGGCTGCGGCGCGGGCCGCTCTTGCTTTGCCTTCTCGCGGAGCTCGCGATGCGTGTCCCTGATTACCCGATACGTCGGCACCACCGTCGGGACGATCGCGGCGCCGAGCAAGATCTCCGGTCCCCATTTGCCAAGTAGCTTCCCTAAGGTTAGGTCGTACTTCTGCATCACCGCCCCGAGGCGCAGCGTGAGCCGCTCGAGTTTCTCGTCGGTCCACACTTCGCGCAGCCGCGGGTACAGCGGGAAAAACCCTTCAGTCGCCAGGTCGACCACTTCGCGCGCCTCGGCGGTCCAGTCGACCGGCGGCGGCGGTGCCGGCGGGGCCGAGCTCGGGGTGTCGCCGGGCTTCTCCCCGCCGATCGGGCTCGAGCTCGCCGCGGCCTCGCCGTCGATCGCGGCGGCGACGCGCAACAGGTCCGCGGTGAGATCGCGCGGGAGTTCGCCCTCTTTCACAGCTTCCTGATGTCGAAGCCGCCGGCGGGCGCGGCCGCGGTGCCGGGCGCGCCCTTGCCGTTGCCTTTGTCGCCGAGCTTTTTCTCGAGCGCGGCCACCGCGCGCGGCGAGCGATCAAAGGTCTGTCGCCCGCAGCTGTCGCACGATCCCGAGATCCCGCCGCCCTTGGTGCGCGTGTAGCGCATGGTGCCGTCGCACCGGCATTTCGCCGTCGCGAAAACTTCGCTCACCCGAGCACCCGCAGCGTCTCTTCGATGCCCGCGGCGACCTGCGTCACCTGGTGCTCAAGGAGGAACACGCGCTCCTCGAGCTCCCCGACCACGATCGCCTGCGTCTCGAGCAGCGCGATCACGCGCTCGAGCGTCGAGCGCGATCCTGACGGCAGCTGGTCGAGCAGTACGCCCGCTACCTTGAGCCCGTTGCGGAAGCCCGCGAGGGTGGCGCGGATCGCGTCGAGATCCGCGGTGGTCTTTTCTCGGGGTCGAGACATGGGGGGGCCTTTCTTCTGCTGAGCGGTTTCCGGTGGTGCTTCGGGGTGGTGGCCTGCGCTAGAGATCCCGCTCTTGGAGGGGGGGCGCGTTGCCGTTGCGGCCGGCCGGCGGTGCGTTTTGCCGGCCGGCTGTCAGGGTTTTCGGGGTGAATAATCGGACGGGGTATACATGTTGTGCCGAATGTGGCACAGCTATATCCCTCAGGAACTTGGATAAGTTATCCACAGTTTTACGCAGGATCCGCCTGCCAAAGCCGGTGAGGAAGTACAGGGTCGACCGGAGGATCAGCCGGCCGCGGTGCCGGCCGCTGCGCTCGCGCACATGCCGGCGTTGTCGGTTGATGAGGCCCAGGTGCTCGAGGCGGTACAGCCAGCGATTGAGCGTGCGCCGGCTGATGGTGACGCGGTAGCGTTCGGTGAGGAGCTCGAGCAGCTTCTGTTGCGAGGGGAAGGTGTACGGCTTGCCGTAGTGCCCGCACAGTCCGGCGAGCGTCTGCAGGAGCTCGGCCGGCGGGCGGCGCAGCCGGTCGAACGCGACCGCGGTCATGTCGGGATCTCCGCCTCGGCGAGCACGCCGCAGCCGGCGCCGCCGTAGTAATGCACCTGAGAGTCGCACTCGGGGCCGGCCGATCGGTCGTAGGCCGCCTTATAGGCGAAGGCGCCCGAGCGCGTCGCCATCGGGGCCGAGACAACTTTTCGCAGGGGATTGGGATCCTCGGGTGAGCGTTTGATAAGTGCCGACACGTACCAGCCTGGTGTGCTGTGCATGTTCGCCTCCCGAAAAAACAGCCCCTGGTGATCGAGCGCGGCGGCGAGAGACCGCAGGGAGGAAGTCGGCCAGCCGACCGGCCGATCAACCAGGGACGCGCGTTAAGGGTACTTCGAGGGTCCGGTACTAGTCAATACAGCCCCTCGAACGTTGCGCGTCCCAGAACGTAGGAGTACCCTTAACTACTACGGGGGAAGTCTATGAAAACCACGGAATTTCTCGACGCCGTGCGCGCCAGGCACGGGCTAACGTCGGACTATCAGCTTGCCCGCTTCTTGGGTGTGAAGCAGCCCACGGTCAGCCGCTACCGGACAGGCGGGGGCTCTTTTGACGAAGCGATGTGCCTTAAGATCGCCCGCGCGCTCGAGCTCGAGCCTGGCTACGTGCTGGCCGCGATCGCGGCCGAGCGGGCGAAGCCGGCCGAGGTCAAGGCGGCCTGGAGTGCCCTAGCAAAACGCCTCGCGGCCGCGGTAGGGGCGGCCGCGATCGCGATCCCGGCAATTTTACAAAATCAAGATGTGCAGTCCTTCCCGGGCGAGCTCGCGCGAGTGCGGGTCAGTTTACACATATGCGCCAATTCCGCCCGACGCGCGCTCAAGTGGGCCGTGGCTGCGTTTGCGGCCGGCCTGCGGGGCCTGGCCCTCGCCCTTTTGCTCTGTGCCCCGGCGCGCGCAAGCGACTGGCGCGGCGCCGACACTGGTCGCGAGCTCGCCTACCAGGGGCTCTTGACGGTCGATTGCCTGCAGACGTGGGCCGGCTACGGCGCGCACCCCGATCAGTTCAGCGAAATGAACCCGCTCCTGCCCAAGCACCCGAGCAAAACGCAGCTGAGCGCGATCTGCGCTGGGACGTCGGTCGGTCACTACCTGGTGAGCCGCTGGCTCTCGCCGGACGCGCGCGAGTTCTGGCAGGTGGCGACCATCGGCGCGGAATTCTACGTGGTGGTGAACAACTATTTCATGGCGGGCGTGCGGATCCGTTTTTAGGTTGCGGGATCCTGACGCGCACTTTGCCCGCTCGCGGCGGCGCCGCTGGCACGCCGGCTGCATCAAACCCCTCGAGCATGGCCGCAGCCGGGAGCGCGAATGGATCGAGCTCGGCAAAGTGCCAACTACATCGCCGCCATCTGCAATGCCGCCTGGTGGGTGCGCTGGTATTGCCGGCCGCACCAGGTGGCGAAGCGCGCCGCGGCGGTGCGCGCGCTCGGGCTAACGGTGCGCGAGGCCTTCAACGCCGAGCGCGCCGATTTCGAGCCGCTGCTCGAGGCGATCGCGCGCACCTTCCCTAAGTCGGAATGAGGATGCGCCGCGGTTCCATCACTTCGAGCACCGCCTTGAGCGTGCCCACCGCGAGATCCTTCGGAATGGTGTTGGCGACAGTCGAGCGCTTGAAGTCATCGCTGAACACCACGATGAAAACGCCACTCACCCCGGGCGCCGCCTGCAGCCGCCCGAGCGCGTCGCGCAGCGCCGGGGCGAGCTCCCCGGAAAACTCCTCGAGCATCTAGACCGCGCGCGCGTCGATGCCTTTGGCCGCGAGGATCGCGAGCGCGGCTTTCACGTCGGGATCGTTCAGGGGATCGGGCTTGGCCGGCGCCGGCGCCGCGGTGACGTCGAGATCGAGCGCCGCAGCGATCGCCGCCGAGACCGCCGCCTTGATCGCCGGATCGGTGCCGGCGGGCAGCGTGGCGAGCGCCGCCTGCACCTTCACCTGGCGCGCCGCGGCCGCGGCCGCCGCCTTGACCGAGGCCTGCGCGCGCAGCTGGCGCACCACGTCGATCGACGTCGGCCAGTACTTCACGAAATCATCCCATCCGTCGGGCGGGACGGTGGCGCGCAGCTGCTCGTCGATATAGTGCAGCAGCTGGCCGTCGGAGCTCGCGCTGTAGCGGTGATTGCCGAGGGTGATTGGGAAGCCGGGATTGGCGGCGATGGTTTGCACATCGAGAATCCCGAAGCGGTGCAGGCCGGGCAGCAGCATCATGCCCAGGAAGGAAGCGAGAAACTTTTTCATCGGTCGAGCTCCTATCGTTTGGTTGGTGGGGTCTGCCCTACTTCGCCGGCGGGGTCAACAGGTGCGTGATTGCGGCCTGCACGCCCTTGTTGATCGCCTCGGCGACGGCGGGATTCGCGGCGATGTGAACCGGCGGAATGAACGCCGCGGGGTTCCCCGCGATGGTTTTCGCGTCGGGCATGGCGATCCCCATCCCGCCGAACACGCCGGCGGCGATCTGCAGGACCTGAGCGTACTGCGGCCACACCGCCGAGGCGATGATCATCAGCAGGCCGATGCCGTTGTGCGTCGACGGTTCGGTCAATCTCGATTGCAGCCAGTTGAGCCCTTTCATGGTGTGCCCTCTCGTTGAAAAAGTTTACGCCAGTCCGACGTCGCCGAGGATCCCCGACACGTAGGCCACCGTTTCCGCCGGCGCCGCGGCCGCGCCCTTGTTGGTGAGATTGCCCGGACCCCAGTTGTAGGCGGCGAGCGCCAGGTCCCAGGATCCGAACTGCAGATAGAGCTGGCGCAGGTAGCGCCCCATGCCGTCGATCGACTGGAATGGATCGAGCGGGTCGATGCCGAGATCGGCGGCGGTCTGCGGTAGAAACTGCGCGATGCCGATCGCTCCCGCGCTCGATCGCAGCGAGCCGTCGATGATCTCCGGCCGGAAGCGCGATTCCTGGTAGAGCGCGCGTGCCTCGAGGTTGCGCGGCAAGTTGTAGCGCGCCTCTGCCGCCGCGATCGCCTCGAGGTACGGCTGCGCCCGCGCCGGCGGCGACCATCCGCCGCCGGCGCCACTGGCGTCGCTCGAAGTATTCACGCTGCCCTGCGCTTTCTCCGAAAAAAAATAAAGTGCAATGCCGATGCCGAGCGCGATCGCAATGGCGAGGGCGGTCGGCATCGGTTCAGTACGTCCGTCCATGCGCGGTGACGACGAGCTGCAGATTCACCGCGACCGAGCCGATCGCGAGCGAGGTTCCCTGCGGGATCTGGTACGGGTAGGTCTGCGGCAACACCACGTCCTGATTCGCCGGGATCTGGTGATCCTCGTGCGGGTTGCCGTTCGCGAGATTGTTGGTCCAACACCCGTTCGGGAAACCAGTCCCCCCGCCTTTTTTCGGGATCGCCTGCGAAATGTTGCCGTTGATGAAGGCGTTTGCCTCGTGCGAGACCAGCACACGCGTCGCAACGCTCGACCACACGATCAGCTGATCAATGTAGATGTTCAATCCGGCCGGCATCGTGTTGAGGTACTCGAAGTCGATGATCGAATTCTGCGCGGCCACCGCCGTCGCCGTTTTCACAAACGACCACGCCTTGCCGTTGAAGGTGGCCTGGTCGACGCCCTGCGGCGCGCCTGCTACGGTCTGCAGGATCGACACGCCGCCAGTGAAGGTGATGTTGCCGCCCAGGCCCGGCAAAAACTGGATGTCGGTGCCGAAGTGGATCCGCAGCAGCTTGCCCGGCTGCGCCGTGTTCTCGAGCAGGATGAAAGTAAACGGGATGTTGTTGTTGGCGTCGCCGGGAAAAACGTTGATGGTGTTGAGCGGCGCCGCGGTCTGATCGTTCAGGTGAAAGGTCGCCTGGCCGACGTCCGAGCCCTTGTCGATGAAGTACGCCGTGCCCTGGATCGGCACCACCGCGGCGGTGCCGGCGGCGATCGAGCGCGCCGCGGTGAGGTCGACGGTGACGGTTTCGAACGGCGGGCGCAGCGCCGAGCGCACCGCCTCCATGTTGGGCGAGGGCTTGGAGACTCCGGGGAATACGACGTCCGGCGCATTTGGCGCGCCCTGCCCTGGCGCCGGCTGCAGCTGCAGCGCGGTGCCGGTGAAGGGCGCCGCGACCGCGACCGCCGGCGCCGCCGGCGAGCTCCTACGGATGAGCTCGAGGGTGATCACAGCGGGAGCTCGGGGGCGGGGGCGAACGCGCCCGGCGCCGCGCTGCCAGTGCTCGAGGCGATCGCCGCCGAGCTAGTCGCCGGCACCGCCTGCGGCGCGTCACCGAAAAGTCCCTTGAGGTATACCCCCGCCGGACACTTGAAAGAGGCCTGCCAGTAGCTGCCGGCGGCGAGCAGCCGCTCGCATTCGCTCATGTTGGTCGAGGGGATGCCGATCGCGTCGCCGACGCCGACCACGGCGCCGCCGATCGTGTCGGTGGCAAGATTGACCGCGCCGCGCGCCGCGCCGGCAATGCCTTTCCTCCAGAGGTAGAGCGCGCCCGCGAGCAACAGCACCGCGCCGGCGATCGCGACCGTGGTATAGGCGCGCGTCATCAGAAAAGGTGCAGCTTTTTGGCGATCACGAACAGCACCATCGCGCTCAACAGGCCCACCACTACTGGCGAGGCGGTGAACTTTGCGAGCGCGGTGGCGATGTTCGCGTTGGTCTGCGCCGCCTGCTGCGCCGCAGTCGATTGCGCGAGCACCACCTGGCGCGTGCCCGACTGCTGCTGTGCCGAGAGTTGCGCCGCCTGCGAGCTCGCGTTGGTCTGCGCCTTGGCGTTGGTGAGCGAGGTCAGCGCGCTCGCGCCGCTGGTGAACAGCTGCTGCAGCGTCTTGCTCGCGCTCTCGACGCCGGAAGAAACCGAGCTGAGCACGCTGTAGCTATCGGTCGTGACCGGCGAGTTGAAAACCGGCTGCGCGTCGGGCGGCGGCGAGCTCGCGCCGACGTCGAACCAGCCGCTGGTGTCGATCAGGTCGCCCATGTCCTAGTCCCTCAAGTGAACGCGACCAGCGCGAGCGGCGCGATCGCCGCGAGCGCCTTCGCAAGCGAGTTGGTGCTCGAGCAGGTGGCGCAAGGCGGGCGCGGCGCGACCGCAGCGCCCGGTGGTTGCGTCGCGATCGGCGCTTTCGGCCTGGCGGTCGCGAGTCCGAGCAGCGTTTTGCCCGCGGCCGCGGTCGCGAGCGCGCCCTTGAGCTCGGCAAGGAAACCGCCGCCGGTGGCCGCGCTCACGGTGCCCGCCTCCACCGCAGTAGAGGCGACCGGGGCGAGCTCGGCGCCGGGGCCGGCGAGGAGCTCGGGGGC
>JACXTT010014543.1_pt1 | contig 10284 bp, 12 predicted proteins | sample 9270951 | NCBI WGS metagenome assembly JACXTT01 (sample SAMN15532306, study PRJNA645909) | rock metagenome | isolation source: weathered quartz diorite | place: Puerto Rico | collected 2017-06-21
GCATGACGGGTCCGAATTGGCGTTCCGCAGCCAGCGTCTGCGCATCGATTCGAGAACCCAGGCCCTGGTGGCGCTGCTGCGACACAGCCTGAGTCGCCACGTTGCGGAGACCCTGGAAGCGGAAACGCTGCTACTGACGTTGGTGCGGCGTGCACTGGGCGAGCGCACGTCACACCTAGCCCGAGGTACCCCAGGCCGACAGAAGCTGGTGGACCGTGCCAAGCTGGTGTTGTCCTCGGATCTGGGACGACGGTGGATGCTGGCTGACATCGCGAGCGAGGTCGGTGTTTCGCCCGTATACCTCACACAAGTCTTTCAGCAGGTGGAGGGCATGCCGTTATACCGGTATCAGCTGCGTCTGAGGCTTGCGCGTGCGCTGCACCTGCTGGGGACGCGTGAGGACCTCACTCGTCTTGCTTTTGAGCTCGGCTTCTCCAGTCACAGTCATTTCACCTCCGCCTTCCGGCAGGTCTACGGGCGCCCGCCAGCCGAGTTCCAGCGCTCGATTTACCTGCGCTGATTTCACTGCTCACTGTCGCGTGTCAGCGGTCGTCAGCCGGGAAGCCGAACGTCAAGCTTGAGAAGGTCGTTTCGAAGTCAGTGTCGCGCGAGCTGGACTGCGCCTTGGTCCAGATCACGTTCAGCAGCCAGCTGCCAACCTTCGGCATGGTGAACCTCGCTCGTCCTGCGCGGTCGGTGAGCTGCGTCTCGAACGGCACGGAGTCGTGCTCGAGGTTGGTGAGCTTCACGAGAGCACCCGGCAACGGGTGCCCCTCGAAGATTACCCGGATCGGGAGGTTTGCAGGACGCGGGGTTGCGTAGGGGCTCTGTTCGGGAACGATCTCGAGTGTCAGACCGAGCGGCTTGGTAACCCGCAGCTGCGAGCGCAGGTCGACCGGCCCCAGTTGCAGGATCGCCTTCGCGCGCCGGCTGTAATTCTCGGAGCCATCGCTGTCCGTCCGGTGCGTCCGCGCGCGCTGCTCGAGCGCGGGAGTGAGCCCCTCGACTTCGAGAAAATCGTTGAACCGAATCGCCGGGAGATGACTCTCGGCACGATTGTCGGTCTGGAGTACCAGTATGTAGGTGCCCGGGTCCGCAAGGCGAAATTCCCCGTCATTCCTTGCGTCGCCCAGGCGCAAGTCGCCGCGCAAATCGATCCTTGCTCCGCTCGCGCTGACCGCCTCGAAACTCGTTATTCTTCTCAGGGGAATCGGCGATCGCTGCCGGGAAGCTCCATGCCCGACCAGCAGGGTCACGGCCGTCTGGGCCTGAGGTGTAACCCAATACTCGCTGGGCTGAATCCAGAAATCGTGCGCGCCAATCGAGCACGCATGACAGAGCCCAGTGAGGAACGCGAGCCACGAACGTCGGCGACGGCTCGCCGGAGCGCGTCGCAGGACGTCCGAAAGGGGCACGATCATCGCTTCTCACTCCGTATGGTCGGGCAAGTACCCAGGAGTTACCGGGAGGAACTGAAGTGTTGCGGCCAGGAGGGCGACGGCGATCAGCCAGCTTGAGACGACCTTGACCACGATCGGCGCGCGGCAGCGCAATGCTGCGGCGGGAAGCAGCAGAAGCAGGCAAGGCAGCGCCTTTGCGATATCCTGCAGCGATCCGCACACCGCGATGACGGCGCCACACCACAATCCGGCGTTAACCGAAAGAGCAAGGCCGCCGCTCAAGCCAACTCCGCGAGGCGAGTGAACCGTTGCCGCACTCACCGCCACGCTCGTCCAGCAACCCAGGAAGACTCCCTCCAGCCACCCGCGCGGGACCGGCATCAGCGCCGTCACGATCGTTGTGATTGACGCAGCGACCACGCCGGGTACCCACGCCCGCCGTGGCGCGAAGGCCATGGCTAACCCGAGTGCGCCGCACAGCAGCGCCGCCGGCAGTACACCCTCCCTCACGGCCCGAGGGCCCGGTAGAGGAACCAGGCGCCCGCTCCGCCGATCAGCCCGCCGAAAGTCCGCGTCACGACTGCGCCTCCGGGGCGACCGTTGAGTGAGCCGATGGCGATACCCAACGCGTGCAGCAATCCGGTGGCGAAGACAAATCCCACGCTGTAGCCGACCGGATCGGCCGCCGAGGGCAGCTCCTTGCCGTGAGCGTACCCGTGAAACACGGCAAATGTGCCAACGATCAGGCAGGCTGCCCAGACGGGAGCCCGCAGCGACAGGGCGATGCAGCCGCCGAGCACAGTAACCGAAAACGCGATTCCGATCTCGACAGACCCCAGCGGCGCGTTGAGCATTCCGAGAATCGCGCCGCCCACCATCATCGCGGGAAAGATGACGGGCAACGTGTAGATCAAGGGGCGTCCGAGGAAGGCGCCCCATAGACCCACGCAAACCATCGCCAGCAGGTGGTCATATCCCGTCAGTGGATGTCGGAAGCCCGCCGCGAATCCGCCGGCCAGACCCGTGCCGGTATGCGCCGACGCCTGAGCGGCACACAGCGCTCCGCTCGCTCCCATTCCGGCGACGGCCGCCACGCGACATCGTCGCGCCCATAGCGAAACGGGAGCCACAAACCACCGCACCGACAATCGCCAGCCCACTGCAGGTGATGATCCGTAAGGTCAGTAGCTGCTCCCCTTGGCCCCGTCCGCCGCCGAGGGATCGGGTGGCGCCAGGAAGGGGAAGGTCGTCGCCGAATGGTCCCGCTCGTCGTGGTGAAGGCCATCGTCGACGCCATGAGTGGTCCCATCCACCAACAGCGATCTCCAGACGTTGGCCGCATCGTAAAGTGGCGTTCTGCCCCCGCAGTCGCTCGCGAACGCGCTCCGGCCGACAAGACTCGCAAGCTCGACTGCGAAGAGTTGCGTGCAAGTGCTCGAAGCGCTGTTGATCCAAAGGCGGTCATCCGCAAGCACCGTTGCCAGTGCCCGGTAGCGTGTTGCCGGCTCCGACGCGGGTCCGGCGAGCAGCTGATTTCCGCATTGGCCGTCGAAGCCATCGTAAATCGCCACCGCCCTCTCAAACTCGGCGATGAACTTGGTCGACATGGACGGGGTCAACGCGTTGTATTCCTCTTTGATGGCGTCAGCGACGTGATCCGGTTTGAGCAGCCCCAGCAAAGCATTCGCACTGAGGGGCCGACCCTCGCGATTGAGCTGACTCGCGGCCGAGGAGGTCGAGCCCCACACGGCCAACAGCTTCCCGCCGCTGTTTACAACGTCCAAGTCGACCGATATCACGAGCGCTGAGGACGTCCATCCGGCAAGAAAGTTCTTGGCTGGACCGCCATCGGTATGTCGCCACTGATCGAAGATCGCCTCTGAGGTCGCGTGATCGAAGTTGGGGCAGCCCGCCCGGTCCATGACGGTGCCGTTGCTCAAGGCCTTGAGTGCGACCTGGTACGCCGCTCTTGTCCCCTTGACATTGTTGAAGAACGGATCGTCACGCAATCCGGCAAAGACGCGAAACCGATGATGGCGCCCCCAAAGTCCCGGGGGATTGCTCGCATCGCCGCGCGCCACATCGGCTCTGCCTGCGCGGCAATCCAGATCCTTTGGGGCCGGGAAGCGGCAGACGATCGACGTCGTGGCCGTCGTCTTGCCGAACTGCTTGCCACTGTCGACGTGAAACACGTAACGCAGCCGATCCGAGAAGCTATGGCCCACAAGGGTCATCACGAGATTCACCTGATGACCGTCGGGTGCCATCCACGCGTAGATGTCACCGATATCTGCCTGCGGATTTGCGATCGCAGTCGGAGAATCGAGGTGATTCGACGCCTGCAGAAAGCCGGTCCCGCCAGCCGACAGGCTACCCAGGAGGAGGGCGGTTCCCAGCCGTCGGCTGCCGTCCTGAAAAAAATGAGCCATGCGCGATGCCTCGATGAAGGAGAGCCGTGATTGCGCGACGCTCAAGCAAAGCTCACCGGCCGCGTCGGCGACTATCAAGATCTTTAGCGAAATCGCTCCGCAGGCGCCCAATCGCGCAACACACGCCGGGCGGCAGACCTCGGCAGCCCAAGTCGCTAAAGATTCTGACAGCGGCGATTGCCGGTTCCAGGGCCTACTCAAGCTGCGCGAACCCGAGCGTGTACCGAGGGATGAGACGATGACCGACAAAACCTGTGCGGCTTGCGACTGCAAGCTGGATGAGAACTCGATCAAGGTCACCCTTCGTGGCAAGACGGTCGAGGTATGTTGTGAGGAGTGCGCACGCAAACTGAACGAGGCGGATGCTTCGGCACGCAGGGAGAACTAGGTCGTGCAGCGCAGAGAGTTGCTTGCGATGACGGTTGGCGGTCTGCTCGCGAGCGCCCTTCGAGCCGGATCCCACGGACAGGCACCATCCGCACCCACAGCGGTTGAGGATGAGGGTGCCGCGCGTCGTCACGACCGGGAGCGGCGCTTCGTAGAGACGCGTTGCGGGCGCATTGCGCACATCGATCGCGGGACGGGTCGGGTGGCGCTGTTCCTGCACGGCTTCCCGCTCAGCAGCTTTCAGTGGCGCGGGGCGATAGAGCGGCTTTCGGCGCAACGACGGTGTGTCGCGCCCGATTTCCTGGGCCTCGGGCACACGGAGGTGGCTTCGGGACAGAGCGTGACGCCGAGCGCTCAGGTGGATATGGTCACGGCTTTGCTCGACAGACTCGGAATCGAGCAAGCAGACTTGGTCGCTAACGACAGCGGTGGCGCAGTCGCGCAGCTGTTCCTCAGCCAACACCCCGAGCGAGTGCGGACGCTCCTGCTCACCAATTGCGACGTCGAGATCGAGAGCCCGCCGGCCGCAGTATTGCCGATCATCGAGTGGGCGCGCGCTGGGCTCTATGCCGACCTCTACCTCGAACCGTGGGTGAATCATAAGGATGAAGCCCGGTCTGCGGATGGACTTGGGGGGATGTGTTACAGCGACCCGGCGCACCCGAGCGATGCCGCGCTCGAACAATATCTGCGACCGCTCGTTGCCTCACCGGAGCGCAAGGCTCTGCTCAACCGTTACGCGGTCGGCCTTGCGCCCAATCCGCTCCAGGGGCTCGCGCCGGTGTTGCGCACATGCACGGTGCCGACGCGCATTATCTGGGGCACCGGCGATACGATCTTCTCCGCGGGTAATGCGGACTACCTCGCGTCAGTCCTCCCACGGGTAGTAGGCGTCCGCCGCGTAAGCCAGGCCAAGCTCTTCTTTCCTGAGGAATATCCTGACCTCATAGCCGAGGAGGCACGGGCGCTCTGGCGCGGGTAGGCTAAAACGGCTGCGCAGTTGCCCGAGCTCGCGGTCGGATGCTGCGTTCGGTTTATACTCGGCTGGTACGCCGAGATATGGCGGAAGGCCACGAGGAACGCCCTCTGGAGGCACCAGAAATCCATGGGCCGCACGCCAGGCAAGGGGGCGGATTACCGCGCTGGCTGGAGCTGGTAATCGCCGTCACTGCACTCGTTACCTCGATCAGCTCGATAGCCATCGCCATTCATCACGGCCACACCATGGAGAAGCTCGTCGAGGCCAATTCCTTTCCATACATGCAGGGTGGCTTCAGTGACGCGACGCTCGAGGGCCACGACGTACTCTCACTGGACCTCTTCAACCGCGGCGTCGGCCCTGCGCACGAGAAAAGCCTTCGCGTGAGGGTTGGGGATGGGTATGTGAGGTCGGTGCGAGACCTGATTTCGGCCTCGCTCGGGCCCGAACAGGCCGTCAAGGCTCAAGCGGTCCTTCACCCGGTATGGAACCATGTGCCAACCAGGTTCATCCCTGGAGGACAGTCGCAGTTCGTTTTCAGGGTGCCCAGGACTGCAGACAACTCACCTTTCTGGGACCTGCTCGCGAAGAACCAGGCACGCTGGGAGGTAGAGTTCTGCTACTGCTCCGTTTTTGAGGAGTGCTGGCAGGTGCGCGGAAAATGGCGCGAGCCCGAGCCGACCAAGCAATGCCTGCGCGACGAGTCGCGTGAGTTCCTCCCGTGAATTCCCTGCTGAATCAACGGGGCCGGCCAGTTGAGGGATGAGTTACCCGCTCGAGCAAACGCGCGAGCTCGGGTGGTCCTTGACGCCGCGCTGCGGCGAGCGGTGTGTCGCCGTCCGCGTCCACGACATCGGCACGGGCGCCGGCAGCGAGTAAGTGACGAACCATCGGCACGTCACCGCGCAGCGTCGCGACGAGAAGTGCCGTGCGTCCCCGAGCGTCGGTCTGTTCAGTGCTGATTCCGCTGTGGAGGAGTTGATCGACGCGTTGGAGATTCCCCGATTCGGCCGCTGCAACCAACAGGGAGCTCGGCGCCGCGCTGGTGCGAGCAGGCTTAGTCTCACTCAGGGCTACGGAGCGGCTCTTGTCGAGGCCGGGCGGCGGCGCGACGGCCGCCGGGGTGGCTTGAGCCGTGGCAATCGGGTTGTCGCGCTCCCCCTGTACATCGATTGGGTTACTGCCCGCCGCATCGGGTGCTGTGCCAATTTCACGGGGAGCTTCTGCCGGCGCGACTGCCCGCTGTCTCGAGCGCGTAGTGACCGCATTGGGAGCGAGAGCCGTGTCCGCGCGTCGATCGGCGGGGAGGGGTTCCGGAGACTGACTGGATACCGTCGATCCTCCCGCAGGTTGATTGCGGGCGGAGATATTCGACCGTGCCGGGTTGGATGCCTCCGCCGGGATCGGCGTTGGCGCATAAAAATGCCATGCGAGGACCGCCGCGAAACCCACCACGAGCACGCTCGCGACGGCACTGATGCGCCAGCTGGAATCATTGGCTGCGGGCCTACGGGTAGGCCCGGTCACCATGCCGCGAGTCGCGTGATCGCCGGCGACAGTGCGGGCATGCCTGAGGATCGCTTGCCGGACGGAGTCGCTCGGCCGTGCCGGGTCGCCAGCGCTCGCAGCTCGATAGCGCTCGGTGAGCTCGTCCGCACGGTCGTCGTTGGAGTCCACGCGGCTCATGCATACTCCTGCAACAGCCGTCGGAGTTTAGACCGTGCGTAGCGCAAGCGGCTCTTGACCGTTTCGAATCCAGTGCCCGTGACCCCGGCGATTTCCTCCAGCGTGAGCCCTCCCTCGGCGTGCAGGAGGAACGTCTGGCGCTGTTCGGGAGGCAACTGTTCGACGGCGGACAGCAGGGCGGCGGCGTGCTGCTGGGACTGCGCCCGTTCAAGCGGCTCAGTCTGACTGTCGGCGGCGATTTGGTCGATCAAGCTCAATCCGTCCAAGCCATCCGCAACCGTGGACAGACGCTCGTGGTGTCGCGTGGCGCGCAGCGCGTCCACGAGACGATTGTGCGCGAGCGTGAGTAACCAGGTCGTGAAGCGCGCGGTGGGCCGATAGCCCGGTGCTGACCGCGCCACCGCGAACCACACGTCCTGCAGCAGCTCGTCGGCGGTCGCATGATTGCCCAAATTGCGTTGCAAGTACCGCCAAACCTTCAGTTCATGGCGTCGATACAATTCCTCGAAAGCCTGCACGTCACCGCCGGCAAAGAGCAGCATGAGAGCTTCGTCGGTATCGACTCCGTCAGTCATGTACGCAGTGTCGCAGTTGCCCGCGGTTACAGGCCGGCGGGTCCGGAACGAAGTGCAAGAGCGAAGAACCCGGAAAGGGATTGGGGTCTCCAGCCACGGTGGCAGCGCTTGGAATGATGCCGAGCGCGAGGAGATTCTCGCGGCTGTCGTAGCGGAGGCGCACGATTTCATTGGGTTGAAAGCTTGCGCGCATGAAATCGGTGTACTCCACATACGATGGCTCGCGCGCCCCGTGCAGGGTCCCCAGCTTGGCCATCGGCGCCGACTCCGACACCGTCCCCGCTGCCTGGGCCGGGACTGCCGATTTCTCAGCGACGTCCGCCGCGCCGCGAGCGCGAGACTCGGCGCTGCTCTCTCTGAGCGGTGGGGCAGAAGGCGCGGCAGCGCCGGGAGATATTCGGGCAACGGGCTCGGGTACGCGCTCCCGAAACACGGCGACGCCGATCACGCCGATGTTGGCCGATCGACCGGTTCGCGCGGCGTAGGAGTTCGGCGCGGCGGCGAACTCGAAGGCTGCGACTTCCGCCTGGCTCTTGCGCCAGCCAGTGATCTCGTAGGCTTCCTCTCCATGCAACACGTATCCGCTCTGATCCCAACGGGCTGTATCGCCGGTCAAGACATTGATACCGTCGACTGAGGCTACAGCCAGCAACCGCTCGTGCAGCGTGTTGCGGATTTCGATGGCATAGCGAGCGCCCGGCCTTCCAGCGACCCAGTACTCGCCCCGATGATAGTACGTGGGTAGCGGCGCGCCACTGTCGCGATCGATGACAAGAACTTCCGCCAATCGCCCGGCGGCATGTGCCGACTGCGGCAGTAGCACGAGGCAGGCGACGACCAGAATGGGTCTCATGTGCGACTCCTGAGTTAAGGTGGGGTCGCCAACTTAAACGAGGCTGCGGGGAAACCGGGGTTAATGGGCCTCGGCTGTCGCGTTATGTTGCCCGGAAAAGACTGGTCCCGTGGCGCGTAGTCGCGACTCCGGACGCGCTCGTAACGCCGCCGGTGTATGGTGTCCGATGGCGCTCAGGCTCTTCATCGAGGAGGGCATTTCCTGTGTGCAAACACCCAATCTTCTTGCGGCTCATCCCTGTTTCGCTGGTATTCGTCCTTTGGATGACGAATCCTTCGGCCAATGCCGAGACCTACACTCTGCCCGGCGAATCGTCTAAGCCTTCAGCTGAGGAGTTTATTGGAACGCAAGAGCTGAGTGGAATCTATTACGGACAACTGCCTCGCGACGGACGTCCGCGCCTGAAAGTTACGCTTGTCTTGCTGGCAGACCCGAAATCTGGCACTCCGACAGGATATGTGCTCGAGCAAATCGGAGTCGCGAAGATGCCTAATTCGCGGTTCATTACCAAGGGAACCTGGAAGCAGATAAGCGACGCGAAACGCCCAGGAGCAGTCATTTACGAGCTCGACTCCGAAGCTCCATCAGAACTAAGGGATTTTTGGGCGATCGATAAATCGACTCTCCTGGTGCTGGAGAGAGATCTCAAAGTTCGACGCAGTGGCTTTGGTGACCCCTACACGGTGGCTTACGCGCTCTATGCCCGTCATTGCAACCCGGGGCAAAGACTAAAGGACTGTTCAGATGAGTGATACAGTGTCAAGGGGATAATCGCCAAATCGACACCGGGTCCCATGAAGACTCGTTCCGAGATCTGCAGGGGCGACGTTGCGCCTGACGTCGGCAAGAAAAATGGATCCAACCATAACTCAGAAATTCAATGATGATCTGCTGTTGACCGACTCCGATAGGAAGCTCGCATTTGATCGATTCCCTGAGCTTGCGCACGTGCTCGATTTTCCCGACCTGCGCGACATGTTCGTCCGATATGAGGCCGAGGCGAACCGTGCCAAGGCCTCCTGGCGAATAGCCGGGTTTGTCGCGATCCTGTTGGCGGTGGCAGCGCTTCTAGGGGCGTCCTTCACTGCGCTGTTTGAAACAAACTGGCTCAGCGTCGTCCTCGTTGGTTCTGCCCTTCTCGCTGTAGCTGGCAAATTAATTGCCTCCATCGGAGCTCTCACAAGAGGGCCCAAGCAGCGATGGCTCTATAACCGATTGATGACAGAGAGGCTCAGACAGTTCCAGTTTCAGGTACTCGTCTGCCGAGTACCGGAAGTCGTGGCCTCAACGGTCGATAGCGTCGCGCGGGAGCGATTTGTCAACGAGAGAAAGTCGTGGTTTACCGAGTTTCGGCTGACTCACGAGGGGCATCTGGAGGGGAAGCTGAGGGCCGTCCTGGATGACGATGCCGAGGATGCCTTCTTGCTCCACCATAACCTTGAGTCACGACGTCCATTCGACCCGACTGACCGTGGGCTCCTTCAGCTGCTCTCGGCTTACCGTCTCCTGCGTCTTGAGCATCAGTGTCAGTATGCGGACTACAAGCTTCGAGCAGATGAGAGAGTCCTTTCCACCTCCTGCGTCCGTCAACTTGCGATTCTTCGGGACGTCAGCCTGATCCTAATCTTCGTAGTGTTCGTCGCTCATCTCACCGAGACTCTGTTGCTCGGCGATTCGAGCCCCTTGCCCACCCGCTGGATCCATGTCCTCATCATTTGGCCGCTGATCGGCCTTCTTGCAGTACGTGCGATTGAGGACGGCCTTCAGCCAGGTAGGGAGGTTGAACGCTATGCCAGGTATCGGTCCTCGATGGTGTCGCTGCTGACCCGGTTTGATCATGCGACGAACCTCGAGGAGCGAATTCGCCTGATGCTCGAAACGGAGCGAACGGTGTACCAGGAAATGAGGGGGTTCCTGAGGACAAACCAGGAAGCGCGTTATTTGCTCTGATCAAGGGTATGGGCCGGGGCGGCGA
>JACXTT010014544.1_pt1 | contig 10284 bp, 10 predicted proteins | sample 9270951 | NCBI WGS metagenome assembly JACXTT01 (sample SAMN15532306, study PRJNA645909) | rock metagenome | isolation source: weathered quartz diorite | place: Puerto Rico | collected 2017-06-21
CATCAGCCCGCGATCGATGGAGATGTTCGAGGTGTAGAAGAAGTTGAAGGGCACCACCTGGCCGTCGCGGATCAGCTTGTAGCCGAATTGCAGGCCGTAGTCGTTGATGTAGTCCATGAACGCGGTGACGCGCTCGCCGCGCGGCCAGCCGGTGTATCCGAGACATGCCACCAGCGGCCCGGGATGTGCCTGATGCACGCGCGCGTGCTCGGCCAGGAAACACTCCTCGGGGACGGTGTCGTCGCCGATGAAGACCACGAACTTCCCGCACGCCGCCGCCACCCCGCGGTTGCGCGCTGCCCCCGGCCCGGAGCTCTCTTGGGTGATGAAGGTGATCCCGCCGCGCGCGCCGATCACCCGCTCCGTATCGTCGGTCGACCCGTCGTTGACCACGATGACCTCGCGCTCCGGCGCGTCGCGCTGCCCCTCGAGCGCGTCGAGCACGCCGAGGAGCATCGGCAGGCGGTTGTGGGTGGGGATGACGACTGAGAAAAACATGAAGTTCGAAGTTCGAGGTTCGAATTAAGAATTAAGAAGTATCACGTTCGGCGCGCACGTCTTCTTCATTCTTCATTCGAACCTCGAACTTCGAACTTCGAATGTCGACGATGACGACGGGAAAGTGGAGGTTCGTAGTGGTTCGTAGTTAGTGGTTCGTCGTGAGGTGTCCTCGGCCAACCACCAACTATCAACCACGAACTAGGCACTCGCCCCTCCATCCACCACCACTACCTGCCCGGTAATCCCGCTGGCGTCGTCGCTTAAGAGGAACGTGATCGCGCCGGCCACTTCATCGGGCGTGATCATGCGGCGGATGGGGATCTCGCGGATCATGGCCCGCTTCACCTCGGCGTCGAGCGTGGCCACCATCTCCGTGTCCACCAAGCCCGGCGCGACGCAGTTGACACGGATGCCGCTGCGCGCCACCTCGCGCGCCAGCGAGCGCGACATGGCGATCACGCCTCCTTTCGACGCGGAGTAGTTCGTCTGCCCCACCATGCCGTGCATTCCGGAGAGCGAGACCACGTTCACGATGGCGCCGTGGCGCTGCTCCATCATCAGCGGCAGCACGGCCTTGCACATGGACCAGGCGCCCTTGAGGTTCGTTTCGATCACCTCGTCGAACTGTTCGTCAGTCATGTTGTAGAGCAGCGCGTCTTCGCGGATGCCGGCGTTGTTGACCAGCGCGTCGATGGAGCCGAAGCGCTCGGCGACCATCTCGATCAGGGTGCGATTCGACGCGCCGTCGCGCACATCGCATTCGTAGGCGGCCACGCGCGCGTGATCGCTGCCCAGCGATGCCGTGGCCTCCCGCTCGAACTGCAGCGCCGCGTCGATGGACTGGCTGTACGTGAACGCCACCGCCCACCCCTCGGCCAGCAATCGCATCGCGGTGACGCGCCCGATGCCGCGCGAGCCGCCGGTGATGAGTGCTGTCTTCACAATCCTGAGGACGCGCAGCGGCCGAAGGATCTACGGCTCGATCGGCAGATCGGCGGCCATCGGCAGCAGGGCTGCCAGTCGAGCCAAAGATGCTTCGCTTCGCTCAGCATTAGCTTCCCTCTTCCTCGTATCGATCTTTCAGCGATGCGACGACAGTGGGGTCGGCCAGCGTGGTGACGTCGCCCAGCGCCCGCCCCTCGGCGATGTCGCGCAGCAGGCGGCGCATGATCTTGCCGCTGCGCGTCTTCGGCAGGTCGGCGGTCATCAGGATCTTCTCCGGCCGGGCGATGGCGCCGATCTTCTCCGTCACGTGCTCCTTCAGCTCGCGCTCGAACTTCGCCGGATCGCTCTTGGCCGCCTCGGCGTGGGAGGCCTTGACGATCACGAACGCGGCGATGGACGTCCCCTTGATGTCGTGATTGATGCCCACCACCGCCGCCTCGGCCACGGAGTGATGATCGACCAGCGCCGACTCCACCTCCATCGTGCCGATGCGATGTCCCGCCACGTTGATGACGTCGTCGACGCGCCCCAGGAGCCAGAAGTAGCCGTCCTCGTCGCGCTTCGCGCCATCGCCGGTGAAGTAGATCCCCGGCCACTTCGACCAGTACTGCGTCACAAAGCGGTCGGGGTCTTTCCAGATGCCGCGCAGCATCGACGGCCACGGCGTGGTGATGGCCAGATACCCGCCGCCCACCGGCACGCGGTTGCCGCGCTCGTCGAGGATCTCCGCGTCGATGCCGGGGAACGGCCGCGTCGCCGAGCCGGGCTTGGTGGCCACGATTCCCGGCAGCGGCGTGATCAGGATCATCCCCGTCTCCGTTTGCCACCAGGTGTCGACGACGGGGCAGCCCCCGCCGCCGATGTTCTCGTGGTACCACATCCACGCCTCGGGGTTGATCGGCTCGCCGACGCTGCCGAGGAGCCGCAGCGACGAGAGATCGTGCGACTGCGGCAGCTTCTCTCCCCACTTCATGAAGGCGCGGATGGCCGTCGGCGCCGTATAGAAAATCGTGATCTTGTGCTTCTCGATGAGCGACCAGAAGCGATCCTGCTTCGGCCAGTCGGGCGCCCCTTCGTAGACGAACACCGTCGCGCCGCACGCCAGCGGGCCGTAGACCACGTACGAGTGCCCGGTGACCCAGCCGATGTCCGCGGTACACCAGTAAATGTCGGAGTCCTTCAGATCGAAGACCCATTTGCACGTGGCGTAGACGCCGGTGAGATAGCCGCCGGTGGTGTGGATGATTCCTTTCGGCTTGCCGGTGGTGCCGGAGGTGTAGAGCGTGTAGAGCATGTGCTCGGAGTCGACGAACACCGGTGGGCAGTCGGCGGAGGCGTTCTTCATCAGCTCGTGGTACCAGACGTCGCGGCCGCGGTTCATGGTCAGCGTGTCGTCCGCTTCGTCGACCGTTTGACGCCGCATCACCACCATCACGTGCTTGATCGACGGGCACTCCGCGACGGCGGCGTCGGCGAGCTTCTTCAGTTGAACGAGATTCCCGCGCCGATAGCCGGAGGTGGCGGTGATGAGAATCTTGGCCTCGGCATCGATGATGCGGTCGCGCAGCGCCTCGGCGGAGAAGCCGCCGAAGACCACCGAGTGCACGGCGCCGATGCGCGCGCAGGCCAGCATGGCCACGATGGCTTCGGGGACCAGCGGCATGTAGATGGCCACGCGGTCGCCGGTGACCACGCCGAGGGACTTGAGCACGTTGGCGAACTTGGAGACCTCGGCGTGAAGCTCGCGGTAGGTGAAGCTGCGGACCTCGCCCGGCTCACCTTCCCAGATCACGGCCGTCTTGTCGCCACGCGTGGCCAGATGGCGGTCGAGGCAGTTATACGAGGCGTTGATGGTGCCGCCGACGAACCACTTGGCATACGGCGGATTCCAGTCGAGCACCTTGCTCCACTTCATCTTCCAGTCGAGCTGCCGCGCCCACTCCGCCCAGTACGCCTCGCGATCCTTAACGTCGTAGACCGACGCGTCCTTCGCGTTCGCCTGGCGCTGGAACTCCTCCGGAGGCGCAAAGGTGCGGTTCTCCTGCAGGAGCGCGTCGATCTCGTTTGCCATGAGCGCGGATTGTAACCGTAGGGGCGCGCGGCAGCGCGCCCGGTATTCTGCCGGGTTGCGGGCCCGCCGCCGCGCGCCCCTACGCTCACGGCGCAGGGGAGGATAGGCGTGGGAAGCGATAATGGCGGGATGAAACGCGCCGCGGCCATTTTTGCCCTCGTCGCCACGGTGGCCGTCGCCGCTTGGCTGGCCGCGGCGGTGTCGGCGCGGCGGACGCAGACCACCGTCGCGCGCTACGAGTGGCCGATGGGTCTCGGCTCCATCGACGAAGTGCCGAAGCGCTACCCTCCGCGCGACACCAGCAACGACGCCGCGCGGCTGACCGCGCTCGCCGCGGCCATGGGCGTGGACGTGGCGCCGCTGCGCGCCGGCATCCCCACGCCTCGCGGCAATGCGGAGGCATTCCGCCCCGCGCTCAATCAATATCTGGATGCGGAGCTCTCGCGCGCCGACGATTCCGCCGGGCGGCCGCCGCCGGAGATCGCGCAATATTTCGCCACCAACGCCGAGGCACTCGCCGCCGTGCGCGAGTACCTGGTGGGGCGCGCGGCGATCATCTGGCCGACCGACGTGGTGGCGGCGGCGCAGGCTCCGCTGCCGAATCTCAGCGGGCATCTGGCGCTCACGCGGCTGCTCGTGGCGCACGCGCTCACGTCGCCCGAGACCGCGTCGGACGACCTCTGCGCGGCGTGGCATCTGCAGCGCGCGCTGTGGCACCGGCCGGAGCTGATCTCCAAGCAGGTGGCGCTCGCCGGCACGCGGCTGGTCAACGCGGCAGCGCGCCGGCTCGACAGGCGCCCGATATGGTTCGCGGAGATGCGCGCCATCGACTATCGCCGCTCGATGCTCGCGGCGCAGCAGTCGGAGGCGTGGATTGTGCGCAAGTCGATCGACGACGCCGCGCAACTGCACGACGCGCGCATTACCTCGCCGGGCGACGTCGTCGACGTCGTGCTGCAGCCGTACGAGGAGCTTTGCGCCGCCAATCTCGCCGCCGTGATGCGCCGCGCCGCGGAGGAGATGGCGCAGTCGCGCGACTGCGCCGTCGACGGCGGCGCCCTCGACCGCCACGTGCGCGGCATGCTGCCTTTCTGGAACCGCCCGGCGCATTTCTCGGCGCGGAACCTCGGCGGCATCTGGCAGCGCGTGGCGCGCTTTCAGGCGGAGCTCGAGGCCACCGACCGCATCCTGGCCATCAAGTCCGGCGGCTGGACGCCGGCGCTCGCGCACTCCGGTTGCGCCGACGGCACATGGATGTACGCCGATGGGACGCTGCGCTTCAGCCGCGAGATCGCCGCGCCGCGGCCGATGCTCAACGTGCCGCTGGTGTGGCAGCCCCCACGCTGGCGATAGAGCGAAACACCCCCAGCCCGTCCGTCCCGCCCAGCAGCGACTCCGAGCAGCGCTCCGGATGCGGCATCATGCCGAGGACGTTTCGTTCGCGGTTGCAGATGCCGGCGATGCTGCGCGCGGAGCCGTTCGGGCTCGCCTCGCTGGTCAGGCGGCCCTCGGCATCACAGTAGCGAAAGATGACCTGGCGGTTGCGTTCCAGCTCATCGAGCGTCTCGTCGTCGGCGAAGTAGTTGCCTTCGCCGTGCGCGATCGGCGTGCGGAGGATTTGTCCCGCCGCCAGCTCGCAGGTGAACGGCGTGTCGGTCTCCTCCACGCGCAGAAGCACGTCGCGGCCGAGGAAGCGGAGGTGCTGGTTGCGCATCAGCGCGCCGGGGAGGAGCCCAACCTCAGTCAGCACTTGGAAGCCGTTGCAGATGCCGAAGACCAAACCGCCCCCCGCGGCGTGGCGCTTCACCGACTCCATGATCGGAGCGAACTTCGCCAGCGCGCCAGCGCGCAGGTAGTCGCCGTAGGCGAAGCCGCCGGGGATGATGACGCAGTCGGCGCCGTGCAGGTTGGTTTCCTTGTGCCAGAGAATCTCCGCGTCGCAGCCGAGGACGTTGCTCACGACGTGCTCCGCGTCGTGATCGCAGTTGGAGCCGGGGAGGAGAACGATGCCGAATTTCATGATCAGTGCACCACAGGCGCCCGAGGCACTTTGTAAATTGTAAGGTACCCGGCGCGATCGGTGACGGCGAGCGTGTTCGTCGCGCCGTCGTAGGCCAGCGCGTAGGCGTCGACGCCGTACAGCGACGCCGGCGTCACGCGGCGCGGCGAGCCGACGAACGCGCCGCTCGAGCTGCAGCGGCGCTCGGCGAAGAGCAGCAGGTCCTTCGGCGCGAGCGCGGCGATCTGCGGCCCGCTCTTCTCCGGGAGGCAGATGCGGTCGCTGTTGACGAGATCGCCGAAGTCGATGGACATGCGCATCTGGCCGTTGCTGCCGGCCTGCATCGATTTCGACGACGTGTTCAGCGGCTTCTCGTAGAAGTTGTCGCGGCCGAGGGCCACCAGCGCGCGGTCGTCGGCGGCGAAGAGCGCCGCACCGACCGCCTTGTCGGTCTGCAGCGGATCGCGCGCCAGCTCGTGGAAGTTCGCGGTATCGAAGAGCGCCACCGATGTGGCCTTGGCGTTGCCGAAATCCTCGGCGGCGATGACGGCGAGCGTTGCGCCGCTGGCGCTGACGGCGATGGCCATCGGCTCATCGATGGGAATGGTGCGCAGCTCGCTCTGTCCGTCGCCGGTGTAGACGTGCACCCGGCGGCCGAGGAGGTAGAGGTATCGCCCCTTCGGGTCGGGGAGGGCGTCGCGGATCGGCTCGCCCTCGGTGGTGATCTCGCGAAGGATCTTCAGGTCCGGCAGCGCCAGGATGGTGGCGCTCTCGTCGCTTCCGTTAGCGATGAAGAGCCGCGTGCGCGCCGGATTCGTGCGCAGCGTGACCAGCTCTTTGGTGGAGGCGATCTCGGCGGAGTCGAGGACCAGCCGCTGCTTGACCGCGCCGCTCCTCGGATCTACGGCCACCACGCTCTGCGGCTGCGCCAGGCCGACGTACAGCGTGCCGTCGGCGCCGAAGGCCAATCCGCGCGGGTCGCCTTGCAGCGCCCAGCGCTTCACCACTTTGTTGTCGCGGGTTGGAACGGCAGTGAGGGTTTCCGCGGCGCGGAGGGAGAGCGCCGCGGAGCAAGTGAGCAGCACGAGAGCGGTGAGACTACTCCTCGATGGTGTAGGAGAAGTTTTCGATGACCGTGTTCGCGAGGAGCCGTTCACACATTTGTCGAAGTTGCCTCTCGATCTCCTCCCGTGACTGCCCACTGTCCGCAAGCGATAGTCGAAACAGCTTGCCGGCGCGCACATCTTCCACGCCGGTGAAACCAAGCGAGCTCAGCGAGTGTTGAATGGCTTTTCCCTGCGGGTCGAGGACGGAAGGCTTCAACTCGACGATCACCGTCGCTTTCATGCCGCGCAATGATAAGCGGAGTGCGGGCGTCCGCCCGCGCGCGCCGGCCGTCTCGGCCGGCGCTGTGGCATTACGGCCGGGCCAGGACGCCCGGCCGGTGCGGGCCAGACGCCCGCACTCCGTCAGTGATACCGCTCGTTCGAGGCGCGGCGGAAGGCGTTCATCTCCTGGGCGAACGTCGTAGCGCGCGCGTTGCCGGCCAGCTCGCAGTCGCGCGCGCTGGCGTATCCGACCACGCCCGCTTCCAAGACGTACTGCTGGAGATGGCGCCGCAGATCGTTGAGGTGCAGCCACTCGTGCTGCGCGTCGGCCGGCTTGGAGAGGATCATCTACGGCGCGAGATGCGCCGTCAGCACCTCGTACCAGAGCGACTCATGCTCCATGCAATGGCACTCCAGCCGCTCCTCGGCGAACAGAGTACAGGCGAAGATGTGCTCGCCGCTGGCGCAGAGCCGCTGCAGTTCCGTGGAGTTCATGACCAGCCGTTGCCGCGGCTCCTGAATGTCGACGCGATCGGTGAGGAGGAGAATTGCGAACAGCACCGCGAAGCGCATTTGACATGTAATACGAAGCCCTTCGTGGTGCGGTTAGCCTGCCGCCGATTGCGGAATGGTGAGGGATCGGTGACGGGCGCCATCAATCGGGTTCGGTCCACGGGTTCGTTCGAATCTCCTCCAGCCGGTCTTCGATGAAGATCAACGTCGTGTCGAGCTTGCGCGCGTAGTCGGTGACATAGCTCCACATCTCGACGCGCTTGCCGTCGAAGCGAAGCCGCGCGTCGCGCCGCTCCGGCTCTTTTTGCATGATGGCGCGCACTGCCGCCGTGCTCTGTCCCACCACGACCTGGTTGAGTCGCGCGCGGTTCTCCTCGGCGCGTCGCCACATGACGGACGGAACGTAAACGCAGCCGGTGGCCAGCAGCAAGAGAACGATCGACGCGAAGCGTCTGGAGAGGTTCATGGGTCAACTCCTGGCTAAAAGTCGGGTCAATCGCTGCGCAATGCGCAACGATTGACCTGGCCGCGCCCGGCCATGAAATCGGCGAAAGACTACTACCATCAGTAGATTAGCTTCGAAGAATCGAATCGGTCCGCAATTTGCTCCGAGTCCACAATCTGTAGACCCCACCACCACATTCAAAGTTCAGAGTGACTTCCGCTGGAGGGAATCGTTCATGGCGAAGGTTGCGGGACGTCTGCTTGTCCTCGTTCTCTTTCTCAGCTTGACATCATCGCCCATTCTGGCGCAGTGCGGAGTGGAGCGCTGGTCGGTCAAGACCGGTACCGATCCCGACGCGGGGTTGGTTAATCTCTCGTCCAGCACATCGACCACCATCACCACCATGCGGGGCTGGACGGCGCCGAATCCCATCCCGTCGAACAACCGCGTCTCGCCGGCCGAGACCACGCAGTGGGTGCTGAACGCGACGCTGACGCAATACAAGCTGGAGAGCGACTCCGATTACCACCTGATCCTCAGCGACGCCTCCGGCAATACGATGATCGCGGAGATCCCCTCCCCGAATTGCGTCGGCACCGGCAGCCCGTTCGGCCCGGGAATCACCAACTCCCGCAGCCAGTTCGACGCACGCTTCACCGCCACCACCAGTTTCCAGACCGCGAACATCCCGGTGCAGATCATCGGTGTCGGCATGTTCGATTTCCTGCATGGGCAGACGGGCGTGGCACCGAACGGGATCGAGGTCCATCCGGTGCTCAACATCGTCTTCAATCCGAGCAGCGCCGACTTCTCCATGAGCGCATCGCCGGCTTCCCTCTCGCTGGTGCAGGGAACCAGTGGCACGTCGACGATCAGCACGACCGTCAGCGGCGGCTTCAACGCCGCGGTATCGCTCAGCGCCAGCGGCCTCCCCACCGGCACGACGGCCAGCTTCAGCCCAACCTCGATCGCCGCGCCGGGCTCCGGCTCCTCCACCATGACCATCATCGCGGGGGCGTCCACCCCTGTCGGAACCTACAGCGTCACCGTGACGGGCACGGGCGGCGGTACGACGCACACGACAACCGTTTCGTTGACCGTGACCGCCTCGGGTGGCGGAGGCGGAGGATCGGAGCTCATCGTCGACGGTGGATTCGAATCGGCCACCGCCAGCGGCAACACCGCTCCCGGCTGGACCGGCACCACCAACATCAGCGGTCACAACGACATCATCGTCAACGGCCCCTACCCGCACAGCGGCACCAACTTCGCCGCCCTCGGCGGCGCCAACAGCGAAACGGACACCCTCACTCAGACGGTCTCCATCCCTGCCAGCGCCACGGCCGCATCGCTCACCTTCTGGACCAACATCGTCACGCAGGAGACCAGCAGCACCACCGCGTACGACTTCCTCTACGTGAACATCATCGCCGGCACCACCACCACGAAACTGACGCTGAACAACACCAACTCCTCCTCATCGAACAACGCGAACGGCACGTACTTCAAGCCGGCGGCCATCGACCTCACCTCGTACAAGGGTCAGTCGATCCAAATCCAGTTCAAGGCCACCACCGACAGCATCCTCCCCACCACCTTCCGCATCGATGACGTCTCGCTGCAGGTGACCACCGGCGCCGCCGACACCACGCCGCCCACCACCGCGATCACCGCTCCCGCGAACGGCGCGACCGTCTCCGGCACCGTGAGCGTGACCGCCACCGCGTCCGACAACGTCGGCGTGACCAAGATGGAGGTCTACATCGACGGCGCGCTGAAGACGTCCAATACGAACGCTACATCGATCTCGTACTCGTGGAACACTACGACGGTCGCCAACGGCTCGCACTCGATCGTCTCCAAGGCGTACGACGCAGCCGGCAACGTCGGCACCTCCGCCACCGTGACCGTCACCGTCTCCAACAGCGCGGCGCAGCAGCTTCTCGGCAATCCGGGCTTCGAGACCGGCACGGCGGCGCCGTGGACGGCCAGCAGCGGCGTGGTGAGCAACTCGACCTCCGAGCCTCCCCACTCGGGAACGTGGGACGCCTGGCTCGACGGCTACGGAGCCACGCACACCGACACTCTCCTCCAGCAGGTGGCCATCCCCTCGATCGTGACCACCGCCACGCTCACCTTCTGGCTGCATATCGATACCGCGGAGACCAGCACCACCACCGCCTACGACACGCTCACCGTGCAGATTCGCAACAGCAGCGGAACCGTGCTGGCCACGCTGGCCACGTACTCGAATCTGAATGCGAACAGCGGGTATGCTCAGAAGAGCTTCGATCTCTCGGCGTACAAGGGACAGACGATTCAGGTTTATCTGGTGGGAGCCGAGGACAGTACGCTGCAGACATCATTCGTCGTCGACGACTTCGCCCTCAACGTTCAATAGCGAGGAGATGGAGATGAAAACAGCCCTTTCATTCGCCGTCGCCTCCCTGCTGGCATTTTCAACACGATCCCCGGACCAGCA
>JACXTT010014545.1_pt1 | contig 10284 bp, 6 predicted proteins | sample 9270951 | NCBI WGS metagenome assembly JACXTT01 (sample SAMN15532306, study PRJNA645909) | rock metagenome | isolation source: weathered quartz diorite | place: Puerto Rico | collected 2017-06-21
GCGTTCAGGATGGGGACGCGGGATCATTGGCACAAGCGGATGGCGATTGCGGGGTTGCAGGCGGGAAAACATGTTTATGTGGAGAAGCCGTGCAGCCACAATCCGGCCGAGGGCGCCATGCTCGTCGAAGCCCAGAAAAAATATGGAAAGCTCGTCCAGATGGGAACGCAACAGCGGTCGTCGCGGCACACGATAGAAGTGATCGAAAAAATTCGCGCTGGTGAAATCGGCCGGCCGTACATGGCGAAGGCGTGGTACAGCAACACGAGAAAATCGATTGGCGTGGGAAAAGAAGCGCCTGTGCCAGCGACACTCGATTGGGATCTGTGGCAAGGGCCAGCTCCGCGGAAGGCATACCGCGACAATGTGCATCCTTATAACTGGCATTGGTTCCGGAACTATGGGACCGGCGAGACGCTGAACAACGGGACGCATGAGGTGGACGTATGCCGGTGGGCGCTGGGTGTGGATTTTCCGAAGCGGGTGACGGCGTCGGGCGGGAGATATCACTTTCAAGATGACTGGCAGTTTTACGACACGCTGGTGACGAGTTTTGAGTACGAAGACAAATTGCTTTCGTGGGAAGGAAGAAGCTGCGAAGGCATGAAGGATCACGGGCGGGACCGCGGGTCGGCGATTATGGGAACGATGGGGACCGTGATTGTGGATCGCGACGGGTATGAGATTTTTGACTTGAAAGGAAAGAAGACGAGTGAGTTCAAGGCGGGAGGAGCGACTTCGTCCGCGGATTTAGTTGGGCGCGATTCGATGACAGACGAGCATTTTGCAAATTTCATTGCGGGGATTCGCACTGGAGAGAAGTTGAATGCGCCGATTGAAGTGGGAAATGTGGCGGTGACGATGCTCCAGCTTTCGAATATTGCGTGGACGGTGAACCGGGAATTGCATCTGGATACGAAGAACGGACATATTTTGAATGATACGGAAGCGATGAAGATGTGGGGACGTGAGTATGAAAAAGGGTGGGAGCCGCATGTCTAAGGAAAAGAATTTGTCGCGCAGAGAGTTTGTGAGGGCGGGAGCGGTTGCAGCGGCAGGATTTTCCATGCCCACCAGCGTTTTTGCAGAGACGAACAAGAAAGAATCCGACGGTTCGCCAATACAGGGAACGGGAATCCGGCTGGGGATTGCGAGTTACACGTTTCGAAATTTCAACAGAGCACAGATGATTGGCTTTCTGAAAAACCTGGATGTGAGTGACGTGAATTTGAAGGACACGAAGGATCATTTGCCGATGGATGCGCAGGCGGAGGCAGCTGCGCTCGAAGATTACGCGAAAGCGGGGATCAAACTGCATGCGGCGGGGACGATCTATTTTCAGAAAGATGAGGATGCGGACATTCGGTCGAAATTCCAATATTGCAAGCGGGCGGGGATTGGAGTAATTGTGGCGGGCGACCCAGCGCCGGAAACGCTGCCGCGGATTGAGAAGTTTGTGAAGGAGTACGACATTCGATTTGCGATTCACAATCATGGGCCCGAGGACAAGTTGTGGCCTTCACCGCTGGAAGTGCTGAAGGCGGTGAAACCGTATGATACGCGGATGGGCTGTTGCATTGATGTGGGGCACACGGCTCGCGCTGGAACGGACGTGGTGCAGGCGATTCGGGAAGTTGGGCCGCGGCTGCTTAATGTGCACATGAAAGATTTGGCGAGTTTTTCGGAAAAAGAGAGCCAGGTGGCGGTCGGCCAGGGGAAAATGCCGGTGAAGAAGATTTTTGAGGCGCTGACCGCGGTGAAATACGGCGGCTTTGTGGACTTGGAGTACGAACTCTTCCCCGATGATCCAATGCCGGGAGTGATTGAAAGCCTGGCATACATGCGAGGCGTGTTGGCGGGAATGAGCTAGGAAACAAGCAGATTTTCCGCGCAATACGCGGTGCCACGTGCGCGAACGGCTGGTGCATTTCCTGCAGGACAAGTATCCGCAATGCCTGCCGACGGGGCGCGGGCGGCTCGCAATCAACAAAGAAGAAATGATGATGGCGGATTGAAAAAAACTAGCGGCGCGCGCCCGCAACTTGCGCGGCTTTGCGTTGCTGGTCGGTGAGGAAGTCGGCGTAAGGGCCTTTGAAATCGTCAATGTGGCCGTGGTCGAAGTGCCAGATGCGCGTGGCGACTTCGTCGAGAAGATCGTGATCGTGCGTGACGAGGAGGACGGTGCCTTCGTATCGCTGAAGTGCGATGTTGAGCGCGTTGATGGATTCGAGGTCGAGGTGGTTCGTCGGCTCGTCAAACACAAGGACATTTGGTTTGAGAAGCATGAGGCGGCAGAACAGAATGCGCGCGGTTTCGCCGCCGGAAAGGGCTTTGATGGGCTTGGTGGCGTCGTCGCCGCTGAAAAGCATTTGACCGAGAAGGCCGCGAAGCGTTTGTTGGCCGGCGAGAGGATCGAACTGCGCGAGCCATTCGATCACGGTCGTGTTGGAAGTTTTGTCGAGATCATGTTCCTGGGCGAAGTAGCCGAGGCTAGTTTCGTGGCCCCAGCGAACCGTGCCGCCATCCACTTTGAAGTGGCGATCGGAATCGTCAATCAATCCAGGCGAATTGCGAATCAGAGAGCGTAGCAGCGTGGTCTTTCCCACACCGTTGCGGCCGAGGAGGCCGATTTTTTCGCCGCGGTCAATGTTGGCGGTGAAACCGTTGATGACTTTTAGATCGCCGTAGGATTTCTTGACGGATTTGAATTCGAGCGGGTGGCGGCCGGAAGGTTTGTTCAGATCGAATTTGATGTAGGGGCGCTGAATGTTGGATTTTGCGAGCTCGGTGGTCTGCAGGAGCTCGACTTCCTTTTTCCGCGAAGTGGCTTGCGCGGAACGCGTCCCGGCGGAAAAGCGCGCGATAAATTCCTGAAGTTGCGCGATTTTCTTTTCGCGCTGTTTGTTTTCGGATTCGATGCGCGCGCGGACGGACGTTTTCGCGAGGACCATGTCGTCGTAGCCGCCGACGTAGGTGATGACGGATTCGTAGTCAATGTCCGCGACGTGCGTGCAGACTTCGTTCAAGAAATGGCGGTCGTGCGAGATGACGATGAGGATGCCTTCGTAGGCGATGAGGTAGTCCTGCAGCCAGTGAACGGAATCGAGGTCGAGGTAGTTGGTCGGTTCGTCGAGGAGTAACGCGCTGGGATTACCGAAGAGGGCTTGCGCGAGAAGCACGCGGACTTTTTGACCGCCCTGGAGTTCGCCCATCTTGCGTTCATGAAGTTCGGAAGGGATGTCGAGGCCGTCGAGGAGAATGGCGGCGTCGGCTTCGGCGGTGTAGCCGCCTTCTTCGCCGACGATGCCCTCGAGTTCGCCAAGGCGCATGCCGTCGGCGTCTGTGAGTTCGTCGTGAGGCTTGACGTAAAGCGCATCGCGTTCCTGGAGCGTTGCCCAGAGGACGGAGTTGCCCATGATGACGGTGTCTATCACGCGATATTCGTCAAAAGCGAACTGATCCTGGCGCAGAACGCCAAGGCGTCTCGGACGAGTAACGGAGCCGCTCGTCGGATCGAGCTCACCCGTTAAGATTTTCATAAGAGTGGACTTACCGGCGCCGTTGGGGCCGGTGATGGCGTAGCGACGGCCCGGTGTAAAGGTGGTGGTGACTTCCTCGAAGAGGACGCGGGCGCCGTAGCGCATAGAGACGTTATTGACCGAAAGCATAGCCCTCCATTGTAACGTGAAATGAAGAGATGTGCAGAGGCACCGCGCTGCTCAGATTTGGAGTGGAAAACGGACTTTGGAGTTGCGGCCTAGTCTCGGAGGAAAAAGCAGATTCCTCACGCCGCAAAAACGCGGGTTCGGGATGACAGCTTAATTTGTTGCGCGGTTAAAGTTTCACGAGCAGCCCGCGAAGTCGGTGCGAGCGACGTTGGTGACGGTTGCGGGCGTGACCGCTAGCGGCGCATTGCTAGCGTCCATGGAAGTCATGATCTCAGATGGCGAACAATCGGGAGCGCCGCCGCTGCTGGGAATTGCGGCGCGCGCATCTACCGTAAAGAGGACGGGAGCTGCCGCGGGCGTCGAGAAACTAAAACCGGAAGAAGAAAATACGCCGACGCTGGGATTGCTTGCGGGAACGACCAGTGTGTACTGCGCGCAATTTGTGTTTGCCGGAGCGCCCGTGGGGCAATTTGCATTGGTGGTGAGTGAGATGAGGCCGGTCGAGGTCACGGCCGAAGTTGTCTGAGTGGCTTGGATGGCTTCGAGCGGAATGGTGACTTGCCGGGTGATGGCGGGAGCGCCGAAGGAAACTTGCTGAAGCGCAGAGACGCTGACGTCAACGGAAGCGGCGACTGTGCCGGTTGTTGCCGTGACGAAGCCTTGCAGTGTTGCGGGAGCGGTGGCGCCTGTTTCCGGCTGCAGCGGAATCGCGCCGAGATTCGTTCCGTTCGGGACGCTGAGGACAGCGGTCGCGTTGTAAGGAAGATTGTTCGGGCCAACGGCCGCGGCGACGATGTCAAACGTGCCAGTCGGAAGCGGACAGAATCGGAAGTTGCCGTTCGCGTCGGCAGTAGTTTCCATCATGATGCGATCAACGCCCGTGTTGTCCGGTTGCTCGATGGCGACGAGGACGTTGCCGGAGATCGGAGCCTTGGTGACGGCATCAAGGACTTGACCGCTCACGCCAGAATTATTCGCGCTTACCACACCCGCTGTGAGAGCCGGCTTCAAGCGAAACGAGCCGTTGCCTTCGAGAACGATGGATGCGCACGCGTTGAAGTCAATGTTGAGATCAACCGATTGCCCTGCGCCCACGGTGATGGGGCCGCCGATGATTTGGCCCGGAGGAATTTTGAGGCCGGTGTTTGCTTCGCTGCTGAGTTCGAGTTCATGAACGGAATTGTCCTCGAGCACGACACAATTAAAACCATTGCCGGCACAGGCGTTCGAGGAGGGAACCGCTGCTCCCGTCGCTGGAGAGTTGGAGAGAAGGATTAAACGGATTTGCTGATAGGTGCCGACGGGGAGACTCGCAGATCCAAGTTGCGCGAGGATGCAATTCGTTTGCGGAGAAGAGAAAAGATCAACTTGCATGGGTTGCGTCGCTAATTGTGGAGCAAGCTCCTGCCAACCCGGAGTGCTGCCGTCCGCTGTAGCGCTGATGTGAGCCTGAACGGAGCGGACGGTGATGAAAACGTGGGTGAATTGGCCGTTGGGCGGCGTGCAGCTTGGCGGGTCGCTGAGGGTGACTTGAATCATTCCTGTTGCGGAAGTTTGCATGGAGGAATTGCCGCCACAACTGACGCCAATGAATATCGCGACTGCTGTTGCCACAAGGAAGCCAAAGGAAAAGAGAATTTTGGAATGCCGGAAGTAAGACGAGTTACGCATGTCTGCCTCTCTGACCCGGAGCGCTTGAAGAAGTTCAAGCGATAAGTTCCATGACGCTCAGTACGATTCGAGGTGTGCTTTCATCTTGAGGGTCTGGGACAGACAAACCCATTGTCAAAGGAGCAAACCATTCACCAAATTGCAATGAGTTCTAACTCTTTGAGATTCAATTAGATGGATGCGTGAAAGATAGGTCGAAAGATTCGAGGCTATGAAAAAAGTCCGCCACCCTGTGTAGAAAAAGAGCTTGAGCGGTGCAAGTTCATCCGACTTTAACTTGACTTGGCCTAGATGAGAGAATATTAACAAAGTCCGCGCATCTATTTACCGCTTCGGGGGAGGCGAGATGCAGGAGTCACGCAGAGATTTTCTGAAAGTAGCCACAGTAGGAGGCGCGGCAGCTGCGCTTTTTGGCTTCGACTTACAACCCGCCTATGCCGAGCTTCGCAGCCTGAAAATCGCAAGAGCGAATGAGACGCGGTCGACGTGTCCGTATTGTTCGGTGAGCTGTGGCGTCATTATCTATACGATTGGCGACCGCGCGAAGAACGTTACGCCACAGGTGGTGCACGTCGAAGGCGATCCGGATCACCCGATCAATCGCGGGACGCTTTGCCCGAAGGGATCTTCGCTCGAACAAGACATCATGAATGACCGGCGGCTTTCGAAGCCGCAGGTGCGCAGGCCGGGCGGAACGGATTGGGAAGATATTGGGTGGGAGCAAGCACTGGATGAGATTGCAGCGAAGGTCAAGCAGACGAGAGAAGCGACGTTTATTGAGAAGGACGCAAAAGGAAATAGAGTCAATCGCTGCGAATCAATTGCCTGGACGGGCGGATGCACCGACACGAACGAGTTTAATTATCTGGTAGTGAAATCCATGAGAAGCCTGGGAGTCGTCCACTTAGAAAACCAGGCCAGAGTTTGACACGGCCCCACGGTCTCAAGTTTGGGACCAACATTCGGACGCGGGGCGATGACCAACGGTTGGGTGGACATCAAGAATACCGACATGATGCTCATCATGGGCGGGAACCCGGCGGAAAACCATCCCTGCGGTTTCAAATGGGCAATTGAAGCCAAACGCACTCGAAACGCAAAAATGATCGTCGTGGACCCGCGGTTCACGCGAACGGCGAGCGTCGCGGACAAGTTTGCCCAGATTCGCGCGGGAACGGACATTGCCTTCCTGGGCGGACTAATTCGCTACGCGATTGAAAACAACCGTATCGCTAAGGATTACGTCGTCAATTACACCAACGCGGGATTTGTCGTTTCAAACGATTTCAAATTACCGGAAGATGAGGGGGTTTTCTCCGGCTTCGACGAAAAAACACAAACCTACGATCGTGCCAGTTGGAATTACGCAGGCACACCCGCAGCGCAAAACAAACCGGGAGCGCCGCCCACACTTCCGCCATTGCCAGAAAAAACGGAATTCGACCCGACACTGCAAAATCCGCGCTGTGTTTTCCAGCTTTTGAAAAAACACTATTCGCGCTACACACCGGAGATGGTGGAAAAAGTCACGGGAATTCCGCAGGCCAAGTTCTTGGAACTTGCGGAACTCTTTACTTCCGTACGCGACAAAGGCGACACGAAGAAAGCCGCCACGATTATTTACGCCGTTGGCTGGACCCACCATACCTTCGGCACCCAAATCATTCGAACGGCGGCGATGCTGCAATTGCTCATGGGAAATGTGGGACGCGCCGGCGGCGGCGTAAACGCGTTGCGCGGCCATTCCAACATTCAAGGCGCGACAGACATGGCCGGCGTTTTCGACAACTTGCCCGGCTATCTGAAAGTTCCGAATCCAGCGGACGGAAGTTTTGATGGTTGGATGAAGCGAATTACCCCGAAACCTTCCAAGCCGGGAAATTGGGATTCTTGGAACTATTACGGAAACACGCCGAAGTTTGCAGTGAGCTTCCTGAAAACGCTGTATGGCGACGCGGCGACAAAGCAAAACGGCTGGGCCTACGACTATCTGCCGAAAGTGGACCGCAATTTCTCCTGGGTGAACCTGTGGGACAACATGTACAACGGGGTCGTGAAGGGTTTGTTTGCGTTCGGCATGAACGGCGTCGCAATCGGCCCGGACTCGAAGAAAAATATTGAAGCGTTAAAGAGGGCGGATTGGCTCGTCGTCGGCGAGATTTACCCGGACGAAACCAGCGAGTTCTGGAAATCGCCAGGGATTACCCAAGCCGAAATGAAGAAAATTCAGACCACCGTTTACCGCTTGCCCTGCGCAGGTTTTGCTGAAAAGGACGGCACATTCACAAACTCAGCGCGATGGCTGCAGTGGAAGAACACGGCGCTGCCCACTCCGCCCGGCTGCAAGTTGGATCAGGACATCGTGGCTCAGATTTTCCTGAAGGTGCGCGACCTTTACAAAAAAGAGGGCGGCACATTCCCGGACCCGATTTTGAAACTTACCTGGAACTACACAAATCCGGCGGCTCCTTCACTTGCGGAAGTGTTGAAGGAGATCAACGGAAAGACGAGCGTGGACACGGAAGATTCTGTGACGAAACAACAACTCAAAGCGGGAAATCAGTTGCCGGGATTTGCCTGGCTGAAGGACGACGGAACGACTTCCTGCGGCAATTGGATTTACTGCGGCTCCTACACGGAAGCGGGGAATCTGACTGCAAGACGCGACGCGAGCGATCCCTCCGGCCTCGGCATTCATCAGAACTGGGGATGGTCGTGGCCAGCGAATCGGCGCGTCCTTTACAACCGCGCGTCCTGCGATTTGGATGGAAAGCCGTGGGATGCGTCGCGCAGACAAGTGTGGTGGAACGAGGCGACGCAAAAATGGGTTGGCAACGACGTTCCGGACTTCAAGGCCGATTCGAAACCCGCGGATCACATGGGCCCGTTCATCATGAACGCGGAAGGCGTGGGGCGCTTGTTCGCACCGCTTGGCGCCTTCGCAGATGGCCCGTTCCCAACTTTCTATGAACCAATCGAAAGTCCTACCGACAATCTGATTCATCCGAAGCAGACGCACAATCCCGTTGTGAAGCGGCTCAAAACTCCGTCCGACAAATTCGGCGAAACAAAAGACGGATTCGACGTGGTGTGCACGACCTACCGGCTGACGGAGCACTATCACTACTGGACGAAAAATAATCCGATGAATGTGCAATTGGTCCCGGAGCCTTTCGTGGAGATTTCGGAAGAAATGGCGCAAGAGCGCGGGATTCAGGGCGGCGATCTCGTGAAAGTGGAAAGTGCGCGCGGCGAGTATATCGCAAAAGCGATGGTGACCAAGCGCATCAAGCCGATGCAAATCAACGGCAAGAAAACGTATCAGATTGGAATCCCGATTCACTGGGGCTACCGCGGAATTGCAGAAGACGCGGGCAAAACGGCGAAGACGCCCGCGAATCTCCTTTCGCCGACGGTGATCGATCCGAACGCGTATACGCCTGAGTTCAAAGGCTTCCTTGTGAAAGTGACGAAGGTCTGAGCGATGAGCCAAGCGACCCTTCGCGTGCAAAAAATCTCAGGCCACGCCGGGAGCGTTCCCGGCAAGGACACACAGCGGCAGTACACGGTTGCGAAGCTGGTGGACACGACGACCTGCATTGGCTGCAAGGCGTGCGAAGTGGCGTGCGTCGAATGGAACGACATGCCGTTTTCGCCTACGACGTTTGATAACACGTATCAGACGATGCCGGAAACGCGGTGGAATTACTGGAATTTGATTAAGTTCAACGAGCACGAAAAGGAAGATGGCTCGTTGATGTGGCTGATGCGGAAGGATCAGTGCATGCACTGCGCTGAGCCGGGATGTTTGGCGGCATGCCCGGCGGATGGCGCGATTGTTCAATACACAAACGGCATCGTGGATTTTCAGCAGGACAAGTGCATCGGCTGTGGTTATTGCATCAGCGGCTGTCCCTTCAACATCCCAAAATTTAATAAAGAAACAAAACGCGTCTACAAGTGCACGCTCTGCGCGGATCGTGTCAGCGAAGGATTGGAGCCTGCTTGCATCAAGGCATGTCCGACAGGTTGTCTGCATTTTGGCAGCAAGGAAGACATGCTCGTGCTCGCGAACGAGCGCGCGAAACAATTGAAAGACAATTACAATTTCCCGAACGCGGGTGTTTACGATCCGAAAGGCGTCGGTGGCACGGGCGTGATTTACGTGCTCCACGATGCCACGCAGCCGGAACTTTATGGCGGCCTGCCGAGCAACCCAACGATTCCGTTGATGGTGAAATTTTGGAAGGGCCCGCTAAAGTGGGTTGGGAATCTTGCGATGGTGGGCGGATTGATTGGATTGTTCGTACACTATTTGCGCTTCGGCCCGAAAGATCGCGATGAAGCGACGCCATCGGAAGGAGCGCGGCCGTGAGCCACTCGGATCAAGTTCTGCCGCACGGGCGCGTACTGCGCTATTCGTTCGAGGAGCGGCTGAATCACTGGGTGGCGGCGTTTTCCTACATTTATTTGTTGCTGACGGGGCTGGCGTTTTGGTCGCCGTGGTGCTTCTGGATTGCGGCGGTGCTGGGCGGCGGACAAGCTTCGCGAATGTTGCACCCGTGGGTTGGATTGATTTTCTTTTTTGGGGTGATGCGCATGTATTCGATGTGGGCGCCGCAAATGCGCGCGACGGAGGCAGACAAGAAGTGGTGGGGCTCGCTGCGCCATTACATTCGGAATGAAGACGACAAAATGCCGCCAGCAGGGCGCTATAACGCTGGACAGAAGGCATTGTTTTGGAGTTTTTTCTATGGTGCGATTATTTTACTGCTGACCGGAATCGTTTTGTGGTTTCCGGAAAGTATTCCCTGGAATTTGCGCTGGCTGCGCTATATTTCCGTCTTCCTGCATCCAGTGGCCGCGCTGGCAACGATTGCGAATTTTCTGATTCACATTTATATGAGCGTGTTCGCTGAACGCGGGGCGTTTGGCAGCGTGATTC
>JACXTT010014546.1_pt1 | contig 10284 bp, 10 predicted proteins | sample 9270951 | NCBI WGS metagenome assembly JACXTT01 (sample SAMN15532306, study PRJNA645909) | rock metagenome | isolation source: weathered quartz diorite | place: Puerto Rico | collected 2017-06-21
GGGGGGAACGGGCCGGCCCCGGGACTTTCGCCGTTGGCGCGGTCGTTCGGTTACGCGAACCCGTTCTTATGGAAGTGCACCAGCACCTTGCGCGGTTTCCCATGCACCGGGAGATCGGCGAGGATCATCTCGGCGTTGGAATCGAAGTCCCAGCTCTCGTGTGGTGTGAACTGATAGGCCCAGACGAGCGCGCCGTCCGCGGGGCGCCGGGCCAGCACGCTCGACGCCCACTTGTTGTCCCCGGGCCGTTCCTCCGGGTTTTACGGCGACGCGTTTCCGGTGCCGAAGTACACGAGATCGAGCGCGGGATCGTAGGTCAGCCAGCCCCACACCGGCACGCCCGCCCGCTTCCAGGCCTCAGTCGGCCAGCTCGACACCCCGAGGTTCGCACCCTTGTCGTACCAGGGACGGAATGTCCCCGGCCGGGCGATCATGTCGGAATCGGGACCTTCGTTGTACGCCGTCCAGACGACGCGCCCGGTGGCGAGGTCGAGCGCCTTCACCCAGCCGTGGATGCCGAACTCCCCGCCTGACGGGCCGACGAGCACGCGGTCCTTCACGATGAACGGCGCCATCGGCGTCGTCTCGCCTTGCGCCATTTCGGCGACGCGGGTGCGCCACAGCTGCTTCCCGGTCGTCGCGTCGACCGCGACCGTGTGCCCGTCGAGCAGGTTGTAGACGATCTTGCCGTCGGCGTAGGCGGCGCCGCGGTTCACCGCATCACAACAGGCAGTGCCGAGCGCTGTGGGGGAGACCTCGGGACGGTACTTCCAGCGTAGCGGGTACCCGTCCTGGGTGAGGTCGAACGCGTACAGGACGTTGGGGTACGGGGTGACGACGTACATCGTGTGATTGACGACGAGCGGCTGTCCCTCGTGGCCCCCCAGGACGCCGGTCGCGAAATTCCAGACGAGGTGCAGACGATTCGCATTGACCGTCGTGATCTGGCCGAGGCCGCTGTAGCGGGTAGCCGCGTAGTCCTTCCCAGGCATCGGCCAGTCGCCGTCCGCGACGGCCGCCGGGTCGCCGATCAGGAGCAAGGTGACAGCGGCCACGATGCGCCACAGCATGCTCCCAAACTGCCACCTTCCCGAGACCGCGCAAGCCACCCACGACAATTGTTATGATTGTCCATCCACGTCCAAGGACCGATGATGCCAGTCGCCGGCCGAGCCCACATCCTCAACGAGGTGACCTGGCGGACGGTGCGTGAGACGGGCTATCAGGTCGCCGTCCTCCCGTGGGGCGCGACCGAGGCCCACAACACGCACCTCCCCTACGGCACCGACACGATCGAAACCGAAGCGATCGCCGCCCGCGCGGCCGAGCTGGCTTGGACCAAGGCCGCAAGGGTTGCCGTGCTCCCGACGGTGCCGTTCGGTGTTCAGACCGGTCAGCTCGACATCCCGTTTTGCCTCAACATCAATCCCAGCACGCAGGCGCTCGTTCTGGGCGACCTGGTGCGTTCGCTCGATGGCCAGGGCGTGCCCAAGGTCCTGATCCTCAATGGACACGGCGGCAACGATTTCCGGCAAATGGTGCGAGAGCTGCAGCCGCAGGTGAAGTGCTTCCTCTGTACGATGAGCTGGTTCAAGCTCGTCGAGCCGAAGGAGTACTTCCGCGATACCGGCGATCACGGAGGAGAGCTCGAGACGAGTGTGATGATGAGCGTCGCTCCCGATCTCGTCCGTCCACTGAGCGAGGCGGGATCGGGGGCGGCGCGCCTCTGGAAGCTCAACGGCCTCCGGGACGGATCAGCGTGGGCGCCGCGCCGCTGGACGGCGGTCACCGACGACACCGGCGTGGGAGACCCGCGCGCCGCCACACGGGAGAAGGGCGACCGCTACCTCGCGGCAGTCGTGGAACGAATTGCGGCGTTTCTCGTAGAGCTGGCAGCGGCCGATACCAAGAACCTCTACCAACAGTCGACATGAACGAGAACGACAAACGGCCGATCGTCACGATCGCGCTCATGGCTGCGCTCGCCGACGGTGAAACGACGTCCGACGAGCAGGCACAGCTGCGCGAGGCGATGAACCGCCTCGGCATCAGAGACCCCGACGGACTGACGAAGGCGGCCAGCACCGGACACCTGGGTCTCGACGAGGTCGTCAAGTCATTGTCCGATGACGCCGCGCGCGCCTACGCTTATGAGCTGGCACTCGTCGTGTGCAACGCCGGCGGCCCGGCCAACGCCAAGGAGCAGGCCTTCCTCGAGGATCTGCAGGGTGCACTGGGGCTGGGGAGCACCGCGGTGGCGCAGCTCGAGAAGGATGCCGCCGCACTCGCGAGCGCCGCTCCCGCGACGAGTGGGTCGAGCGGCGCCGGCGACCCCAACCTCGAGCAGATGATCCTGCAACAGGCGATGCTCGCCGGCGCCGTGGAGCTGCTCCCGGATCGATTGGCGAATCTCGTGATCCTGCCGCTGCAGCTGCGGCTCGTTTATCAGATCGGCCGCAAATACGGCCAGCAGCTCGACGCCAACCAGATCAAGGATCTCGCGGGCACGCTGGGTATCGGCGCCGCGGCCCAGGCGATCGAGGGCGTCGTGAGCAAGCTGGTGCGCGGCGTCGCGGGTGGGCTGCTCGGCGGGATGATCGGCGGCGCAGGAGGTATCGCCGCCGGAGCCGCGGTGACCTTCTCGGCGACGTACGCGCTGGGCCATGTGGCGCAGCGCTACTATGCGCAGAACCGCACGCTCAGCGCCGCCGATCTGCGGGAGCTGTTCCAGAAGTTCCAGGACGACGCCCGCGGCATCTTCCCGCGCGTCCAGAACGAGATCCAGTCGCGCGCCAAGACCCTCAATTTGCCCAACTTGCTGGCCGCCATCCGGGGCCAGTCGCCGGCGTGAAACCGGCCAGGATCACGCGCCGTACGGTGGGGTGCTGCCCTCACTCTTTCGGGAGTTCGCTGTGTTGAGACCCGTGCTCGGCTTCGCGGCTGTTGGCCTCGTCGGGATCCTGCTGCTGCCGGTGTTCGGCGCGCTGATCGGCGTGGTGTTCTTCCTGCTCAAGATCGCGCTGGTGATCTTCGCGATCTGGTTCTTGCTGCGGCTGTTCCGCAACAAGAAGAACGACGAAGCCACGGCGGACTGACGGCTCTGACTGCGTGAGAGGTGAGAAGTGAGAGGTGAGAGGCAGGCGGTGATTGCTTCTCACCTCTTACCTCTCACCTCTCACGCTTTTGCTTTGCTACCAGATCTGCGGCACCGACGACCTGACCATGGGGTCGCCGGGCTTGCATCCGAATGCTTTGGCGAACTCCGGTGCATCGGAAAGCGGCCCGTTCACGCGCCAGCGCTCCGGCGCATGCGGATCGACGGTGACCCGAGTACGAAGCAGGGCGTCGCGAGCGTGCACGCGCCAGCTCTGGGCGTAACCCAGGAAGTAGCGCTGCTCCGGCGTGTATCCATCGATCAGCTTGGGGCGCCCGTTCCGGGCAAGCGCACGCTGCAGCGCGTCATATCCGGTCAGGATCCCGCCGAAGTCCCCGATGTTCTCCCCCAACGTGAGCCGGCCGTTCACGTGGAAGGTGTCGACCTGGATGTAGCTGTTGAACTGCGCCACCATGCGGTCGGCCTGGGTGGTGAAGTGCGCCGAGTCGGCGGCGGTCCACCAGTCGCGCAGGTTGCCGTGCGCGTCGTAGTGGCGCCCCTCGTCGTCGAAGCCGTGGGTCAGCTCGTGGCCCGCCCAGCTGCCGCCCAGGGATCCGTAGTTGGCCCCGTCGTCGGCTTGGGGGTCGAAGGTCTGCGGCACGAGCGCGCCGGCCGGGAACACCATCTCGTTGCGTTCCGGATCGTAGTAGGCGTTGACGGTCGGGACGGTGATCCCCCATTCGGTCGTGTCGACTGGCGTGCCGGGCCGGTTCGCCGTGCGCTGCCACTCGAAGGCGTTGGCGCGGGCGACGTTCGACACGAACGGCCCGTCCACTGATTCGAGCTTCGAGTAATCGCGCCAGTGGTCGGGGTAGCCGACCTTCTCGCCCATCTTGCCGAGCTTGTCGAGCGCCTGCGTCCGGGTGGAGTCGGACATCCACGTGAGCCGGTGCACCCGGGCCGCAAACGCCACGCGGATGTCGTCGATCACCGCCTTGGCGCGGGCGCGGGCCGCCGGCGGGAACGTCTTGGCCACATACGCCTCTCCCAACGCCTCTCCCAGATCCCCGTCGGTCTCCCGCAGGCAGCGCTTCCAGCGCGGCAACAGCTCCTTCGCGCCGGTGAATTTCGCGCTGAAAGCGAAGTCCTCGTCGACGAGCGGTGAGCTGAGCCACGGCGCCGCCACGTCGAGCACGTGGTAGCGCAGGTAGGCGCGCCACTGGCCGAGGGGCGCAGTGTTGACCAGCGAGTCGACGCGCTTGAAAAACGCCGGCTCGGCGAGGTTCAGCCGGGCAACGGGCGCGGTGAGACCGATCGCTCGGAAGTAGCCGGTCCAGGAGATCGTGGGCGCGAGCGTGGCGAGCTCGGCCGCGGTCGTCGGATGATCGGTGGCGGAGGGTTCACGCCGTTCGACCCGGGTCAGCGATGCACGGGCCAGCTCCGTCTCGAACGCCAGGATCAACGCGGCATCGGTCGCGGCCTGCGCCGCCGGCTCCCCCGCGAGCGTGAACATCTTCGTGATGTGCTCGACGTATTGCTGCCGCAGCGAATCCGATTGCGGATCGGTCTTCGTGTAGTAGTCGCGGTCGGGCAACCCGAGCCCGCCTTGCGACAACCAGACGAGGTAGTGGGCCGCGTCGTGCGGATCGGCTTCGGGGCCGTAGCGGAACGCGACGGTCACGCCGCGCATCTGCAGCGCCGCGATCTGGGGGATCAGCTGATCGCGCGTCGCGATCGAGTCGATAGCGGTCAGCCACGGTCGGATCGGGTCGATCCCCGCCGCCTCCGCGGCGCTCGAATCCATGCACGATGCGTAGAAGGTGCCGAGTTTGTGTGGGGTGGAGCCGGCGGGCTGCGAGGCACGACGTGCCGCGGCGTCCTCCAACACCGACCGCACCACCAGCTCGTTGCGGTCACTCATGTCGCGCGCGACGCCCGAGGAGGAATAGGCCGCGGGGATCGTGTCGTGCGCGATCCAGGCGCCGTTGGCGTACTGGAAGAAGTCGGTGCAGGCGCGGGCCGTGGTGTCGATCCACAGCCGGTCGACCACCTTCAAGGGTGGCAGGGCGCCCTGGGCCGTGACCCTGCAAGCGCAAAGGACGAAGGTAAGGAGGAGCGCTCGGCAAACGCGGCGCTCGGAGCGTACGGGTAGCATCGGAATGGGGTCTCCCTCGGGGTGATTCGGCGACGGCCGAACGGTGCAAGAGTAAGTCTCAACCGCCCTGTTGCTCAAGAGGCGCCGAGTCGGCGTAGATCAAAGGGTGACAGCAGGGTCTGACCGTGTCATAGTAAAGGATGACCGCCGCACCCAAGCCATCCAGGGTTCCGCGTCCTGCTCCTCCGCTGCGGCGGCGCACGTCACCGCTGAATCTGCAGCCGCGCGCTGACCGACCTCACCGGGACGCGCTGAAGCTCGCCGGCGACTGGGGTGTGTCCCTCCTCGTCCACGTCGTGGTCATCTCCGGGGCGATTCTTTACGCCACGCAGTCCGCCCGACGTGTCGGGACGCCGGGCGCGTTCGGTACGACGGTCGTCGCCATCGCGCTGCCCGAGCCGCGGTACGCCTCGCCGCCGCCCGCCCTGGGCGTGCCGCTGAGAGATTATCAGACGGTGACCGTCCCGGTGGCGGTTCCAACGGCGATTCCACCCGTCGACCTGCAGGAGCATTTCGACCCCAGGGATTTCGCAGCTGCGGAAGCCGAAGGTGAGACGGCCACCGGTGTCACGCCGGTGCCGGACCTGGCGTACGATCCGAACCTGGTGGACGACCCTCCGATCCTGCTCTCGTCGCCGCCGCTCCTCCCGGAGCTGCTACACGAGGCGGGTCCCACGAGTCGCGTCGTGGTGCAGGCGGTGATCGACACTGCCGGCCACGCCGAGCCGGCATCGGTCCGGGTGATTCGAAGCGCGGACACTGCGTTCGACCACCACGCGCAGCAATGGATGCTCAAGGCGCTGTGGCGGCCGGCCCGGGTCGCCGGCCACCCGGTGCGGCTGTGGATCAACCGGGCGATCGATTACACGATCACCATGTCTCGTTGATCGAACCCGCCTCGAAACGCCCAACTCCAGGGCGCCCCCCGGCGTTACCTTCTCGCTTCCTTCTCTTCACTGTTGGAGCACTTGTGCGCTTCCCGATGCTCTCCGCCGCCCTGGTTGCCACCGTCCTCGCTCGACCTGTCATCGCCCAGGGAGGCCCGCGCTTCGAGATCACGATCCCGGCGTCGCTGCACGGCACGCCGCTCACCGGCCGAGTCTACGTCTTCATCAGCACCAAGAAAGATGAAGAGCCCCGCCTCGGCGACCACGGCGAGAGCAACTGCGTGCCGTTTTACGGAGTGGACGTCGACTCCTTGCAGCCCGGCGTTGCCGCGGTGATCGACGGCGCGACGTTCGGCTATCCAGTGGCCAGCCTCAAGGACATCCCGGCAGGCGACTACTACGTGCAAGCGCTCGTCAGCGTGTACGTCGATTTCCATCGCGCCGACGGCCACGTCCTGTGGATGCACGACGACCAATGGGAGGGGCAACAGTTCAACATCTCTCCCGGCAACCTCGTGAGCGACGTGCAGAAAGTGCACCTCGATCCCCAGGCCGGGTACACGATTCGCCTGGCGCTGGCGCGCGCGCTGCCGCCGGTCGAGATCCCGCCCGACACGAAGCATGTGAAGCGCATCAAATTTCAGAGCAAGCTGCTGTCGGCGTGGTGGGGCCGGCCAATCTACCTCGGCGCCACGGTGCTGTTGCCCCGTGACTACGACCAGGATACGACCAAGCGCTATCCGACCGTCTACGAGCAGGGCCACTTCTCGCTTAACGCGCCGTTCGGCTTCACCACTGATCCGAACACCGAGACGCCCACCCAACGCGCCGCCCGCCAGCTGCGCACGATGCGCGAGCCCGGCGCCGAATTCGGGAAGTCATGGCTGGCCCCTGGTTTCCCTGGCATGATTTCCGTCACGTTCCAGCACCCCACGCCCTACTTCGACGATTCCTACGCCGTGAATTCCGTGAACAATGGGCCCTACGGCGACGCCATCATGCTCGAGTTGATTCCCTATCTCGAGCGGCACTTCCGCATGATCACCGCGCCCTGGGCGCGGTTTCTCACCGGCGGCTCGACGGGCGGCTGGGAGGCGCTGGCCCTGCAGGTTTACCACCCCGACTTCTTCGCGGGAACATGGGTCCTGTATCCCGACCCGATCGACTTTCGCAGTTACGAGCTGGTCAACATCTACAGCGACACGAACGCCTTCGTGTATCCGGTGGCGGAGTGGATGCAGTCCGAGGTCCCTGCTGAAGTTGAAGTCACGGGCCAGCCGCGCATCACCGTACGGCAGGAGAGTCAGTTCGAGGCAGTGCTCGGCAGCCACGCCCGCTCCGGTGAGCAATTCGCGATCTGGGAAGCGACGTACGGCCCCGTCGGGAAGGACGGTTACACGGCGGAGCTGTGGGATCTGCGTACGGGTCACATCAATCGCGAAGTGGCGGACTACTTCAAGTCGCACGATTACGATCTGCGCGATTACCTCGAGCGCAACTGGGGGACGCTCGGTCCCAAACTGCGCGGCAAGATCCACCTGTTCGTAGGGGATTACGACACCTTCTATCTGAACCTCGCGGTCTACAGAATGGAAGAGTTCCTGAAGCGCGCTTCCCCGCCCGCCGACGCAGAATTCCGCTATGGTCGCCCGATGAAGCCGCATGGTTGGCAGCCGTGGACGCATGCCCAGCTGATTCGGATCATGGCGAATCAGGCCGCCAGCCACCGTTCGCCCTGAGTCCGAGATCCGGGTCCCAGGTCCCGGGTCCCCGATTCCGGGCCTCCGACTACGGGACCGGACTTCGCGATTGCGGACCGAGCTCGATTTTCCCGAGGCGCTGCGTTCCCGACAACGCCAGCCACACGATCTTGCGCGTCGAGTCGACGCTCATGTTGCGCACAATGGCCCCCCGCGTCGGGATCGTGACGACCTGCGCCTTCTCCGTTGCCGGATCGAAGGCGACGATCGTGCCCTTCCCCGATTCGCAGTAATAGACCTTGCCGTCGGTGCCGAGGGCGATGCCGTAGGGCCCGCTGCCCGAGCCGCCGGGACTCTCAAACTCGCGCACCCGGCCCGTGGCGGGATCGAGCCGTCCCAGATAGCCGCGCGCGTAGTCGGTATACCAGACGATCCCCTTGGGATCGACCTGCAGGCGGCGCGGCCGTGCGCCCGGGTCGGGCAGGGAAAACTCCTTCAACGCACCCGAAGACGGATCGACGTGCCCGATCTTGTTCGTTCCCAGCTCCGCTATGAAGAGCGACCCGTCGGGAGCCACGACGAAGCCATACGGCCGCGAGTCGCGTGTGGGCATGGGGAACGACTCGACAGCGCCTGTCCCGGGATCGAGCCGCGCATAGAGATTCGCGCCTTGCACGGTGAACCACAGCTTGCCCGCGTGGAACAGTGGCGTGTGGGGATCGCGCACCTCGGCAGGGAGCGGATACTCGCGGATTACGTCGGTCGCCGGTTCGAGGCGCCCGATATTGCCTTTCGCGTTCCCCGTGTACCACACCCCTCCATCAGGCGCGACGACGATGCCGTGCGGCCCTGAACCCTGCGTCGGGGTGGCGTAGTCGGTCACCTTCCCGGTAGCAGGGTCGAGATGCCCGATGAAGCTGTTGCGCTGGTCGGTATACCAGACCGATCCATCCTTGGCGACTGCCGGGTCATGTGGAAACGCGCCCGCTCGAGGCAGCGGATACTCGACGATGGTCGGTGTCTGCAGCAGGAACAGCGTGACAAGTGTGATCATGGTTACATCTCCGCACAGGTTGCACTTCATCACTCCCTAACACGACCCTGCAACTATTCGTGGCGGCGCGGCGTTCTAATTAAGGTATGACAGCCGCACCGAAACGGACCATGAGCGCGCCACCACGGATGACCTGGCGACGCCGGACCGTACCCCTGAATCTGCAGCTCTTCGCCTCCGACCGGAAACCCGACACCAAGGGGTTTACGCGCGGCGGCCTGGTCTCGCTCCTGGTACACTCTGCGGTGATCGGCGGCGCGATCTTCGCCACGCTCTCGGCGCGCCAAAACGGCGCCGTGAGGAAGGTCGACACGGCGATGGTCTATGTACAGCAGCAGGAGCCGCAGCACGAAACCCCGCCTCCGCCCGACCTCCAGGTCTCCCTCAAGGGATTTCAAACGGTGACGGTGCCGGCGACGATTCCGACCGAGATTCCGCCGGTGAATCTGCAGGAGCGGTTCGACCCCAAGGACTTCTCGGGAGTCGGGGTCGAGGGTGGCACGGCAACCGGTGTGACCCCACCGAGTGGCAACGCGGTCTTCTCGACCGCCGAGGTCGACCAGGCACCAGCGCTCCTGTCGGCACCGCCGCTCGACCGTGATTATCCCGCGCTGCTGCGGCAAGCCGGCATTACCGGCCGGGTGGTGATCGAAGCGGTGATCGATACGACCGGGAAGGCAGAGCCCGCCTCGATCCAGGTGTTGCAGACCCCCCACCCCGGTTTCAACGAGGCCGCCAAACGGTGGATGTCGCGGGCGCTGTTCCGGCCGGCCCGCAAGGGCGGCCAGGCGGTGCGCGTGCTCGTCCGACAGGCCATCGATTACTCGCTGACGAGCTAGTCTCTACAACGCTCTGACGGGTACAGGCATCCAATCCCGCGACGACCTCGGGGGATTGGTATGCGAACTGCCCGTCACTGCCTTGCCCTGCTGCTCCTCGCCACTCCGGCATCCGCGCAGAGCCTGATCACGAACGGCCAATGGTTACTCGAGCGCGGGGAGTCGCGGGGGTTCGTGCGTCTGACACTGCGCTACGGAGTCCGCCCGGACTACAACGACTGGACGACCGATAACGTCCCGCTCGGCCAATTCCAGGGCCTGGCCGACAGCGCCTGGCAGGGGGGTGGCGTGGTGCATTTCCGCATCGTCCGCGATGCCGGGACGTTGACCTGCGAGGGGTGGTTCTCCGGCGGCAAAGGGTCGGGGCACTTCGCATACACCCCCAGCAGCCAATTCGTCAGTGAACTGGCGCGTCGCGGCCTTGGCGCGCCGACCGCGAAACAGCAGCTGCAGATGACGAAGGCCAACCTCGGGCCCGACCTCGTGGCCGAACTGGAACGCGAAAGCAAACAGCGGCCCCCGGTCCGCCAACCCCCCCCCTTGGCCCCCCCCCCC
>JACXTT010014547.1_pt1 | contig 10283 bp, 5 predicted proteins | sample 9270951 | NCBI WGS metagenome assembly JACXTT01 (sample SAMN15532306, study PRJNA645909) | rock metagenome | isolation source: weathered quartz diorite | place: Puerto Rico | collected 2017-06-21
GTCGTGACCGGGTACAGTGGGCTTACAGTGGCGGAACTCAATGCGCTACGTCACGAACTGCGCCAGGTCGCTGGCGAGTATCGGGTTGCTAAGAATACCTTGATTGAACTGGCGATTGAAGGGACTCCTTACCTGTCTCTTAAGACCTTGCTTGCTGGACAGAATGGGCTTGTCCTCGGCTACGGAGACGCTACTGGCCTTGCTAGAGTCATTACTCGCTATGCACGTGAACATGACAAGTTCACCCTTAAAGGGGGAGTTGCTGACGGGCAATTTCTCGCTGCCGCAAGGATGGAAGCCCTGGCTCTTTTGCCGAGTCAGGAAACGCTCCGTGCTCAACTCCTCGGCATGCTGTCCCGCCCCGCTACCCAGCTTGTCAGCTTACTGACTGCGCCAGCCGCGCGGGTTGCTCGTGTCCTCGATGCCAGAAAGATGCAATTGAGTACAACCTGACCTTTTAAGGAGTCAAGGAGGAACTGATGGCCCTCACAGCAGAGAAAATGGAAGAGATCGTCGCCACCCTTTCGGGGCTCACTATTCTTGAAATCGCGGATCTCGTGAAAAAGCTCGAGGAACACTGGGGAGTCAGCGCGGCTGCGCCCGTCGTCGCCGGCGCAGGAGCAGCCGCCGCTTCGGCTCAGCTGGCAGCGGCACCGGAGAAAGACGAGTTCGACGTCGTGCTAACAGGTGCTGGAGATAAGAAGATCCAGGTCATTAAGGTCGTTCGCGAACTGACGGCATTGGGGTTAAAGGAAGCCAAAGATCTGGTCGACGGCGCGCCCAAGCCGGTGAAGGAAGGAGTGGCAAAAGCTGAAGCGGAGGCAATGAAAAAGAAGCTGGAAGAGGCTGGGGGAGTGGTAGAACTGCGGTAGTCGCCCTTTTCTGTAAGGAGAGAAGCGGTAATGGCTGTGCAGCTGACAAATAATTTCCGTGTTCGGCGGCCGTTTGGTCGGATCAACAAGATCATCGATATTCCTCACCTGTTGGAAATCCAACGGCATTCATACGATGAATTCTTGCAACGTGTCCTCTCCCCTGAAAAGCGAATAGACTCTGGTTTGCAGGGGGTTTTTCGGTCCGTCTTTCCTATCAAGGATTTCAACGAGACGGCTTCTCTAGAATTTGTCAGCTATGCACTGGGAGAGCCCAAGTATAGCGTCGAGGAATGTCATCAGCGCGGCATGACCTATGCAGCGCCGCTCAAGGTCACTATCCAACTCGTATTGTGGGATGTGGACCAGCGGACCGGCGCACGGACCATCAAGAACGTTAAAGAGCAAGAGGTGTACTTTGGCGAAGTCCCCCTGATGACGGCCCAAGGGACGTTCATGGTGAATGGTACCGAACGGGTCATAGTCAGCCAGTTACACCGCTCTCCCGGGGTATTCTTCGATCATGACAAAGGGAAGACGCATGCGAGCGGTAAGCTCTTGTACTCCGCGCGCATCATTCCTTACCGCGGGTCGTGGATTGATTTTGAGTTTGATCCTCGCGACATTCTTTATGTCCGGATCGACCGCCGCCGGAAGTTCCACGCCACAGTGTTGTTGCGTGCTCTCGGAATGACGGACGAAGACATTCTCAACTATTTCTACCGGAAAGATACGATCCTGTTTGATGGCAAGCGGGTGGCGAAAGTCTTCAAACCTGAGCAACTGGTCGGGGTACGGGCGACAAAGGATGTGCGTCATCCAGTCTCCAACGAACTCCTGGTGAAAGAGGGACGTAAGTTCACCCGCGGAGTGCTCAAACAGATAGAGTCTGCTGGGGTCGACCAAGTCCCGATTACGCTTGAGGAGGTGGTGGGTCGGGTGGCTGCACATGATGTGATCGACCCAGCTACCAAAGAGGTCCTCCTCGAATGTAACCAGGAAGTTACTCAGGAGCGGTTGGACCTGCTACTCGGGCAGGGTGTTTCCACGATCGAGGTGCTGTTCATTGACGATTTGCACATCGGTCCGTCGCTTCGCAATACCCTGCTGCAAGACAAAATTTCTTCACCGGACGAAGCGGTCATCGAAATCTACCGGCGACTCCGACCAGGGGATCCTCCGACCCTCGAAGCAGCAACCACCTTCTTTCATAATCTCTTTTTCAATCCCGAACGGTACAATCTCTCGCGGGTTGGACGCCTCAAGCTGAACCACAAGCTCCGCCTCGATGCTCCTCTCGATCAGGGCACCTTACGGCGAGAAGATATCTTGGAGGTTGTGCGTTATCTGGTAGAGCTAAAGAATGGCAATGGGGTGGTCGATGATATTGACCACCTGGGAAATCGACGGGTGCGGGCAGTTGGTGAACTGGTTGAGAACCAATTTCGCATTGGCTTGGTGCGTATGGAACGTGCGGTGAAAGAACGCATGAGCCTGCAAGACGTCGAGACCCTGATGCCGCAAGAACTTGTCAATTACAAGCCGGTCTCGGCAGCGCTCAAGGAGTTTTTTGGTTCGAGTCAGCTCTCGCAATTCATGGATCAGACCAATCCGCTCTCCGAGGTCACGCATAAGCGTCGTCTCTCTGCGCTGGGGCCTGGCGGGCTGACCCGGGAACGAGCTGGGTTCGAAGTGCGCGACGTCCACCCCACGCACTATGGGCGTGTTTGTCCAATCGAGACGCCGGAAGGACCGAACATCGGCTTGATCTCCAGCCTGTCCACTTATGCACGGGTGAATGAATTCGGTTTTATTGAGACTCCTTATCGCGAAGTCGAGAACGGCCGGGTAACGGATCGCGTGCGCTATCTGTCTGCGCTTGAAGAGGAAAGTCAAACTATTGCGCAAGCGAATGCGCCGGTGGATGCCAAAGGATTTCTCGTCGGTGAATTGATTTCCGCTCGCAAAGGTGGAGAGTTTATTATGGTCCGGCCGCAGGAAGTGCAGCTCATGGATGTCTCTCCTACACAATTAGTGAGTGTAGCGGCTGCGCTCATTCCCTTCCTCGAACACGACGATGCTAACCGGGCCCTCATGGGCTCGAACATGCAGCGTCAAGCCGTGCCGCTTTTGCGCACCGAGGCTCCGTTGGTCGGCACGGGGATGGAGCGGGTGGTGGCGCGTGATTCTGGTGCGACCTTGGTGGCGTTTCGTAGTGGAATCGTGGAAAGTGTGGATTCGACCCGTATCGTGATCAAGGCTGACGTGCCCGCTGCCCCGAGAGACGTCGGGGTGGATATCTATGCGTTGACCAAGTACCAGCGCTCTAATCAGAATACCTGTGTCAACCAACGACCCATAGTGGTTGCGGGGGACCGGGTGAGAGCCGGCGACGTTATTGCTGACGGGCCGGCGACGGATATGGGAGAGCTAGCCTTGGGACGCAACGTTCTCGTCGCGTTCATGATTTGGGGAGGGTATAACTTTGAAGATTCGATTCTCGTGAGTGAACGTCTGTTGCGCGAGGATGTCTTTACTTCCGTGCACATTGAAGAATTCGAGTGTGTGGCCCGAGATACTAAATTAGGACCGGAGGAAATCACTCAAGATATTCCCAACGTGGGAGAAGAGGCGTTGAAAGACCTTGATGAGAGCGGCATCGTTCGCATCGGGGCGGAAGTCAAGCCTGGGGATATTCTGGTGGGGAAGATTACGCCAAAAGGAGAGACGCAGCTCTCGCCCGAAGAGAAACTCCTCCGTGCGAGCTTTGGGGAAAAGGCAGGTGAAGTGCGCGACACTTCTTTACGTGTTCCTCCGGGGGTGGAAGGGACAGTAATCAACGTGCGGGTCTTTTCGCGCAAAGGGGTAGTGAAGGACGAGCGCAGCCAGAGCCTTGAGGAGGAAGAGATTCGACGACTGCAAAAAGATGTGGAAGAGGAAGTGCGAGTCCTCCAGGAAAGTACCCTACGGAAGATTAAGCAACTGCTGGTTGGGAAAATCGTTGCTGTCCGTCTTAGTGACGACGACAGTCGCCGTGTACTGCTTCCCAAGGGGAAGGAAATAACCGAGGATGTTCTGGACGTGCTTTCCCCTACACACTGGGGGAGAATCAAGGTAGAAGATGAGGAGGGAGGGACTGAGGAGGAATTGACCCAGGTCGTGGAAGCGATGGAAGATCAGATCGCTCAAATCCGTGAGGACTTTGCCAAGAAAGTGGAGCGGCTGAAGAGCGGAGATGAACTCCCGCCTGGAATCATCAAGATGGTCAAGGTGTTTGTGGCGATCAAGCGCAAGCTACAGGTGGGAGACAAAATGGCTGGACGACATGGGAACAAAGGCGTACTGTCTCGGATCCTGCCTGAAGAAGATATGCCCTATCTCGAGGACGGCACGCCGGTCGATATTGTTCTCAATCCCTTGGGAGTTCCTTCGCGGATGAATGTCGGACAGATTCTCGAGACCCACTTGGGGTGGGCCGTCCGCGTCCTTGGTGACCAGGTGGGCGGGAACGGAACGGGAGACGGTCACGGTGAAGAAGAGGCTCTCCGCCGTCAACTCAAAGAATTCTACAGTACTGACACCTTTACGGAGATGGTCGATTCACTGTCCGGGCCAGACCTGCGGCGCTTGGCTCGCCGCGTCAACCATGGGGTGCATATTGCCTCTCCGGTATTTGACGGTGCGACAGAAGAGGAAATCTTTGCCCTGTTGAAACGAGCGGGCTTGCCGGAAACGGGGCAAACCACTCTCTACGATGGCCGCACTGGCGAAGCGTTTGCCCAGCCCGTGACCGTGGGGATGATGTACATCATGAAGCTGCACCACCTGGTTGAAGATAAAATCCATGCACGCTCGACAGGACCTTATTCTCTGGTCACTCAGCAGCCGTTGGGTGGCAAAGCGCAGTTCGGTGGCCAACGGCTCGGCGAGATGGAAGTGTGGGCTCTCGAGGCTTATGGAGCTGGGTACACTCTTCAGGAAATGCTAACGGTCAAGTCAGACGACGTGGCTGGTCGCACGCGCATGTACGAAGCGATCGTCAAGGGGGAGAACGTTCTCGAACCAGGACTCCCCGAGTCTTTCAATGTGATGATCCGAGAGCTCCAAAGTTTGGCACTGAACGTCGAACTGCTCGAAGAAAAACGTTAGAGCATGAGGGGGGATGAAATGGAAGATTTTCTCAGCCTTTTCGAGAAACCCCAAAATCCGCTCCGTTTTAACGCCATCCGGGTGTCGTTAGCCTCTGCGGAGATGATCCGCTCGTGGTCTCATGGCGAAGTCAAGAAGCCAGAAACGATCAATTACCGCACGTTCAAACCGGAGCGTGACGGATTGTTTTGCGCCAAAATTTTCGGTCCGACGAAGGACTATGAGTGTAATTGCGGGAAGTACAAACGCATGCGACATCGTGGTGTCGTGTGCGAAAAGTGTGGAGTGGAGGTCATTCAATCGAAAGTCCGCCGTGAGCGGATGGGCCATATCGACCTCGCTAGCCCGGTTGCTCACATCTGGTTCCTTAAAAGTCTGCCTAGTCGTATCGGCACCCTCTTGGATATGACTTTGAAGGAGCTTGAGCGGGTGCTGTATTTCGAATCCTACGTGGTAACCGATCCGGGTCAGACTCCGCTGCGCAAAAAAGAGCTGCTCACCGAGACGCGATACCGCAAACTGGTCGAGGAACACGGGCCGGGCAGTTTCCAGGCAGAGATGGGGGCTGAAGCGATTCGCAAGCTGCTGCGCGACCTTGATCTTGATAAACTCGGAGCAGAACTCCGCGTCGAAATGACAGGAACTGCCAGTGAGGCGCGGCGGAAAAAAATCGCCAAGCGCTTGAAGGTGATCAACGCCTTTCGTCATTCCGGGAACCTCCCGGATTGGATGATTTTGTCCGTGATTCCGGTTATCCCTCCGGACCTCCGTCCGCTTGTCCCCCTTGATGGAGGCCGTTTTGCCACGTCAGACCTTAACGATCTCTATCGCCGTGTCATCAACCGGAACAATCGCCTCAAGCGGCTGATCGAACTGAGTGCCCCTGACATCATTATTCGCAACGAAAAGCGCATGCTCCAGGAAGCTGTCGATGCGTTGTTTGACAATGGGCGACGCGGCCGTCCTCTGGCCGGGCCGAACAAGCGTCCCCTCAAATCGCTCTCTGACATGCTCAAGGGAAAGGGAGGCCGGTTCCGCCAGAATCTACTTGGAAAACGAGTCGATTACTCCGGCCGCTCCGTGATCGTGATCGGCCCGGAACTCCGTCTGCACCAATGCGGCTTGCCGAAACATATGGCGCTCGAACTGTTCAAACCGTTTATTTACAACAAATTGGAAGAGCGGGGGTACACCACCACCATCAAAAGTGCCAAGAAGATGGTGGAAAAGGAGCGACCAGAAGTTTGGGATATCCTCGCCGAGGTCATCCGTGAACATCCGGTATTGCTGAATCGCGCTCCGACGCTTCACCGCTTAGGCATCCAGGCTTTCGAGCCCATTCTGATCGAGGGCAAGGCCATTCAACTCCACCCGTTGGTATGCATGGCTTACAATGCGGACTGCGACGGCGACCAGCTGGGGGTGCACATCCCTCTCTCGGTGGAAGCGCAAGTCGAGGCGCGTGCCTTGATGATGTCCACCAACAATATCTTATCTCCAGCCCACGGTAAGGCAATCATCGGCCCGACCCAGGATATCGTGCTTGGGCTCTACGCCATGACTCGCGAGCGGCCCGGCGCCCCGGGGGAAGGGAAAGTCTTTAGTGGTCCGGATGAGGTGCGCATTGCGTATGATCAGGGGGCAGTGCACCTGCAAGCACGGATCAAAACCCGTCTTGCCGGGGCTCTCGTTGAGACGACCGTGGGGCGGGTCTTGCTCTACGACATCGTTCCTCCCGAGATTCCGTTTAGTGAAGTCAATCGGGTGATGAAGAAGAAGGAACTGGGTACTCTGATTGATGTTGCTTATCGCAAATCTGGTAACAAGGCGACGGTGATCTTTGCCGATCGGCTCAAAGACCTCGGATTTGAGTACGCAACCAAGGCGGGCATCTCGATTGGCGTGCAGGACATGGCGATTCCAGCGGCCAAAGAGAGGTTCCTGGCCGAAGCGCGACGAAGCCTGCAAGAGATTCAAGACCAGTACACCAAAGGACTCATCACTGATGGTGAACGTCACAATAAGGTCGTGGACACCTGGGCGGCGGTCACGGACGAAGTGGCGAACGAGATGTTTAACGGCCTGCGCGAAAGTAAGGGCGGATTCAGTCCCATCTATATGATGGCGGACTCAGGCGCGCGCGGCAGCGCCCAACAAATCCGTCAGCTTGCGGGTATGCGTGGGCTGATGGCGAAACCGTCCGGTGAGATCATCGAAACCCCGATTACCGCCAATTTCCGCGAAGGTCTGTCGGTCCTGCAATACTTCATTTCGACCCACGGTGCCCGCAAGGGCTTGGCAGACACGGCGCTGAAAACCGCGAATTCCGGCTACCTGACCCGGCGATTGGTGGATGTGGCGCAGGACTCGATTGTCAGTGAAGAAGATTGCGGCACTATAGATGGGATCGAGATGACCCCGCTAGTGGAGGGAGGAGAGATCATCGAGGGGCTCGGTGAACGTGTTCTGGGGCGCGTAGCGCTGGAAAATATTCGCGATCCATTTACCAATGAAGTGTTGGTCCACGCGAATGAGGAGATTGATGAAGAGCGGGTAGCGCGTATTGAAGATGCCCGCTTAGAGCGCGTAAGAATCCGTTCCGCCCTTACTTGCCAGGCCAGGCGCGGCATTTGCATTCGTTGTTACGGGCGCGATTTAGCGCGCGGAAAAATTGTGAATATGGGGGAAGCCGCAGGGATTATTGCCGCCCAGTCGATTGGTGAACCTGGCACTCAATTGACCATGCGCACTTTCCATATCGGTGGGACGGCGAGCCGGAGGGCTGAGCAGACTACGCTGGCGGCGCGCGATGATGGGGAATTGCGGTTCATCAACGTTAAGACCGTGATCAATCGTGATGGTGACTTGGTGGTGATGAATCGCAACGGTGAGGTTGCCGTGGTGGACCTCCCTGAACCGGGCCGCGAGCGGGAGCGTGAACGCCATCCGCTTGTGTACGGCGCGAAGTTGAAAAAGAAAGACCGGGCAAAAGTGAAGGCGGGAGACCTCTTAGCAGAATGGGATCCATATACTGTGCCGATTCTGACCGAGGTCGCAGGAGAGGTGAAGTTCGGTGAAATAGACGAAAGGACCATGCAGTCGAAGGTCGATGAACGCACCGGTCTCTCTACCAGAGTGATTATCGATTATCGTGATCCGAACGTCCGCCCCCGTATTTCGATTAAGGACGCTCACGGAAAAACCGCCAAGCTGCCCAGCGGCTTGGATGCTCGTTACCTCCTGCCCGTGGGGGCCCATATCAACGTTGTCGAGGGCCAACGGATAGAAGCTGGAGATGTAGTGGCGAAAATTCCGCGGGAGACGACCAAAACCAAAGACATCACAGGCGGATTGCCTCGGGTAGCCGAATTGTTCGAGGCGCGCAAACCCAAGGAATTCGCCGTGATCAGCGAAATCGAGGGGATGGTATCCTTTGGCAAGGATACGAAAGGTAAGCGTAAAGTAGTGATCACCCCCGAGGTAGGGGAGCCACGGGAATACCTGATTCCCCGAGGCAAGCACATCAGCGTGCGCGAAGGCGACCATGTGCGCGCCGGCGAGCCGCTGATGGACGGCTCGTCGAATCCCCATGACATCCTGGGTGTTCTGGGAGAGAAAGAACTCGCGAAATCTTTGGTAGACGCAGTCCAAGAGATTTACCGTCTACAAGGGGTACGCATCCACGACAAACATATCGAGGTAATTGTACGGCAGATGATGCGCCGAGTAACAGTGACGGAGGTCGGCGATTCGGAGTTTCTGGTGGGAGAGCAAGTGGAAAAATGGCGTTTCCAAGAGGAAACTGAGAAGGTCCTGACTCATGGCGGGAAGCCGCCGGAAGCGAAGTCTCTGCTGATGGGGATTACGAAGGCGAGTCTCTCGACCGATAGCTTTATCTCTGCGGCTTCATTCCAAGAGACTACGAAAGTGCTGACTGAAGCAGCGATCCACGGCAAGGTTGACCTGCTATTGGGACTTAAGGAAAACGTCATCATGGGACGTCTGATTCCGGCAGGTACCGGTACCCCCAGTTACAACCAAGTCGAAGTGGGAACCTTAGAGGCCAAGCCCGAAGAGCACCCCGCACTATCTCAGGCAACCGGCGCCTAAGGTATAGAGGAGAGGAGATGCCCACCATTCAGCAACTTGTTCGTCAAGGCAGAGAACGGCAACGACGGAAGTTGACTGCTCCCGCTTTGCAAGCCTGTCCGCAACGACGCGGGGTGTGTACGCGTGTCTATACGACAACACCGAAGAAACCTAACTCAGCGTTGCGCAAGGTCGCACGTGTGCGTTTGACCAACGGGATCGAGGTCACCGCTTATATCCCGGGGATCGGGCACAACCTGCAGGAACACTCAGTGGTATTGATTCGGGGGGGGAGAGTGAAGGATTTACCCGGAGTCCGTTATCACATCGTGCGTGGTACGCTTGACTCCATTGGGGTGCAGGAACGGAAGCAAGGACGGTCCAAGTATGGCACAAAGAGAACCAAATAGAGACTGGAGAGGAGAAGCTCATGCCGCGTAAAGGACCAGCCGCGAAAAGGGAGGTCCTCCCTGACCCAAAATATCGCGACCTGACGGTGACGAAATTCGTCAATATGATGATGCGGGGTGGGAAAAAAGGCGGAGCAGAGAAGATCCTCTATGGTGCTATGGACCTGATAAATCAGCGGAGTGGTCAGGACTCACTGGAAGTCTTTAAGCAGGCGCTCGAACATGTGAAACCGATCGTTGAAGTCCGTTCACGGCGTGTGGGTGGGGCGACCTACCAGGTTCCAGTCGAAGTGCGTGCGGCGAGGCGCAACTCTTTAGCCATGCGTTGGATCGTCCAGGCGGCACGCCAGCGACCGGAAAAGGGGATGCGGGAGAAGCTCGCCGGCGAACTCTTTGAAGCGGCGCAGAGCAGAGGTGGTGCGGTCAAAAAACGTGATGACACTCACCGTATGGCTGAAGCAAATAAAGCGTTCGCTCATTATCGCTGGTGATGGTAGCGAGCCTATGCGGTTGACTGTTCTGAAATAGCCTTTAGAATTGCGGCTCCCCAGAGATTGTAGGACGCGACGAGCGAGCCGTTCTCAAATACATGGGAGGACCTTGTTGTCTCTCTCCAAGGATATTCTTTTATCGACTTTACTGAGAAGGAGCACGAGCGATGGCGAAGGCGCGGTTTGAGCGAAAGAAGCCGCATGTGAATGTGGGGACGATAGGGCATATTGATCACGGCAAGACGACGTTAACGGCGGCGATCACCAAGGTG
>JACXTT010014548.1_pt1 | contig 10283 bp, 9 predicted proteins | sample 9270951 | NCBI WGS metagenome assembly JACXTT01 (sample SAMN15532306, study PRJNA645909) | rock metagenome | isolation source: weathered quartz diorite | place: Puerto Rico | collected 2017-06-21
GCTGGAAGACCCGCGACTGGCCAGCGTGGACGTCACGGACGTACGGGTGGCGCCGGATTTGCGGCATGCTCATGTGTGCATAGGGGTCGCCGGGGATGAGCGCGAGCGGCAGTCGGCTCTGGCGGCTTTGGAGCACGCCCGGCATTATTTGCGTCATGAACTGGCCCGGCGCCTCAACTTACGGAAAATTCCGGAGTTACACTTCGAACAAGATCCTGCCCCTGGTGCCGACGACCGCCTCGAAATCCTGCTCCGGCGGGCGAAAAAAATTCGACGGCCAACGGAAAACCAGCCCTAAATTGAAACAGTTTGTGCTAGTTTTGTTTCTGTTGCCGCTGATGGGAGCGGCGGCAGGCGCACCGGCCCGAACCGACACGCTGCGTCTGGAGTCGAGCGTGGTGGCCATGGGTTCGGCCTACTCGGTGGCGGTCTATGGCGAGGACCGGACGCGCATGGAAGAAGCCGTGGACGCGGCGTTCGCGGAAGTCCACCGGCTGGACGAGATGCTCTCCAATTACAAGCCGGAGAGCGAGTTGAGCGAGGTGAACCGTCTTGCGGCCGAGCATCCGGTAGCCGTAACGCCGGAGTTGTTCGATCTGCTTGCGGCTTGCGTCGCCTACAGCCGCGAGAGCGAAGGCGCGTTCGACATTACAGTCGGGCCGTTGATGAAGGTTTGGGGGTTTTACAAAGGCACCGGACGGCTGCCTCACCGGGCGGAGGTTCGGGGAGCCCTGGAGCGGGTGGGATATCGCAATATCCTGCTCGATCCCGCGACCCGGAGCGTGCGTTTTGCGAGGCCGGGAATCGAGTTGGACCCGGGCGGTATTGGGAAGGGATACGCGGTGGACAGGATGATCGAGGTCATAAAGCAGTACGGGATCCGAACGGCGCTGGTCTCGGCCTCGGGGAGCAGCATTTACGGCCTGGGCGCCCCGCCTGGCGAGAAGGGATGGAGAGTGCAGATCCGCGATCCCAAAGACGAGAACAAGAACGTGGCGGAGGTCCTCCTAAAAGACGAATCCATGTCCACATCTGGCAATTATGAAAAATTTTTTCGCGCCGAAGGCAAGACCTACAGTCACATAATGGACCCCCGGACGGGCTGGCCGGCGCAGGGCGTGCTATCCGTGTCGGTGATTGCACCGCGGACCATCGACAGCGAGGCCTGGACCAAGCCGCTGTTTGTAAATGGACGTGCGTGGGCCGCAAAACACAAACCGTCGCCTCTTCGCGCCTTCTTCTGCGAGGACACGCCGTCGCCTGCGTGCGCGTGGCTCCAATGAGCAGCCGGTTCCTGGATGCGTGCAGGCGCCGCCCCACGGACGCGCGGCCGGTGTGGTTCATGCGTCAGGCGGGCCGCTATCTGCGTCAGTACCGCGAGATCCGATCGCGGCACGGCATTCTCGAAATCTGCAAGCGTCCCGATCTGGCGGCCACGGTGACGCTGCAGCCGGTGGAGATTCTGGACGTAGACGCGGCCATCATTTTCGCCGACCTTCTGCTGCCCGTCGAGCCCATGGGCCTGAAGCTGCGGTATGCACCCGGTGAAGGCCCGATCATCGGGAATCCGGTGCGCCACGGGTCGGATATCGACACGCTCTCAACCACCAACACGGACGATCTTGGCTACGTGGGCGAGGCCATCCAGACGGTGGTGCGGGCCTTGGGCGGGCGCGTGCCAGTGATCGGATTCGTGGGCGCGCCCTTCACCATGGCGAGCTACATGATCGAAGGCGGCGCCTCGCGCAATTTCATCCGCACCAAGCGCATGATGTACGCGGAGGAAACGCTGTGGCGGCGGCTGATGGGCAAGATTGTGGACGTGATGGCGCCCTTCGCGTCGCTCCAGGTGGCCGCGGGCGCGCGCGCCATCCAGGTGTTCGACAGTTGGGTGGGCGCGCTCGGCCCGGACGATTATGTGCGCTTCGCCGCCCCGTATTCGCGGGCGCTGATCGAGCGCATTCGCGCTACCGGCGTGCCGGTGATCCATTTCGGCACCGGCTCATCCGGCTTTTTTCGCGAGCTGCACGCGGCCGGCGGCGACGTCATGGGCGTTGACTGGCGCATCAACATCGACCAGGCTTGGATGGACATCAGCTATCGTTCGGCGATCCAGGGAAATCTAGATCCGGTAGCGCTGTTCGCCCCGCTTCCGGAACTTAAGATGCGTGTGACCGAGCTGCTGAAGCGCACCGGCGCGCGCCCCGGCCATATTTTCAACCTGGGCCACGGCATTCTGCCCGAGACGCCGGTGGACCACGTCAAAGCTGTAGTCCAGATGGTGCGCGAGTTTCGCCCGTAGTTCCGGTTACATGCCTTCGGTCGCTATCGTGGGAGGCGGCATTTCCGGCCTCTCCGCCGCGTATTATCTCTCCAAGGCCGGCATCTCCTCGACATTGATCGAAGCGCGGCCGCGCCTGGGCGGTGTGATCCAGACCGAGGAAATCCAGGGCTGCGTGATCGAAGCCGGCCCCGACAGCTTCATTTCCATGAAGCCCTGGGCCATGGATCTGATTCGCGATCTGGGGATGGAAGGCGACGTCATCGGGTCGAACGATCGCGAGCGCGTCACCTATATTCTTCGTAACGGCCGGCTGGTTGCATTGCCGGATGGGGTGCAGATGCTGGTGCCCACCAGGATTCTGCCCATGGCACTGTCGCCGCTGGTGAGCTGGCCCACGAAGTTTCGCATGGCGCTCGAATATTTCCGGCGTCCGCGCGCGGCACCCCTGCGCGACCGTTCAGTGGCGGAGTTCGTCGCGGAGCATTACGGCCAGGAAGCGGTCGATTATCTGGCCGAGCCGCTGCTTGCTGGAATTTACGGCGGCGATCCGGCCGAGCTTAGCGTCGCGAGCGTGCTGCCGCGCTTCGTGGAACTCGAAGGAAAATACGGAAGCCTCACACGCGGTGTGCTGGCCGAGCGGTCCAAGGCGAGCGGCCCGCGGCCGCCGCTTTTTCGCACGTTGCGCGGCGGACTCGAGTCTCTGGTGCAGGCCGTCTTCCGCGCGGCCGGCGGCACGAAATTCATTCACGCCAAGGTGGACAAGATCGAGCACTCCACCGCCGGATTCCGGCTGCTTATCGGCGGCCACTGGATGGAGGCCGATCACGTGGTTCTCGCCTGCGAGGCGCACCAGGCGGCGACCCTAGCGCAGACGATGGACGCGCGCGTTTCCGAACTGCTCGCCTCAATCGGCTACACCACGTCGATCACGGTGGCGTTCGGATTCGAGCGCACTGCCGTCCATCGCCAAATGCGGGGCTTCGGCTTCCTGGTGCCTAAGCACGAGCGCCGGAAGCTGCTGGCCTGCACCTGGGTGGGCAACAAGTTCCCTCACCGTACTCTGGATTCACTCGCCGTGCTGCGCTGCTTTGTGGGTGGAATGGGCGGCGACGCCGCGCTGGGCGAGAGCGACGACGCCATTCTGAATGCCGTGCGCCAGGAGGTCCGCGAGATCGCCGGCGTGACCGCCGAGCCGCTGTTCTGGCGCGTCTTCCGCTGGCCGCGCTCCATGGCGCAGTACACCGTGGGACATGAAGAGCGCATCCGGGAAATTGAGGCGCGCCTGGAATCTCTCCCCAACCTGCATCTGGCGGGCAACGCTTATCATGGCATCGGCGTTCCGGACTGTGTGCGCATGGGGAAAGAGGCGGCGGAACGGATCGCGCGCATACGGCCGGCGTAATCCTTGTCTCGTGCGCTTCCCCTTACAATGAAAGCGTGCCGTTCCAGATTCAGCACGCCGAAGCGCGCGGCATTCTGACCGCTACTTGCGGCTTCATCGCCCAGGCCGGATTTACGCACTCGCTTTCGCCGGCCCGGAACTGCACCTTCGGCTGCACCTACTGTTACGTACCCACCATGGGAATTTACGGCGGACTCAAACCCGCGGACTGGCAAAATTGGGGCCGCTCTACCACGTTTAAGACCAACGCCGCCGACCTGCTGCGTGCGTCGCTGCGGCCCGACCAAGTGATCTATTGTTCGCCGCTCGTGGACCCCTACCAGCCCGCTGAGGCCGAAGAGTGCCTGATGCCGCGCGTGCTCGACGCGCTTATCGCGCGCCCGCCGCGCGTTTTTGTGATCCAGACCCGCGGCCCGCTGATTTTGCGTGACCTGGGGCGGCTGGAGAATCTCGCCCGGCGCACTCGCCTGCGCGTCAGTTTCTCGATCACCACCGACCACGACGATGTTCGCCGGCTCTACGAGCCACTCTGTGCCCCCATTGCCGAACGCCTCACCGTGGTTCGCCGCCTGAGCGAAGCTGGCATCGCCACCTACGCCACGCTTGCGCCGCTGCTGCCGTGCGATCCGGAAGCGCTCATCGACCTGGCGCTCGAAGCGACCGACCGCGACATCATCGCCGACCCGTTTCACGTCCGCGCGGTCAAGCCGTCGGGTGCCACCACGCGGGATGCCGGGCTTCGCATCAGCAAAAAGCGCGGATATGGCCACTGGCACGAGCCGGAATTTCAGCGGGAAGTTGTAGAGAAAATGCGATGCCGCGCAATGCGTGCCGGGCGGCGATTCGGTACGGGACCGCGCGCATTTCAGTGGCTGGCGGAGGTAGATCAATGAGAATGGCCGAAACGGAAACCACCAGAATCGCCGAGGTGCTGGAGAACCTGCAGATCGAGCCCATCAACTCCGGTGCGTGCGGAGGCGAATGGATCGCCGCGCTGTCCGGTGGAGAACTGGAGTCGATCAATCCCGCCGACGGCTCGGTGATCGCCAAAGTCCAGCAGGCGGGGGCGCGCGAGTACGACCAGGTGGTCCAGCAGGCTCTGGCTGCATTCGCGCCGTGGCGCATGATGCCGGCGCCCAAGCGCGGCGAGATCGTGCGCGAGATCGGCGATGAGCTGCGTCGCTACAAAGCGGACCTGGGCGCGCTGGTTTCGATCGAGATGGGCAAGATTCTGGCCGAGGGTCTGGGCGAAGTGCAGGAGATGATCGATATGGCCGATTTCGCCGTCGGCCTTTCGCGCCAGCTTTATGGCCTGACCACGCAGAGCGAGCGCCCGGGCCACCGCATGTACGAGCAATGGCATCCGCTGGGGGTCGCGGGCGTGATCAGCGCTTTTAATTTTCCCGTCGCTGTATGGTCTTGGAACGCGCTCATCGCGGCGGTGTGCGGCGATTGCGTGGTTTGGAAGCCGTCGTCTCAAACTCCTCTCTGTGCCATCGCCGTCCAGAAGATCTGCTACCGCGTGTTCGAGCGCCACGGCATCAAGGGCGTGTTCAATCTGGTGGTGGGACGCGCGGTGGGCGAGAGCATGCTCGAAGACCGCCGCATTCCGCTCGTCAGCTTCACCGGCTCTTCGCAGGTGGGCCACCACGTTGCCGAAACGGTGGGCCGCCGGCTGGGACGCACTATTCTTGAGCTCGGCGGCAACAACGGCATCATCGTGATGAACGACGCCAATCTCGATCTCGTGCTACGGGCGGTGGTCTTTGGCTCTGTGGGCACCGCCGGCCAGCGCTGCACCACCACCCGGCGCCTTTTTTTGCAGCGCGGCATCTCCGAGCGCATGACCAGTGCCCTCATAGCCGCCTATAAGCAGGTGAAGATCGGCAACCCGCTCGACGAAGCCACGCTCATGGGCCCGCTGGTCTCGAGCGACGCCGTTAGCGACATGCTGCGCGGGTTGGAGGTAATCCAGCACCAGGGCGGCGAGATTCTGTATGGCGGCAAGCACCTGGGCGGCTGTTTCGTCGAACCCGCGCTGGTGCGCGCCAAGGCCGGCATGCCCATCGTGAGCGAGGAAATCTTCGCGCCCATTCTTTATCTGATCGAATTCGACAAGCTGGAGGACGCCATCGACCAGCACAACGCCGTGCCGCAAGGCCTCTCCTCCGCCATGTTCACCACCAACCTGATCTCGGCCGAAACTTTTCTGAGCGCCCGCGGCAGCGATTGCGGTATCGCCAACATCAACATCGGCACGAGCGGCGCCGAAATCGGCGGGGCATTCGGAGGAGAAAAGGAAACCGGCGGCGGGCGCGAGGCCGGGAGTGACTCCTGGAAAGCCTACATGCGGCGCCAGACCACGACCATCAACTGGTCCAGCGACCTGCCGCTCGCGCAGGGCATCAAATTTCAGCCCTGACCGTGGCCCAACCGGCTAGGGCATCGACTTCAATACAATGACAGATTTGGGACGCAGCCTGAACACGGGATGAGCACACACGAACCTCAGTGGGACCGCATTTTCATCGTGGGTGGGCCTCGCCGCCAGGCACCGGGTTCCCACGGCAACACTGTGCGCGAGTGTCACAACTGACACCCGGCACTCGTTGCGAGATAATGGTTACATGCGTTTTCGCCTGTGCGCAGGGATATTTGCGCTCGTTAACATCGGCCTGGCCTCGGACGTCCGCGTCGTCGAGGAGATTGTGGCCAAGGTCAATAGCGACATCATCACTCGCGGGGAGCTGGAGAACACCCGGCGCACGCTTGAGGCGGAACTCCGCAAGCAGGGACTGACCGGCTCGGCGCTCGAAAAGGCCCTCAAGGAACAGGCGAACGACGCCTTGCGCGATCAGATCGACCAGTTGCTGCTCGTGCAGCACGGTAAAGATCTCAATATCAATGTGGACGCCGAAGTGACCAAGCGCCTCGCCGCCATCCAGGTCGACAGCAAGATCGCCGACCCCGATAAGTTCCACGACTATATCCGCGAGGCGACCGGAATGCCGTTCGAGGATTTTAGGCAGAAACTCAAAGAGCAGATCCTCACCCAGCGCGTCATCGGCCAGGAGGTGATGTCGCGCGTCAACATCCCGCACAACGAGGTCGAGAAATACTACGAAGACCACAAGAAGGACTTCGTGCGCCAGGAACAGGTGTTCCTGCGCGAGATCCTGATTTCCACCGAAGGCAAGACGACGGATCAGGTGGCGCTGGCCGAGAAGCGCGCCAAGGATCTGGTGGCGCGCGCGCGCAAGGGCGAAAAGTTCGGTGAGCTGGCACGGCAATATTCCGACGCCGAAACCAAGGAAAACTTCGGCGAGCTGCCGGCCTATAAGCGGGGTCAGTTGAACAAAAGCATCGAGGACGTCGTGTTCAAGGAAAAAAAAGGGTACGTCACCGATGCTATTCGCCTGCCCAACGGCTTCCTGATCCTGAAGATTGAGGAGCGCCATGAAGCCGGTCAGGCGCCGCTCTCCGACGTCGAGAACGAAATCATGGAGAAAATGTCCATGCCGCAAATGCAGCCCAAGGTGCGCGAGCTGCTCACCAAACTTCGTGCGGATGCGTTCCTCGAGATCCGGGCGGGCTACATGGATAGCGGCGCGGCGCCGGGCAAGGACACAGCATGGAAAGATCCGGCCCAGCTGAAGCCTGAAACCACCACCAAGGAAGAGGTCGCGTCGCACCACCATCGCAAACGGCTCCTGTGGGTGGTGCCCATCCCGGGAACGGATAAGAACGGGAAATTTGCGTCCCCCCAGAGCGCCAGTAACCCTAAAGGAGGCGCGGCATCCCCGGCCTCAGGCAGCGCGGACCGCCCGGCAACAGGCGATCCAGTGGCTGCCAATCCGCCATCCGCCAAGCAATGAAGTCTCCCTACGTCAAGGAGCTCGAACCCAACCGCAATTTCACCACTTCTTTTTTGGTCCGTACCAAAGAGATTCGGGAGAAGAAGACCGGCGAGCCCTATCTCTCGCTTTCACTCTCGGACCGCACCGGGGAGATCGAAGGCAAGATGTGGGACAACGTGGCCGAGGTGATGGACACCTTCGAGCGCGATGACTTCGTCAAGGTAAAAGGGCTGATTCAGATCTATCACAACCGCCCCCAGTTGACCGTACACAAAATGCGCCGCCTCGAAGACAGCGAAGTCGATTATGCCGACTATTTTCCGGCCTCGGTGCGCGATCCCTCCGACATGTGGCGCGAGTTGCGCGATATCACGGGCGCCATGGGCGACGTCCACCTGCGGGCACTCGTAAACGCCGTTCTTGACGATCCGGAAATCGCGCAGCGGTACCGCAAGGCCCCCGCCGCCAAGCAGATCCACCATGCCTGGCTGGGTGGCTTGCTCGAGCACGTCCTCTCGCTGTGCCAGGTGTGCCGCTACCTGGCGGCCCACTATCACGTGGATCTCGATCTGTTGCTGGCCGGCGCCGTCCTGCATGACCTGGGCAAAATCTACGAGTTGAGCTATGACCGCAGCTTCGGTTACACCACCGAAGGCCAGTTGCTGGGCCACATGGTGATGGGCCTGCGTATCGTGGGCGACAAACTGCGCGATCTTCCCGATTTCCCGCCGCGCCTGCGAACGCTCGTGGAGCACATGATCGTCAGCCACCACGGCAGGTACGAGTTCGGCTCGCCCAAGCTGCCGCAGTTCGCTGAGGCGCTGCTGCTGCACTACATCGATGACATGGATTCAAAGATGGAGTGCATGCGGGCGCTGGTCGAGCAGGATCGCCAGGTGGACGGCCATTTCACCGGGTACAATGCTCCGCTGGAACGCACCGTCTTGAAAAAGACGAAGTACATGGCGGCGCCCCAGCCCGACGGCGCCCGCCCCGTCCCGTCGAAGACGGCCGGTGGACCTGCCTCCGCGATTGACAAGCCCCTGCCTGTCGAGAAGCCTCTTCCTAAAGAAGCTTCGCATCCGCTTTTTGCGGCGCCGCCGGCCGAGGATTTGTAAATGGCCCGCGCCGGCCCGATGGCGTTCTCGAAAATCCTGATTCGCGCTACCAACTGGGTGGGTGACGCTGTGATGTCATTGCCTGCCATCCGCGCCGTTCGCGCCCGTTTCCCCGAAGCCGAGATCGCCGTGCTGGCGCGACCGTGGGTGGCCGATCTCTACGCGCGCGAAACCGCCATTCAGCGCGTCATCCCGTATGTCGCCGAGCCGGGATTCCGCGGCTGGGGCGGGAAACTTCACGCCGCCAAGTCCCTGCGGCGGGAGAACTTTGATTGCGCTATCCTGCTGCAGAATGCATTCGAGGCCGCGGCCATCGCCTGGCTCGCACGCGTCCCGCGCCGCATCGGGTATGACCGTGACGGCCGGCGCGCGTTGCTGACCGATCCCATTCCTGTCCCGGGTCCGGGCGAGATCCCCTGCCACGAGCGCTTCTACTATCTCGAAATGCTGCGCCGGGCGGGAATAATCGGCCACCTGCCGGAAGAGAGCGCTATCTGTCTGGAAGGCGCTGAAGGCGCGGCTCGCGATGGCGCGCGCCGCCTGGCGGAACGCAATATCGCGCTGCCCGTGACGGGTGTCAGCCCTGGCGCGGCTTATGGAACCGCCAAGCAGTGGCTGCCGGAGCGCTTCGCCGAGGCCGCGCTCGAAGTCGCCCGCGCACAAGGTGGCTCCGTCGTGCTATTCGGGTCCGCCGGCGAGCGGGAATTATGTGAAACCGTGGCACAAACCATCCGGCAATCCGGCGTGAGCGCCGCCAACCTGGCCGGCCAGACCACCCTCGGCGAATTCGTAGATCTGGCCGCCGCCTGCCGCGTCTTCCTGACTAACGACTCGGGCGCCATGCACATTGCTTCCGCCCTGGGTGTGCCGACGGTTGCGGTCTTTGGTGCGACCGACGATTCGACCACGGGGCCAACCGGGTCCCTCGCCCGGGTCGTCCGTGAGCCCGTCGAGTGCAGCCCCTGTCTGCTCCGCGAGTGCCCGATCGACCATCGCTGCATGACGCGCGTCACCGCCGCCCGAGTCGCCGAGGTTGCCCATGGCCTGCTGCGCTCGACGACTTAATGGACACCCGCGACAAGATCGTCGACTCCTCCCGCGCCGCCGAGCTGGTGGCCGCTCTGCGCTCCAACGGGTCCGCCCTAAAAGTGGTCACCGGCTATTTCGACGTACTGATCGCCGAACATAGCCGCCGTCTGCGCGAGGTTGCCAATTGCGCGGACATTTTGTTCGCCGTGGTTCTCGATCCGCCCGAGCCTGTGCTGGCCGCGCGGGCCCGCGCCGAATTAGTGGCCGCATTGGGCGTGGTAGACTACGTGGTGCCGTCTGGAGAAACCGCAGCCCAGGCGCTGCTGAGCCTCTTCGCCGCGAATGAAATCGTGCGGGAAGAGTCAGCGGACCTTCTCCGCGCACGCCGCTTAACGGAACATGTCCAACGCCGTAACCAGCCATAGCTCCGGCCCGCGCATCCTGGTGGTCCGTCTGGGCGCCATGGGCGACGTGATCCATGCGCTGCCAGCGGTGGCATCGCCTAAGCACTGCTTTCCCGGATCGCACCTCACGTCGCTGATCGAAGACCAGTGGTCGCCGCTGCTCCCCGGAACCCCCTATGTGGGTGCCAG
>JACXTT010014549.1_pt1 | contig 10281 bp, 17 predicted proteins | sample 9270951 | NCBI WGS metagenome assembly JACXTT01 (sample SAMN15532306, study PRJNA645909) | rock metagenome | isolation source: weathered quartz diorite | place: Puerto Rico | collected 2017-06-21
CCCGACCAGCAAAGCGGCGAAAGATTCGCGGCCTTCACTTATCTGCACAACGACGCGCAGAATCCGATCTGCGGAACTGCCCACAACGTCGTCTCACCTGAAATACTCTACATCAGCGGCAGCAGCGGCGCTCAGTTCGACAAGCGAACAAGGCAGTTGCGAGGAAGCGACAACTTAGTCTCCGCAATCGAAGCGGCGACCGCTGAGCACTAGCTTCGGGCCGTCAAACTTTGGTCTCCGATCTAGTCGAATAAACTGCAGGGCCAGATCTTAGCGACAACTTTTGCTCCTCCGACGCCTTAAAAATTCAAACGCAATCACCGTCGCACAAGCAGCTGCTGGGCTCCATGGTACTGTGATCTCCGGCACCCTGCGGTCTAACACGTGCTTGTCGGCCAGCTGAAACGGAACGCTCGCGCTGGCCGAACATAGTAAAATTAGCAAAACCCCGACGAAAAATAGCGCTTTTGCCAGCCGTCTGACCATCATATCTTTCATCCTGATTGCTCTCTAAGCAATCGCAGTGCCGCGGCGGAATCTGCGATGATCAAATCGTGCAGACTGCACTAAAGTTGCGCTACCGCAAATGGCATCCTTCACGCTTTTAGGTGAGCTTGTTCCTGGGGGGAACTGCCGCCTCTCACGCCCAGCGGCCTGTGGGGGGCGGTACTCTTTTCGATTAATCCTTGCGTGACACCACGATCTTCTGATTTCCAAATTCTCGTAAACAATTGCTGCGAGGGATCGTAGAATCCTTGCTTCCTTGAACCTTGTGACTGGGCTTTGTGGCTGCCAAGGGTGAAGGGATGCAGAGGCGGCAAATCCACTACCCCGTGCTTCCCGCCGTTCCGCATAAGACCAGCTTTGGCAGCGCAGTTTTGCCGCTCCAAAAAAAACTTTGCCGGAGATACGGTCATTTTACCTCCCGTTTTCGAAGTAGGAAGTGAAAGCAGCTTCATAGATCAGAAGCAAACTAGAGTTGATCTGCCTGGCGGGCTCTGGAGGCCCCGGGGCTCGGGTTCGCCAGGTGATCTTCTAGTTGTGGCCCGGTCCTAGTGCCTTGGCGCTCGCCTCACCGGCCCGGCGTACGGCGAGACCTCCCCTCAACCTTTAGTATCTCCTTCAACGCCTTGACGTTCTCCTCGAGATAAACCAGATCGGAGTGGAACATCACGACTCCCCTTCTCAACCGTGCAGTCTCCCGCGCGAACTTCGGCGATCGAAGTAATCGCTCAAGGGACTTCACGTGGTCAAGCAACGGTTCGATGCGCAGCTTGGTCCAGTCTGTTGTTGAAGCGAGACCTGAGAATTCCTTCATCAGTTCCTCAAGCGCTCTTCTCGCCCTCGGAATGTCTTCCTTGTAGCTTCTGTCCATAAAGCTTCGCCTAACGCTTCCAGCGGTGTGATTTCCATCACTGGGTGGGGGTCGCTTCGATCTCAATTTTGATCGCCACGCTTTGACTGATCCCGAAGAGTCTTTCGGCGGTCTGACTGAAAGTTAACCCAAAGTCGCGGCGCTTCAGCGGCTCAGTTGTGACTACCCACAGCGTCCGGCTCCCGGATGCCGATATTGGGCTTATCAGCGTAACGTGGAGCGTGATTGGCTTTGTCACGCCATGCATGGCGAGGTTGCCAACGATGTCGCCGGATTTTTGGCCGGTCTGCTTAACGGAATGACTTTTAAACGTAATCTCCGGATATTTCGCAACGTCGAAGAAGTCAGCACTGCGCAAGTGATCGTCGCGCCTGGCGATGGCGGTGTTGATGCTGCGAACATCAATTCTTGCAGTGACCGCGGATTGCTCCGGATGATCGCGGTCGAAATCGATCTTCCCTTCGAACCCGGCGAATTTGCCAGTGGTGCTGCCAAGAAATTGGTGAACCATGAAACGGATGCTGGAATGCGAGGGATCGAACTTGTAAGTTTCCTTTGCCTGCGAGTTTGACCCGGGAAAAGCCAGCGAAAGGGCCAAACCGGCTAGTAAACATCTTTTCACCTTTGTCATCATGCCTTTTACAGTTTGTTTTTGTTAGCAACCAGCGCTCTCAAAAGCGACGTGCGCGAAACGAACGCGCCTTAACTAGGGGGAACACCTAACCGATGCACCGTTGACCATCAAGCCGCTGAACGTGGCGCTGTTGATGATCGTCGTCGCCGTGGTCGCGAGTAGCAGGCCCTGGCTACAGGCTAGCTCAAAGCAAATAATTCGCAGTCACTCTAACGGTAACTTGAATCATTGGTCTCGGCGCGTCGACCGCTGGGATAGCGCTTAGGCGGCGAGTCGGTCCACGGTTGAACGCAATTCACGAACATCGAATGGCTTGCTCAGGATCACGTTGATCTCCATTCGTTCATAAGCTTCGCGAATTTCTGGCGTGAGATGTCCCGACAACACCATGATTTTCGTGGCGATGCCTCGTTTCCTGATTTCCCGCACTAACTCCAGGCCAGTTAGACGTGGCATTTTATGGCCGACAATGATGACGTGGTACGCCTCGGAGTTTGCGTCGAGTCTTGCTAAAGCGTCATCGCCATCCTGCAAAGCGATTAATTCGTACTGCGGGCTGCCGAAGATGAACTGCATCGCCTTCGTAATCGACGGATTATCATCGACGGCCAAAATCTTGAGTGCTTCGTTCATATCGATCAAGTATGAGAGTTAGCAGCTCGAATGCCGGGCCGGCAGATAGCCCCAAGCAGCTCTATCTGTGAATCCGGACCTAACTCGACGTGGTTTACCTTCAACGTAGTCTAATGCCGACGATCTTCTCGGCACATCCAACGTGTTACCCCCAACAAAACCATCACACAGGTTAGTGTCCCCAATTATTTTCGTGCTTTCTTGAAAACGACCCGGATACCGGGGTCCCAAACGTACGCTTCCAGTCCATAGGCTTCGGCGAAGGCGTGAATTTTTTTCTCGCGTTCCAAACGTTTGATCCTTTCGGATGGCCAAACCCTTTCCAATTCGCTCTCAAGAATCGTGACTGCTTTCTTATTGTTGAGGCTTTTTTGAATACGTTTAGCCAACGCCTTCACGGTTGCTCGTCGTTTACCATATCCCAGTCTCATATTGCAAGGAGGCTGGGGTGCAACCAAAAAAGTTACCAAGGCCGAGCACGTAAACGCGACTTCGACCTGCCTGCCTCGACGCCATCTGATAACAATGTTCGGCGTCTAGCTGGAATCGGCCAGCGCATTCCCGTCAAAATCCTCACTCAGAACCGCGTTGATTTACGGCGAATGAAATAGTGCACCCGCTGAGTGCACAATTGGGTGCGGCTCGTCTTTGTCAGTTCATCTGACTTCACCGCCTCCCCTGCGCATCGCTCTCGCGCTAGAGCAGCGGCGGTCAATCCATCGGTTATCAATGTCCCGTAATGAAAAACGCGACACTTCTTCTTTCGGTTCTCGCCAGCGCAACGCTCGCGAGCTGCGCGGGCGTTAGTCCGACCCGCGTGGTTGGTGACACCGTCGCCGCCGCAGGCGGTGCATTCATGGGCAACAAGCTGAGCAACGGAAATCCGTTGATCACCACGGTGGCTGCCGGCGGCGGTGTGCTGCTGAGCGAGTCGCTCCAGGCTGGGAGCAACGCCGCTGCGCGCAAGGCATACGATGCCGGTTATGACAAAGCACGCAGTGACGCCGCGAAACAGCAATATCAAACGCTCAACGATCGTCAGCGGTTCGGACCGCAAGGTGACGATCGCATGCACGTGCGGTCAGTCGAAGTCCCGCTGCCGGAACGCGAAGAGAATGGCGTCATTCTCGCGCCGAGCACCGCAACCATTCGCATTCAGGAGTAACTCACCCATGAAACAAATCGCTTCACTCATTGCTGCATTGCTGCTCGTCGCGTCAGCCACGCGCGCGCAAGTGGTCGTGACGGACCCGATCGCCCACACCTTGTCGCGAGTCGATCACTTCCAGGATCTCGCGAAGTACATCGAGATGATCAACAACCAGGTTACGCAGATCAATACGCTCACTCAACAGCTTCAGCAGATTCAGGCATACGTGAAAGCGTTCGGCGATCCTGCGAGCTTGCTGAATATCACCGGTGCCAATCAGCTGATCGGCAGTCTGCAACGAACAGGCATCGGCCAGACGCTCACCCAACTGCAGCGGACCGCGAATGGAATCCAAGCGCTGCAATACTCGGGCAACGGCCTCTACCCGAGTCTCGGCCAAGGCTTCACCACGCCTGGTGGTGCAACGGTTCCCTTTACTCAGCAGCTCTATCGGAAGTACGGCGCGATTCAGGACGATTCGCGCAATTTCCAAACCGTCACTGACGACGTTCTCAAACGGCGAAAAGCTTTGCGTGACGACATCGCTGCCACCGAGCAAAAGCTGCAAGCGTCAACGACCGACGCGGAAACACAGAAGCTCAACGGCGTGCTCATCGGCTACAACGCCGAGCTGGCGACGGTTGATCACGAAATCGACAACGCGAGCGGTCAAATCGTTGCGCAGGACGCGGAGAACCGCGCTGATCGTGAGCGCCAGGAAGACGCGCGGCGTGAAGAACGGCAGGCCCAAATGGAAGAAAGCTTCAATCGTTACGGCGAAGTCTTTCGGCTCGAAACCACGCCACCGCAATTTCCGAGCGGCCAATAACTTCTCAGCAACTAAAAGGCCGCATCGCGATGAACGACTTCAACTCACTATTTCCAAACTTCTTTAGTCAGTGCGCAGAAATGAACCGTGTGCTAACGCCGATTGCCTTCGTCCTCTTGGCGATCGGCATCGTGTCTTCGACGGTCACTGGTCATCGCAGCCCCGGCGCGTACCTGAGAACCGTTGGCCGAACGTTCGCGTTCATAGCGGTTCTTTCATATTTGCCGACTTGGTCTAACGAGGCAGCGACTGTCGTCGACACAACGGTAAAGCAGACGCTGAAAGCCGATCCGGCCGGGGTCTACGATCAATATCAAAAAGCGCTGGCAATCAGCAAAGGGACCACCGGGTCCAGTTCAGGTTCGAAAAAGTCGTGGTGGGACCTCTTGGACGCACAAGCGCTCTTCGAAATGTTCATCTCTGGGGTGATGTGGCTGCTCGGCTTTCTCGCGAGCGTCGTCGTTTTCTACGCATATCTCGTTCAGAAGTTCATTCTCTACGTCGGATATGCGCTGGCTCCGATCTTCATCGGCATGCTGGCCGTGCGAACGCTGCATTCGATCGGCGTTGGCTTTCTCCTCGGCTACGTAGGCGTGCTTTGCTGGCCAATCGGCTGGGGCGCCGCCTCTTTGCTTACGTCAGGCCTAATCCAGTTCATGAGCAACCAGAGCTTTCTCGCGCTCGGCGGGATTAGCGGAGGCGCCGGTTACGGATTGCAAAACCTGATGGGACTGGCGGCGCTCGCGATCTGGCTGATTTCAAGCACGATCGCGGCGCCGATCATTATCCAGAAAGCCATCGCAACAGGCGCCCAGGTTGGGCAAGCACTGCTCACCACTGCGATGACCGCGGGTGCAGCGGGAGCCGTTGCCGGCATAGGCGGAGCAGCGACGTTTGGTGCGGCAGGTGGTTTGGGCGGACTACTGGCCGGCACCATTGCCGGAGGAACTGCGGCCACGATTGGAGCCGCGGAAGCTTCAATCACTGGCAGCTCCTATTCGCCGCTGGGAAATCTTGTCGGCTCACTCGGCAGCTCGCTCGGTGCACGCCGTCCGCAACGGCCGGCGAAAAACGATCCCACCGGCGACCAAGCCGTCCGCGAACTCCTCCGTCGCTCCCAGGCTTAAGCAATGGAAACAATTTCTTCCGACCTAAGAACGACCAAGCCGGCATCGGAGCGGCCACGTAACGTTCGGCGGCGCGATGTCGATCCCGTCCGCGTCTTTATTGATCGAGATCGTCTCGCGCGATTCTGGTTCCTGGTAACCGTAGCGGTCTTAATCAGCGCAGCCGTCGAACGCATTCACCTCGCGCGTGTGCTCAAAGAGCAGGAGCGCGTGGTGATCGTCGATCCAGCGGGGACGTTTTTCGTTTCACCACTTCTGCAATTCCAGGAGGCGCGGGAGTTGCACGCACAGCAAAGCACCCTCGCAGCCATCGCGTTTCTAGAGCGGAATCCGAAAGGCTTCGATCATCCCGAGCTGCTGAAGCAGATGTTTCTAAAAGCCGCACTTGAAAAGGCGCAAACAGAGCGCGCTGCGGAAGAGCCGGAGTTCAAGGCCAAGCAGCTTCATCAGAAAGCTGAGCTTGCCAAGATCGACATTCTCGAAACACGCGCCGATGCGGTGCTGACACAAGTCAGCGGTCAACTGATCCGAAGCGGGATCTTTCAGGAACGCGCTTTCACCGAAGCGGTGCCGTTCACGCTGAAGCTGAAGATGCGGCGCAATCCAAACATGGTCGAGAACGGCCGCTTCCCCACTGCCATCCAGGATTTTAAATATGAACCGACTCGTTAGGTTGCTTCTGCTCAGTCTTCCAATCATTGGCATGACCGCCCACGCGACGGAGCAGCGCGTGCAGGACTTCACGCTCGACGATCACACCGTTTACTCGGTCCCGGTTTCCGGTACGCGCGTAACCACCATTAGCTTCCCATCGCCGATCACGGCGATCGACGGCGCGCTGCTCACGACAGACGGCAAAACGCCAGGATTGTTCCAAGTCGCGCACACAAAGGGCACGGCGTTTCTGTCGTTGCGTGCGCTTGCGAAAGATGCCGCCACTAACCTGAACGTGCGATGGAACAATCGGACTTACGCGTTCGAGCTGCATGAGAGCACGGACCCGTGGTACTCGGTCGTCCTGCGCACTGGCGCAGAGCAAACGAGCCGGCCATTACGTCCGATCACACCTGCGAGGCTGCTCGGTTTGATCGATAAGGCCAAGGCATTCTCGCTTCTGCAAAAGCAGCAGCCGGATGCCGTCGCGGACGTCCAGTACGCGGATCATCGCGAGAAACCAATCGTAAGCGACTGCGGTGAATATGAAGTGCAGATGACCGAAGCATTCCGATTTCCGCAAAGCGACGCGATCGTCTTTCATCTGGTCATCGCCAACCGCAGCGATAAGCCGATCGATTACTCGCCGGAAAAGCTGGAGGTGCGAGTCGGTGATCGCGTCTTCAATCCGTCGATCACAGATCTCGTGAGCAGCATTGCGCCGCGCGAATCGACAATCGGCTACGTCGTTATCAGCGGCGGAGCGACTGGTCTCAACAATCTCTCGCTCAAGAACGACTTCACGTTCGTCCTCGCTCGCCGCGACCCGACCGTCGAGATCAATCAGCCGGACGGAAAAGACATTGAACCTGCACCGCTACCGCAATGACACCGCGCCGCTTTATCAACTTTTTCAAGTCGCCAACCGGCGCACTCACCCTTTTCCTGCTCGGTTTGCTCGTGCTGCTGATCCTCGTGAACAGCCGGCGATCATCGCAACACGTCGTTTCGTTAGTCCCACCAAACCTTTTCGGAAAGAACCGCGCCGCTGCCGCGCAAGTGCCCTCAACGATCCGGCGCGAGATGGTGCCGTTCAATCCACAATCAGTAGCGGAAAAGACGCAACCGACACAGACTCCGGCGGCTAAACCGGACACCACACCATCACTGCCCTTGATCAGCGTCACTGCGGAAAATCCAGCGCTGGCAACGCGAGAGCCGAAGAAATTCAGTGACGATTTTGCGCCATTCGGCCGGCTGATTCCATGCGAATTGGTGATCACGGTTGATTCATCGTCAATTCAAACGCCGATCATTGGACTGGTTACGGAAGACATTTTCCATCACGGCCAGTTGATTATTCCCGCCAGAACGGAGGTGCACGGAACCGCGCAGGTCGATCGCGCACGCGAGCGCATCGCGAGTAATGGACGTTGGACACTCGTGTGGCAGAACGGCCAGGAACTTGAATGTAACCGGCCTGGCGCTCGATCACGATCACGATCCGGACACCGGCACATGGGGAATCACTGACGGGAGCGCAGGCCTTCGCGGCAAACTCCTCAAAACCGACAATCTGGCCGAGATAAAGCTTTATGTTGCGGCATTGCTCAGCGGCGCCGCGCAGGTATTCACCGACAGACAAGTCTCGGCGTTCGGCACATTCGCGTTGCCCAGCTTGCAGAATGCTCCCCTCCAAGGCGCGCAGGCCGTGCTCGATAGATACGCGCAACAGATTCTAACAGCGATCGAACGCGACGGATTCTACGTCCGTGTTCCAGCCGGCAAGCAGTTCTACCTCTACATCACACAAACAGTCGATGAGGAGGATGCGAAGATCGGCGGCACGATGACGGCCGCGCTGCATGCAGCCGAAACGGCGACACCAACTCCTTCGCCAGCTCGGTCAGCTATGGCTGAACCGGCTGCGGCTTCAATTCTCGAACCGAGTTCAAACCAATGAAACGCATTGCCCTACTTCCACTGATCTTCTTAACCGCCTGCGCGTCGCATTCGGCGCGTAAGATTGCCGCGCCAGGTCCCGTCGGCGCGCCTGTGAGTTCCGATGGGCTACGAACGGACGAACAACTGAAACAGTACCATCTTGGTCGCTATGTCGACGCGCGCGATCCGCTAATGATGCACGAAGGACACCCGCTGTACCGGGTTGAGACGACCGCGCACTGGGATCTCCGCCCAAACAATTCCGCGTCAACGGCAAAACGAAATCCCGTTCAAAGGCCGAGCGTTTCGACGAATGACGCCGTCGTCGCTGAAGTAAACAAGCAACGCGCTGCGACGCGTGCGTTCACTGAACAAACCGCTGCGCTCAATCAGCGCCTAAGTGAACTCGGGCACGCCGTCGAACAGACACAGGAAATCGCGAAACAAAATTTGGAGTTAAAGCGCGATGTGGCAACGCTGCGCGAGCAGCTCGATTCACTCGACGCAAAGGTTCGTGAGCCGAAACCCGCGTCCTCGCCTTCACCATCACCGGAGGACAAATGGTGATGCGCCTTCACAATATGAAAAGCACCGACAATCAACCTGTCATCGTCACCGTCGCACCGACCACGGTCTCGCGGTACTCGGAAGCGAGCGAGGAGGTCGAGCAACGCCTCGGCGCTTCGCCCGGTCCTGAGTTCCTCATGAGCCTGGCGGTCGAGTACGAGGACGCACTCGAGCTTGTTGATCTTTTCTGCGGCGAGATCATCGATGCTCTTCGCCAACCCGCCGCTGCTCTATAATATATAATATGAGTCTGAAACGATCAGATAAGAACACCAACGGCAACGGCGCCGCGTCGGGTGACGCGGCCGGCGAGCCGAAGTATCGCGACAACGCCGAGATCAACGCCAAGATCGACGCCTACATTCAGGCGAACCCAAAAGAATGGGCCTACATCCAAGGCCTCCCGCGCGAGCGACTGGAGCGGATGCTCGTTCTGCAACAGGTGAATAAGCTGGACCGTCGCCAGCGCATTCGCGCGAGTGTCATGGCGCAGCTCGATGCAAATCCTGAGCTAAAGGAAGCTTACAAAAAGCTCGTCAAGAACCTGCCAGCCGAGCAGCAGGAGCGCGCGATGATGTCGATCGCCTCGCGCACGCTGCGCACGGTCACACCGCACCAGCAGCAAGGCAAAGGCGCGCGAGTTTAGGCAACGCGCTGCCAAACGCGAAGACTCCGGGTTTGCTCCGGCCGCGCCGCGCCTGCGCGCGCCCGGAGACTTCGCGGGCCGTTTTTCAGGGTGATGATGTCGCTGCTGCGCAGCCACATCGGTACGCGATCAAACGCTGGTGGATTGTGGATCGAAGAGGTTCATGTGCGGTTAACGCCAACCCCTTGCCCGGCTTCCATATTGCGTGCTTTGACAAAACCGGCAACCCTTAAGCTGAGGCTATGGCTACCGCGTACAATTGGAGTGCTATTACTGACGGCGATGTATTTCAGTCGCTCGTAAGCACATTGGTTTTGTTCGAGGAACCGACCGCGCGCACATTCATTCGATCTGGTAAAGACGGTGCTCAAGACGCCCGGACGGCTGACGGGAAACGAGTTTGGCAAGCAAAGCACCGTCGATCGCCGACGATTGGCAAGGCAATAGCAGATGCCTTGGAGGAGCTGGAGAAAATCAAAGAGTACCGCAAGTCATCCAATCCCAATTATGAGCTTTGGAAGAATGTGATCGAATGGACGTTGGCTACGAATCTCGAAATGAATGCCGCCTCGCAACTGCGGTGGGAGAATGAGGTGGTCCCTGAGTTCAAGAAGGAAGGCATCGTCGCTAACATTTGGGCGAAGGAGAAAATCGAAGCGCTTCTGACAAAATTTCCGCACGTCGCCGGCGCATATTTTGAGGGTCAAAATCGATGCTTCTTG
>JACXTT010014550.1_pt1 | contig 10281 bp, 10 predicted proteins | sample 9270951 | NCBI WGS metagenome assembly JACXTT01 (sample SAMN15532306, study PRJNA645909) | rock metagenome | isolation source: weathered quartz diorite | place: Puerto Rico | collected 2017-06-21
GAGCGAGCACGCCGTGATGCCGAGCTCGGCCATCGGCGCGCTCGCCGTCGTCGAAGCGCTTGCCGCCGCGGTGATGCGCCTCAATCCCGATGCCGTGCGCATCGCCCGCGAGCTCTCCGAGCTCGTCGTCTCGCACCTCACCACCCAGACCCACTAGGGAGGAACCATGAAAACCGTGCGTCTCGCGCTCGCCCTCGCTTCCGTCCTCGCATTCGCCAACGCCGCGCACGCCGGCAAGGTGCTCGACGGCATCAAGCAGAAAGGGGCGGTGACGTGCGGCGTGCACACCGGCCGCGCCGGGTTCGCGCTCGCCGACAGCGCCGGAAACTGGAGCGGCCTCGACGTCGACTACTGCCGCGCGCTCGCCGCCGCGGTGCTGGGCGACGCCGCGAAGGTGAAGTACGTGCCGACGAGCGGCCAGACGCGCATCACGGCGCTGCAATCGGGCGAGATCGACGTCCTCGCGCGCAACACCACGTGGACCTATATGCGCGACACCTCGCTCGGCCTCTTCTGGGTCGGCATCAACTTCTACGACGGCCAGGCGTTCATCGCGAAGAAGCGGCCGGGCCTCACCAGCGTGAAGCAGCTCTCGGGGGCGACGATCTGCGTCGATTCCGGCTCGACGACCGAGAAGAACCTGTCCGAATATTTTTCGGCGCGGAAGATGCAATACAAGGGCGTCGTGTTCGACCAGATCGAGGCCTCGCAGCAGGCCTTCATCAGCGGCCGCTGCCAGGTCTACACCGGCGACTACGGCAACCTCGCCGAGCTCAAGGCCACGCGGCTCAAGAATCCCGACGATTACGTGATCCTGCCCGAGATCATCTCGAAGGAGCCGGTGGGGCCCGCGGTGCACCGCGGCGACGACGAATGGTTCGCGATCGCGCGCTGGACGCTCAACGCGATGATCGAGGCCGAGGAGCTCGGCATCGCCCAGGCGAACATCGACAGCCTGAAATCGAGCGCCGATCCCGCGGTGAAACGTTTCGTGGGCGCGGGCGACGACCTCGGCAAGTTCCTGGGCCTCGACAAGGAGTGGAGCTACCGAATCGTGAAGCAGGTCGGCAACTACGGCGACATCTTCGACCGCAACTTGGGTGCGGGCTCCAGGATCAAGCTGCCGCGCGGCGTCATGAACCTGTGGACCAAGGGCGGGTTGATGTACTCGCCGCCGCTGCGCTGATGGCGGCAGTCCCCCTCGAGCGCCCGGCGGCGAGGCTCAACCTTCGCTCGCTCGGGCTGCAGGCGGCGGCGCTGGTGGCGGTCGTCGCGCTGGGCGCATGGCTGGTTCACAACGCCGCGTTGAACCTCGCCGCGCGCAACATCGCCTCCGGCTTCGGCTTCCTCAAGGACAGCGCCGGCTTCGCGATCTCGGAAGGATTGGTCCCGTACGAGGCCGGCGATACCTACTTGCGCGCGTTCGTCGCGGGCGTGGCGAACACGCTGCGCGCGGCGATTCCCGCGATCGTGTTCGCGACCGTCCTCGGTTTCCTCGTCGGCATCGGCCAGATCAGCAAGCACGCGCTGGTGAAGCTGCTGGCGCGCACGTACGTGGATATCGTGCGCAACGTCCCGCTGCTGGTGCAGGTGCTGCTGTGGTATTTCGCGCTGACCCTCCTGCTGCCGGACAACGCCGAGCCGTTTTCTCTCGGCGGGGCCGTCTTTCTCTCGAAGGGCGGCCTCGCCTTCCCCTTTCCCGGCGCGGCCGGCTGGGAAGTTCCGCAGCTCGGCGGCTTCGGCGTGAGCGGCGGCGCCACGCTGAGCCCGGAATGGATCGCGCTCGTGACGGCGCTCACGCAATACTCCGGCGCGTATTGCGCCGAGATCGTGCGTGCCGGATTGCAGGCCGTGCCGCGCGGACAATGGGAGGCGACGCACGCGCTCGGCCTCACGCGCGGGCAGGCGCTGCGCCGCGTCATCATCCCGCAGAGCCTGCGCGTGATCGTGCCGCCGTACACGAGCCTGGTGATGAACACGATCAAGAACTCGTCGCTCGCGGTGGCGATCGGCTATCCGGACATCGTGTCGGTCGCGACGACCTCGCTCAACCAGAACGGCCAGGCGATCGAGTGCATCGCGATCATCGCCGCGGTCTACCTCGCGCTGAACCTCCTGACCGCGCTCGTCATGGGAATCGTCAACCGGCGCGTGCAGCTGAAGGAGCGCTGAGGTGGCGGCGATCGCGATCCGGCCTCCTTCCGCGCCCGGGCTCGCCGACCGGCTGCGGCACACGCTCTTTCCCGACGCGCCCTCGGCGATCGTCTCGAGCCTCGCTCTCGCGGCCATCGCGTGGGGAGCGTGGGAGCTCTTGCGCTGGGCGCTGCTCGACGCGGTGGCGCGCCCCGATGCCGCGGCCTGCCGTGCGGCCGAAGGCGCGTGCTGGGGCGTGCTCGTCGAGAAAGGCAGGCTCGTCCTCCTCGGCCGGTTCCCGCAGGGCGAGCAATGGCGGCCCATCGTCGGCAGCGTCGCGCTCCTCGCCTGCCTCGGCGCGGCCGCCCATCCACGCTTCTTCGGAAAGATCGGCGTTGCGCTCCTCGTCATCGGCATCGCCGTCTTCGGCGTCCTCATGGCGGGCGGCGTCTTCGGCTTGACGCCCGTCGGCAGCGACCTCTGGGGCGGATTGCCCCTGACGCTCTTCCTCGCGGTCATCGCCTGCCTCGTCGGCGTGCCGCTCGGCATCGCTCTCGCGCTCGGCCGCCGCTCGAAGCTCCCCGCGGTGAGCTGGCTATCCACGGGCTACATCGAGCTCGTGCGCGGGCTTCCGCTCATCACGCTCCTCTTCTTCGGCGTCTTCGTGCTGCCGCTGATCCTGCCCGCGCAATGGCGGCTCGATCCGATGCTGCGCATCGGCATCTGCCTCACGCTCTTCGCCGCGGCGTATCTCGCCGAGGTGTTCCGCGGCGGGCTGCAGGCGGTGACCCGCGGGCAGTACGAGGCGGCCCACGCCCTCGGGCTCACCAGGTGGCAGACGCTCACGCGAGTGGTGCTGCCGCAGGCGCTGCGCATCACGATCGCGCCGACGACCAACCTCTTCATCGGCGCCGTCAAGGACACGGCGCTGGTGTCGATCGTGAACATCTACGACCTCACCGGGATGCTGCGGCTCGCCACGGCGGATGCGGAGTGGCGGCCCTTCTTCGTGGAGATGTACGTGATGGTGAGCGCGATCTACCTCGCGATCGGGCTCTCGCTCGCGCAATACGGACGATACCTGGAGCGGCGCTACGCGCTGAAATGACATGAACGACTCGAGTGCCCAGCTGCTGACGATGCAAGGCGTGCACAAGTGGTTCGGCGAGTTCCACGCGCTCGACGACTGCTCGCTCACGGTCGCGAAGAGCGAGAAGATCGTCGTCTGCGGGCCGTCGGGCTCCGGCAAGTCGACGCTCATCCGCTGCATCAACCGGATCGAAGCGCACGACCTCGGCACCATCGCCTTCGACGGTGTGACGCTCGACGACTCGCGGGCGGCCGTGCAGGCGCGCAAGGGCATCGGCATGGTCTTCCAGCAGTTCAACCTCTTCCCGCACCTCACCGTGGTCGACAACGTGATGCTCGCGCCGGCGATGGTGAAGGGCGAGCCGCGCGAGGCGGCGCGGGAGCGCGCGCTGGCGCTGCTGAAGCGCGTGCGCATCGCGGAGCAGGCGTCGAAATTCCCCGGCCAGCTCTCGGGCGGCCAGCAGCAGCGCGTCGCCATCGCCCGCGCGCTCGCCATGCAGCCGAGCCTCATGCTCTTCGACGAGCCCACGTCCGCGCTCGACCCGGAGATGGTGGGCGAAGTGCTGGACGTGATGGTCGAGCTCGCGCGCGACGGCATGACGATGATGGTGGTCACGCACGAGATGGGATTCGCGCGCAAGGTCGCCGACCGCGTCGTCTTCATGGAGGCCGGGAAGATCCTCGAAGTGCAGTCGCCGCAGCTCTTCTTCGACAAGCCGCAGAGCGAGCGCACGCGCAATTTCCTCGGCAAGATCCTCACGCACTGACATGGCGTCGCGTTACTCACTCGCGCTGCACGGCGGCGCGGGCACGATCGCACCGGGAAGCGCCGCGGACGAGGCGCCGTATCTCGAGGCGTTGCGCGCGGCGCTGGCAAGCGGCGAAGCGCTGCTCGCCCGGGGCGGCAGCGCCCTCGACGCCGTGATCGCGACGGTCGCCTGGCTCGAGGACTGCCCTCTCTTCAACGCCGGCCACGGCTCGGTCTTCACCGCCGAGGAAAGCCACGAGCTCGACGCCGGCGTGATGGACGGCAGCACGCTCGCGGCGGGCGCCGTGGCCGGCGTTCGCACGATCCGCAATCCGATCCTCGCCGCGCGCGAAGTCATGCGCGACGGCCGCGCCGTTCTCATGGGTCCGGACGGCGCCGAGCGCCTCGCGGCCGAGCGTGGGCTGGAGATCGTGCCGCGTCACTATTTCTCCACGCAGCGCCGGCTCGACCAGTTGCGCGCCGTCCGTTCCGCGGGCGAAAAGGCGGTGCTCGACCACGACGCCGGGAAGAAGATGGGCACGGTCGGCGCGGTCGCCCGGGATCGCGACGGCCACCTCGCCGCGGCCACCTCGACCGGCGGCCTCACCAACAAGCTTCCCGGCCGCATCGCCGATACGCCGCTCGTCGGCGCGGGCGTCTACGCGAACGACGCGACGTGCGCAGTTTCCTCGACCGGAACCGGCGAGCATTTCATCCGCGCGGTGATCGCGTACGACATCCACGCGCGCATGCTGTACCGGAAGGACGACCTCGTGCGCGCCGCCGCCGACAGCATCGAGCGATCGCTCACGCCCATCGGCGGACGCGGCGGCGTGGTCGCGGTCTCGCACGACGGCACGATCGCGATGCCGTTCAACTCGCCGGGCATGTATCGCGCGTGGATGCGCGAGGGCGAAACGGCGCGGGCGGCGATCTTTCAACCGTAAGGAATGCCTTCCGTCACCCGCCGCCGACCGCCTGTCGCCGGTTGACGTAACTTTCCGGAAAAAACTTGCGGCCCGGTTCCTAGAGCCGCCGAGGCCGTGCGCGGATACTTCGCAGCATGGATCCGCATATCCTCGAAATGCTGCAGAGCCAGTGGATCGTCGTCGAGACGGCGGGCGATCCCAATGCGCTGCTCGCGAGCCTCGGCTTCCGGCCGGCGTTCCTGGATTGCTCGACGATGACGCTCTACCTGTCCCGGTTCAAGGACGGCGGGCTGGCGCCGACGCACGTGCTCGAAGGCCTTCCGGACGAAGCGGTGTCGATCCGCGCGCCGTGCGGGCGCGTCATGGCGCCGAAGGCGACGCTCACGCGCGGCTATGAGCGCAACGGCTATTTCTACACGCAGTCCGCGGCTGCGCGCGCGGCGAAGGAGTGGCTGCGCGCGTTCTAGTAGCCCGCCGCGAGCCCCGAGCCTCGCCGCGGATCGTTGGCGCCGTAGTAGCGATTCTTCCCGACAGGCTTGCCGCCGAGCGACGGCGCGCCGGCGAGGATCGCGGCGACGTGGTTCTTCGGCTGTGCCCCCGCGAACTTGTGGCCCATGTCGGCGAGGATCTTCTGCGAGTCGGGGCTCAGCGCGAACGGCTCCAGGTTCGTAGCCTCTGGCAGCCACTGCTGGTGGAAGCGCGGCGCGTCCACCGCTTCCTGGATCGTCATGCCGTAGTCGATCACGTTGAGGATCGTGTGGACGACGACGGTGATGATGCGGCTGCCGCCCGGCGTGCCGAGGATCATGACGGGCTTGCCGTCGCGCGTGACGATCGTCGGGCTCATGGAGCTCAGCGGGCGCTTGCCCGGCGCGATCGCGTTCGCCTGGCCCTGCACGAGACCGTACACGTTGGGCACGCCGAGCTTCGCGGTGAAGTCGTCCATCTCGTCGTTCAGGAGCACGCCGGTGCCCGCCGCGGTCACGCGCGCGCCGAACCATTCGTTCAACGTGTAGGTCACGGACACCGCGTTGCCGTCCTTGTCGACGATCGAGTAGTGCGTCGTGTTCGAGCCTTCGTGCGGCAGCGCGCCCGGCTTGATCGTCGACGAGACGCCGGCCTTCGCGGGATCGATCGCCGCGCGGAGCTTCGCCGCGTACGCCTTGTCGAGGAGCCGGTCGAGCGGATTCTTCACGTAGTCCGGGTCGCCGAGGTAGCTGTTGCGATCCATGTACGCGTGGCGCATCGCCTCGATCTGGACGTGCACCGCCTGCGCGGAGCGGAAGCCGAGGTCCTTGAGCGGATAGCCTTCGAGGGTGTTGAGGATCTCGCACACGATCGCGCCGCCGGAGCTGGGTGGCGGCGCGGAGACGATGTGATAGCCGCGGTAGTCGCACTCGACCGGCGCGAGCTCGCGCGTGTCGTATTGCTCGAGATCCCGCTCGGTGATGATGCCCTTGCCCGACGCGCTCGAGGCGGCGATCGCCCTGGCGACCGGACCCTTGTAGAACCCGTCGCGGCCGCGCTGCGCGATGAGCCGCAGCGTCTTCGCGAGATCTTTCTGGACCAGCTTGCCGCCGACCTTGAACGGCTCGCCCTTGTCGAGGAAGATCGCCGCGGTGGGCGCGTCGTCGCGGAAATCTTCCGTCGCCGTGGCGAGCATGTCGACATCGCCCTGGTCGAGCACGAAGCCGCGCTCCGCGAGCGCGATGGCGGGCGCGACGAGCGCGCCGCGGGACATCGTGCCGTATTTTTCGCGCGCCATCTCCAGTCCCGACACGGTGCCCGGGACGCCGACGGCGAGATGGCCCTTCAAGCTCAGGCCCTTGATCACATTGCCGTTGGCGTCGAGATACATGTCGGGCTTCGCGGCGAGCGGCGCTTTCTCGCGGACATCGAGGAACGTCTTGCGGCCGTCGGCGAGCTGGATCGTCATGAAGCCGCCGCCTCCCAGGTTGCCCGCCGCGGGATACACCACCGCCAGCGCGTAGCCCACCGCGACCGCCGCATCGACCGCGTTGCCGCCCTTCTTCAGCACGTCGACGCCGACCTTCGTCGCAAGATGCTGCGCCGTCACGACCATGCCGTGCTCGGCGCCGATCGGCGCAACGGACGCCGCGTGCGCAACGGCAAAGAAAAATGGTGTCAGGTACGAAATAAATCGTTTACCATTTTTCATTTGCGGCTCCCTGCGCGGATGGCGTCCAGCGTCGTGTTGGGCGTGATCGCCTGCGGATCGATGCGGACCTCGATCACCGCGGGCTTGCCGGAAGCGACGCTGCGCTCGAATGCCGGGCCGAACTGCGCGGTCTCCTCGACGATCTCGCCGACGGCGCCGAACGAGCGCGCGTACGCGGCGAACTGCGGGTTCACGAGATCGGTTCCGACGACGCGCCCGGGATAGAACTTCTCCTGGTGCATGCGGATCGTGCCGTACATGCCGTTGTTCACGATGATCGCGATCACCGCGGCGTCGTGCTGCACGGCGGTCCCGAGCTCCTGCCCCGTCATGAGGAAATCGCCGTCGCCGCACCAGGCGATGACGGTGCGCTCGGGGCGCGCGAGCTTCGCCGCGATCGCCGCGGGAAGCCCGTAGCCCATCGCGCCCGACGTCGGCCCGATCTGCGTGCGCCAGCCCGTGTAGCGATGGAAGCGATGCAGCCACTGCGAGAAATTGCCCGCGCCGTTGCAGAAGATCGTGTCCTCGGGCGTGTTCCTGTTGATCCAGTCGACGATGTCCCACATCTGCACGCGACCCGGGATCTCACGCCGCGCCGTCCACGCGCCGAAGTCGGCGCGCGCCTCCGCGACCGTGCCCTTCCACGGCGGATCGGCGATCGGATCCATCGCGGCGACCGAGCGGGCGAACGGCGCGTAGTCGGAAAGGATCCCGAGCTCCGGCTGGTAGACGCTGCCGATCTCCTCGGCGCCGGGATGCACGTGCACGAGCTTCTGCCGCGGCACGGGCGAGTCCAGCAGCGTGTAGCCGCTCGTCGTGATCTCGCCCAGGCGCGGGCCGACCGCGATGAGCAGGTCCGCCGTGCGGACGCGTTCGGCGAGGATCGGATTGATGCCGATGCCGACATCGCCGACGTAGTTGTCGATGCGATTGTCGATGAGATCCATGAAACGGAAGGCACAGCCGCAGGGAAGCGCGTTCGCCTCGACGAAGCGCTGAATGTCGTTGCACGCTTCGTGCGTCCAGCCGCTTCCGCCGAGAAGCACGAACGGCCTCTTCGCCGCGGCGAGCAGCTGCCGGAAATGCTCGATCGCCTCGCGTCCCGGATGCGACACCGACGCAACGTACGGCTTCGCGTCCGCCACCTGCACCTCATCCGAGAGCATGTCCTCGGGAAGCGCGAGCACCACCGGCCCGCGCCGTCCGGAGGTCGCGACCTGGAACGCGCGCGCCACGTACTCCGGGATGCGCCGCGCGTCGTCGATCCGCGCGACCCATTTCGCGAGCGGCGCGAACATCTTCGAGAAGTCGACCTCCTGGAAGGCTTCGCGATCGCGGAAGCGGGAATCCACGTCGCCGACGAAGAGGATCATCGGCGTCGAATCCTGGAACGCCGTGTGCACGCCGACGGAAGCGTGCGTGGCGCCGGGGCCGCGCGTCACGAAGCAGATGCCGGGTCGATTGGTGAGCTTGCCGTGCGCCTCCGCCATGTTCGCCGCGCCCGCCTCGTGCCGGCACACGACGAGCCTGATCCTGTCCTTCACGTCGTACAAGCCGTCGAGCGCGGCGAGGAAGCTTTCACCCGGCACGCTGAAGACGTGATCCGTGCCGTGCAGCACTAGCTGGTCGACGAGGACACGCCCGCCGTGACGTTTGGTGAGCGCCATCAGAGCTGCTTCACGACGTAACCGCGCTTCCTGAGCATCTCGACGAGCCCGCGCGGCCCCGACAGGTGCAGCGCACCCACCGCGACGAAGTGCCGGTCCTTGGAGTCGTTCAGGTAGCCCTCGATCTTCGCCAGCATTTCGGGGTGCCGCGCCCAGATGAATTTCTCCTCGAATTCCTTCGCGCCGGCCACGTGGTCGTTGTAGCGCCGCGCGATCTCGAGCATCAGGCTCGGATCGCCGAACTGCCACGCGCCGACCATCCCGGTGATCTGCTCGTTGGTGAGCCCGCTCTCGAGCGCGGCGAGCGTGCCTTCGAAGAGCGTGCGCATCTCCGCGTCCGTGAGCGAATCCATCAGGCGGATCTGCTCGTCGACGCCTTCGATCTCGGCGATCTTCTTCAGGTCGCCCTTCGCCTTCTTGATGAAGTAGCCGTCGACCCCGTATTGCGGCAGGAAGCCGCTGCGGCCCCACTCGCCGAAGACGAGCAGCGACACGGCCATGAACGGCTTCAGTTGCGCGACCTGGCTCTCGGCGAGCGTGTAGCGCGGCAGGAGCTTGCGGAACCGCTCGTAGTCGTCCGGCTTCACGTGGTTCTTGAGGGTGTCCGGCCGCTTGTACGTCATCGCGTCGGCGGACTTGCGCATGCCTTCCTCGTTGGTGATGTCCGCTTCCACCACCAGCACTTTCGATTCGGCGTACGCGTGCTCGACCGCCGGCGGCAACGGATACCACTCGGGACGCCCGGCGTGCACCGTGCCGAAGAGATAGACGCGGTTGGTGAGGGAGCTCACTTCCCAGAGATACGAGTCCGCCCAGGCGGGAAGGGACCACGCCGCAAGGACGACGAGCCAGGCGGCGATGCGCGCGGCGAAGATCAACGCGGTGCCTCGAAGGGGGCCATCGGGATCGCGGCGTAGCGGACCTCGAGGATCTCGAGCTCCTCGACTCCGCCGGGCGTCTTCAGCTGGATCCACTCGCCTTCGCGGGCCTTGATGAGCGCGCGCGCGATGGGCGAGATCCAGCTCACGTAGTTCTTCGCCGGATCCATCTCGTCGATGCCGACGATGCTCAGCGTCTTCTCCGCGTGGTCCTTGCCCGCATAGACGACGGTGGCGCCGAAGAACACCTGGTCGGTCTCCTCGCGCGTGGCGGGATCGACGACCTCGGCCGCCTCGAGCCGCCTGGTGAGATAGCGGATGCGCCGGTCGATCTCGCGCAGCCGTTTCTTGCCGTAGATGTAGTCGGCGTTCTCGGAGCGGTCGCCGAGGCCCGCGGCCCACGACACGACCTGCGTCACGTCCGGCCGCTCGGTCGCCACGAGCCACTTGAGCTCGTCGCGCATCTTCTGCCAGCCCGCGGGCGTCATGTAGTTCTTCGATCCGGGCGGGATCGGATTCGGCTCTTCACCCTCGAAATCCTCCTCGGGCGCGTCGTCTTCGCGCGTGAATGCCTTGCTCATGCTCTTCTCCCTCCCCCTTGGGGGAGGGCCGGGGAGGGGGTGGGGCGACGGTTTCTCCCCCGATCTTGGGGGAGGGC
>JACXTT010014551.1_pt1 | contig 10280 bp, 10 predicted proteins | sample 9270951 | NCBI WGS metagenome assembly JACXTT01 (sample SAMN15532306, study PRJNA645909) | rock metagenome | isolation source: weathered quartz diorite | place: Puerto Rico | collected 2017-06-21
GACGTTCCCCGCGTCTGTGCCGTTGATGACCGCAAGGGAGAGGCGCTTCCCGGCGGGAAGCGCCGGTTGCACGCCGAGCGGACCGGTCTGCGGACGCTCCTCATGCTTCGGAAGCGGCGACTGCTCGGTGGTGTCCTGCCGCGTCCCAGGGCGGGTGTACGTCATGTCCGAGCGGATGCTGGCGGCGACTTGCTTCTCCTGGAAGGCGGGATTGTGGATCTCGAAGATGGTGCTGCACTTGGCGCACTTGATCTTCTTCGACGGCTTGCGCTCGAAGCGGTCCTCGTCGTACTGGTAGCGCGCGTGGCAGTTGCTGCACTCGATGATCACGAAGGCTCCCGGACGTCGTCTGCTTTCGACGATAGTACAACGCCGCGCGTATAGAATCGCCCGCCATGAAGCGCGCGCCTCTTGCAGTGGCACTCTTGCTCACGGCCTGCCAGAACATCGAGACGCCATCGGTACCGCCAGCCTTGACCATCGCGCCCGACACGCCGCAGCGCCTGGCGCAACTCCCGCGCACGGTCATCGACTACGACCGCTCGCTTCTCACCGACAACGAAAAGCAGGTGGTGGCCAAGCTCATCGAGGCCTCGAAGGCCATCGACGATCTCTATTGGGGCCAGGTCTCCCAGGACAACTTCACGCTGAGGGGACAGCTCGAGAGGAATGCGTCGAAGTCGCCGCTCGACCGCGCCGGCTACCAGTACTTCCTGGCCAACAAGGGACCGTGGGACCGGCTGAAAGAAAACGAGCCGTTCATCGGCACGAAGAAGAAGCCGCTCGGCGCGGCCTTCTATCCCGAGGACATGACCAAGGAGGATTTCGAAAAGTACGTCGCCGCGCATCCCGACCAGAAGGAGAAACTGGAAGGGCTCTTCACCGTCGTCCGCGGCGACCGCACCAGGCTAGTGGCCATCCCATACTCGACGTTCTATCGCGACAACCTCAACCGCGCGGCCAAGGCGCTGCGCGAGGCGGCGGCGCTGACGTCGAATGCGTCGCTGAAGCGATTTCTCACGATGCGCGCCGACGCTTTCTTCACCGACGACTACCGCGCCAGCGACATGGCGTGGATGGACCTCGACGGCCCGATCGAGGTGGTCATCGGCCCGTACGAGGTGTACGAGGACAACCTCTTCAACTACAAGGCGTCCTTCGAGTCGTTCGTCACCGTGGTCGACCGCCCGGAGAGCGAGAAGCTGGCCGCGTATGCTCGCGCGCTGCCGGAGATGGAGCGCAATCTCCCTGAGCCGGAGCAGTATAAGAACCTGAGCCGCGGCACGGAATCTCCCATCAAGGTGGTGCAGGAGATCTACACCGCCGGCGAGGCGCGCGAAGGGGTGCAGACCGCGGCGTTCAATCTGCCGAACGACGAAGTGGTGCGCGAGAAGAAGGGCTCGAAGAAGGTCCTGCTGAAGAACGTGATGGACGCGAAGTTCCGGCAGAGCGGAAAGCCGATCGCGCTACGTGTGCTCGATCCGTCGCTGACCATCCTGCTGTCGTTCGACGCCTACTTCAACCACACGCTCTTCCATGAGCTGTCGCACGGACTGGGACCCGGCTTCCTGACGGTGGGCGGCCAGCGCGTGGAAGTGCGCAAGCCGCTCAAGGAGCTCTATTCGACCATCGAGGAGTGCAAGGCCGACGTCCTCGGCGTATGGAACCTTCTCTTCGCGCAGAACCGCAAGCTGGTGACGGCGTTCGATGAGCGGCAGCTCCTGGCCACGTACGCCGGGTTGATGTTCCGCTCCACCCGCTTCGGTATCAGCGAGGCGCACGGCCGCGGCACGGCGGTGCAATGGAACTGGCTGCGCGAGAAGGGGGCGGTGACACCGGTCGCCGGAAGGAAGTTCACCGTCGACTTCGCCAAGACGCGCGACGCGGTGCGCGACCTCGCCACCGAGCTGCTGACCATCGAGGCCACCGGCGACTACGCGCGCGCCAAGGCGCTGCTGGACAAATACGGCAAGGAAACGCCGGAGATGCAGGCAGTCAGCGCAACGCTGAAGGACATACCCGTCGACATCACGCCGGTGTTCCCTGCGGCGGGGGAGAAGTAGCGATGCAAGGGCAGGCGCTGCTGCGCTGCAAGGACTGCGGGCGAACCGCGACCGTCAGCGGAGAGATGCCGGCCGAGTACTTCGCCTGCTTCGTGAAGGTCGTGCAGCGCGACGGCTGGGTGGTGGCGCCAGGAAGCACCTGCGCGCTCCTCTGCGGCGCGTGTCTCGCCACGTACGAGGGGAGCGAGACGCACGACGACGCGGAGAATCTTCGGAGTGCGGCGGCCAAGCCGCCGCTTTGAGCTACGCCAGCCGCGCCATCGCCTCTTCCACCTGCTCCGGCGTGGGGATGACCGGCTCAACCACTTCGCCGCGCAGCCAGTCGTACTGCCCCTTCAGCAGATTCGAGACGAGCTTGTAGGCCGCGTCGTCGTGATCGGTGAAGAGGTTTTCGAAGTTGGCCTCGATGCGCATGCGCGCCTCGCGGCAGAAGACGTCGGCCAGTTGGATGGCGTTCTTGGTGTCGCCCCCCTTCTTCGCCAGCATCGTCGCGTAGCTGATCGCGGCGGCCATGGCGAAGAGGTCGGTGCCGATATCCACCACGCGGAAGAGCACCATCTGTTTGCGCTCCAGCTTCGCCTGGTAACGCATCATGGCGTGGAAGATCGAGCGCGCCAGGTGGCGTGACTTCCGCTCGATGTAGCCCATGTGGCCGGAGAGCTTGCCGAACTCGCCGAACTTGGGAAAACGCGACCAGCCGATGTACTTCGACGGATACCAGGCGGCGTAGTGCGCGCCGGCCTTCGCCGCGGCGGCGAGCTTCTCGCCGGTGGGCGTCTCGGGCTGCAGGATCTTGTAGCCGCGCTTCATGTGCGGATCGACCGCCTCGCGGGCAATGAAGAGATGCTGGATCTCGCTGGTCCCTTCGAAGATGCGGTTGATGCGCATGTCGCGCATGATCCGCTCCACCGGGTAGGCCTTCTCGCCGCGCGCGCGCAACGAGTGCGCGGTCTCGTATCCGCGGCCGCCGCGGATCTGCACCAGGTGATCGACGCACTGCCACGCCACCTCGGTGTTGAACAGCTTGGCCATCGCCGCTTCCAGGCGGAGGTCGACGTTCCCGCGGTCGGCCAGGCCCGAGGTCAGCCAGACGATCGCCTCCATGGCAAAGGTGTGGGACGCCATCCAGGCGATCTTCGCTGCCACCGCTTCGTGCTTGCCGATGGGCATGCCCCACTGCACGCGCTCGTTGGCCCACTCTTTGGCGATGTCCACCATCTTCCGCCCACCCGCGGCGCAGCCGGCGGGAATGGTCAGGCGGCCGGTGTTCAGCGTGATGAGCGCGAGCTTGAGGCCGAGGCCTTCACCCCACAGGAGGTTCTCGCTCGGGACGTAGACGTCCTTGAAGCGGATCAGAGCATTGCCGATGCCGCGCAGGCCCATGAACTGGCAGCGGTGCGCGATCTCGAATCCCGGCGTGTTCGTTTCCACGATGAACGCCGTGATCTGCTTCTTCTCTTTGCCGTTGACGATCTTCGGCGCGGTTCGCGCCATGACCACGATGAGCTCGGCTTTGGTGGCGTTGGTGCACCACAGCTTCTCGCCGTTGATGATCCAGCCCTTGCCATCCGGAGTGCGCGTGGCGGTGGTCTGCATCTTCGCCGGGTCAGACCCCACACCGGGCTCGGTCAGGGCGAACGCGGAGATCGCCCCTTTGGCCAAGCGCGGCAGGTACTTCTTCTTCTGCTCTTCCGTACCGAAAAGCTTTAGCGGTTGCGGGACGCCGATGGACTGATGCGCGGAGAGCCAGGCCACCGAGGAGCCGCACCACGTGGCCACCAGGCCGATGGCGCGGTTGTAGTTGGTGGCGCTGAATCCGAGGCCGCCGTACTCCTTCGGGATCTTCATCCCCCAGGCGCCGAGCTCGTTGAAGCCGTCGAAGAGCGAGTAGTCGTACTCCCCCTGCTCGTCGATTTTGTCGGCGTCGACGTTCTCGGCCATGAAGCGCTCCAAGCGGCCGAGGAACTCGTCGGCTTCGGCCTTGTCGGCCGCCGCCTGTTCGGGGAAGGGGTGGATGAGGTCGAGGTTGAGCTTGCCGAGAAAGAGGTCGCCGACGAACGAAGGCTTTTCCCACTCCGTTTCGCGCGAGGCCTCAGCGACTTCCATCGCCTCGACGGCGCCTTGGGTCTTGATTTCAGCCATGATTCGAAAACTCCTGGTGCGAGGTGGCGGTCAGTATGAATGAAGGCTCATTCAGTTGTCAATCGACTCAATCCGTTGCGAAGGGCGAGCCAGGAGTGCGGCCGTCCCGGCCGCACCCGACGGGCTTCCGCGCCCGGCGTGCTCGCGGCCGGACGGGACCGTCCGGCCGGCGTTTGCGGTAGGGACGCCCGCACTCCGCTTACACTGTGCCGGCCATGAAGAACGCCGAGCTCGCCACCCTCAACGACATCGAGATCCTGCTCAACGACCGCAGCCTGCTGGCCGGCCCGCGGCCAACGGTCGACCGGCAACAACTGGAGCGCCATCTGCGCGAAGTGCTCCGCCTGCTGCACGTCGACCTGGATAGCGAGAACCTCCGCGACACGCCGCGGCGGTGGGCGGAGTCGCTGGTGACCATGACCAGCGGCTACGACTTCACGGACGTGAAGAAACTGACCACGCTCTTTCGCAAGGCGTGCTCCGCCGCCGACGAACAGTGCCAGAACCTGGTGGTGATCGGCGGGACGTACAAGACCCTCTGCGCACACCACATCCTGCCATTCTTCGGACGCTTCATCGTCGGTTACATCCCGGAGCGGGTGATCATCGGCGCCTCGAAGATCCCGCGCGTGGTGGAGGTGCACATGCGGCGGCTGCAGTCGCAGGAGCATCTGGCGCACGACGTGGCGGACACCATCGAGCGCATCCTGGAGCCGCGCGGCATCGCGGTCTGGATGGGCGGCGTGCACCTCTGCATGGTCATGCGCGGCGTGGAGCAGGAATCGTCGTTCATGGAGACCAACGTCCTGCGCGGCGAGTTCCTCAACGACGAGCGCACGCGCCAGGAGTTCATGTCCATCGTCAATCGGAGGGGGCAGCGGGGGGAAGGTTAGGAGGGTCGTGGACCGACGTCCGGTGCCACATCGGTCCACGAGCTTAGATGATGCTCACCCGCGCTTGCGCGGATGCTCGGCGCGCCACTGCTCGAGCTGCTGCCGCTGATCGGGCGTGAGGATGTTGAGCACCGCCTCGTGCCTGGCCTTGCGCGCGGCCTTGATCTGCTCGCGCATCGGCTGCAGCTCGGTCTTGACGCTCTCCGCGCTCGGGTCGCCGGCGCGCTTCAGCTCCTTGTACTGCCGCAACTTGGCGCGAAAATCGGCGTAGAGCTGCTTGTTGCGCTCGCGGTCCGCCTGATGGATGTCACGGATCTGCTGCTTCTGCGCATCGGAGAGGTTGAGCTTCTCGGCGAACTTCTGGAAATGGGCGCCTCGGTCTCCGCCATGACGCGCCGTCTGCACGTCGGGGGCCGCAAACGCGCCTGCCGCGGTTGCGGCGACTGCGAATGCAATGACAAACTTCTTCATGGTGTTGTCTCCTTTACTTTGCGTACTACGATCCGCTCGGGCCCGGCGTTGAAATGAACAAGAAGAAGGTCCTCTACGAAATCCGCGTCTTCCTGGCCATGCTGCTGGTGATCAGCTCGTTGCGCTCCGCACTGGCCGACTGGAACGACGTCCCCACCGGCTCGATGAAGCCGACCATCGAAGAGGGCGACCGGGTGGTGGTCAACAAGCTGGCCTACGACCTGAAGATCCCCTTCACCATGATCGAAGTGGCGAAGTGGGGCGATCCGAAGCGGGGCGACATTGTGGTCCTCTTCTCTCCGGTGGACGGTGTGCGGCTGGTCAAGCGGGTGGTGGCCGTTCCGGGCGACCGCATCGAGATGCGCGAGAACCAGCTCTTCGTCAATGGGCGCGCGGCGTCGTGGAAGCCGATCGGCTCCGCCGACGACGCCGAGCAGGGGCCTTCCTTCGTGGTGGAGGAGACCCTCTTCGGCCGCACGCACAAAGTGATGTTCACCCCCAGCATCCCTGCCAAGCGTTGGATCGAGCCGATAGTGGTGCCGGAAGGGCGCTACTTCGTCATGGGCGACAACCGCGACAACAGCAACGACAGCCGCTTCATCGGCTTGATCGAGCGGCGCCGCATCGTGGGAAAGGCGCTGGCCGTGGCGTTTTCGCTCGACCGCGCGCACTGGTTCGTGCCCAGGCTGGGACGGTTCTTCACGAAGTTGAATTGACGTTGGCCGTTGGCCGAGGAGAGGCAAGTGTGTCGGCGCCACGGCCAACGGCCAACGGTAAACGGCCAACGAAGGGAACATGCTACCCTTCCTCCAGGTTTCGACCATCGATTTCCCTGAGGAGGCTTACCACCAACATGCGACATTTCCTAGCGGCGATGGCTGTGGCCGCCCTGGCGGGAACGGCATCGGCGCAATACAAGACGCCGGCGCCCGGTACCCCGCAGGGCACCCCGGCCGTCCCCGTCTCACCCAACCCGAACGTGCAGATCACCCCCGTCTCGCCGGTCGACCACTCGATGGACGCGGCGCGGCGCATCACTCGAGAAGAAGCGCAGAAGATGATTGCTCAGAAAAAGGCCGTCTACGTCGACGTCCGCGCGAAAGACCAGTACGACATCGAGCACATCAAAGGGGCGTTGAACATCCCGCTGGGCGAGCTTCCCACGCATCTCAAAGACTTGCCCAAGAAGAAGTTCCTGATCACCTACTGTGCCTGACCGACCGAGCACACAAGCGCCCGTGCGGTGCTGGACCTCAATGCTCAGGGAATCACGAACACGGCCGCGCTGCTGGGCGGCTGGAACGGGTGGAAACAGGCCAATCTGCCGACGGAGTCGGCCATGAAGCCCGCGCAGAACGGAACGAAGAAGTAACGCAATGCGACAGCACATACCCATCCTCGGATGGTGCTTCATCGTTTACCACGGCATTCTGGCCGTGCTGGGGATCGTCGTCGGCGTCATCGTTTTCGGCGCCGGCGCGGCCTCCGGCGAGCGTGAGGCCATGTTCATCACCGGCACGGTCGGCGCGGCCATCGCCATTTTCCTCATCGTCATCTCTCTTCCCGGCGTCATCGCCGGGATTGGTCTTTTGAAGTTCAGGCCGTGGGCGCGCATCCTGGCAATCATCATCGGCGCGCTTCACCTTCTCAGCTTTCCCTTCGGGACGGCTCTAGGCGTCTACACCCTGGTGGTGCTACTGAACGCGGAGGCGCCGGCGATCTTCGGCGCACCGACCGCGGTCGTGTGAACCCGGGCGGGTTGGGCGTACAGTCGTAACGACTCCCCCCTCGAATCCGGATCGGCATTCCGCCGATATCGGCTCAGCTATTCGGCAAATAACCGTGGAGGTTTTGCGTGGCTAGAAATACAGCAGGGTCAGCAACTTGATCGGCGACCAACCTGATGTGGTCTGCCTTTTGCCCTCAGGCCTCAACCGTATGAGGCCAAGTGCCTGCCGCACGCTCCCGCGCTGGACGGCGCCGCGAGATTTCCGCGTCATCTGCGACTGCCAGCGCCACGCCATGCGCGAGCGGACCATGGCGCGCCGCGCCATCCGCGGCATGCGCATCATCGGCGGGCACTTACAGCGCCGCGGCATCGCCATTCTCGTCGGCGTGCCGTTGGCCTTCGGCGCCATCGGCATCCCCATCGATGCCATGAACGTCTCCTTGCCGCTTCTCAGCTCCATCACCGGTTCCGGCCGCGACGCCGCCGACGCGCGGCCGCTGCCGATTTTCAGCACACGCAAAGTTCGTGAGGCGTTCCTCCACCCGGAGAGCGCTTCGAAGGAGCTCTCGCTCGAGCTGACCAAGCAGCACTTCTACAGCTCCGAGGTTCCGTACGGTTCCATCATCTACCGCGAGGCGGTCCGGAATGGGCTGCCGCCGGAATTGGTGGCGGCGGTAGTGGAGTCGGAGTCGGATTTCCGCGTGCGTCTGGTCTCCTCGAAGGATGCGCGCGGGCTGATGCAGATCATTCCGGAGACCGGCAGGCTGATGGGATGCGAGAACCCGTTCGACCCGGTGGAGAACATCGCCGCCGGGACAAAGTACCTCCGCTACCTCGTCGACCGCTTCGGCGACCAGCGCCTAGCGCTCGCGGCGTACAACGCCGGCGAGGGGAACATCGAGCGGTTCGGCGGCATCCCGCCGTTCACCGAGACGCAGGATTACCTGCAGAGAGTGTCGCTGCGATCGCGCCTCTACCGCCAGCGCGTGCACAACCGCTATCTGGCTTCCGTGCGCATGACGGCGGCCTTGGCGCGGTAGGGGCCGCGCGGCGGCGCGCCCGCAGCTCCCGGCCGGAGTGCCGGGCGCGCTGCTGCGCGCCCCTACTCTAGAATGGCCGCATGCAGCAGTTACGGCCCGAAGAGCGACGCGAATTCCAGCGCCTCCATCTGACGCACCCCATCGCAGGCATCTTTGCCGTGACGCCGGTCAGGCTGGTGGAGATCGGCATTCTCGGCGGGCGCCTGAGACACTCCGATCCTCTCCAGGGAGGCTTCGGCGAGCTTCGTTTCAACCACTACGCGAACGAGATCGGCATGAAGTGCGAAGTGGTGCGGCCGAACGAGACATCGCGTCACGGCGGCCTGGAATCCGCGGTGCGCTTTCTCGCTGCGGTCGGCGATTCGGGCGACCGGCTGCGCAACCTTCTCGGCGAGCTGGTCATGCGCGAGCTAGACCTGCGCCGCACCCACCCCGGCTCGGTGGAAGTGGAGACCATCGACGGCGACCAGACCGTCCGCGGCGCCGACGCCGGCTTCCTCTGCTATCGCTTCGAGCACGGAGCCTGGAGCCGCCGCCGCGTCTTTCTTCCCGAGCAGCCGGCGGTCGGATTCACCGTGGCCCGCACTGAGGACACGAACGAGATGCAGCGGCTCTGCCGCGTCTTCGAAGCGTCGGACGACGAGGGGCGCCGGCTGATTCGCCTCTTCGCGGAGCTGAGCGTCAGCGACGCGCTGGGGATTCCTCCTCGGATGTGACCGGCACGTACGCCGGAAGTGTGAAGTAGAACTTCGTTCCCGCGCCGGGGCGGCTCTCCACCCAGATCTTTCCGCCATGCGCCTCCACCACGCCTTTGGCAATCGGCAGGCCGAGGCCGACGCCGAAGCGCTCTGTACGCTTGGCCTGCCAGTGGGCCACGAAGATGTCGCCGAGGTGCTCGGGCGGAATGCCGGGACCGGTGTCGGCGACGGTGAAGAGGACCTCGTCGCCCTGCCGTTCGGCACCGTACGAGATGAGCCCCCCCTCGGGCGTGAACTTCAGGGCGTTGCCGATGAGGTTCGACAGCACTTGCAGCACGCGGTGGCGATCGGCGTAAACGGGAGGAACGCCGTCGCCAACACGGTGCTGCAGCGTGATGGAGCGGGTGGCTGCCTGCGCCTTGAACAGCTCGTGCGTCTCGCTGAGGAGCTCTTCCACCTCGACGCGCGCCGGCTCGATCGGCAGTCGCTTGCCCCCTTCGAGCCGCGTGACGTCGAGCAGGTCGTCGATGAGACGGCGCATGCGGTTGGCGGAGACGTCGATGATCTCGCGCTGCTCGCGATCGTCCGGCGAGATCGACTGCGAGCCCTTCATCAGCGATACGGCCAGGGTGATGGCGCTCAGCGGATTGCGTAGGTCGTGCGAGACGATGGCCAGCACTTCCTCGCGCGCGCGCACGGCCTGCTGTGATTCCTCGTACAGCCGCGCGTTGTCGATGGCCAGCGAGCCGTGGCGCGCCAGCTCCGCGGCTAGGAGCGCGTCCTCGCGCGTGAAGACTTTCGCCGGAGGAGCGGCGGCGATGATCACGCCGAGGGTCTGCCCGCGGCTGACCAGAGGGACGGCCATCAGCGAGCGCGGCTGCTGCGCCCCGTTGCCCAAATATTCGCCCAGCGAGGACGTCGCGCCGATCACGTGCGCCTGGCGCTCCTGCATCACCCGCTCAATGGCCTCGGGGACGTGCTCGATGATCGTGTTCGCGTTCGCCGCGAGCTTCTCCGCCTGCTTCGGATCGCGATGGGCGGTGGCCACGCGGCGCAGCGACCCATCCGGCTCCCGCAGGTCGATGGCGCACGCCTCGGCCAGGTTCGGCACGATGAGACGCGCCAGCGTGGCCACGGTTTGCGCGTAGTCGAGCGACGCGGTGAGCTCCTTCCCGGCCGAGGCGATGAAGGCGGCGCGCAGCTCCTCGCGCTCGGCCGCAGCGCGGGCGATCTTCGCGTCGGCC
>JACXTT010014552.1_pt1 | contig 10280 bp, 9 predicted proteins | sample 9270951 | NCBI WGS metagenome assembly JACXTT01 (sample SAMN15532306, study PRJNA645909) | rock metagenome | isolation source: weathered quartz diorite | place: Puerto Rico | collected 2017-06-21
AACATCGCGCGCCAGCCGAAGTGCTCGGCCACGAAACCGCTGAGCACACGCGACAGCAGAATGCCGAGCAGCAGCCCGGTCATCACCGTGCCGACGATCCGGCCGCGGTGCGCCTCGGGGGCCAGCATGGCGGCGGCGGGCACCACGTCCTGCGCCATCGTGGCCGACAGGCCGATGGCCAGGCTCGCCACCAGCAGCAGCCCGACAGAAGGAGAGAAGGCCGCGCCGAGCAGCGCCAGCACCAGTACCGAGGCCTTGACGAGGATGATGCGGCGCCGGTCGAAGCGGTCGCCCAGCGGCGCCAGCAGCAGGATGCCCAGCGCATAGCCCAGCTGGGTGAGCGTGGGCACGAAGCCCACGGCGCGCGCCGAAGCGCCAATGTCGGGACCGAGCACGCCCAGCATGGGCTGGCTGTAGTAGAGCGCCGCCACGGCCAGCCCCGCGCTGGCGGCGAGCAGGAAGATCAGCGGATTCGACGGCCCCTCATGCGTTCTTTGAATGGAAGACATGGTATTAACCCTTGGATTTGAAAAGCAGGGCTGGAGTGTGCGCGGCTGCCCTCCTCGAAGGTAGTACCTCGCCACGAACAATTGATATACGCTGTACGTATGGCAAAGCCACCTTCCAGCCCTTCCACCGCCGCCTCCGCCGACCGCATCGAGCTGATGCAGACCTTCGTTCGCATCGTCGAGGCCGGCTCGCTGTCCGCCGCGGCCGCGCAGATGGGCACCACCCAGCCCACCGTGAGCCGACGCCTGCAGACGCTCGAGCGCTCGCTGGGCGTGCGGCTGCTGCAGCGCTCCACCCACGCGATGAAGCTCACCGAGGACGGCGAGCGCTGTTTCGACCGCGCCCGGGAACTCATCGTGAGCTGGAACGCCTTCGAGGCCGAAGTGCGCGGCGCCGGCGACCAGCCCGAGGGACGGCTGCGCGTGGTGGCGCCGCATGTGTTCGGGCAGAAGCTGCTGGTCGGGCCGCTGGCCGCGTATCTGCACCGCTACCCGCAGACGACGGTCGAATGGCTGCTGCACGACGGCCCGCAGGACCGCACGCCCGACTTCATCGCCGAGGGCGTGGACTGCGCCATTCGCGTCGGCGAGGTGACCGACCCTTCGGTGGTGGCGATCAGGCTGTCCGAGGTGCCGCGCATCGCGATCGGCGCGCCCTCGCTCCTGGGCAGCGGCCCGCCGCCGGTACACGCCCGCGACCTGGAGGCCCTGCCCTGGCTGGCCGCGCGCAACTTCTACCGCACCGAGGTCGTGCTGACCCACGAGACCACGGGCGAGGTGTACCGGGTGCAGATCCGCCCGCGCATGATCACCGACAGCCTCAACGCCCTGTGCAGCGCGGCGGTGCTGGGCGTGGGCGTCGGCGTGCTGTCGACCTGGATGCTGGCCGAGGAACTCGCCGCCGGCCGGCTGGTGCACCTGGCGCCGCAGTGGCAGGCGGCCCATGCGCCGGTGTACATGGTGTACCCGTACGCGCGCTTCTACCCGGCGAAACTGCGGCTCTTCGTGGAGGCGATGCGCACCGCCTTTCCCGCCGCGTAGCGGGCGGAATGGGGATCGGGGACAATCACCCCCTTCCCCCGACTCCTCGAAGTACCCTGCCCATGAACGCCGTCTGGATCGACGAGGCGCCCGCCGCCGCCGACGCCACTGCCAATTCCCTCAAGATCGAACGCGAGACGCACAAGCTCGAAAAGCGCCTGTGCCGCCAGGTCGGGCAGGCCATCGTCGACTACAACATGATCGAAGAGGGCGACAAGGTCATGGTGTGCGTCTCGGGCGGAAAAGACAGCTACGCGCTGCTCGACATCCTGCTCAAGCTGAAGGCCCGCGCGCCCATCCACTTCGACATCGTCGCGGTCAACCTCGACCAGAAGCAGCCCGGCTTTCCCGAAGAAGTGCTGCCCAAGTACCTGAGCGATCTGGGCGTGGACTTCCACATCGAGAACCAGGACACCTACAGCATCGTCAAGCGCGTCATTCCCGAAGGCAAGACCACCTGCGGCCTGTGCAGCCGGCTGCGCCGCGGCATCCTGTACCGCGTGGCCGACGAACTGGGCGCCACCAAGGTCGCGCTGGGCCACCACCGCGACGACATGCTGCAGACCTTCTTCCTCAACATGTTCTTCGCCGGCAAGCTCAAGAGCATGCCGCCCAAGCTGGTGAGCGACGACGGCAAGCACATCGTGATCCGCCCGCTGGCCTACGTGGCCGAGAAAGATACCGTGCGCTGGGCCCAGCACCGCGAGTTCCCGATCATTCCTTGCACCCTGTGCGGCAGCCAGGAGAACCTGCAGCGCAAGCAGGTGGGAGAGATGCTGCGCGAGTGGGACAAGAAGTACCCCGGCCGCGTGGAGAACATGTTCACCGCGCTGCAGAACGTGGTGCCTTCGCACCTGCTCGACGGAACGCGGCACGATTTCAAGGGTCTCAAGGCGACTGGCGTGGCGGATGACGACGGCGACAAGGCCTTCGACACGCCTTCTTTCGACTTGCTCTCCCAGGCACCCTCAGCACTGCGCATCGTCCAGGGCTGACCGGGCAACCCAGGGGAATTTTGGGCAGCCCTTGCCCGGAGACCCTCATGAAACGTGCGCTCTCAGCTCTTCTTCTCACGGCAAGCCTGACCGGCTGCGCCACCTCCTGGGTGGTCGACAGCGATGTGAAGAGCTTCTCCTCCCTGGCCGCGGTGCCGCCCGGCGCCACCTACCGTTTCGACCGCCTGCCCTCGCAGCAGGCCGACGGCGCAAGGCAGGACTCGCTCGAGGCCATGGCCGCCGCCGCGCTCGACAAGGTCGGCCTGCGCCGCGACGACGCCCATCCCCAGTACAACGCGCAGATCGGCGCCCGCGTGACGGCCGGTCTCTCGCCCTGGGCCGACCCGTGGCTCTACGACGGCCCCTGGGGCTACGGCTGGGGCGGCGGCTACGGCTACTACGGGCGCCGCTGGTACGGCGGCGGCTGGTATGGCGGCCCGGCGTTCGCGCCGCCGGCGAACCCCTGGTACGAACGCGAGGTGAGCATCGTGCTGCGCGAGGCCGGCTCCAACCGCGTGGTCTACGAGACCCGGGCGCGCAACGACGGCCCCTACACCTCGAGCGCCGCCGTGCTGCCGGTGATGTTCCAGGCCGCGCTGCAGGGCTTCCCGAACCCGCCGCAGGGCGAGCGCCGGGTGAACATCGAGCTGCCGACGGCTCGAAAGTAGCGCCTTCTAGAATCCCGCGGATGGAAGAAGCCACCCGTCTGATCGCCGTTCGCCACGGCGAAACCGCCTGGAACGTCGACACCCGCATCCAGGGCCACATCGACATCGGGCTCAACGCCACCGGCCTCTGGCAGGCGCAGCGCGCAGGCGCGGCGCTCGCCGACGAGCCCATCGGCGTGGTCTACGCCAGCGACCTGTCGCGCGCCTGGCAGACAGCCCAGGCCATCGCCGAGCCCCACGGCCTGGCCGTGCAACCCGAGCCGCGCCTGCGCGAGCGGGCCTTCGGGAACATGGAAGGCATGAGCTTCGCCGAGATCGAGGCCACGCTGCCCGTGCAGGCCAAGCGCTGGCGCGAGCGCGACCCCGAGTTCGAGCCCGAAGGCGGCGAAAGCCTGCTGACGTTCCGCGACCGCGTGACCGGCGTGGCCGCCGAACTGGCGGCGCGCCATCCGGGCGAGCTGGTGGTGCTGGTGGCACACGGCGGCGTGATGGACGTGCTCTACCGCGCCGCCACCCGCCAGGAACTGCAGGCGCCGCGCACCTGGCAACTGGGCAATGCCGCCATCAACCGCATGCTGTGGACGCCGGAGGGCTTCAGCCTTGTGGGCTGGAGCGACACCGCGCACCTGGTTGCCGGCAGCACGCTCGACGAAACGACGACCTAGCGGGCCTTCGCACCGCGACCTTCCCGTGCGCAACAAGGCGCAACCGGGACAGAAGCGATCTTCTGAATGAAAAGAATAAATTCCAAGCCCTCGGCCTATGCCAGCTGGGACGCCTCCCTGGCCCTCTCGACCCCCTGGGTCGAAGCCACCCATCTGGGCAGCGTCATCAGCCTGCCCGCCGGGGAAGTGCTGGCCCGCGAGGGGGAGCGGCACAGCTACTTTTATCTGCTGCGATCCGGATTCGTTCACTCGACCATCCAGCGCAGCAATGGCGCGGAATTTCTGCTCGAGATATTCGGGCCGGGCGCCATCTTTGGCGAAGGCCCGGCATTTGCCGACCTGCCTCGCCCGACCACCACACGCGTGGTCGCACCCGCGACCCTGAGCCGCTATCTGCCCGGCGATATCACCAGGAAATTCGCCGCCATGCCGGAGTTGGCGAATTCACTCATTCAAATGCTCGGCTTCAAGAATCACATGATTGTTGAAAAACTTGCCGGCGTTGCATCGGCGGCGCCCAAGGAGCGGGTGGTGGATTTGCTTTTGCGTATTGCACGATTGCAATCGAATGGCGATTCCCAATTGACGCAGGAATCGGCGAATTTTCAGGTCGATCTCACGCACGAGAAAATTGCCGCCATGACGGCGCTGAGCCGGGTCACCGTGACACGAACCCTGAACTCGCTGGCGCACGAAGGGGTGATTGAAACGCGGGCCAAACGGGTCATCATCCACGACGCTTCGGCATTACGTCGTTTGCATTACAAAAATAGCTAGCTTCCTGTATCTCTGGATACCACGAAAAACCAGACTTGGCGCCATTATCTTCCTCACAATCCTAGGGGAAATGATGGTAGAGGTAAGAAAATGGGCGGTTGAAGATATCAACCGCACGACGCCCAACCTCGCGGCGATAAAGAAATTCTCCACCGGAGACCGCGCGGGCCTTCGATTCGAGAATTTTCTGCAGGAATATCAGATCGACCTGATATTGCATGCCATTTCAAAGATCGGCATCGAGTATTACGACGGTGACGACAAAGCCGGAGGCGTCGTTCGCAAAGGCAAGCTCGGGCCCAATTTCTTTCGCTTCAAATCGGATCACAGCGAATACTTTCGCCGAGCGCGCATCTTCGAGAAGGTATTCGAAGAGCGCATTCTCACGCTGGTCAATTTCTTCCCCCGCGTCCAGGAAGTGGCGTCGAAAACGTTTTCCTTGCCTCCCGCCGTCGCCGAGCATAACGAGCGGCGCATGATGAACTTCACGGTGCGCGCCTTGCCGGAGGCGCCCATTCATCGCGACTGGATGCCGGGCGAAAACTGCGGGCTTTCCTTCGCTTCGCGCCTCAGCGATCAGTTTGCCTGGAACATTTACCTGAAGACGCCCAAGTCCGGCGGACAGACACGCATTTACAAGGAGCAGGATACCGCTCAGGCCGCCAGGGGAGGCGAATATGTCGATGTCGCGCCTCGTGTCGGAGATTTGATCATCTTCCGGTCCACCCAGGCCCATTCGGTATTGCCGAGCGATGGAGAACGCCTGACCTTGTCCGGTTTTTTCGGAATCACCCCTGAAAAACTCCTGTTCTGGGTGTGAGCGCCTCGATGGAGAAATCCCTGTCCGCACCCATGGGAATTTCCCATGGGTGGATCGCGGCATTGCCTTTAATTCCCAAGGTGCTGGTATTTGGCATTATCGTGGGCGTTGCCAGCAAGAATGCCGATTGGTCATTGGGTGAATTGATTTTTGCGGCATTGAGCGTTAATGCAGCCACCGCCCAGTTGGCCGCGCTGGAATTCAATAATTCCGTTCATATCGGCGCCCTGATTGCATTGACCGTCGGACTCAACGCCAAGCATCTTCTTTTCACGGCCTCGCTTTGGCCTTATCTGAAGAACTCCGGCAAATGGCGCGCAGCATTGGCAGCGGCCATGGTTACCGACAGCAGCTGGACTGCGTGCCATATTGCCGCCCAGCGCGGCCCGATCAACGCCAACTTCATTCTGGGCAATTCATCCGCATTGACCTTGGCCTGGACGGCCGGGTGCATTGCCGGATTTCAATTCGGCGCCATTTTCACGCCGCAAATGCTGTATCGCTTTGGAATGGACGCGCTGGTCCCGCTTTCGATGGCCCTGCTGCTGCCCATCGGTCTGCGAAAGAACCCGCACCACCTGGCGCCGGTTGCAATCGGCGCCGTGGCCGGGCTGGCTTGCTGGTGGCGAACCGATCAGCAGGCCGCGGCGGTGCTGTTGGCGGGCCTGGCCGGCATGGCGGCCACGCTGTGGATCAACAGGAGAAAGCGGGCATGAACGCCATCGTCGTCATGGCGCTGGTCACGATCGCGATCCGCCTGTCGGGGCTGGGCGCCGCGCGATGGCTGTCGCGCTGGCCGGCGGCCGAGGTTGCCCTGTCGAACGCCGGCCCCAGCCTGATGGGCGCCTATCTGCTGATTCAGATCTGCATCGCGCCGACGCTGCTCTTGCCCGTGGTCGTCACCATGGCCGTGGCGTGGCGCTTCGGCGGGCTGCAGATCGCCTTTCTGGTCGGCTGGCTGGCGCTCATGGCTGCGCGCCATCTTTGAAGAACGCTATTGCGGTTCAGGCGTGCGCCGCCGCGGCCTCGGGCTTCTTCGCTTCGCCCGGCAGATCGACCATCGGCCCGGTGCCGCTGTAGCGGTCCAGGGCGAGGTAGATGGCCGGCGTGATGTACAGCGTGATCACCTGCGAGAAGATCAGCCCGCCCACCACCGCCACGCCCAGCGGCTGGCGCAGTTCGGCGCCGGCGCCCAGGCCCAGCGCGAGCGGCAGCGCGCCCATCAGCGCGGCCAGCGTGGTCATCAGGATCGGGCGGAAGCGCAGCCGGCAGGCCTCGCGGATCGCATCCACCGGGCTCAGGCCTTCGGTGCGTTGCGCGTCGAGCGCGAAGTCGATCAGCATGATGGCGTTCTTCTTCACGATGCCGATCAGCAGCAGGATGCCGATGGTGGCGATCAGCGTCAGGTCGAAGCCGAAGATCTTCAGCGAGATCAGCGCGCCCACCGCCGCCGAGGGCAGCCCCGCCAGGATGGTGATCGGGTGGATGTAGCTTTCGTACAGCACGCCCAGCAGCACGTAGATGACCAGCACCGCCAGCACCAGCAGCACCGCCTGGCTCGATTGCGAGCTCTGGAACACCGCCGCGTCGCCACCGTAGGTGGTGATGATCGACTGCGGCATCTTCAGCTCGTCCTTGAACTGGTCGATCTTCGCGGTCGCGTTGCCCAGCGGCACGTCGGGGCCGAGGTTGAACGACACCGTCACCGCCTGCAGCTGGCCCTGGTGGTTGACCGAGGTCGGCCCCACGGTGCGCTTCACCGTCGAGAAGGCCGACAGCGGCACCAGCTTGCCGGTGTTGCTGCGCACCGAAAGGCGCGCCACGTCTTCCTCGAATTGGCGGTCGTTGTCGGCGGCCGAAAGAATCACCTGGTAGGTGTTGCTCGCGCCATAGATGCTGCCGATCTGGCGGTCGCCATACGCGTTGTAGAGCGCGGTGCGCAGGTCGCCCACCGCCACGCCGAGCACGCCGGCCTTGTCGCGGTCGATGTCGAGCGTGGCCTGCAGGCCGCGGTTCTGCGAGTCGCTGGTGACGTCGCGGAAGGCCGGGTCGGCGCGCATGCGCTCCATGAGCTTGGTGGCCCAGGGCACCATCTCGCCGGCGTTCACGCTCTGCAGCGTGTACTGGAAGCGCGCCTTGCTCTGGCGGCCGCCCAGGCGCAGGTTCTGCACCGGCTGCATGTAGACGGCAATGCCCGGGATCTCGCGGAAGCGCTGGCGCAGCGACTCGAGCACCTTGCCCATGGCCGGACGCTCGCCGCGCGCCTTGAGCACCGCGAACAGGCGGCCGGAGTTCTGCGTGGCCGTGGGTCCGCCCACGCCGACGAAGGAGCTGACATAGTCGACGCTCGGGTCGGCCTGCAGCGCATCGGCCACACGGTCCTGCAGCGCTTTCATGGCGGTGAACGAAATGTCCTCGGCCGCTTCGGTGGTGATCTGGATCTGGCCGATGTCTTCCTCGGGGAAGAAGCCTTTCGGGATGGTCGCGAACAGCCAGCCGGTGACGACGAAGGTCAGCCCCGCCATCAGCAGCATCACGTTGCGGTGGCCCAGCGTCCAGTCGAGCGAGCGCATGTAGCTGCCGTGCACCGCGCGGTAACCGCGCTCGAAGGCACGGCCGATGGCGGTGCCGGGCTCGGGGTGCTCTTCCTCGTGGTCGATCGCGCCTTCCTTGCGCGGCACCTGCTTGAGCAGCCGGCTCGCGAGCATCGGCACCAGCGTGAGCGACACCACGGCAGACACCAGCACCGCCAGCGCCACCACAACGGCGAACTCGTGGAACAGCAGGCCGATCACGCCCGGCATGAAGAAGATCGGGATGAACACGGCCACCAGCGAGATGGAGATCGACACGATGGTGAAGCCCACCTCGCGCGCGCCGCGCAGCGCCGCCGCGAACGGGTCCATGCCCTTTTCGACGTAGCGCATGATGTTCTCAAGCACCACGATGGCGTCGTCCACCACCAGGCCCACCGCCAGCGTGATGCCCAGCAGCGAGATGTTGTCCAGGCTGTAGCCGAAGGCGTAGAGCAGCGCCACCGCGCCGATCAGCGAGATGGGAATGGTCGCGGCCGGGATCAGCGTGGCCACCAGCCGGTGCAGGAACAGGAAGATCACCAGCACCACCAGCGCGATGGTGCCCAGCAGCGTGAGCTGCACGTCGTGCACGGCTTCGCGGATCGACAGCGAGCGGTCGTTCACCATCTGGATCTCGACCGACTGCGGCAGCTCGGCCTTGAAGCGCGGGATGAGCGCGCGCACCGCGTCCACCACCTGCACGGTGTTGGCGTTGGGCTGGCGCTGCACGGCGAGCGAAATCGAGTCCTGCCCGTTGAAGCTGCTGGCGGTTTTCACCGACTCGAAGCTGTCCTCGATGGTCGCGACTTCGTCCAGCCGCACCGGCGAGCCGTTGCGCTGGCCGACGATCAGCTTGGCGAAGTCGGCCGCCTTCATGAGCTGGCGGTTGGCCTGGATGGTGAGCGTCTGGCGCGGGCCGTCGAGCGTGCCGACCGGCGTGTTGGCGTTGGCCGAGTTCACGGCCTTGGCCAGTTCGTCGAGCGTGATGCCGCGCGCATTGAGCAGATCGGCATTGGCCTTGATGCGCACCGCGAAGGCCTTGCGCCCGTACACGCCCACCTGCGCCACGCCGTCGATGGTCGACAGCGTGGGCGAGATCAGGTTCTCGGCGTAGTCGTTGAGCTCCGACGGGTTCATCGACGGCGAGATCAGCGCGATGAACAGCACCGGCGCGTCGGCCGGGTTGACCTTGCGGTACGAGGGCAGTTGCGTCAGTTCCTGCGGCAGTTGTCGCTGGGCGCGCAGCAGCGCGGCCTGCACGTCGACGGCGGCGGCGTCGATGTCGCGGCTGCTGACGAATTCGAGCGTGAGCGAGGTCACGCCCTGCGTGTTCACCGAGCTGATGGTCTGCAGCCCGGGAATCGTCGAGAACTGCTTTTCGAGCGGCAGCGCCACAGACGACGCCATGGTGTCCGGACTCGCGCCCGGCAGCTGCGCGTTGACGTTGATGACCGGCGTGTTGTAGCTGGGCAGCGCGGCGACGGGAATGCTGAAGTAGGCAAAGATGCCGATGACCACCACGGCGGCGGACAGCAGCACCGTCATCGCGGGACGACGGATGCAGAGCTCTGAAATGTTCATGCGCGTTCCTGCCGCGGCGGCTTGACGTCGGTGCCGTCCGAAGACGCGGCGCTGCCGGGCGTGACGCCCGTGGTGCCCTTGGCCGGGGACTCTGGCGCGCCAGGCGCCGCGGCCGGCGCCTTCGCATCGATGCGGACCTTGCCGCCCGGGCGCACGTTCTGGCTGCCCTCGATCACCACCTGCTCGCCGGGCTCCACGCCGCTGACGGCTACCTTGGTGCCGAAGGTGTGCAGCGCCTTCACCTTGCGGCGGGTGGCGGTCTTGCCCTCATCGACCACGTAGAGCGACGGGCCGTCGGACAGCATCATCAGTGCCGCGGCCGGCACCACCGTGGCGCCGGTCAGCGTGCGCACCGTGATGCGGGTGCCGACGAATTGCCCTGGCCACAGGCCCTGGTCGGCGTTGGCGAACACGGCCTTGGCCCGCACCGTGCCGATCAGCGGATCGACCGTGTTGTCGACGAAATCGAGCGTGCCGGCCAGCGGCTCCTTGCGGCCGGTGACGACCGCCTCGACCTTCGAGCGCGAACGCGAGGCCTCCAGCAGATCCTGCAGGTTGCCCTCGGGCACCGGGAAGCTCACCGCGATCGGGTCGAGCTGCGTGACCGTCACCAGCGACAGCGTCGGCTGCACCAGCGTGCCCGGATAG